>WNEZ01002720.1_pt1 | contig 23302 bp, 17 predicted proteins | sample 5400521 | NCBI WGS metagenome assembly WNEZ01 (sample SAMN13153339, study PRJNA577476) | soil metagenome | isolation source: 120 cm saprolite under Douglas fir tree site 2 hole 1 replicate 1 | place: USA:California | collected 2015-04-18
ACCTCGCGACCCTCGACCAGGAAGCGGACCGTCCCCCCGGCGTGCGCGGCGAACCGGTAGCGCCGGCGGTCCTCGGCGCTCAGGTGCTCCACGCCGAGGCCCATGAAGCGCTTGACGGAGAGGATGGTGTCGAGCGGCCGCTCGCCGGCGAGCGCCTTGGCGCGCGCCCCGACGATCACCTCGCCGCCGGGCAGGAAGGCCACCGCCGAGGGCAGGAGCACCGCCCCGGTCGCGGGGTCGGGGAGCACTCGCGGCCCGCTCTCCTCGAGCACGGCCACCAGGCTGTTCGTGGTGCCGAGGTCAATGCCGATGATCCGTCCCACGGAATCCCTCTCCCGTCGCGCCCTCGATGTCCCCTAGGAGCGTGCGCAGGTAGGCGATCTCGGAGAGCCGGCGCCCGAGCTCGTCGAGTGACGGCACGCCCCCCCCGTTGGCCGTGGCGTAGAGCGCCACCAGTTCGCCCCGCAGCGCGCCCACGCGCGCCGCGAAGCCGTCGCGCAGCGCCTCGACCTCGCGGCGGAGCTCCGGGCTCCCCGCGGCGCGCAGCTCCTCGAGCTTCTCCTGCGTCTCGAAGACCTCCGCGGCGATCGCGGGAGGCACCTGCGGGCCGCCGCCGCCGAGCCGCGCGCCGTGCAGCTCGAGCCAGTAGCGGCCACGCGCCACGGGGTCGCGGAGGGTACGATGGGCGCGGTTCACGGCCGCGCTCGCCGCCAGCGAGAGCTCCCGCTCGCGCGGGCTCCCGATCTGGAAGCGGTCGGGGTGCACCGCCCGCGAGGCGGCGTGGTAGCGCCGCTCCAGGTCGGCGGCGTCGACGGCGAGCCGCCGTGGCAGGCCGAGCACGGCGAAGAGGTCAGCCCCCGCTGGCAGGGGCTGGACCGCCCCGCAGCCCGGGCAGGCGAGCGCCGCGCCGGACTCCGCCCGGCAACTCCAGCACTCCCGTCGTGTCGACTCCGCTTCCTTCATCGCTCCCGGGACGCATCGCCCGATCAGACGACGAACGAAGAGCCGCAGCCGCAGGTGCGCTTCACGTTCGGGTTGCGGAGACTGAAGCCCGAGGCCATCAGCTCTTCCTTGTAGTCCAGCTCGGTACCCTTCAAATAGAGAAAGCTCTTGCGATCGACGACCAGCTTCGCGCCGTCGTGCTCGAACACCTTGTCACCATCGCGCGGCTGGTCGACGTCCATCTTGTAGGTGAGGCCGGAGCAGCCGCCGCCCACCACCTTGACGCGCAGACCCCCGCCCGCAAGCCCCTTCTCGGCGAGGAGGGCCTGTATCTTGCGCGCCGCCTGATCGGTCATGGAGATCATGCCGTCGGCTCAGCCGGCGCGGGCCGCCTCCGGCCTGGCTTCCGCCTGCCCGCGCTTCTTCTTCCAGTCGGCGATCGCCGCCTTGATGCCGTCCTCGGCCAGCACCGAGCAGTGGATCTTGACCGGCGGCAGCGAGAGCTCCTGGACGATGTGCGTGTTCCTGATTTCCAGCACCTCGTCCACCGTCTTGCCCTTGACCAGCTCGGTGACGAAGCTCGAGCTGGCGATGGCGCTGCCGCAGCCGAAGGTCTTGAAGCGCGCGTCCTCGACGACGCCCTCGGGGCTGATCTTCAGCTGCAGCTTCATCACGTCGCCGCACTCGGGCGCGCCGACCACGCCGGTCCCCACGTTCTCCTCGTCCTTGGCGAACGAGCCGACGTTTCGCGGATTGGAGTAGTGATCGATGACCTTGTCGCTGTATGCCATGGGTTCCTCCTAGGAACGCTGCCACTCGACGGACTTGAGATCGATGCCTTCCTTCGCCATCTCGTAGAGGGGCGAGAGGTCGCGCAGCCGCTGCACCTCGTGGACCACTCGGTCGGTGACGTAGTCCACTTCCTCCGCGGTGTTGAAGCGCCCGAGGCCGAAGCGGATCGAGGTATGCGCCAGCTCGTCACCCACCCCGAGCGCCTTCAGCACGTAGGACGGCTCGAGGGTCGCCGAGGTGCACGCCGACCCCGAGGAAACCGCGATCGGCGGCTGGCTCTCGGCGACCGCGATCGGGTGCGTGGAGCCGTTGAGCCCCATGAGCAGGGACTCGCCCTCGACGTAGGCGAAGCTCACGTTCAGGTTGCCGGGCAGGCGATGGACCGGGTGGCCGTTCAGGTAGATGTCGTCGAGCTTCGCGAAGAGCCCCTCGCGCAACCGCTCGCGCAGCGCGAGCACGCGCTGCGCCTCGTCCGCCATGCCCTCGCGGCAGAGCTCGCACGCCTTCCCGAAGCCGACGATGCCCGGCACGTTGAGCGTCCCGGAGCGGAAGCCGCGCTCGTGCCCGCCGCCGTCGATGATCGGCGTGAGTCGCACGCGCGGGTTCTTGGCGCGCACGTAGAGCGCGCCGATGCCCTTCGGGCCGTACATCTTGTGCGCCGACATGGAGAGCAGGTCGATGTGCATCGCCTCCACGTCCACCGGCAGTTTGCCGACACCCTGGGTCGCGTCGCTGTGGAAGAGGACGCCCTTCTCGCGCGTCACCGCGCCGATCTCGGCCATCGGGTTGACGGTCCCGATCTCGTTGTTCGCGAACATGATCGAGACCAGCACCGTCTTGTCGGTGATGGCGCGGCGGACGGCGTCGGGATCGACCATGCCGTACGTGTCGACCGGGAGGTAGGTGACCGTGGCGAGGCCCTTCCGCTCGAGCGCCTTGCAGGTGTCGAGGATGGCCTTGTGCTCCGTCGCGGCGGTGATGACGTGGTTTCCCTTGTCCTTGTAGAACTCGACCACGCCCTTGATGGCCAGGTTGTCGGACTCGGTGGCGCCGCTGGTGAAGATGATCTCCTTGGCCTTGGCGCCGATCAGCCGGGCGATCTGCTCGCGCCCCGCCTCCGCCGCCTTCTCCGCCTGCCAGCCGAAGCCATGGCTCCGGCTCGCCGCGTTGCCGAAGACCTCCGTCAGGTAGGGCGTCATCGCTTCGAGCACCCGCGGATCGAGCGGGGTCGTCGCGTGGTTATCCATGTAGATTCCCTTGCCGTTCATGGCGGGGCCCCTCCAGCTACCAGGTAATCCGGACCTGATGGGTCCACTATACGGCGACCCCCTTTCCTGTCAACCAGAGCCATCATTTTTCGCGATTTCAAATACGCTGTTCTGAAAGCGCCGGGACCGCCGTCCGGCCGTCCGCACGAAGGATATTCCGCAGCTCGGCTCCGGTGTGAGACGCCGGGCTGGCAGCGACCTCCTCGGGCGTGCCCGCGGCGACCACGCGGCCACCCCGTGCCCCACCCTCCGGACCCAGGTCGATCACGTAGTCGGCGCTCTTCACGACGTCCAGGTTGTGCTCGATCAAGAGGACGGTGTTACCGGCGTCCACCAGCCGCCCGAGCACCTCGAGGAGCCGGCGGACGTCGTCGAAGTGGAGGCCGGTGGTCGGCTCGTCGAGCACGTAGAGCGTGCGGCCCGTCGCGCGGCGGGCGAGCTCGCGGGCGAGCTTCACCCGCTGCGCCTCGCCCCCCGAGAGCGTGGTCGCGGGCTGGCCCAGCCGGACGTACTCGAGCCCGACCTCGCGCAGGGCCTCCAGCCGCTGGCGGACGGCTGGCACCGAGCCGAGGAAGTCGAGGCCCTCGGCGACGCTCAGATCGAGCACCTCGGCGATGCTCCGTCCCTTGAAGCGCACCTCGAGCGTCTCGCGATTGTAGCGCCGCCCGCCGCACACCTCGCAGGTGACGAACACGTCGGGGAGGAAGTGCATCTCGATGGCGATCAGCCCGTCGCCCGTGCACGCCTCGCAGCGACCTCCCTTCACGTTGAAGGAGAAGCGGCCCGGTCCGTAGCCGCGCGCGCGCGCCTCCGGGAGCTGGGCGAAGAGCTCGCGGATGGGTCCGAACGCGCCCGTGTACGTGGCGGGGTTCGAGCGCGGGCTCCGGCCGATCGGCGCCTGGTCGATCTCGATCACCTTGTCGAGCATCTGCCATCCGGTGAGCTCGTCGTGCGCTCCCGGCTCCTGGCGCGCGTCACCGAGGCGTCTGGCGAGCGCCGGGTAGATGGTGTCCACCACCAGGCTCGACTTCCCGGAGCCGGACACGCCCGTGACGCAGGTCATCGCGCCGAGGGGGACGTCGACATCGATGCCGCGCAGGTTGTTGGCGCGCGCGCCGCGCACGCCGACCGTCCAGCCGCTACCGCGCCGCCGCTGGCGCGGCACGGGCACCTCGGCCGCGCCGGAGAGGTAGCGCCCGGTGAGCGACGCCGGGTTCCCCATGATCGCCGCCGGCGGCCCCGCGGCGACCACCTGGCCGCCGTGCACGCCCGCCCCCGGCCCCATGTCGATCACGTGGTCGGCGGCGAGGATCGTGTCGCGGTCGTGCTCCACGACCACCACCGTGTTGCCGAGGTCGCGGAGCCGGCAGAGCGTGGCCAGGAGGCGCGCGTTGTCCCGCTGGTGGAGGCCGATCGACGGCTCGTCCAGGATGTAGAGCACGCCGACCAGCCGGGAGCCGATCTGCGTCGCCAGCCGGATGCGCTGGCCCTCGCCGCCCGAGAGCGTCGCCGCACCCCGGTCGAGCGAGAGGTAGTCGAGCCCGACGTCGACCAGGAAGCCGAGGCGCGCGAGGACCTCCTTCACGATCGGGCGCGCGATCTCGCCCTCGGCGGGCGACAGCGCGAGGCCCCGGAAGAAGTCGAGCGCGTCACCGATCGCGAGCGCCGACACCTCGACGATGCTCCGCCCCCCGACGCGCACGAAGCGCGCCTCGGGGCGGAGCCGCGTGCCGTCGCAGGCCGTGCACCGCCGGTCGCTCACCAGGCCCTCCAGCTCCTCGCGCAGCCAGGCGGAGCGCGTCTCCTGCTGCCGGCGCCCGAGCAGCGCCAGGAGGCCCGCGAACGGCCGGCGGATGGTGCGCCCCCCGTGCGCGAACTCGACCTCTTGCTCCCCGGAGCCCTCGAGCAGGACGGCCCGCACCGTCGCCGGGAGGTCCTTGAACGGCGTCGCGAGCCGGAAGCGGTACTGCGCCGCGAGGCCCGTGAGCACGGCCTCGAGCCGCGGCAGCGCGCGCAGCACCGCCGAGGAGAGCGCGTCGGGAAGCGCCGCCTGCGGCCGGGGCACGACGAGTCCGGGGTCGAAGCGACGCTCGACACCGAGCCCGCCGCACTGGGGGCAGGCGCCGTGCGGGCTGTTGAAGGAGAAGAAGCGCGGCGCGAGCTCCGGGTAGGAGACGCCGCAGGTCGGGCAGGCGTGCCGCTCGCTGAAGAAGAGCGCGCGTGGCGCCCGGGCTCCGGGCTCGACCGCCTCGACCAGCGCCGTGCCCTCCCCGTGCCGGAAGGCGACCGCGAGCGAGTCCGCGAGCCGCGTCTCCACGCCGGGGCGCACCAGCAGGCGGTCGACCAGCACCTCGATCGTGTGGCGCGCGGTGCGCGCGAGCGCGATGTCCTCGGCCAGCTCGCGCAGCGCCCCGTCCACGCGCACGCGCACGAAGCCGCCGCGGCGCAGCTCCTCCAGCTCCTTCCTGTGCTCGCCCTTGCGGTCGCGGACGACCGGCGCGTAGACGAAGAGCCGGGTCTCGGGCGCGAGCGCGGTGAGACGGTCCACCACCTGCTCGACCGTCTGCGCCGAGATCTCGCGCCCGCAGACGTGGCAGAACGGGCGCCCGGCGCGCGCGTAGAGCAGGCGCAGGTAGTCGGCGATCTCGGTCACCGTGCCGACCGTGGAGCGCGGGTTCCGGCCCGTGCCCTTGGCCTCGATCGCGATCGCGGGCGAGAGGCCCTCGATGGCGTCGCAGTCGGGCTTCTCCATCTGCTCGAGGAACTGGCGCGCGTAGGCGGAGAGCGACTCGACGTAGCGACGCTGGCCCTCGGCCCAGAGCGTGTCGAAGGCGAGCGAGGACTTGCCCGACCCCGAGAGCCCGGTGATCACGACCAGCCGGTCGCGCGGGAGCTCGACGTCGACGTTCTTGAGGTTGTGCTCGCGGGCCCCGCGAACGACGATGCCGGGGCGCCCGGGGCGGCCTTCGCTCATGCCCCGAGGGCTCGGCGTGCCTCCGCCACCTCGGCCTCGACGGTGCGCCGGTACTCGGCGAGCTCCTCGCGGGTCTCCGCCTCGAAGCGCAGCACGAGCACGGGCTGCGTGTTCGAGGCGCGCACGAGCCCCCAGCCGTGCGGGAAGCGCACGCGCACGCCGTCCACGTCGATGATCTCGCGGCCCGCGGCCCGCAAGCGGTCGCGCGCCCGGTCGGCCACCTTGAACTTCAAGTCGTCGGGGCAGTCGACGCGGATCTCCGGCGTGGTGTGCGAGGGCGGCAGGTCGGCGAGGAGCTGGTCCACGGTCCGGCCGCTGCGCGCCAGGATGTCGAGCAGCCGCGCGCCCGCGTAGATCGCGTCGTCGTAGCCGAAGTACCGCTCCTTGAAGAAGATGTGGCCGCTCATCTCGCCGCCGAGGAGCGCGCCGGTGTCGCGCATCTTGGCCTTGAGCAGCGAGTGCCCCGCCTTCCACATGATGCCGCGCCCGCCGTGCGCGGCGATGTCGTCGTAGAGGCGCTGCGAGCACTTGACCTCGGAGACGATCACGGCGCCCGGGTTGCGCGCGAGCACGTCGCGCGCGAAGAGGACGAGGAGCTCGTCGCCCCAGATGATGCGGCCCGTCGCGTCCGCCACCCCGATGCGGTCCGCGTCGCCGTCGAAGGCGATGCCCAGCTCGGCGCCCGTCTCGGCCACGGTGCGGATCAGGTCGCGCATGTTGTCGGCGACAGTCGGGTCGGGGTGGTGGTTCGGGAAGCGGCCGTCCAGGTCGCAGAAGAGCTCGCGTACGCGGGCGCCCAGGCGGCGGTAGATGGCCGGCGCGACCGGCCCCGCGGTGCCGTTGCCGGCATCGACCACGACGTCGATCGCGCGGCCGAGCCGTCCCACCCGCTGCACGATGTCGTCCTGATAGACGGGAACCACCGGACGGTGCTCGATCGTGCCCGTGGCGGTCCTGAACTTCCCCGCCTCGAGGCGCCGGCGCAGGTCCTGGATCTGCTCGCCGTGCAGCGCCTCCTTGCCGAGGCAGACCTTGAAGCCGTTGTAGTCGGCCGGGTTGTGGCTGCCGGTCACCTGGATGCCGCCGTCCAGGTCCCAGTGGAAGAGCGAGAAGTACATGAGCGGCGTCGGGCAGACGCCGAGGTCGAGCACGCCGAGCCCGGCCGAGGCGATGCCCTCGGCGACCGCCGCCGCATAGCGGTCGGAGGTGAGACGGCAGTCGCGCCCGACGGACACCACGCGCTTTCCCGCCTCGGCGGCGAGGGTGCCGAACGTCCGTCCCAGGCGCCGCGCGAAGTCGGCGTCGAAGTCCTTCTCGGCCACGCCGCGGATGTCGTACTCGCGGAAGATGGCCGGATTCAGTCGAGCACCTCCACGTGATGGCGCTCGCGCAGGTCGCGCGAGAGCCAGTTCTGGAAGCGCTCCTCGAGCGCCTGGTTGTAGAGCGCCTCGCGGATCTCGTCCCGCACCTCGTCGAGCGGCTTGTGGCCCGCGCCGATGCGCTGGTCGACGCGCAGGAGATGGAAGCCGCCGCCGGCACGCACCGGCTCGCTCACCTTCCCCGGCTCGAGCGCGAACGACGCCTGCTCGAGGTCGTGCTCCATCTCGCCGCGCCCGAAGGTGCCGAGCTCGCCGTCCTTCTTGGCCCCCGCGCCCTCCGAGAACTGCGCCGCGAGCGCGCCGAAGTCGCGCCCGTCGAGCGCCAGCGCGCGCACCTCGAGCGCCTTGGCCCGCGCGTGCGCCACCGAGCCCTCGTCGGTCGGGTCCTCGATGGCGAGGAAGATGTCGCGCACCTTGACCCGCTCGACGGTCGCGTAGTCCTCGAGGTGGGCGTCGTAGTAACGGCGGATCTCCTCGGGAGAGACGTTCACGTGCTGGCGGATCTCGCGGTTCACCAGCGCCGCCTTCTCGAGCTCGCTCTTGACGCGCGCGCGGTACGCCGCGAAGCTCATCCCCTGCGCGGCCAGCGCGGCCGTGAAGTGTTCGCGATCCATCCCGTTCCGCTGCTGGATCTCGTCGATGTAGTGGTCGACCTCGTCGTCGCGCGCGCTGATGCCCGCCGCCTTGATCTCCTTCTCCAGGAGCTTGTCGGTGATGAGCGCCTCCAGCACCCGCGCGTCGGGCGTGCCCGGTTCGGCGTGCTCCCTGGCATAGCGCCGGACCTCGTGCGCGGTCACGGGCTCGCCGTCGATGGTGGCGACGATGCGGTTGGTGACCTCCGCGCGCGCCGCGGCCGCCAGCAGAGCCGGGAGGGGGTCGGATCTCCAGCGTCGAGCCGCCCGTCATGCGGGCGCGCCCCTTGCTGGCGCGCACGAAGGCGAGCACGTCCTCGGGGCGGAGCGGCGTCCCGGCGTCGAACTCGAGCACCACGCTCTCGCCGCGCCGGCGCAACGCGGCGACGCGCAGGTCCTTCAGCCAGCGGCGGAGCTCCATCAGTCGGAGCAGGGTGTCGACCTGGGGCGGGATCGGCCCGTAGCGATCGGCGAGCTCGGCCCGGATCTCCTCCAGATCGGGCACGCCGCGGACGCCCGCCAGACGCTTGTAGGCCATCAGGCGCTGGCTCACGTCGGCGACGTAGCTCTCGGGGATGAAGGCCGGGATGCCGAGCTGGACCTCGGGCTCGATCTCCACCTCGGCCGGCGTGCCGCGCAGCTCGCGTACCGCCTGCTCGAGCATCGAGGTGTAGAGCTCGAGACCGACCGCGGCGATGTGCCCGGACTGCTGCTTGCCGAGCAGGTTCCCGGCGCCGCGGATCTCGAGGTCGTGCGCGGCCAGGCGGAAGCCGCCGCCCAGGTCGTCCAGCTCCTGGAGGACGCGGAGGCGCTTCTGCGCGTCGGGGGTGATCAGGTGCTCGCCGGGGATCAGAAGGTAGGCGTAGGCGCGATGGTGCGAGCGTCCGATGCGCCCGCGCAGCTGGTAGAGCTGCGCCAGGCCGAAGGTGTCGGCACGGTTCACGATCATGGTGTTGGCGGTCGGGATGTCGAGGCCCGATTCGATGATCGCCGAGCTGACCAGCACGTTGGCCTGTCCGTGCATGAAGTCGAGCATGGTGCGCTCGAGCGTGCGCTCGGCCATCTGGCCGTGCGCCACCGCGATGCGCGCCTCGGGTACGACCTCGGCCAGGCGGCGGGCCACGGCGTCGATGCTCTCCACCCGATTGTGCACGAAGAAGACCTGGCCCCCGCGGCCGAGCTCGCGCAGCACGGCGTCGCGGATGACCGCCTCGTCGTAGCGCGTGACGTAGGTGCGGATCGCGAGTCGGTCGACGGGCGGCGTCTCGATGACCGAGAGGTCGCGGATGCCGGAGAGCGCCATGTTCAGGGTGCGCGGGATGGGCGTCGCGGTGAGCGTGAGCACGTCGACGGTCGGACGCAGCGCCCGGATGCGCTCCTTCGCCTGCACGCCGAAGCGGTGCTCCTCGTCGACGATCAGGAGCCCCAGGCTGCGGAAGACGACGTCCTTCTGCAGCAGTCGGTGCGTCCCGATGACGATGTCGACCCGCCCCGCAGCCAGCCGCGCGAGCGTCTCACGGTTATCGGCCGTGGAGCGGAAGCGCGACAGCATGTCGACCGTGAGCGGATGGCCCGCGAAGCGGGCGCGGAAGGTCTCCAGATGCTGCTGGGCGAGGATCGTGGTCGGCACCAGCACGGCCACCTGCTTGCCGCCCAGCACGGCCACCCACGCGGCGCGCATCGCGACCTCGGTCTTGCCGTAGCCGACGTCGCCGCAGATGAGCCGGTCCATGGGCTTCTCGCCCCCGAGGTCGGCGAGCACCTCGTCGATCGCGCGTTGCTGGTCCGGGGTCTCCTCGAAGGCGAAGCGCGCCGCGAACTCGGCGTAGAGACCGTCCGTCTCCTGGTATGCCGTGCGCCCGTGCGCCTCGCGCGCGGCGTAGACCTGCACCAGCTGGTGCGCCATGGCGAGGAGGGACTCGCGCGTCTTCGCCTTGACGCGCTCCCACGACGTGCCGCCCAGCTTGTCGAGCGGCGGGGCGGCGCTCTCGCCACTCACGTAGCGCTGCACCAGGTTGATGTGGTCGACGGGCAGGTAGAGGCGGTCGCCGCCCGCGTACTCGAGATGGAGGTAGTCGCCCTCGGTGTCCGCCACCTGCATGTGGCGGAGCCCGCGATAGGCGCCGATGCCGTGGTCGACGTGGACCACGTAGTCGTCGGGCTTCAGCTCGGCCAGGGTGGAGAGGAAATCGACCGGGCGCGCGCGCCGGCCACGGCGCACCTGGCGCCGCTCGCCGAAGATCTCCGCCTCGGTGACCAGCGCCAGCCGATCGGCGGGGAGCCACACGCCGCGCGTGAGCTCGCCCGTGAGCGCGAGGGGCGCGCGTCCCGCGGCCGCGAGCGCCTGCGGGAGCGGCGCACGGGTGGGCACGAGCGAGAGCCCGTGGCCGGCGAGGAGCGCCACCATGCGGTCGCGCTGCGACTCGCTGGTGGCGACGAGGACGGGTCGGATGTCCTCTCGCTGCCAGTCGCGGAGGCGCGCCGCGACCGCGCCGAGCGGCCCCTCGGCGCCGGGCGCCGCGCGCAGCGCGAGTCCCTCGGTCGTGTAGCTGGTGGCGTGCAGCGCGTCGCTGCCCAGCACCTCGAGCGCCTCGGCCTCGACGCGCGCGCGGCCGTCGAGCGCGGCGCGCCAGGCCGCCGCGGGCACGTAGAGGCGCTCGGGCGGCGGGTGGAAGCGCGCCTCGCGCACGGCCTCGCCCGCGTGCGCCTCGATCTGCGTCCACGCCGTCTCGACCGCCGCCTCGACCGCGCCCGCCCCCTGCATCCAGAGCAGCGTCCCCGCCGGCAGGTAGTCGGCGAGCGTCCCCGGCTCGTCGTACAGGAAGGGGAGGAGCAGCTCCGTCCCGGGGAGCACGAGCTGGCTGCGCACGGCCTCGACCAGGTCGCGACGCTCCCGGCGCGCGAGGCCGAGCTCGGCCGCGCGCACGTCGACCAGCCGCGCCGCCGCGGCGCCCAGACGGGAGAGGCCGAACTCGCGCATCGGCAGGAGGAGCACGTCCTCCAGGCGATCGAGCGAGCGCTGCGAGGACGGGTCGAACACGCGCAGGCTCTCGACCGCGTCGTCCCCGAACTCGAGCCGGACCGGCTGCTCGTGCCCGGCGGGGAAGACGTCGAGGAGACCGCCGCGCACGGCGAGGTCTCCGGGATCCTGCACCAGCGGCACGCGGTGGTAGCCCCACTCGACCAGGCGTGCCGCCAGCGCGTCGGGCGCGAGCGTCTCGCCCGCCACCACGTAGGTGACCGCGCCGGCGAAGTCGGCCCGGGGCAGGCAGCGCTCGATCCACGCCTCCGCCGAGGTGACGACGACCGGCGCGGAGGTCTGCGCCAGGTGGTAGAAGCCCTCGACCCGCGCGGCGAGCGTCTCGCGCGCCGGCGAGATCGCCTCGAAGGGCGGCACCTCGCGCGCCGGCAAGTGATGCACGCGACGGCCGAGCGGCCCGGCGCCCGGCGCTTCGCCGAGGAAGAAACGCAGGTCGGCGGCGAACGCCTCTGCCTCGCTCGCGCTGGCGCAGGTCACCACGACCGGTCCCGCCCGACGCTCGAGCAGGCGCGCGAGGCAGAGCCCCGCCGCGCTCCCGCGCAGGCCCCCGACGCGCACCGTCGCCGGCGGCCGCGCGTCGAGCAGCCCGACGAGCTGTGCCGACAGGTCCGCGAGCGAGGTCTGCATCGAGGCGATCCGGGCGGATCCCGCGCCGCCGAGCGGCGCAGGAGCGCTAGTCCGAGCCACGCGGCGCCGTGCAGGCACCCGCGGCGCGCCGCCGCGTCCTCCCCGGGGCGCGCCTCATCCCCGCTTCCCCGCCTCGCGCACGATCGCGTAGAGGGGGACGACCAGTCGCTTCTCGTCGGGATGGTCCGTGAAGATCTCCACCCTGGACTCCACCTTGCCGGGCTTGAGGCCGTCGCGCAGGCGGAGCGTCAGGCGGTACTCCCGTCCCTCCTGCACCGCGGCGAGCGTGTAGGTGACCACCTCGTCCGGCACCGTGACGCCGGTCACGGTGACCGGGCGCGGGCCGCGGTTGCGGATGAAGAGGTCGCGCTCGGGCGCCGCGCCGCCGCGGGTGACGCCGAAGGTGACCTGGGGCGGAAGCACGAGCACGTCGCCCTCGACGCTGCCGAAGACCGGGAGCGTCAACAGCGGCTCGCGCGGGCTCGTGGTACGCAGCCGGATCTGCTCGTCGAAGCGGCCGAGCGGCATGTCGCCGTCGAGCTCGATCACGAGGCGCTGCCCGGGGCCGTCGGCGCGCGGCTCCAGCCGGGCGCGCACGTGCGGGCCCGTGGGCTCGACCCGCTCGGCAGCGTAGCTCGCGCCCGGGCGCCCGGACGTGATCGCCACCTCGCCGCGGGCCGTCCCCCCGCGGCGGACGTGGCCCAGGTAGATCGCGGCCGGCGCGAGGACGAGATCGGCGACCACCTGGCCCGCGAGCGAGAGCCCGACCACGGGCGCGTCGGGGTCGTTGGTATAGAGGTTGATGGTCTTGGTCGTCCGCCCGCCGAGCCGCGCGGTGTCGAGGCTCACAGCCACGCGCGCCTCGCCGCCGGGGGGAATCTCGCCCTCGGAGAGGACGACCACCGTGCATCCGCACGAGCTCTTCACGTGATCGATGCGCAGCGTGGCGCTGCCGCGGTTGGGCACGCCGAAGGTGTGATCGACGCGCGCGCCCCGATCGACGGTGCCGAAGTCGAACACCGGCTCGTCGAGCACGATGCGCGGCCGGCTCTCCTCCGCCGCCGCCGTCGCGGCGACGAGAACCAGCGCCAGGCCGGTACCCCGCCACGCCCTCATGCCCCCTCCTCCCGCACGAGCCGCTCCACCACCAGGTCGACGCCCCTCACCGCCTCGCTCACGGTGTGCTCGACCTGCAGGGGGGATTCATCTCGAGGAAGTGGAAGGCCCCGTCCTCACCCACCAGGAACTCCATCGTGCCCAGGTTCTCATAGCGCAGCGCCCGCGCGCCGGCGAGTGCGGCCTCCGCCAACACGCGGCACAGCCCCGGCGCGAGCGCCAGCGCCGGCGCCTCTTCCCTGCACTTCGACGTGGCGCGCGTCCTCGAGGTACACACCCGCATCGCCGGAGGCCGCGGTCGCCTCCGCGGTCACCCCGAGCTCACGACAAGCCCGGATGACGCAGCACCGCCACTTCCCCCCGGTGGCGATCAGTACCCGCCGAAACATGCGCCGCCCGAGGTAGCGCAAAACCCGCCGCCGCGCGACGGCAGCGGTCCGCCCGAGGAGGCCGAGCCGAGATCGGGGTCGCTGGTGCGGGGACACCCTCGCGACTCCCGCTCGCGCGCCGCTTACCCGGGTTCCACCAAGAGACGTCGCGCCCGGCGCGCTCGAAGGTCGCCGCGACGGCGTCCCCGCGCCACCGACCGGGTCTCCGACGACCAATCCTGATCAGACGAGGCGCATCAGTAGACGCACACGCACTCGGTGGGATCGTCGGGCGGGCTGCACAAGCCGATGCAGTCGGCGTCATGCTGGCAAAGGTGGTCCTTGTTGGTGGAGCAAGCGCCGCTCGTCTGCCCCTGCGGGATCACGCAGAACCCGACGCAGGTCGTCGGCGCGTTGGGATCGCAATTCTCGCCGTCGTCGATGCGGCCGTTGCCGCAGGTGTGGCGCAGGTTCAGGGCGTAGCCGATCGAGTTGGACGCGTAGGCGTCGCCCACGTCGCTCTGGCCGAAGACGGTGGCGCGGATGACGAGCGAGAGCGAGGTGAAGAGATCGGTCGAGAGCGGCGCGTACTGCCCGCGCAGGCAGTTGATCAGCTGGGGCGTGACGAGCGGGAGGAGCTGGATGAAGGTCGTGTTGGCTGCACCACTCCCCGATTGGCTGACGCCGCTGTTCACCGGGTTGACGACTGCCCCCACGAAGAGCGTCTCCTTGCGGAGGTACCGGCACGCGATGGGAAAGGCGTTGCGCGAGGGGACGAACTGGCGGAAGCGGCGGGCGCCCAGGATCTTGTAGCGCAGGGCGATGTGGTCGATCTGGATCGCCTGGTCGAGGAGGTTGTTCTGGAGCTGGAGCCAGACGCCGCACGGGTTCGCGAAGGGGTTGTTCCGGTCCGGGAAGAAGAGGGTCTGGACGCCGTAGGTGTTCCACAGGCCGAACTCGAACACGCCGTCGCCGATCGCGTCGGCCGTGGTCGGCACTTCGCAGGAGATGCTGGTAGCGGTGATCTGCGCCTTTCCGCTGAACCACCCCACCGCACGGAAGACCATCCCGTTCGGGTTGTTGTCCGCGTGTGCGACCCCAGCACCCAGCAGCGCGACGAGCAACGCTGCGCTCACCATCCCACGTCCGACGATCCGCATGACTCTCCTCCCCACCCCTCCAGCCCCGACGCCCGCACGCATCAGAGATGGTTCACGATCTCTTCGCCCGACAGCTCCACGAACGTCGTCCGGCCGATCTCCTCCAGGCACACGAAGCGGATGCGCCGCCCCGCCGACTTCTTGTCGGACCGCACGGCGAGCGCGAGCGCCGCGGGTGTGAGGCCCGAAGGTATATCGGTCGGCAACCCGGCCCGCTTGAGGAGCCGGTCGAGGCGCCCGGCGGTCTCCGGGCGGCAGCGCCCGAGGGCCACCGACACGCGGGCGGCCGCGACCATGCCGATCGCCACCGCCTCGCCGTGCAGCAGCTCCTCGTAGCCGGTGAGCGCCTCGATGGCGTGGCCGAGCGTGTGCCCGAAGTTGAGCACCGCGCGACCGCCGCTGACCTCCCGCTCGTCCTCGGCCACCACCCGCGCCTTGTAGCGCACGCAGGCCGCGATCACCGGCACGACCACCTCGCGCTCGAGCGCAAGCAGCCGGTCGAGCCGCTCCTCGAGCTCCGCGAAGAGCGGCGCGTCGCCGATCGCCGCGGTCTTGATCACCTCCGCGACCCCGGCCACGAGCTCGCGCCGCGGCAGGGTCGAGAGGGCGTCCACGTCGGCCAGCACCAGGCGCGGCTGGTGGAAGGCGCCGATCAGGTTCTTGCCGAGCACGTGGTTCACGCCCGTCTTGCCACCGATGGCGGCGTCGACCTGCGCCAGCAGCGTGGTGGGCAGGAGCACGGTCGGCAGCCCGCGCAGCAGGGTGGCGGCCGCGAAGCCCGCGAGGTCGGTCAGCACGCCGCCGCCCAGGGCGACCAGCGGGGAGCCGCGCTCGACGCCGGCCTCGAGCAGCCGTTCGTAGAGCACCGCCAGCCAGGCGAGGTTCTTGTGCTCCTCGCCGTCGGGGATCTCGACCAGCACCGGCGCGAAGCCCGCGGCGCGCAGCGATTCGAGGACCGGCTTGCGGTAGAGTGCCCCGACACGCTCGCTGGTGACCAGCGCGCAGCGCCCGCCGAAGCCCGCCGCCACCAGCCGCTGCCCGGTCTCCGCCAGCGCGCCGGCACCGATCACGACCGCGTAGGAGCGCGGCCCGAGCTCCACCCGGACCTCCTCGCGCACCGGCGCGCGGATCACCCGCGCCTCCGCCCCACGCCCCACCACCACCTCACCGTCCCGCCACGAGCGCGCGCACGCGCTCCACGACCTGGTCCACGCTCAGGCCCGAGGTGTCGACCTCGTGCGTCGCGAGCGCGTAGGCCGGCGCGCGCGCGGCGAGCAGCTCGCGGATACGCCCCAGGCGGTCGCCCGCGGCGTCGCCGTTGGCGAGCAGCGGTCGCGTCCGGGGGTCGCCCACGCGGCGCAGGATCTCCTCGGCCGAGGCCGAGAGACAGACGATCGGTCCCGCGGCCGCGAGCCGCCGCCGGTTGTCCGCGTCGAGCAGCGTGCCGCCGCCGGTGGCGACCACCGCCTCGGGCACCAGGCAAGCCTCGGCGACCGCCGCGCGCTCGAGCTCGCGGAAGCGCGCCTCGCCCTCGCTGGCGAAGATGTCGGCCACGGGCTTGCGGGCGGCCGCCTCGATCAGGCCGTCGGTGTCCACGAAGGGGCGGCCGAGACAGCGCGCCAGGCGGCGGCCGACCTCCGTCTTCCCGGTGGCCATGAAGCCGGTCAGGATCACCTGCGGCACCCCTAGAAGCTCCGCACGTGCTCGAGGTAGCCGTCCAGGTTGCGGCGGATCTCGGCCAGCGAGTCGCCGCCGAACTTCTCCAGGAAGGCATCCGCGACCACGAAGGCCACCACCGCCTCGGCGATCACCGCCGCGGCCGGGATGGCGACCACGTCCGAGCGCTCGATGGCGGCCCTGGCCTCGTCCTTGGTGTCGATGTCGACGGAATGGAGCGGGCTCATCAGCGTGGAGAGCGGCTTGAAGGCCGTGCGCACCACGACCGGCTCGCCGCTCGACATGCCGCCCTCGGTGCCGCCCGCGTTGTTCGTGCGGCGGACGAATCGGTTGCTCCCCTGCTCGAAGTAGATCTCGTCGTGCACCTGCGATCCGGGGCGGCGCGCGGTCTCGAAGCCGAGGCCGATCTCGACACCCTTGGCGGCCTGCACGCTCATGAGCGCGTGCGCCAGGCGCCCGTCGAGCTTCCGGTCCCACTGCGCATGGCTGCCGAGGCCGGGAGGCAGGCCGACGGCGGTTGTCTCCACCACGCCGCCGAGGGTGTCGCCCGCCTCCTTGCACTCGTCGATGCGCGCCATGATGCGGCGCTCGGCCTCCGCGTCGGCCACCCGCACCGGCGACTGCTCGGCGCGCGTGAAGATCTCCTCGGCCGTGAGGTCACCGTGCTGCGCGGCGATGCCGCCGATCTCCGCCACCCAGCCGAGCACGCGGACGCCGAACGGCGCGAGCAGGCACTTGGCGACGCCGCCCGCGGCCACCCGCGCCGCGGTCTCGCGCGCGCTCGCGCGCTCGAGGACGTTGCGTACGTCGCGGTGGTTGTACTTGAGCGCGCCGGCCAGGTCCGCGTGGCCGGGCCGCGGCCGCGTGACCGCCAGGGTGGGATCGCGGTCCTCGGCGCGCGGCGACATCTTCTTCTCCCAGTTGCGCCAGTCCCGATTCTCGATCCACAGCGCGATCGGCGAGCCGAGCGACTCACCCCAGCGCACGCCGGCACGGATCTCCACCCGATCCTGCTCGATCTTCATGCGGCCGCCGCGGCCGTAGCCTTGCATGCGGCGAGCCAGGTCCCGGTCGATGGCTCCGGCGTCGATCGGCACCCCCGCCGGGAAGCCCTCGATGACGGCGGTCAGTCCGGGCCCGTGCGACTCCCCGGCGGTGAGGTAGCGCAGCGGCATCTCACCCGCCTTGCCGATGCTCCTGCCACAGCCGCTCGGCGGACGGCAGCGCCACCGTGCCCGTGCCGACGATGCGCGGCGTGACGAAGACGAGCAGCTCCTCCTTGTGGTCGGTGGTCTGGAGGCGCTTGAAGAGCCAGCCCAGCACGGGGACGCTGTGCAGGTACGGCACACCCGTCTCGCGCAGGTCCGCGGTGTTGCGGAAGATGCCGCCCAGCACGACCGTCTCGTTGTCCCTGATGAGGACGTTCGAGTTCGCCTCGCGGCTGATCTCGTTCGGGATGCCGTCGACGGAGCGGCCCGTGGTGAAGTCGGGCTCGCTCGACTTGGCGTAGATGTTCATCAGCACGTAGCCGTCCGCGGACACCTGGGGAGTGACCACGAGCGTGATGCCGGTGTTGATCTTCTCGGTCGCGGTGCTGGCGCTCCCCGCCGCACCGCCGGTGCCCGTGTTGATGACCGTGCCGGTGGAGGGCAGCTTGACGCGCAGGATGGTGAGGCTCTGGATGGTCGCCGCGACATTGTTCAGCGTGATCACCCGCGGGCGGCTGATCACCTTAGCCTTGCCCTGGTCCTCCAGGGCGGTCAAGCGTGCCGCGAGCGCGTGCACGCCGTCGATCGAGCCGAGCACCAGGTCGAGCGAGGAGCCGGCGCCGGGGCCGAAACCGCTGAAACCGTTGCCCACCGGGAAGTCGAAGAGGAAGGGGACGTTCGGCCGCGCCGCGCCGCTGCCGCCCTGCGGGGCCGAGCCGCTGTTCAGACCCGAGCCGCCGATGCCGATCGTGCCCGGGAAGTTCAAGCCGGTGGGGTTGCCGTTCTGCGGACCCGCCTGATAGTTGTAACCCCACTGCACGCCGAGCGCGCGCGCCACGTCGCGCGTCGCCTCGACGATGTTGGCCTCGATCAGCACCTGCGGGCTCTGCACGTCGAGCTCGCGGACGAGCTGCGTCGCGTCGTCGATGCCGTGCGGGATGTCGCGCACGATGATGGTGTTGGTGCGGTCGTCGAAGGTGACGCTGCCGCGGTCGGTGAGCACGCCCTTCACCTTCTCGATGAGCGCCTCGTCGGCCTTGGCGTAGTTGACGCGGATGTAGCGGACACGCAGCGGCTCGAGCTCGCGCGCGGCGTCATCCGCGGCGCGCAGCGCCTCGCGCTCCTCCTTCAGCCGGGAGACGGTCGAGATGCGGACGACGTTCCCCTCCTGGATCTTCTCCAGCCGGTTCGAGCGCAGCACGAGGTCGAGCGCCTGGTCCCAGGGGACGTCGGTCAGGTGGAGCGTGACCTTCCCCTTCACGTCGTCGGTGGCGATGATGTTGAGGCCGCTCACGTCGGCCAGCACGCGCAGCACGTTCTGGATGTCCGCGTCCTTGAAGTCGAGCGAGATGCGCTGCCCGGTGAAGGAGGACTCGCGACGCACCCGTTCGGCCGGCGGCTCGAGCTTCACCGCGGCCACCCGCGCGTGCGACGGCGCGGGGACGGCGGCGGGCGGTGGCTCCGCGGCGGCGGGCGACGGCGCCTTCGGCTCCGGCTCGGCGGCCGCGTGCGGCTGGATGACGGGCGGCTCGGCGGGACCGTCGAACTCGGCGTTGGGGTCGCCCTCGACCTCGGCGACCAGCATGAGGTTCACCGGCTGATTGTCCGCAGTCGCCGTGTCGCCCAGGTCGGCCACCAGCCGGTTGCCCTCGCCGCGCACGGCGTGGGTACGCGGCGGGTGGTTCAGGTCGGCGACGATGCGCAGCGCGCCACCGTTGGAGGCGACGCGCACGCCGGTGACCATGTCGTCGGTGAGCGGAAAGCGCGTGAGCGCGATCGGCTTGGCGGGCTGCGGGCCTTTCAGGTCCATCACCAGCCGCGGCGGCGCGGAGAGCGCGAAGTCGTGCACGGCGTCCGGCGCGCGGGTGAGCTCGATGACGAGACGCCGGCCGGCGCCCAGCGGCTCGACCTTGACGTCGCGCACCGCGAGCGGGGTGGCGTCCGCGGCGCCCGTCTGGGCCGGCGCAGCCGCGGCGAGCGGCGGGTGAGCGGCCGGCTGCGCGGGCCGGGAGGCGACCGGCGTGTCGTCGAGGTCGACGATCACCTTGGCGCCCTCCTGGTGCACGGCGTGCTGGCCCGGGGCACGCGCGAGGTCGACGATGGCGCGCAGCTGCCCGCCGAAGGACCCGACCCGCACCTGCGGGACGAGCTCGTCGGAGAGCGGGAGGGTGGTCACCTGGCGCGGCGTGGCCGGACGGGGTCCGGCCAGGTCGAGCAGCAGCCGGGGCGGCGACTCCATGTCCCGCGTGCGGATCGTCTCCGGCGCGCGGCTGAGGGTCAGCGTGAGCCGGCGGCCGGCGCCGACGCGCTCGACCTCCGCGTTGCTCACGTCGATCCACGTCACCTCGGAGCCAGACGCCGCCTCGGCCCCGGCCGTCGCCGCCGGCGCATCCACCGGCGCATGCGCCGTCTTGATCGGCGAGCAGGCGACGCCGACCACGAGCAGGACAACCGCACCACCCGACCTCCTCATCACTTCCCCCTCTCGGCCGTCCGCAGCTCCATCGTCACCTCGGTCTCGCGGTGCTCACCGTAGTAGTCGACGGAGTCCTCCGTGATGTGCACACGCCCGCGCTCGATGCCGCGAACCTCGCCGCCGTTCGGGCCGATGGGCGTGCCCACACGCACGATGTAGCCGAGACCCTGATCGTCCTCGACCACCGCACGCGGATCCTTGGTGTCGTAGATCACCGCCACCAGCCGGAGCTGAGCGACCTCGTAGCGCTGGAGCGGCGTGCGCTGCTCGCCTGCATGCGGGGAGGAACCGAAGCGCGGGGGCCGGAACGGATCGCGCCGTCCGCTCGAGTCGTAGGGGACGTCTCCCGCCGGCTCGCTCGCCCGCGCCACCTCCGCGTCGGAGGGCGCCGCCGGCGGCGCGGGCCGCGTCTGGGGTTCTGCGCGCGCCGCCGCCCCGGCGAGCGCCGCCGCCACGATCATCATCCCGATCCTGCCCGTGCGCCTCATGTGGACTTCCCCGGCTGCTTCTGCTCGTTCTTCTTCTTGTCGTCGAGCATCTTCTGCCGCTCGGCCTCGTCGAGGAAGCGGAAGGTGGTGGTCGTGCAGGCCGCGTCGAGCAGCATCCGCTCCCCTTCCAGGCGCGGCTTGGTGAGCTGGATGTTGGTGACGTTCACGATGCGGTCGAGTCGCTTCACGCGGTCCAGGAAGAGCGCCACGTCGTGGTAGGTCCCCCGCATCTGCATCTCGACCGGCACCTCCGCGTAGAAGTCGTGCAGCACCTCGGGCTTCTGCCGGAAGAGCGTGATCTCGAGCCCGGCCTGGCGCCCGCTGGCCGCCACGTTGGAGAGCAGGTCGGCGATCTCGCGCTGGTCGGGCAGCCGCGCCTGCGCGCGCTTCAGCTCGGCGCCCAGGTCGCGCAGATCGCGCTCCAGCGCCGCGCGTGCATCCGTCTTGCTCCGCTTGCCGTCGAGCTCGGCGCGCCGCTGCGATACCTCGGCCTGGAGCTCGGTGAGCGCGCGCTGGCTCGGGCCGTAGAGGTAGGTCCAGTCGAGGACGGCCACCACCAGCACGACGGCGCCCATGATGGCGAGCTTCTGCCGTGGCGGCCGATCGAGGAGGTCGTCGAACACGCCGAGGATCATCGCGCACCTTCCCCGGCGGGCTTCTCGTTGCCGGCGCGGGCGACCGCCTTGCCCTGCGCGCCGTAGTCGATCTGCCCGCGGATGACGAACTTCTTCAGCTTGGCGCCCTCCTGGTCGACCTGGCTGGTCTCGTCGAGATCGACGCTCTGGAAGAAGGGGAGCGTGCCCAGCCGGCGCAGGAAGTCCGCGACCGTCTGCTCGTCGATGCCGATGCCGGTCAGCCGCAGCGTCCCGTTCTGGTCCGAGAAGTCGGTGAGCCAGAGCTTGTCGGGCGTGGCGGTCGACAGGTCGGCCAGGATGCGTACCGGCCCGACCTTCTTCGCCTCGAGCTGGCCGATCACGCGCAGCTTCTCGCGCAGCTCCTGCTTCTGCTGCTCGAAGCGGAGGGCGTCGGTGTACGGACCCTCGATGGTCTTCAGCTCGTTCTGCACGCGGCTCAGCTCACGGTGCTCGGAGGAGCTACGGATGCCCTGCCAGAGGTGTGCGGCGACCAGGCCGGCCAGCGCGACCCCGAACACGACGGTGCCGAGCGCCAGGTTCTGCCGGCGACCGGCGGCGCGCTCGGCGTCCTCGCCAGGAAGAAGGTTGATGCGGATCATTTGTCCCCCGGACGGCGGGTCGCGAGCCCGACGGTCACCGCGAGCGCAGGCCCGCTTGCCTCGATCAGATCTCGATCCACGCCGCGGTCGACCTGCAGGCGGCGGAAGGGATCCGCCACCTCGACCGCGCACCCGAGCCGTTGCGTGAGCTGCGCCGTGAGCCCCGGCGTGCGCGCCGTGCCGCCCGAGAGGATGATGCCGCCGAGCGGCTCGTCGGTGGCCGCGGTCCAGAAGAAGCTGAGCGCGCGCTGGATCTCCTCGACGATGAACTCGGTCACCGAGGCGATGACGGGCTCGGCCGCGCTGGCGTCGACCCCGCCGGCCGGTCGGCCGACCTTCACCAGGTCCGCGTCGGCCGGGGAGAGACCCAGCTGCCGCACCAGGGCGTCGGTGTACTCGGCGCCGCCCACCGGCACGTCGCCGGTGAACGTGGAGCGGCCCTGCTTCAGGATGTTGATCGACGAGTAGCGCGCCCCGATGTTGACCAGCCCCACCGGGTGCCCTTCGGGCGCGTCGTAGTTCAGCTCGAACATGTTCTCGAGCGCGAAGTAGTCGACGTCGACCAGCACGGGCTCGAGCTCGGCCGCGCGAATCGCCTCCGTGTAGCTGTTGATGATCTCCTTCTTCACCGCGACGACCAGGACCTCCATCTTGTTGCCGTCCTCGATCCAGTCGATCACCTGGAAGTCGAGGTTGACGTTGTCGAGCGAGTCCGGGATCAGGTGACTCGCCTCGGCGAGCACCGCGGCGTCGACCGCGGCGCCGGTCTGCCCGGGCAGGATGACCTTCTTCACGATCACCGCGGGCCCCGGCACGGCGGTGATCACCTGCTCGGCCTTGGCGCCGGTCTCGGCCAGCAGCTTGCGGATCGCCTCGACGACCGGCCCCTCGTCCTGGATGACGTTCGACTGGATGACGGTGGAGGGCAGCGCCGCCACGCCGAGCGCGGTCATGCGCGGGCCGCCGGCCCCCTGCTGCACCTCGGCCAGCTTGATGCTGCTCGAGCCGATGTCGAGGACCAGGAAGCCGCTCTGCCGGCGGAACGGGTTCTTGATCTTCGCGCCGAGGATCCGCTTGATGAGCGGCTGACCGCTCAGACCATCTGTGAGCGCCAAGGCTTCCTCCTCCTCATCTCTCCCCACCCACGACTCTGCCTGGCGGCGAAGTGGCCTAACGCGCAGAAATCCCGTGGAAAACCCGGTCGAAGTATGCGCCCAGCGGACCGGGTTGTCAAAGGATGACGGCTCAAAGTTCCCCTCCCGACATCCTCCTCGATGCAACCTGCGTGCCCCGCCGGCGCCGTCGGTCTCCAGAAACGAGCAGACCCGGTCGCGTCTTCGCGAACCGGGTCTGCTCGTGTGCAGAAAGGAGGGGCTGACCTTCGAAACTGCAAGCCGGGTGCCACCGGAGGCCGGGCCCGAAGTCGTGCGCCGACGGCCCGACGGCGCGCGCGGGCCGCGCGCTGCTGTTCATTTTCTGTCTGGCGAGTCGAAATCATGACACACTCGGGCGCGATGCACGGGCTGGTCGCGGTCGCTCCCCTACCCCCCCTCCCGCGGCACGACCTCCTCACCTACCGCGTCCCCGAGCCGCTGCGGGACCGCGTCCGGCCTGGCATGCGCGTGCGCGTGCCGCTCGGTCGCCAGACGCGCATCGGCGTGGTCGCCGCCTTCGCCGAGGCGGAGCCGCCCGGCGAGCTGCGCAGCATCGTCGATGTCCTCGACGCGGAGCCATTCCTGCCGACCGAGCTGCTCGAGCTCTGCGGCTGGGCGGCGCGCTACTATCTCGCGCCGCTCGCCGAGGTAATCGCCACCATCGTTCCCGCCTCCCTGCCCCGGCCGGCCGAGGAGCGCGCGCTGCGCCTCGCACGCGTGCTCTCCACCGAGGAGGAGGCGGCGCTGGTGCGGCGCGCGCCGGCCCG
>WNEZ01001001.1_pt1 | contig 23293 bp, 23 predicted proteins | sample 5400521 | NCBI WGS metagenome assembly WNEZ01 (sample SAMN13153339, study PRJNA577476) | soil metagenome | isolation source: 120 cm saprolite under Douglas fir tree site 2 hole 1 replicate 1 | place: USA:California | collected 2015-04-18
TCGGTTCGACAAGCGCCCAGCTGCGGGAAGTCGTCGAGACGGCTCTCACCGATCTGCTGGATGCCGGACGCCTTCGCTTGGAGGGTCGCCTCGTCACGCCAGCGCAGCCGGAAACCACTTCGGTTTGAACCCCTCGATAAAAGCAATCGATGACCACCGACCGGTATCAGACCTCAAAAACCCTTACGATCATTGCCTCTCGCTGCTCGAAATTCCATAACATTCGATCTCCGCAATCCTGGCATTTGGCTCGAGTCTGCAGATTGACACCGGGAAGCGTAGAGAGGGAACTATCGATAGCCAGCAGCTTGCAATTCGAAGAGTTCTGTATAGCGGCCTGGTTGCGCCATCAGCTCATCGTGTGTGCCAGCGGCTTCGACCATTCCGTCGGCGAGGACGAGAATGCGGTCGGCCATGCGAACACTGGAAAAACGATGCGAGATCAGGACGGCCGTCTTGCCGTCACTGAGTTCCTTGAAACGCTTGAATACTTCAAACTCGGAGCGAGCATCCAGCGCCGCCGTCGGCTCGTCGAGGACTAGCACGGCCGCTTCGCGCATATAGGCGCGGGCGATCGCGATTTTTTGCCATTCCCCACCGGAAAGCTCAACACCGTTCTTGAACCGTTTTCCGATCATCTGCTGATAGCCAGTCGGCAGTCTGCTGATCACCTCGTCGGCTTGGCTGCGCCTCGCCGCGCGTTCGATGCGGGCGTGGTCGCCGCGGGCAGCAATTTTTCCCACGGCGATATTGTCGCCTGCGCTGAGATTGTAACGAACGAAATCCTGGAAGATGACGCCCATATTGCCGCGTAACGCGTTGAGATCGTATTCGCGCAGGTCGTAGCCATCGAGCAGGATGCGGCCTTCGTCCGGATCGTAGAGACGAGTGAGAAGTTTAACCAATGTGGTCTTTCCTGCGCCATTCTCTCCGACCAGTGCGAGTACTTCGCCGGCGTGCAGCGTGAAGCTAAGATGGCGCACGGCCCATCGTTGGGCGTCCGGATACCTGAATCCGACATCTTCAAAAACGAAGCCTCGACGAATCGGCTGCGGGAAGGGACGCGGATTGTCCGGGGACAGGATTTCCGGCTTGACCTCAAAGAAGGAGAATAGATCGTTGAGATAGAGTGCCTGACCAGCCGTGGTCGAGAAGCTCGTCAGAAGCCCTTCGAGAAGGGTGCGCAGACGCCTGAAGGAACCCGCGAGAAAGGTGAGGTCGCCGACCGAGAACTCGCCCGCCAGCGTGCGCCAAGCGATGTACGCATAGGCCAGATAATAGCCGACGGTACCAATCGCGGTGAACAAGCCGCCCCAGCCGGCGCGCCGCATCGCGAGCCTGCGATTTGCCGCGTAAAAATCACTAGCGAGGCGGACGTAACGCTCAATCAGGAAGCCGTTGAGCCCGAAGATTTTCACCTCCTTGGCGGTTTCGACGCTGGCGGCAGTCTGCCTGACATAGTCAAGTTCGCGCCGCTCTGGCGTGCGACCGAAATCAAGCGAATAGCTTTGCGCGTTGAAATGCGCTTCTCCGAGGAACGCCGGGACCAACGCCAGGAGTAGCAGGGCGATAAGCCAAGGCGCGTAGAAAATGAACCCGGCGACAAAACTCGCCACGGTTACTACGTCTTGCGCTTGACCGAACAGTTGTCCCATCAGCGTCATTCTTCCGCTGGTCTGTCGACGCGCGCGTTCGAGCTGGTCTTGAAATTCGGAGTCCTCGAAATCCTCCAGGTCGAGGGTAGCTGCGTGCTCCATTAATCGGACACTTGAGGAATTCGTCACGCGCTCCGAAAGCAGACTGTCGACCAATGACACGATGCGTCCGAGAATGTCCGCCAGGACGGCCAGCGCGAATTCGGCAATTAGAAGGAATCCCAGCCAGCTGAGGAGGCCGCTGTTCAGCCACAGCCGGAGCGTCTCGGGCTTATGCGGCGTCTGCACCAGCACCACCACGTCATCAATGATCAGTTTGCCGACAAAGAGGGTGATGACTGGAAGTAGCGCCCGCGCCAGCCGCAACACAAGCGATGCTGCGGTCAATTGTGGACTCGTGCGCCAGGCCATCACAGCGAAGGGACGAAGGTTCTTGAGCGCCCCGACCCGCTCCTTGAGGGATTTACTGGTCGCTGTGAACGGCTCTTGCGGCGGTCGGCCAAAAGACCCCCGCGCGTTTCGGCTACCATCGCTGTACTGCCGCGGCATCCAAAGCGTTCCTAGGTTAGGTGAAAGGGGCTTGAGTCGATCATCGCTATCGAAAAGGTTCTAGGCTTTTTGATTGGATCGGTCCGTCCGACATCCCGATCGTCGTTTGTGATCCCTGGGCGAGGGGCGCGCGCTGTCTCATGAGTTGGCTCGTCCGCCCGGGTCGCCGGGAACTTACTACTTCAACAACTCGCTTTATGTCCCTTCTAATCAATGTAAACTCGGAATGTCCAATCAAGGGACTTTTACAACCGATCAGTTGGCGAGCGGAGGATCCGATCGCTATCACGCCGAACAAGAAGGTTTTCGGTTCTTGAGGGAGTAAAATATGGCTGATCAAGAAGCCCTACCTGCCGGTCCGGATCTGACGCTGGGCATCGAGCTGTCCGAATTCATAGGCGAGACCTTGCTCGGCCATGTCGGTGGCGAAGACGTTTTGCTGGTGCGCTCGGGGTCGGATATCTTTGCTATTGACGCGCATTGCAGCCATTATCATGGGCCACTAGCGGAGGGATTGGTGGTCGGCGAGAGTATCCGCTGCCCCTGGCATCACGCCTGTTTCGATCTGCGTACCGGGGAAGCGGCGCGTGCCCCGGCGCTAAATCCGTTGACGGTTTGGCGGGTCGAGCGCGACGGCGAACGCATCTTGGTGAGGCAACAGCGTGCGCAGCAGAAGCCGCGCGGCAAGGGGCCGATCGGTGCGCCCGGCAAGATCGTGATTGTCGGCGGCGGTGCTGCGGGCTTCGCCGCGGCGGAAATGCTGCGGCGGCAGGAATATCGCGGCGGCATCGTGATGCTGAGCAACGATGCAGCACCGCCAGTGGACCGGCCGAACCTATCGAAAGACTATCTCGCCGGTACCGCGCCGGAAGACTGGCTGCCGCTGCGTCCGGACAGTTTTTACGCCGAAGCCGAGATCGAGCTGCGGCTCAACACTGACGTCACTTCGATCAACACCAAAGCGCGCAGTGTCATTGTTGCCAGCGGCGAAACGATACCCTACGATCGTCTGCTGCTGGCGACGGGTGCGGAGCCGGTGCGCCTGCCGATCCTGGGTGCCGACCAGCCTCATGTCCACGTGCTGCGTACGCTCGCCGATTGCCGGGCGATTATTGAATCCGCAAGAGGCGCGCGCCGCGCGATTGTTATCGGCGCGAGCTTCATCGGGTTGGAAGCCGCAGCCGCGTTGCGGGCGCGTGACATCGAAGTCCATGTAGTGGGACTGGAAACGCGGCCGATGGAACGCGTGCTCGGACCTGAGATGGGCGACTTCGTTCGTGGGCTGCACGAGGGGCACGGCGTCGTCTTCCATCTCGGCGATACCGTGGTCGCGATCGACGGGAAGCGTGCGACCTTGAAGAGCGGCGGCGTGCTGGAGGCCGACGTTGTGGTGGTCGGCGTCGGCGTGCGGCCGCGTCTCACATTAGCAGAGAAGACCGGCCTTGCGCTGGACCGCGGCGTTGTGGTGAACGCGTACCTCGAAACCAGCGTCACCGGAATTTATGCCGTCGGTGATATCGCGCGCTGGCCCGATCCGCATTCCCGGGAAAATATCCGGGTCGAGCATTGGGTTGTGGCCGAACGCCAGGGCCAGACCGCTGCGCGCAACATTTTGGGACAGCGAGAGCCATTCGACGCCGTGCCGTTTTTCTGGAGCCAGCATTACGACGTGCCGATCAATTATGTTGGCCATGCCGAGACGTGGGACGAGATCGCTGTCGACGGCGGCATTGCGGCGAAAGATTGCCTGCTGCAATATAAGCGCAAGGGCCGGGTTCTTGCCGTCGCTTCGATCTATCGCGATCTCGCAAGCCTCAAAGCCGAACTTGAGATGGAGCGGGCGATACGCTGAACGTGCTTCGGCGTCTCTATTAGAAGAGTTGTTTTTCGCAACTGACTTGATGTCGTCGGGGCAAGTTATGAGCTTTTCACTAGCGTACTATCGTGTTTCATAACCCGCGATACCCGAAATCAGTCGAGCAAGCGCCGATGCGCTGCCCACGGCAACGGAAGCAGTTTTGGGATTTGCGCTAGCGAGAACCCGGCCGGCAGTCGGCCGTCCAGAACTGCCGATGTAACGTCCGGCGAAAGGAACGCCAGCCTGAGTGCCTGGCGGACAACCTTAGGATGAAGACGGTTGGCTTCGGCCAGCGCCTCGATGCACTCGTACGTGCCATTTTGCAGGCAACGCACCCAGACATGAGCGCGAACGACGGACTGGATCAGACTCTCATTGCGCGCGCCTTCCGAGCCACCATTTCCTTCCGCCACGGTTGCAGCACCTCTTGCCTTGGCAGACCGCGAAATTCTGATTTCCTGGACGGTGCCGTCCCCGTCAGCGGTGTCAGCAGTAATCCTAATCTGCAGCTGATTGCCGGCAACGACGACGCGGTCAAGCATCCCAATCGGGTCGGTCCCATTATCGGATTCTCGGTCTTTTCGATTTGCTTCAAGAGCGGCAAGGACCGCGCTCTCGATCTCCGCTGCTGGGACACGTCCAACCGATCCCGCTGCTGCTTTCCGTCCCCGTAGCAGCGCCGAGCTGACGTAGAAGCGGTAGCGCACGCCGTTCTTGGTGGGAAAGCTCGGGCTCATGAGGTTGCCTTTGTCGTCGTAAAGCTTGCCCATGAGCAGCGCGCTGCTTTCGGACCGTTTCGCCTTGCTGCCGTTGGAATTGGTGGTAAGCAATTGCTGGACCCGGTCGAAAGTTGCGCGGTCGATGATAGCTTCGTGCTCGCCCTCGAACCACCTACCGCCGTGGTGAACCTGGCCGATGTAGGCTCGGTTTTTGAGGAAGTAGGCGAGGGGACCGTACGTGAAGGAAATGCCGCCCTGGTACTTAGCGACCTTAGTGGTGCGCTGTTTTGTGACGATGTTCCGGCGATCGAGTTCTGCGACCAATTTGCCGAAGGACTTTAGCTCCAGGTAGAGGCGGAAGATGGTGCGGACGGTCTCGGCCTCGGGCTTGTTTATGATGAGCTTCTTGTCCCTGGCGTGATAGCCGAGCGGAACGGTGCCACCAGTCCATTTGCCCTTGCGCCGGGAGGCCGCGATCTTGTCCCGCACCCGCTCGGACGATAGCTCCCGCTCAAACTGGGCAAAGGACAGCAGTACGTTGAGGGTCAGCCGTCCCATCGATGTCGTGGAGTTGAACTGCTGGGTGACGGCTACAAACGAGATCGATCTGGCATCGAAAGCCTCGACCAGCTTGGCGAAGTCGGCGAGCGAGCGGGTGAGGCGGTCGATCTTGTAGACGACCACCACATCGATCCTGCCGGCTTCGATATCGGCCAGCAGCTTTTTGAGCGCCGGGCGGTCAAGATTGCCGCCGGAATAGGCGGGATCATCGTAGTGTTGAGGGAGGACCTTCCAACCCTGCGACGCCTGACTCTTTATATAGGCCTCGCAGGCGTCACGTTGGGCGTCCAGAGAATTGAACTCCAGCTCCAGGCCATGCTCGGTGGATTTACGGGTGTAGATGGCGCAGCGAAGTGCTTTGGCGTCACCTGCCATCGGCGCCCTCCTGAGACGTTGGCCGAAGCCCAAAGAAGCGCGGACCGTTCCATTTGGTGCCGGTAATTTTCGAGGCGATCTCGGACAGGCTGGTAAAGGTCTTGCTGTCATGGGCAAAGCCATCGGTCATTACCATGACGCGATAGCTCTTGCCTTTCCATGTCCGCACCAGTTCGGAGCCGGGCTTAATCCGCCGGGGCAATTCAAGCCGGCCGCTGGGTTTTGCCATCGTGGTCTTCACAGAATGATCGAGCAGGCGCCGCGTCGGGGGAGGGAGGCCGCCGTAAGCCCTCTCCTGAATCCGATGTGCGATGTTCCGCCGCAGCAGATCCGGACCGAACGACTTTGGCGGTTCGGTTCGAAACACTTCCCGGTACCTGACGCGTAGCTGGGCAATCGGCATCGTCGCCAGCCGATCCAACTCGTCCTCGACGGCTGGATCGGCGGGTTGAGCGGGCGCGGTCTGTTGCACGACCATCATCGCGCCGTGCCAGGTCTGGCGATCCGATAGATGCGTTGACCGTCTACCTTCTCGGAAACGAGATTGAGGTCGAGCTTCTTCTTGACCACGCCCGCGAAGAAGCCGCGGACCGAATGCTGCTGCCAATCCGTCGCCTTCATGATCGCGGCGATTGTGGTGCCCTTCGGCTCGTGCAGCATCTTCAGCACAGCCGACTGTTTGGATGACGAAGACGCAGGTGACTTCGATGAGGCCACTTTTGAAGCGACGACGTGAGATGCGGCGTTGGACACCGGTCGAGCCGTGACGCTGCTCTTGGCGGGGCGTTTTACCGTGCGAGACGATTTGCGCGCGGTCTTTGTGGATTTTGATTTCGATTTGCTCGTGGCCATCTGGCTCTCCACTGGGTCAACGACAGCATCAGGTGCTGGCACTGGCACGGCCCCGCCAATCGGAGGGCGGGGCGAGCGGAGAGTGGAAACCGTCGCTATTCGCGAGACAGGCGGTTCAGCAACGAGGCGGCGTCTTGCAGGCGACCGGCTCCGCAAATCAGTTGTTCGATATCCATCGAGACCGACACGTCTTCGGCGACGCTGCCCGCCAGCGCGCAGGCTTCGGCGGCCTTGGCGATACGCGCGGCTTCGTTCAGCTTGGAATGAATCTCAGTCAGCACGATCTGCTGGCTCGATCGTGGCGTGGTCCATGGTGGCCTCCCGTTATGTGCCACCACGCACGCTCCGCACGGCCCGGAAGTCGAGCAAATCCTGAGCAATCTTATGGCGTTGTTCGCCGAGCGCCGAGCATGTCAAGCAGCGACGGCACCTCGTGGGAGTCCGGAAACCCCAAGACGGACCCGCCTGCCACGTCAGTAAAGAAACGCTGAGATCCGGAATCAACGCTCGATGCCGAATGTCGTGCAGCGGGAAAGGCCTACCGAAAGCTAGTTTTGCGATTCCTGGCCGAATGCGCTGCGGCCTTTTGCGCGGACAAATTGAGTCCCGTGTTTCCAAAACCGGTGATGGGTCGCGCCGTGAATCTCCGCCGCTTTCAAAAGGCCGACATAGTAGGTCCGGCCCTGGTGGCGCATGAGATCATCAATGTACCAGCTTGGCGGCGGCGCTTCCCACGTATGATATTGCGCAGGGACGATGACGTAGAACCCGTGACGTGGATTCAGCAGCAGCCGCTTTTTTTGAAGACGCGCGGCGGAGGCCTGAAAGGCGGAATGCTTGATGCCTAGCGCAGTGGTGGCTTCCTCCGAGGTAAACGAAATCCGCCCCCCGGATTGGAGCTCCAATAGATAGTCTTGAAGGGTGGAACCGCTTTCTAGCATCATATTGCAAAATAGACGTAAAACGTAAATTTTTCAATATAAAACTCTGACACTCAGAACGCCATAAGTAAGAATCGACAAAAATCGTCCATTTTGCAATATGATACTGGACGCGTCGGCCTTGCCGACCGGGCTCTATTCGCTCGCCGCTCACCGAGCCAGCCGATTGCCACAGACGCTGGAACGTCTGTCTCCGCCCTCCGGGTGACGATCCCTCGCGCGAAAATGCTGATGTGCCGCTCGCCGGAGGCACTCGGTCCCGGGTGCCGCCAAGAAGCGGCGCTATGCTGACCCTCCTGCGGGTGCCTTTTTAACCGGTCTCGCGACTGCCGACTGGCCTCCGCTTCGCTGCGGCACAGGCGCCCTTTTTCCGTTTGAGAGCTAAGGGCTCCGCCCTCGCGCGGGCAAGGGTGACGTCCCGGAAAGGCCATGACCGGCCGCAGCGGTCTCCCCGACCTTCCGCGCGTCGCACGAAGCCGAAGGTTTTCACCACTGGGATCCGCTTGTGCAGGCCGGGTGATCCCCCTCCGCCCCGGCCGCCCTGGCCCTTGCTACCCCGGTCTCGCCGACGGGCAGGGTTGCAGCGCCGTGCTGCGCTTGCACCCCTAACCCGAAAGGAGATCGACCATGTCCGCCAAATCAGTTGAAACTATCGTTGCGAGCGGAACTGAAATTTTTATTCCGCTCAACAAGCTCAAGAAATCGCCGAAGAACGCTCGCAAGACACCGCACAGCGAGGCGTCCATCGAGGCCTATGCGGCCAGCATCGCCGCCAAGGGCATCCTGCAAAATTTGGTAGTGGAGCCGGAACTTGACGCGGACGGCGCGGCCGCCGGTTTCTATTTCGTCACCATCGGCGAGGGCAGGCGGCTCGCCCAGCTGCTGCGGGTCAAGCGCAAGGAGATCAAGAAGACCGAGCCGATCCGCTGCATCGTCGATACCGCGAACGATCCGCACGAAATTAGCCTCGATGAGAACGTCACCCGCGAGAACATGTATCCCGCCGACCAGTTCGAGGCCTTCAAGAAGCTCGCGGAGGAACGCGGCTTTGGCGCGGAGGAAATCGCCGCTCGCTTCGGCGTAACGCCGCCTGTGGTGCGGCAACGCCTGCGGCTAGCGGCCGTGTCCCCGAGACTGATGCAGGTCTATCGCGATGGCGGCCTGACCCTTGAGCAGTTGATGGCGTTTGCCATCACCGAAGATCACGCCCGGCAGGAAGCGGTCTATGAGCGGCTGTCGTACAACCGCGACGCCAGCACCATTCGCCGTTTGCTGACCGAGACACACGTGGCTGCCACCGATCGCCGCGCGGTGTTCGTTGGTGTGGAGGCCTACACGGAGGCGGGTGGCACGATCTTGCGCGACCTCTTCACCGAGGATCGCGGCGGCTATTTCGAGGATGTGGCGCTGCTTGATCTGCTGGTGACGGCAAAGCTCGGCCGCGAGGCCGATGCGTTGCGGGAGGCGGAGGGCTGGAATTGGACCGAAGTCCATCTCGATTTCCCGCACGCGCACGGAATGCGGCGCACCTACCCGCATCCGGTGGAGCTTTCGGCCGAAGATCAAGCGCTCCTTGAGGCAGCGCGGTGCGAAGTCGACCAGCTGGCTGAATGGAACCAGACGGCCGATGAACTTCCTGACCATGTGGACGCGCGGTTTTGCGAGCTTGAGGCTGACATCGAGCGGCTGGAAGCGAAGCGGCAGGCCTACGATCCGGATGACATCGCGCTTGGGGGTGCTTTCGTGATCCTCAATCATGACGGCATGGTCCGGATCGAGCGCGGCTTCATCAGGCCCGAGGACGAAAAGCCCCAGCCCGAGGCCGAGCGTGCGGGCGAGGCCTCAGTGGCCGGTGATACCGAAGGTGGAGACAGCCAAGCGCCGCAGGATGAAAACGGGGAAGGTGAGAGCGCCACCGACGAGGAAGATGACGACCGCCCGTTGTCGGATATCCTTGTTCGTGACCTCACGGCGCATCGCACCTTGGGTTTGCGGCTCAATCTGAGCGAGCAGCCGGAGGTCGCCATCGTTGCCGCCACGCATGCGTTCGCTGCGCAAATCTTCTATATCGGCGCGGACGCGAATGTTGTCGGCATCCAGCCGATCAAGACGGACTTGGCAGCGCACGCGGACGGGATCCAGGACACTGCGGCCGGGAAGGCGTGGGCGGATCGCCACGCCAACTGGGCAAGGCAGATGCCCCGCGACGTCGCCAGTCTGTGGACCTTCGTGAGTGAACTTGATCATGACAGCCGCATGGCCCTGTTCGCCCACTGCGTTGCCCTGACGGTCAATGCGATCAAGCTGCCGTGGGAGCGGAAGCCGCGCGCCCAGGCAACGGCCGACAAACTGGCGGAAGCCGTCTCGCTCGACATGACCGGCTACTGGCGGCCAACCGTGCGGACCTATCTGGGCCGCATCACCAAGGCGCGTATTCTCGAAGCCGTGCGGGAGGCCGTCAGCGATGAAGCGGCCGACCGGATGGCGCAAATGAAGAAGCAGGACATGGCGGAAGCCGCCGAGCAGCTGCTGGCCGCAACTGGCTGGCTGCCCGTGTTGATGCGAACGCCGCGAGCCGCGCAAGGGTCTACCGAGTCCCCGCAGATGGATGCTGTAACGCAGCTAAAAGACCCCGACGCATATGCCGTCGCCGCCGAGTAGATGGCAAGCCGGGACCGCTTGCGCGGTCCCGGCCCTATCGTGGAGCCATCAAAAATTTTGGCCGCGCGCGCTCGGGCGCGCGGCGCCTACATGATTCTACATTATCGACAGGTGGCATTTTCAACAAAGAGTGGAATGGTCTGCACCTGGGGCAACTGCAGAAAGACGCATCGTGATCAGCGCCAATTCAGGCCCGATCGCGAAGGCGAGGCGTCGATCCTGTGGGATCAGGTAGGCGCTACCGTGGGACCAGATCAGCGTGAAGCGGTCGTCGCCACCTTTGCCTGTCACCAGCGAGTTGATCGACGCTGGCGCGCCGTCATTCCTGACACCGAAGCTGGACCCATGCTCCCCCGGGGTCTTCTGGCCCCGCCCCACCGCGCGCGCCACGATCCGCAATCATGCACCGTCATTCGCCAGGTCACGCCTTCCTCGGCGTTGATGCGTGGGCGCAAGTCTTGATGCGATCGGCGATGCCAGGTCCTTGAGCGTCGAAGGTGGCGGCAGTCATGGTGGTCTCCATCAGTTCGTTTACGGGCGCGTCCGACGCAACCTCGAATGGACGGATCAGGGCCCGAGGGACGGCTGCGCCTCGATCGCCTTCCCGCAACGGCTAGGCCGGCTTTTTTCCCCTGCCGCGAAGTGGCGGCATTCCTCGCGGGACAAAAAAGCCGTCTGCCGCCGTCCTCCGCGATGCTTTGGGCCTGATGGCTGCGGGCCGATCGCTTCCCGGGCCAAGGACCGCCATCGAGGCTGCGATCGGCGCGGCCCGAAAACAGACGGAGAGTACCATGGCTACCATCGGCACCTTCACCACGGCGGACAACGGCTACGGCGGATCGGTCAAGACGCTCACGCTCAACTTCAGGGCAAAGTTCGTCGCGACCGAAAAGGACAACGACAAGGCGCCTGACTATCGGATCATCGCAGGTGCCATCGAATGCGGCGCCGCGTGGAAGAAGACCGCGCGGGACAGCGATCGCGAATATCTCTCGGTCAAGCTCGACGATCCCAGTTTTCCGGCGCCGATCTATGCCTCGCTGGTGAAAGGCGAGGGCGACGACAGCTTCAACTTGATCTGGTCCCGCCGCAACAGCGAATGATCCGACAGGATCGACGCACCCCGCCTCTCCGGAGGCGGGGCTTTTCCCGCGCTCATGGCCACGATGGCGCAGAGAGAAGAGAGAGTAGACCTTCGGTCTGCTTATTCATTTGATAATCGCTAAGTCCGTATGTCCTTTGGGCTCCCGGTGACCTCCGGTGTTCGATCCTTTCACAGTCGAGACGCCGCACCGAATGGGTGCGTGCTGTCTCGATATGCGGAGGGATCATGCAGAAAACGCTCTATGTTGGCCTCGACGTTCACAAGGCGAACATTTCCATCACCACAGCCGAGGAAGGACGGGACGGCGAGGTCTGCTTCATCGGCACCATCCCCAACACGTCGATGGACATTGCCAAACTCGCCAAGCGACTGGCCAATGAGGGCCGTCGCTTGGCGTTCTGCTACGAGGCCGGAGGATGCGGTTATGGCATTTACCGACAACTCGTCGATCTCGGCCACGGCTTACGGTGGCCGCGCCGACACTGATTGCCCGCAAGCCAGGTGAGCGGATCAAGACAGACCGGAGGGATTCCCAGAAGCTCGCCCTACAGCATCGCTTCGGTGACCTGACCGAGGTCTGGGTTCCTGATCCGGTCCACGAGGCCATCCGCGATCTCGTCCGCGCCCGCATGGATGCCGTGATGCAACTGATGCGGGCTCGCCAGCAATGTCTCGCCTTCCTGCTTCGTCACGGCCGGAACTACGGCCCCGGGAAGAAGAACTGGACTCTGCTTCACCGGCGCTGGCTCGCCACCCAAAAGTTCGACCAGACCACCCACCAGATTGTCTTCCAGGATTATGTTGAAGCGGTGTGGTCCGCCCAGGATCGGCGCGATCAGCTCGAAGCACGGATATCGGAGATGTTGTCGGATTGGTCCATGGCGCCGCTGGTCGAGGCACTGCGGACCGTCCGCGGTATCGACCTCATCTCTTCCGTGATCTTCGTGGCAGCGGTGGGCGATCTCGGCCGCTTCGAGTCCCCTCGCCAGCTCATGGCCTATCTCGGCCTGGTGCCATCCGAGCAATCGAGCGGGAGCCGCATCCGGCGCGGCGGGATCACTCGGGCGGGCAACAGCGAGGCGCGCCGCATGCTGGTGGAAGCAGCCTGGAGTTATCGCTATCAGCCGCGCGTCTCGTCGGGCAAGACCGACGTTGTGGAGCGCCAGCCAAAGCCAGTACGGGACATCGCATGGAAGGCGCAGGTCCGTCTCTGCAGTCGCTATCGCAAGCTCGCCGCCGCTGGGAAGAAGCCAACTGTAGTGATCACTGCGATCGCCCGCGAGCTCAGCGGCTTCGTCTGGGCAATCGGTCAGACCGTGAGGCCGCCCATGCGTCAGGCGTAAATCCGCCGACCTGTTCGGCCGGGGGCGGAGCGCAAGGTCAGGCAATCCTCGAGAGCCCAGTGGGCCGGTTCAATCCGATGCCCGTGCTAAGTCAGAGGTAGGCCGCGACGAAAAGCGTTCATGCGGTATCCAACCCGCGAATGGAAGATTGATCGACCGTCGCCATCGGCGCTTCGCCCCCGACCCAACAGGAAAGAAGACTTCTTTGTCGCCGCGCCTTCGGCACGGCGAGGGCTCTCTCACATCTTTTTACTTGCAAAAGGACATGGAAGGGCTCCGCCCTCGCGCGGGAAAGGGTAAAGCACCGATCGATCGGTGCCGGCCGGAGCGGTGTCCCCGGTCTTCCGCGCGGTCGAAGAATTTTGCACGACGACATCAGCGCCAGGCGCGTGCAGACGCGCGTTTTGCGCGCCCCTGCGGGCGGGTGATCCCCCTCCGCATCCGGCCGCCCTTGCCCTTGCTACCCCGGTCTCGCCGACGGGCAGGGTTGCAGCGCAGCGCTGCGCTTCAACCCAAGCCCAATAGGAGAATGATCCATGACCATGATGAGCCTGACCCAGACCGGGCAGCCTGTATCCAACGGATTCCGCGTCGACGTGTCGCGCGGCGAGCGTGTTGGCCGCGTATCGTCGGAATGGTTTTCTCGTCCCGATGATGAGCGTTATCTCAGCCTGACCGAGCTGCATGACGCGGTGCGCCGTCGCGCCGAGCACGCCCAGACCCGTACCGTGGAAAGCCGCGCGGTGAGGGTGGAGGCAAGCCGCGACAGTGCCGAACGGCTGGCTCTGTTGGTGCCGGGACGCCACGAACCGATAGCGCCGACACATTGGAGTTTCGGGCAGCTCTGCAGCCTTGTCGGCGCCCCGTCATCCTATATGCGCCAGCTTCCCGCAGCGCTGGCCGGGATCAACCTGCAACACGGCTTGCTGTCCCATCGCGCTGAGCAGGTGAAGACCTTGGAAGCCGGTGACGGCCGCGTCGAGCTTCGCGCGGTCACTGGCCCGGATTACGGCCGCATCTGGGATCACGAACTTGTCGCCGCCGTGATTGACATCGCGGGCAACGGGACCGGCGATACAAGGTGGAAGGTCCCGGGCGTGCTCGACTGGAACACGATGACGCATAACCCCTTTGTGGACATCACCAAGGACACTACGACGCTTTACGCCAGCGACCGCGACGTGTTTCTGTTTCTGGTGGACGACACCCACCCGATCGAGGCGGGACGTTTGCGTGACGGTTCGCCGGACTTGTATTTTCGCGGCTTCTATTGCTGGAACAGCGAGGTCGGATCGAGGACGCTTGGCATCGCCTCGTTTTATCTGCGGGCCGTCTGCATGAACCGCAATCTCTGGGGTGTCGAGAATTTCAAGGAAATTACCATCCGGCATTCCAAGTTCGCCGCCCAGCGGTTTGCCCACGAGGCGGCCCCGGCGCTGACGCGCTTTGCCGACTCCTCGCCGGCGCCGTTCATCGCGGGCATCAAGGCCGCGCGCGAGCGGATCGTCGCCAGCACCGATGAGGATCGCGACGGGTTTTTGCGCAAGCGCGGGTTCTCCAAGTCGGAGACGGCGAAAATCATCGAGACCGTGTTGCATGAGGAGGGCAGTCCGCCGACGAGCCTTTTCGACTTTGTTCAGGGCATCACAGCGCTGGCCCGTGGCAAGACTCATCAGGACGCACGCCTTGAGCTTGAGGGCAGGGCGAAGCGATTGCTGGAACGCGCCTGAAAATTCGCCAGCCGCGCAACCTGAAATCGGTTGCGCGGCTGTCGCTTGTCAGGAACTAGTTTTGCGATTTTCCGCCGATCCTCGCTGCGGATCGGCGGTGGACGCGTTGCCGCGCCCGGGCTCGCCGGGCCTCACGGCCCGGCTCGCGAAGGAAACCGCCTCACTTTCGGCATGCTCTGTTTTTAAGCATCCCTGGAACGACGCGATTTTTTCTTCTCTCTGCCGGTCGGTAACGGTGGCTTGAGAAGATCCGCGGCCTCGACACCAAGGACGCGGGCAAGGCTGTCCACGACGTCGATACTGGCCGCGTGGACGCATCGCTCAAGCAAACTGATGTAGGTCCGGTCAATCCCTGCATCATGCGCGAGGTCTTCTTGCGACAAGCGCTTCGCGCGCCGCAGCCTTCTGAGGTTGAGCGCCAGAATCTCTCGGATGTTCATTTCCGAGAGGGCATCGGCTTGAAGAGTATTTCACCACGGAGTATTCTCTACAAAGCTGCTTCAAGCCACGGGATTGATGCGTAATTTCCGGTAAGGCCCAGCTTGGTTACAAGTTCGCGCCTCAGGTATGAACCACACGCGTGGCAGCGAGGTCCGACTAGGACTAAAGTGTGCCTGTCATTGAACGGCCAACAGACGCAGCCTTAGTCACCTTTCGAAAGACGTCCATGCCGTCGCCACCGCTCGACCCTGATGTTGCCGATTTGGCCCCTACCGAGCCGGTACTGACGGCCTATGACGAGGAACACATTGTGACCTATCTGCGGCTCCTGGATGCAAATGCAGAGAATGCGGATTGGCGTGAGGTCGCTCACATTGTTCTTCACATCGACCCTGACCAGCAGCCCGATCGGGCTCGGCGCGCATTCGACAGTCATCTCGCCCGCGCCAAGTGGATGGCGAACGAGGGCTACAGCCATCTTTTGCGCAGTGATGGTATGGACCCATAGCGTGAGATGCGGTCGACTTATCCGATAAACGAAAAGTGTTTCCTGTTATCCACCATTTTGCTGCGCCGCGGTGCCGATGCGCGAGCACGCATCCCGATATCAATCATAAATAGTCACAATCTTCGTGCTGCATTGCGACGTGACTGCGCATGGAGATAGCACGATGCCGGATTTTGATTGGCGCGCGCCAAAGGCGTACGCAAACATCGACAAGGCCGACCGCCCTGAGCTTGCTTGGGAATGCCTTCGCCGCGATACCGAGTATCACGATCACTATCAAGCGCTAGCGAATCCAAAAATCAGCGTTCCTTCAACATTCCGAACGCGCTGGAGGCTCGTCTTTCGCAGCTGACCCGCGCGAGTCCTTTGAGACCCAAACGGTTTTCTGGGCACCCGAGGTCCCTTGCTGCCAGTTTCAAGGCCCGCTTCACCTGCCGTTCGGTCAGCTGTTCTGAATTTAACAAGATTGTCGCCAGATCAGCTCCGGAGAGGTTCGGACGGCTGGTACGCAGTGATGCGGCTGGGCGGTATCTCCCATCGCCTCTGGCTGCAGGACGCCCCTGCGGCTGAAGTCTTATACGCCGTTCAGTTGCCGCTCGATGCCAATTTCGACATTCGCGCCCGCGCGGCTGAACGGCTGTGGCGCGCGCTGAATAATCGACCGGTCGGTCCTGTGATGGATCGCCTGTCCCCTCAGGGACGCGCGCGACTGATTTTGACGCTGCGGGCGCTCGATGCCCGCCAGCAGGGCAACTCATACCGCACGATCGCGGTGGTTCTGTTCGGACTAAAGCACATCTCCGAGCGCGCCTGGAAAACTCACGATCTTCGTAGTCGCACGATCAGGCTGGTGCAGAGCGGCTTCGCCCTGATGCGGGGCGGTTACCAGGACCTGCTGCGCTACGGGCGCAAAGACAAATAAACCGACCAGGACGCTGTCGTTTGGGGGTGCCGAAAACGTACCCCCATAAGATCGGCATCCCCCTTCGCCGCTCCACTCCGCCATCGTGAGATTCAACGCGCCGCGAACCTCAGTGGCGCTCCACGATATCACGGAGCCTCGAAGATGCCCGATCCGAACGCCGGTTTGCCGCCGCGATACCTGCGCACGCCCGAAGCCGCGCGATTCTTAAGCCTCTCCGGCCGCACGGTGGAAAAACACCGGACCTACGGCACCGGTCCCGCTTATCGAAAGCTCGGCGGACGTGTCGTCTACGCGCTGGAGGATCTGAAAGCCTGGGCCGACCGTGGCGCCAAGACGTCGACCTCTGATCCCGGCGCGGGGACCGTGTTGCCCGCCAAGCGACATACCGTGGGTTTGCGCCCTTATGCCGGCCAACAGCGTCGCTGATTGCTCGCGGGAGGAGAGTCGCGATGCGGCGCAGACACACCTCAGAGCGCGAACAGCTCGATCTGTTCCGTGCGCTTCCAGGCGATCTCGCGCCGTGCGATGCGCAGGACCTGATGGCCTATCCCTTCTTCTCGCTGGCAAAATCCAAGCGTGTCGTTCCCATCGATTTCCGCGCCGGCAAGATCAGCATTCGCGTCGAAGCCGTGGCCGAACACGGCATGGCGACAATCTGGGACGCCGACGTCCTGATCTGGGCTGCCAGCCAGATCGTCGAGGCCCGGGATAGTGGCCTGGAGACCTCCCGGCTGATGGCGGCAACGCCATACGAGATCCTCACCTTCGTCGGCCGCGGCACCAGCGCGCGCGATTACGCCCGCCTCAAGGCCGCGCTCGACCGGTTGCAGTCGACAAGCATCCTGACCTCGATCCGCCAGCCGACCGAGCGCCGGTGGCATCGCTTTTCCTGGATCAATGAGTGGAAAGAGACAGCAGATCCGCACGGCCGGCCGCTGGGGCTGGAACTGATTCTGCCGGACTGGTTCTACACCGGCGTGCTGAACCGGTCGCTCGTGCTGACCATCGACCGGGCCTATTTCAATCTCACCGGCGGCCTGGAGCGCTGGCTCTATCGGCTCGTGCGCAAGCATGGCGGCCACCAGAGAGGCGGCTGGAGTTTTGACTTCAAATACCTTCACGCCAAGTCCGGCAGCCTCTCACCGCTGAAGCACTTCGCCTACGACATACGCGAGATCGTTCGTCGCGAACGGCTGCCAGGCTATCGGCTTCTCATCGAGCGCGGACTGCACGGGGCCGAGCGCCTCCACTTCACGCCCATTCCCGTCGATCCGCTGGCGGCTCCGCTACGCCGCCGCGGTCTCGCAACCACGCCTGGGGAAAACCTGTGAATTCCTTCGTGCCATGGAGGACCGCAATTCCCGTGCGATCGGGGACCCGATCCCCGTGCTTCCGGGGACCGAAATCGCGTGAAATCTTTCGCAGCTCAACAGCTTGCCGCGCCCGTAACTTTCCTAACCAACTGAATCTAACTTGTTGTTGTGAACCAGCAGGCCGTGAACAAGTTGTCGATGTGCCGTGTTCAGCGAACTGGTGCCGAGTCAGCGAACTGTGTGCCGAGAGAGCGAACCCAGTTCACGAACTGGGAGCCGAATCATGATTAGGCTCGGCGATAATCGTATACTTGCGCGGCCACGGTTTCCAGAGTCGCCGTCTGCGTCCCGGCTTGGCGCGACAATGCACGCGCAGCACCGCGTAAGCCTCATCCGAGTTCAATCTGATACCAAACATCGCCAAGGCTTGGGCGATGATGGCTTTGCGGTGGTGATGTGGGCGCGCGCTTGCAACCCATCGCCCGAGCATTTCGGCTTGTGCGCCGCTGAGTTTATTGTTGCGGCGTCGCGGTCGCGCCAGCGCCACTTCCAATCCATGCCGGGCGCCGCAATCGAGCAGGCGGTAAATTGCCCTGGGTTTCATGCCGACACTCTCCGCGGCGTCCGGCACGGTTGCGCCATCACGAATGGCGGCAAGCGCGAACAGGCGCCGCCGCCTCAGCCTGTAGCGTTCGCCGAGCGCGCGCTCGCACAGGGCAGCACCGCTTTCAGGAAGCGTGTCGATCCAGTTGCGCCAACTTCCTTTACCCTGCGCCGGCGATGCAGCGGCCGGCAAAAGAATCGCGCGCAGTCGTTCGCGCATTTCGCCGGAGAGGTCCGGCATCTGCGCCAGCAACCGCTCGCGGTGCCCTGTGTGCAGGATCGCGACCGCGGCGCGCAGGTGCGCGTTCAGATCCTTCAGCAACCAGCCGAGGATCAGCAATCCGCCATAGTTCGTGCGCCAAGGGATGCGTTCAGCCTGATCTTCACCGAGGCCAAGGTCATTGTTGATGCGTTTGAACAACTGCCGCCGATATTTCAGCGCTGTGCCTATCCACACCGTACCCAGCAGCACATCAATCAATGCCATCATCGTCGACCATTCGAGATCGCCGATGCGAGGAAGTGTCAGCCGGCCCGACTGTTTCGCCATCAGGAGCATTTGCTGGAGGTGCAACGCCGTCTCATGTGCCGGCTCACCGCCGTCACCCGCCAACTTTGCACCGCACTTACGGCACGCGATCAGCTCTGCGGGCCGACGGGCCTTCAGGTTGTCCGCATAAAGCGCAACCCGGCAGGACGGACAGCGCCCGGTCAGCGCGATGCGATGTTTCGGACAGACGCCCGCCCACCCAGTCATCCAGAGCAACCGCAGATAGGCGCGGGCGTCTTCGGCCGAGCAAATCGGGCAGATGCGTATGCGGCGGCTGCGGCTCGCGCGCGCAGGCGAAGCAGACGAATACCTGCCGTCGAATCGCTCCGGCCGCTCATCGTCGCGTGCGTGAGACCAGCCCGCGAACGTCATCGCTTCGAGCACGCCGATGTCGATGCCAGTCTTGCTGCCAATCACCGCCAGTGTGTCGGCGGACGGGCGACGCCACCATTCTCGATCGGCGGCCGCCTCAATCTCAAACACCATGCGACACAGCGCCAATGGCGACAGCTTCAGAGTGGCAGCCAGGCTGATGATCCACGAGGCCAGCGCCTCATCTTCCGCCGGAGCAACGTGCAGGGGAAGTGCACAAACTCTCGCCTGTACAGGTGGCAGCACCGTCACCGCAAACAGATCAGACCGCGACACGACGACGCTCGGAGGGTCGGATGAAGCTTGCACGCTCGATCATGCGCGCGGAGATCGTCTCGGTGCCGGAATCGACCGCAACTACGGCCGAACGGACGATAATCGCGATGATCTCGCCCAACACGCCCTCGGCCGCCGTGAGAATGCGGCCCGCCATCGCGGGATCGGCGAGATGCGAAGGCTTGCGCAGCGGGAGCACGGCCTCCAGCGTGCTGAGCAGCCGGCGGTATTCGTCGTCATCAGTCCAAAGAGGCAGTGCAAACGGCTCAAACCGATTGACGAGTTGCTCATCGCTGCGGATCGCCCGCAGCCCCTCCGGTGTACCGACGCCGACGAGCGGAATCTGCAATTCATTGCCGAGCCAGCGCAGCACATTGAGCAATCGCCGTTGCTGCAATGCCGTCCCCGACAGAAGGTTGTGCAGTTCGTCAATCACAAGCAACCGCGCGCCCGTGGCGCGCATGATGCGAACCGCGGTGTCTTGCTTAGCCGCCACTCTGTCGCGCGCACCGTACGGCATACCGAGCGCCTCCAGTATCGCACCGAAGAACCGGCCTTCGTCGGGCCCAGCCGGCATCTGTATCTTCAACACCGGAACGATCGCCGCGCCCGCGTCGGTCTCACCCGCGGAGACCGATGCGTGGGCCCGCCGGAACTTCTCCACGATCATCGTCTTGCCGTTGTTCGTGGGGCCGACCAGCAACAGGTTTGGCATTCGCAACCGCTTCGGGAACGTCAGTCCTCCAGGGCCGCAAGGACGGCTTCCGCCCGTGCGTAAGCTATCCAGCGATCCGTGCGGATGCGGCGTATCCGCGATTGCGCATCTTCCGCGGCGATCGGCCGCGTCGCAGGTTGCAAATGCACATAGTCAGCCATCACCATTCCTCGACCTCGAACATCCGCTCATGCGGCTGCTGTTCCTCGCCCGCCTCGCGGCAGCTCTCGGTGTTGGCAGGGTCCTCCTGCGGCAATTCGCGTTGCACGGCGGGCGCGACCAGAAGACGGCGTGCGCGCTGCCGTCTGGCTTTCTTGCTGGCATGTACCGCATCGTCGGCAATCGCCCGCATGGTCTCGACAGTGCGGAAGATCGCGGCTTCATCCACCTGCATCCGGCCATCCTCGCGCAGCCGTTTCAAGGCCAGACGATGCTCCCACAAGCTGATCGCCGGCCGCCGCAAGTCGCGGTAGCTCAGATCGTAATAGCTTCCATCTGGGCCGAGCAGATAGATGCGGCTCAGATCGCGCGGATCATAGCGGACGATCATCGGTTCGGGATGGCCGATCCATGTGCTCAACACATCGGACCAGTAAGCGATCGAATGCAGCGCGACGCCATCGCGCCGAATCAACCGGCGCTCGATTGGCAGGAAGTCGATCAGGAAGCGACGCGGATCGGCCACGGCAGTCGGCTCACCACGCCCGAGTGTCACGTCGTCGCCGGCGATGCCGCGTTCCCAAGCGGCCAGCGGTGTCATGGCAATCCCGCGATGCAGTTCGCGATGATAAACGCCTGCTATCGCATGACCGAGCCAACGCTCGACTTCCTCCAGTGTCATTGCTGCCGTTTTGTCGGGGTTGAGATCGCCCTTTGCCTGGAGGTTGGAGAACGTCGTTCCCGGCAGCAGATGAACCTTGCCCATCATCGTACCGATCAGGCGCTCGATATGGCCGCCATAGTGCGGTGTCCGCACCGGCCTATGGTCGATCGCGATCCCGTATTGCTCGCAGCCGCGCTTCAGAGCTTCCGAACGAAACTCCTTCGCATTGTCCAGATGCAGCCGTTCCGGAATGCCCCGCACCGGCCACACCGCATCGATGCGTCGTTCGGCAAGCCAACTGTCCTTGGCGAGCGCGCCGTGGCTCAGACACAGCGCAACCGACGTTGCAGACGGTGGTTCCAGCGAGAGATGGAAGCCAGCAACGCAGCGCGTGCAAACGTCGATCGCCAACGTCAGCCATGGACGCTGGATCGGCGCGCGGGTTTCGCTGTCAACCGCGATCACATCGACCAGCGTATGGTCGATCTGGATCAGCGACAGCGGCCAGTGGGCTTCGAGCGAACCGATCGCTGGAACGTAACGATCGCGCGCCGCCTTGCGGCCTTCGCGTTTGGCGACGATATCCCGTGCCGGACGCTTCCGCACTCTCGCAGTGACCGCCTTCCGGCCTGGCTTCGCCAAACCGCGGGCGACGCATTGGCGATGCACTTCGGCGACCAAATCCACGATCTTGGGGCGCTGCCGAGTCAGATACACGGCGTCAATCGCTTCCTCGATCACGGCATTAACTTCCGCTTTGAGCTTCGAGTATCCCCATGGAGGTCCGAGCCCGGCTGGCAACAGAGCGGTCAGCCTTGGATCGTCCAGATAAGCGCGCAAGAACGCGTAGATCTGCGTGGCGCCGAATCCCAACTCGGCCGCACCGGCAAGAACATCGGCCCGGGTGCGCGTTCGATTTTCCGCCAGACGACGGATCACCGGCAGACGGCGCCGGGCCTCGTTCCAATCGGCCTCACTCACCATCGTGAGGTCCGGCGTGCTCATGACGCCGTTATCCGTGTATCGGCCGTGATTGGCGCCGACAGATCGGCGACCAGAGCGCCACGGGCGATCAACCGCCAGATCAACGCAAGTCCCGCTTCGCGGCTTGCTGGCAGAGTATCGAGCAAATCACCGAAGCTCGTCGCGCCGGCCCGCGCCGTGGCTAACGCCTCTTCTGCCAGCGCCGCGTCGACCGGAGCGCTCCTGAGTGGCAGCAGCCGTTTCGCGGCATCGAGCGCCGAACCGCGGATGCCGCGTTCCGTGACGACGCGGAACCGAGCGCCGTGGGCGCCGGCCCATCCCCGCGCGGCCGCGAAAGCTGGCCGCAAGTGGTACCAGTTCGCCCGCAGGTCGACCCGGTATTTGATCTCCACAATATCGATCGCGCCATCGCTCCAGGCGACGCGGAAGTCCGGCGTGTACCGCCGTCGTCGACCCTCATGCTCGAACCGGATCGTGACGGGCTGTGCGGTCAACACCGCACCCGCATCCCGGAAGCTGCTCAACGTCACGAAGTCCCGTTCGAGCGCGCTTTCATGCTCCGTCAGACCGAGGGACTGGAAGCCGGTCACATGGGACCGATGGCTGAGTGGGATGCGCCGCAAATCGCCCTCCACATGGAATGCGACTCAATACGGCAACATCGCACATTTCGGTGTCAGTTCACAGACATGGAACCAAACACATGGACTCAAATCCTTGCGTCGACTCAGTTTTCCATCCGCGCCGATTCACCGAACACGGCACACCGACAAGAGCTGTGGTGCCGGTGCCGAATTTCGTGGACCGGTGCGCAATACCGTGGACTCGCATCCGACATCGACAACCAGCTCTGCAGATGAGGAATCGGCTCAAGACACCTGCGATGTCGATCGCCGGGAAAATAGCAAGAGGAGCAAGCGATGATCCGCGCTCCTCAATTGGAACGGCGGAGGCGGCAAGACGACGCTCGTGTGACGCGTCGCTGGAGCGTGGGCACGGCAGGTCAGGTGCACGGCCGCATCAAGCTCGATGCCTTCCAGCGCGGCGTCACCGTCGCCGACATGCTGCGCGAGATACCGGAGCACGCTCTTCCCAATGATGGAGCGGCATCATGATCACCGTTACGGCCGACACGCACACTTACGTCGATTTGGTCTGGATCGAGAAGCGTCTCCAACGCTGGATACGCTTCGGCAGGGTCGCCTCCGAGCAGATCATCGACCGGCACCGCGGTATCGTTGCCTTCGCGCCGGGCGGCGTCTTCGCTTTCGTCCGCTGGGCGTCGAACGATTTTGGCACCGTCGTCTCGCGTATCGACATCCTGCGCGCCGTTCGTCCTGGCGAAGCCTGTTCGACGGTCGGCTTTGTCCGACCCGGCGGAGAGAGCCTGTTGCGGATATGCGGCTGGCCAAAGGTCGAACGCGTGTTGCAGGC
>WNEZ01001267.1_pt1 | contig 23277 bp, 20 predicted proteins | sample 5400521 | NCBI WGS metagenome assembly WNEZ01 (sample SAMN13153339, study PRJNA577476) | soil metagenome | isolation source: 120 cm saprolite under Douglas fir tree site 2 hole 1 replicate 1 | place: USA:California | collected 2015-04-18
CTTCGGTCGCGGCGTGGAGGTGGACTCCGACGTCAGGACCACCCGGAGGTTCCTGGTGTTTCTCCCCGACTTTCCGTCCATCGCCGCGGGCCCGGACGGCGCCATGTACGTGGCGTGGGCGGACGGTGGGAGCGGCCACGAGGAGATCCTGGTCCGCCGCTCCGACGACGGCGGCCGGACGTGGGGCCCGCGCCGGCAGGCATCACCGGCCGGCGGGACCGGCCAGACGCTGCCCCGCGTGGCCATTGCGCCCGACGGTCGGGTGGACGTCGTGTTCCTCGAGCGACTCAACGGCGAGCGCCTCCATGCGATGCTGGCGTCATCGCTGGACGGCCGTAGCTACCAGGACGTGCGCCTCTCGACCGCGCCCTCGGACGCCCGGGTGGGACCGAGCACGGCTCCGTATCTGGGGGTCGATTTCGGCTCCCGCCTGGGCATCGTTTCATCGGACACCGGCGTGGACGCGGCGTGGACCGACACGCGCTTCGGCACGGTGGACACCGGGCGTCAGGACATTGTCTTCACCGACGCAGACGTGCGACGCTCACGCTCGCCCGCCGGCGCTCGCGTGCTCGTCGCGGTGGGCCTCGCCGACGTGGCGGCCGCCGTGGCCATCGTCGCCGTGGTGCGCCGGGGCCGGCGCCTGGGCCGCTGACGAGCCCTCTTGCTCCACGGTCTCGATTCGATGGGCCGTGCCCTCAGAGTGGCGCCGGCTGCTCGATCGCGGGCTGAGGGCCAACGCCCTGCCGGCGCCAGATGAGCAGGATCAGCAACAAGACGATCCCCGCCACCGCGAGGCCGCTGAAGACAGCCGCCAGGACGGGGAGAAGGGTGGAGCCCGCTGCCGGAAGCGGCGCGAATTGCGCGGTGGCGCCGAAGTCATCCTGCGTCTGGGTGGTGTCGTCGCCGAGCCGGGTATCCGCCCACCCGAAGGCGGCGTACTGGTCGGCCGAGGCCACGCCGGGCGGCTGGCGGATGTCGGAGTTGTAGCTCACGCCGAGGCCAAAGTTGATCGGCTGGTCGGTGACCGCCACGTTGTGGGCCCAGGTCGCACCGCCGTCGGTTGAGAAGGTGTATTGCACCTGAAAGTGGTAATCGTGCTGGTCGCGGTTGTCCTGCCAGACGACGTCGATCCGGCCGTTGGGCGCCACCCCCAGTTGCGGGTAGAAGCTGGTGAACCCTTGGGCGGGGTCATCGTCGTCGATGATCACCGGGTCGCTCCACGTTTGGCCGTCGTCCGTTGAGCGCTGCAGCAGGATGTTCGCCGACCCGGAGCTCCCCGCGGTTGCCGGCGTACCCGCGTACGCGGCGAGGAACGTCCCGCGCGGGCCGCCCTTGGGCGTCCAGCCAATCCCCGTTTGGCTCCCCGTGCCGGTAAAGACTGGAAGACCAAGCGTCGTGACCGACCATGTCCGCCCCTGGTCCGTGGAGCGGGCGACGAGCTGCGGCATGGCACTGCCGCCGGTACCGGAGACGTTGTACTTGTACGTCGTTTGGGCGCCGGATACCGCCTCGACAACACCGTTGTGAGCAACCATCCAGGGGCCGCCGAAGTAGGACTGCATGATCAACGGAACGTTCTGCCCGGCTACGGTTTGGGTCACATGCGAGAAGTCGTTGATGTTGACCTGCCGGGCGAAGGTCGCTCCGCCGTCGGTGGAAACCGCGACGATGGCCGCACCATTTTGTAGTGGCGAATCCTTTGGCGCCGTGCGGTATCTCTGCATGAAGCCCACGTACACGACGTCCCGGGGCCCGGAGGTGTCGACGGCCAGCCCGGTCACTCCCGAGTCCGCGGGCGCGACGCCGGTCTTCCCCCGGTTGTTGTCCACCACCACGGTGGACCAGGTCTTGCCGAGGTCGGTGGAACGGGCCAGGAGGATACTGGTATGCCCATTGGAGGCACCTTCGCCGTTTCCGTATCCTCCAAGCGCGTAGTAGAGCGTGTTGTTGCTGCCCCACGCTATCGCCGCCTGGGTGGCGCCAGCGTTGTCTGCCGTCGTGCAGTACGGATACGCGAGCAGGGCCGGGACATTGGGCATGATGTGCCAAATGTGGCCGCCATCGTTCGACCGAAGCAGGTAGCAGATGCGGGTCCGGAGGTCGGCCGTGGCCGCGACGATAATCCGCGGGTCGCCGGGGTCGGCCAGCATGTCCGTTGTTCCGGTGAACGCCCTGGCAGCCGTTGCACCTCTCGCCCGTTCACGGGTGTCGACCATCGACACTGCATCCCTTTCGCGCAAGTTACGAGACGGTTCTGGCGCGCCGGCGGGTCACCGACAAGAACACCAGCCAAGCCAGGAATAAGCCAACGCCGGCCGCGGCCAAGCCGATCAGCGCGAGGGTCGCCACGCCGAGGCCCTTGTTGGCGAGCAGGGTTCCCGGCCGCGAGGCGGGCGCGGCCGGAGCGGGTTCGGTGGTACCGACATAGACGATCGCCCGGGCAGGGTTGCCGCCATTCATGTCGTGCTCGTCCTGGGTGGCAATAAGGACATGCGGTCCGGAGCTCACCGTGGACGGTATCGTCAACGCAACTTCGAATTTGCTGGTCATGGTGCTCGTGGCTGGGGTTCCGGTGGCCGTGACGAGCACCGGCCCGGTGATGGAGTCGAGGTGGATCGACACCGGGGCCTTTTGAGCGAACTCCTTGCCGATGACCGTCACGGTGCCGCCCGCCTGCACGGTGGGTGAGCTGGTACTGAGCGAGACAAGCCCGACGCATGCCCAGGCAAAGCCGACCGGAAGGATGATGGCCATCGCCGCCGCGATTACCGATCCGATGGCCCAACCCCGACGTGGACGCGTCAAGTCTCCCGCCCCTCTGTCACCTCGCTCTCTGAGCTCCATGACCTCAACATCGGTTGGGACAATTCTCGATGCTTTTATAGCTCGGATCTGGCACCAAAGCAAGGGTCAAATCGACTCGGTCTCCTCAACACCAATCGTTCAGGGAGTCAGTTCCCTCGAGAAGAATAGGTGCCGTGCAAAGGTCCTGCGTTCAGGCCCGAATTGCCGCGCTGAGGCGTCGGTCAGTGTTCTGGTGGTATGCCGACCGGCGGGGCTCGGAACTGGGCCCCCACCCACTCGGCGACGGCAGTCAGGGTGGCAGTGTCACGAACCACGATGGCCCTGCCCGTCATGGTGCCCACGTGCGATACCGGAGAACTGGCCACCCCCGCGGCTACCACGGAGACAAGGTTGAGGGTGTGGTTGGCCTGGTCTGCCACCATCAGCTGGGCCCGGGCTCCCAGGGCCGTGACAAGCGCCTGCGCGTCCGCAGCCGTGTTCGATGGGTCGGCGCCCCCTCGGACAAGGAGAACCGGGAGGTGGACGCTGCGGGCGACCCCAGGGGGATCGAAGGAGAACAGGGACCGCAAGAAGGCATCTTCGCCGGGTGGGAAGATCGGTCGAAGCGCGCTCGGTAGCTGAGCCGGGCCCGGAACCGGCGCGCCCGTGACCACTGCCGCCGCCGTGGTCTGTAGTTGCGTGGCCAGAGCGTCTCCGTCTGCGGGCGTGGGCGCCAAGGCCCGCACCTCGTCAGCCAGGCTCGCCGGTAGGGGCCGGCCGGGAGTGGACACAAGGATGAGCGCCTTGACGGCGGGGTCCTGGGCGGCAAGCTGGAGGGCGACCAGTCCACCGGCCCCCTCGCCCAGCACCGCCAGGTGGGCGGCATCGACATCTGCTCGGCCGGTGAGGAACTCCAGGCCACCTTTCGCGTCATCCACCATGTCGGAGAGCCGGAGGGGTGTTCCGGCCGGCAGCGTGCTTTCTCCCACACCGCGCGGGTCGTAGCGGAGGCTCGATATGCCGTTCTGGGCCAGACCCTGCGCAAGGTCTTCATACAACGGATCGGGGGTGCCACCGGGAACGGCCGGCCCGTTACGATCGGCGGAGGTGGTGTCGGGCACGATGAGCACGCCCGGGGAATGCTGCCCCGACCCGGCCGGAGACATCAGGTTGGCTCCCATCAGAAGCCCGCCGGCTCCGGCAAACCGCACGGCCTGGTCGATGGGCAGGGAGTCAGACAGGTTCCCCTGGTTGGCGTGGGCGTAGACGGTCCCGCCGCCGCTGCCACGCCTGCTCAGCCCGTAGGCAGTGACACCGCCGACGATGAGGACTGCGACAGCGACCAGGGAACCGGCTCGTCGACCGCGCATCCCCGATCGGGTCTGCATCGGGGCGGTGACGACCCGGGTCGTGCACGACGAGCATTTGAATCCCACCGGCGTGTGCACCACGCAGTCCGGGCAGAGGGCCGCCGCGCAGACGACGCAGTTCGTGACGGAGGGGCGCCGTCGGTGATGCGCGCACGGGTCGCGCCGGGCCACAGAGCTCACGTCGAGGACAGCGACCCCACCCTCACGGCGCCAGACAGGAAACCGGCAAGGACCTCGCCCTCCAGGCTCTCTACCTCCACCAGCTTGGCCACGAGCGGGTCGAGCACGTGCCGGTTCTGTTCGACCGCAGCGACGGCCTGGCGGTTGCACTCCTCGAGGACCATGAGCACCTCCGCATCGATGTCGGACACCAGCCGATCCGACGGAGCGGCCCCGAGGGGGTCGGAGCCAAACGGCTTGACCGACATCGGCCCGAGCCTCTTGCTCATTCCCAGCTCACCGACCATTCGCCTGGCCAGCGCAGTCGCCCGTTGCAGATCGTCCTCGCCGGCGCTCGACGGCTCCCCGTACACCACCTGCTCGGCCGCCCGGCCTGCCAGCAGCGCGGTGGTCCGGCCCAAGAGTTGGGTGCGGGTGGCGAGAAGCTGGTCTGACTCGGGAAGGTACCAGGTGAATCCGCCGGCATGACCCCTCGCCACGATCGAGACCTTGGACACGGGGTCGGCACCGGGCAGCGACGCGGAAACAACGGCATGGCCTGCCTCGTGGTAGGCGACCCGCTCCCGCTCCTCGAGGCTCATGACCCGCGAACGGCGCTCCGGGCCGGCGATGACGCGCTCCATCGCCTCCACCAGGTGATTGGAGCGGATGACGGCGCTGGACCGGCGCGAAGCGAGCAGGGCGCTCTCATTGACCACATTGGCCAGGTCGGCGCCGGAAAAGCCCACCGTCTGCCGGGCGATCATCTCAAGGTCGACCTCTTCGTCCAGCGGCTTCCCACGGGCGTGGACCCTGAGGATCTCGAGGCGGCCCCGAACATCGGGTCGGTCGATCGTGATGCGGCGATCAAAACGCCCGGGGCGCAGAAGCGCCGAGTCGAGGATATCCGGGCGGTTGCTGGCGGCAAGCACCATCACCCCGGAGCCGGAGTCGAAGCCGTCCATCTCCACCAGAAGCTGGTTGAGCGTCGACTCCCGCTCGTCCTGGCCGCTCACCGCCCCGGCCATCCGGCTGCGTCCTACGGCATCGAGCTCGTCGATGAAAACGATCGCCGGAGCGTTGGCCTTGGCGACCCGGAACAGGTCGCGGATTCGGGCCGCGCCCACCCCGACGAAGATCTCCACGAAATCCGACCCCGAGATCGAAAAGAACGGGACCTGCGATTCGCCGGCCAGCGCGCGAGCAAGCAGGGTCTTGCCGCAGCCGGGCGGGCCGGTGAGGAGAATGCCCTTCGGTACCGCGGCGCCCATGGCGAGGAACCGGTCAGGATGCGACAGGTAGTCACGCACCTCCTGGAGCTCCTCGATCGCCTCTTCCACCCCCGCCACATCCACGAAGGTGATCTTTGACGTGCCGGTGACCTGGCGCCGAGCCCGAGCCCGACCAAAGCCGCCGAAGCCCTGGTCGCCTCTCCCGAACAGCAGGAAGATCAGGAAGAAGCCGTCGACGATGATCAAGGCCGGCAGCAGGATCGTGACCGGCCCAACCAGGTTTTTCAGGGGTTCTTGTTGGAGCGTGGTGGGGACACCGGCCGCCTCAAGGGCGCCGGTAAGCTGACCGTAGACCGGGCTCACCTGGCTACCGAAGGCGATCCAGTACGGGCCCCCCGTGTAATTGCCGGTGATGCGGTTGTCGGTGTCGAGAATCACTGCGTCTTGGACCTGGCCCTGGTGCAGCAGGGTAAGGTACTGGTCGAGGCGCAATTGGCGGCCTGGGGTGTGAGGGCTGGACCAGTACAAGAAGAGAACGTAGAACGCTATCAGGACCGGGAGCGCCAGCATGCAGAGGATCGTGGCGCGCCGACGGCCCTCGCGACCCCCTTCGGCGTCCGGGGCGGGACGATCGCCTTCCGATGGACCACCACGTCGATGCGAGCGCCGCCGGTTCGTCGCCATATCCCCCTTTGTCTTTCTTCTCTCAGAAGCACCTGGAATGGGAGCGCTCTGCTGGTAGCCAATCCACTGGATGCGCGACTGCTCGTGAGCAGTCCCCTGCGGTATCTAGGGTGCCATGATCCTCGACGGCTGTCGAGATGGAGTGACCAGGATGTGACCAGGATGAGGGGCGAATCGTTCGCCAGATTGCCTATGGTAACGAGGAAAGAGCTAGAGGTTTTCCACCAGTACTGGTGTCTGCTCATACAGAGAGAGAACTGTTAGTGACACCTCGACAATGGCAGGCTTAGAGTGTTGCCGACAGGTTCTGGGCTGGCCGCGCAAGGAGGGGGCCATGAGAGTACGTAGCCTATTGGTAAGTCTTGGTGCCGTAGGGGTGGTGCTGACCGTCGCCCTCGGTACGGCTTGGGCGTGCACGAATCTTGCCACGCTCAACCTGAGCAACGCGGCTGGTGCACCGGGACAGTCGATCACTGTTACAGGTTCATCCTTCAAGGTGGTCGCCAGTGGGCCCGCCGCCCCGGTGGTTCTGCACTGGAACGCCGTGGCCGGACCGGCGCTGGCCACGGTCAATCCGGACGCCACCGGCAACATCTCGGCTCAGGTCGTCATCCCGCAGGCCGAGCCCGGGTACTACGTCCTGGTGGCGACCCAGTCCGTGAACGGCGCCGACGCCTACGGCACACCGGCCCGGGCTGCCTTCGAGATTGTGCGGCCGGGTGAGCGTCCGGTCCTGGGACCGAATGCCGGTCAGAGTGCCGGAGTTGCCGCGACGTCGACCTCGAACACGGGGGTCATCGCACTCACGGTCGCCCTGGGCGTCGTTGGCCTGGTGCTGTTCGGTGCCGGTGCAACGGCCTTCGCCCGACAGGCCCGCCGGCGGGCGGTGCCAGCGGCACAGCCGGTCGAGCGCCGCTAGCACGTAGTTCTTCCTACCTCCACACACCCGGGCCTAAGGCCCGGGTGTGTGCGCGAGTTGGGAGTTGCGGATCCGAGACTTCTCGAAGGGCGCGGCGTACCTTCCAGGTAGAACCGAGGCCGACGTGGCAACGCCGGTGGGATGGGGACGCCGTGGTGACAAGCTGGGGCCCGGTTGTTGCTCTGCTCAAGTAGCTGGCTTCTGCGTTTCGAACGCATGGTGCCGGGATCGCGTTCGTCCTCCCTCAATGGGCGATCTGATCACCGGAAGGCGCACGGCGCGCGACGACATCTACATGCATGACTCATATATTGAATTTTCGGAGCTATGAGCGGAGGCTGGCCGCGACCTTGCCGACGCCTTGGAGGGCTGGTCGCTGAGCGTGCCGAACATCTTCACGGACGTCCCGACCGGTTCCATGGACGCCGAACGTTGGGCTGCGACGGTCGACTTCGTCTCGGCCGCCCACGGTTTGGCGCCGGCGTCGCCCGATTCCGTCTACCGGCCGGCGCTCGCCGGCGCGCCCGCCCTCTGACAGAAGGGACGAACATGAAAACTGCCGCCATTCTGCGCCGCGTGCGCACCACAAATCTGGCCCTGGTACTCGCGGTTGCGATGCTTGCGGTCGCCTGCAGCCGCGCGAGCACCACTGCGGCGAAAACCGCTTCGAGCAACCCGAACGTCGCGCTGACGGTGGGCTTCACCGAGGACCAGTACGTCCTCAGCGGCGCCCAGGCCAGCCTGGGCGAGTACCCCCTCAACGCCAATATCGTCGAGACGCTGGCCACCATCACGCCGGACTACAAGGTGGTGCCAGCGTTGGCTGAGAGCTGGACGCTCATCGCGCCCAACACGTGGCGTTTCAAGATCCGCCACGGCGTCAAGTTCCACGACGGCCAGGCTCTTAACGCCATGGCGGTCAAGGTCGGCCTGTTCGACCGGTTGGCCGCTATGAAGGGCGGCAGCTCCCTCAAGGCGGGCCCGAACTCGGTGTCGGTGGTCGACGAGTCCACCTTGGACTTCACCCCCACGGTGACCAACCTGCGGGTGCCCGAGCAGATGGTCCACCCCGAGTACGGTGTCGCCGCCCCCGGCTCGGACCTGGGCAAGAAACCTGTTGGCACCGGCCCGTTCCGTTTCGTGGAGTACGTGCCCAAGGAGCGCATCGTTGTCGAGCGCAACCCCGACTACTGGGGGGCCAAGGCCAAGGTGGCCAAGATCACCTTCCGGTTCTACCCCGACGCCAGCACCCGGCGCCTGGCTTTGCAGTCCGGTGAGATCGACGCCGCCTTCGAGGTGCCCCGCGACGACGTGGCCGGACTGAAATCCAACGGCTTCCAGATCCTGACCAGCGGCGTGGGCGCCTACGACGCCCTGCTGCTCAACCAGCACGGCAAACCCGGCTTCGACATCCTCACCGACGTGGCGGTCCGCCAAGCGGTGGCCATGGGCATCGACCGCGCCAAGCTCGTCTCGGGCGTCCTCGACGGGTTGGCGACCACCGACCAGACCATGGTCGCCCCGGCCTCGCTGGCCCCCTACACCTCGACGATAACCGGGGTCACCTATGACCCGGCCAAAGCCAAGTCGATGCTCGACGCGGCCGGATGGGTACCCGGCAGCGACGGGGTCCGAGTGAAGAACGGTAAGAAGCTGCACCTGGTGCTGGTGTCGGGGTTCCCGGCGGCAGAGATCCTGCGGCCCATCCCAACCTTCGTGCAGTCCCAGCTGAAGGACATCGGCATCGACGTGGCCATCACCGAGCGGCCCGACTCGGACTCCTATAGCGCGGTCATGGACGCCGGCGAAGGAGACATGTTCTTGGAACAGGGCAACCAGAACGACGCCAACCCGGGCTTCCTGCCCATCCTGCTCTACTACACCGGGCCCGGATCGGGGACGCCGTTCAGTTACCAGAAGCTGTTCGGGCCGGGCGGCAAGTTCGATCAGCTCCTCGCCCCCGCCCTCTCCGAGCCCGACCCCGTCAGGGTCCGCCAGATCGTGGCCAACTCCATGAACGAGTTCATCGACGTCGACGCTTCCGCCGTCGTCCTGGCCGGCGTGTACCGGATCTACGGGTTGCGCAAAGGCATCCAGGGGTTCGTGCCTCACCCGGCGTTCCTCCACGTCCGCTGGGACACGGTGAGCGTCTCGGGGTAACCGTCACCGCAACGTCGGCGAGGCACAATAAGTGCCTGAAAAGAGGCGACCCGTAGATGCTCTCCTTTGTGCTGCGCCGCTTGCTGCTGGTCATCCCGACCGTGGTCTTGATCTCGGGCCTCACCTTCGTCCTGTCGAACCTGACACCGGGCGACCCTGCATTCGCTGTCGCCTCGCGGATGGCGGGCCGCCCGGCTAGCCGGGCCGAGGTGGTGGCAACCCGCCACCAGCTGGGACTCGACCAGGCGCCCCTCTCCCGCTATCTGCACTGGGCGGCCCGAGCCGCCCGGGGCGACCTGGGCCGGTCGTATTCCACCCAGGCACCGGTCCGCCAGGAGCTGTTCCGCCGCATCCCGCTCACGTTGGAACTGGCGTTGCCCGCCATGCTGCTGGCCATGCTGATCGCCATCCCCGCCGGCGTGCTGGCCTCGATGCGGCGCAACCGGCCCAGCGACCAGCTGATGCGCATGCTGTCGATGGCCGGGGCGTGTATGCCCAGCTTCTGGCTGGCGTTGCTGCTCATCATCCTGTTCTCCGTCCGGCTCCATGTGTTGCCCGTGGCCGGCCGGGGTGGGTATCTCCACCTGGTGCTGCCTGTGGTGACCCTCGCCTTGGCCCCCGCTGCGGTGCTCAGCCGCTTCACCCGCTCGTCAATGCTCGAGGCGCTCGGCAGCGGCTACGTGACCACCGCCCGAGCCAAGGGCGTCAAGGAGTCGTCGGTGGTGGCCAAGCATGCCCTTCGGAACGCCGTGGTGCCAGTCGTGACCGCGGTCGGCGTCAACTTCGGCTTCCTCCTGGCCGGGGCCACGGTCATAGAGACCATCTTCGTGTGGCCCGGCGTGGGCAGTCTCCTGGTGGGCGCCATCCAACAGCGGGACTACCCGACCATCGAGGGTTTCGTGCTCTATGCGGGCGTGTCGTTCGCCCTGCTCAACCTTGTCGTCGATGTCAGCTACGCGTTCTTCGACCCCCGCATCGCCACCGGCAGCAGCGTGTGACCGTCACCGCCGCCCCCCCGTCGCCGGCCGTTGCCCACCCGGCCCTGCCGAGCCAGGTGGGCTCGCCGCGCGCTGCCATCGGCTGCCTGCTGCGCGACACGACCGCCGTCGTCGGCCTCGCCATCGTCGTTCTGCTCGTCGTCGGGGCCGTGCTGGCTCCCGAGCTGGCCCCTCACGACCCCAACCACGTGGATGTCCTCCGAAAGTTCGCCCCCCCTTCGGCGGCCTTCCCGCTGGGCACCGACAACCTGGGCCGCGACGTGTTGTCCCGGCTGCTCTACGGCGGCCGCATATCGATCGGCACAGCCGTGGTGGCCGGTGTGCTCATCGGCGTTATCGGCACCTTGATCGGGCTGGTCGTCGGCTACCGGGGCGGGATCCTCGACGTGGCCGTCGGTCGGGTCGTGGACCTTCTGCTCGCCTTCCCGCCGTTCCTGCTGGCCATGGCGATCCTCGGGCTGCTCGGCCCGGGACTGCGCAACCTCACCCTGGTGCTCATCGCGGTTGCCTGGGCGTCCTACGCCCGTATCGTGCGCAGCGCCGTCCTGGTGGAACGGCACAAGGAGTATGTCGAGGCGGCTCGCGCCTCGGGCGCGTCCTCGTTGCGGGTCATGGCCCGCCACGTGCTGCCTAACATTTTCACCCCGATCGTGGTGCTCGTTACTTTGGACATGGGGATCGTCCTGCTCGAGATATCGGGGCTGTCCTTCCTCGGGTTGGGTGTGAGCCCCCCCACCCCGGAATGGGGCGCCATGCTCTCCGAGGGGCGCACCTACTTGAGTCAGGCCCCCCAAATGATGCTGTTCCCCGGCTTGGCGATCTTCCTGCTGGTCTTGGGGTTCAACCTGTTCGGCGACGGCCTGCGCGACGCCTTCGACCCTCAGACCCGGCGACTCCCCCGGGGGCGCCGCCGCTGGCTCATCGCGGGACCCCGGGCGGCGCCGCACCGCGGCCACCGGTTCAGCGGGTCCTCGACCCCAGCCGTGCGCCGCCGTCGAGGTGTTGGGACGTGACCGCCATCCCCCTCACGCGCACGATACCGGCGCAGCCCCGGCAGCGACGTCTCTCTGTCTGCCATGGCGAGAACCACTTCGTCGAACCATCCCGACTGTCGAGAGATTCCCGGAGAAGCACCGATCGCCGCCCCTGTTCCGACACGATCGGTCTCCCGGTCGCCACCGCTGCGAGGGCAGCAGACGCCGTCACCGTCACGACCTCGACACGGTCCCATCTACGCCTCAGGGGCGCCCCGTGGCCCGGTTAGGGGCGCCGGTACCACCCGACGCGGGCGGCGGGGCGCCAGTTGAGGGCCCCGGCGCAGCGTTGGCCGCCATCGACCCCGGCCAGCCACTGCTGTCGGTGCGCAACCTCACGGTGTCGTTCGACACCGGATACGGCGTCGTCCGGGCCGTCGACGCCCTGAGCTACGACATCTACCCCAACGAGGTGGTGGGCATTGTCGGCGAGTCGGGGTCGGGTAAGAGCGTCAGCTCGCTGGCAGTCATGGCGCTATTGCCCGACAGCGCCGCCGTGGAGGGCCAGGTCATCTTCCGCGGCCAGGACATGTTGCAGATGGCCGAAGCCGACCGCCGGAAGCTGCGCGGGGACCGACTGGCCATGGTGTTCCAAGACGCCCTGGCCGCCCTCAACCCGGTCTTCAGCGTCGGCCACCAGATCGAGGAGGCGATCGCGGTCCACCATCCCGAGATGAGCAATGCCACCAAACGAGACCGGGCCATCGACCTGCTCGAGCTGGTGGGGATTCCCAACCCGGCGGCACGAGTCGACCAGTACCCCCATGAGCTTTCGGGCGGGATGCGACAACGGGCCATGATCGCGATGGCGATCTGCAACGAGCCCGACGTGCTGATCGCCGACGAGCCGACCACCGCCCTGGACGTGACCATCCAAGCGCAGGTCCTCGACGTGTTGCAGCGGATCAAGGAGCGCACCAAATCGGCCATCGTGCTCATCACCCACGACTTCGGCGTCGTCGCCGGCATGGCCGACCGGGTCCTGGTCATGTACGCCGGACGGCCCGTCGAGACCGGTGTCGTCGACGACATCTTCTACCGATCACGCCACCCCTACACGCTGGGCCTGCTTGCCTCCCTCCCGCGCCTCGACCGGGGGACCAGGTCCGAGCGGCTGTACCGGATCAAGGGCCAGCCGCCGTCGCTCATCTTCGTCCCCCCCGGCTGCCCGTTCCACCCACGTTGCGACTACGCAAAACTGGCCGACCCCTGCGCCACCTCGCGCCCCCTGCTTGAGCTGGTCGACGACACCGGTCGCGGCCGCCACCTCAGCGCCTGTCACCGCCGCAGCGAGCTCGGCGACGTCTCCCCCGACGCCCTCCACTCCCACATCGGCGCCGAGCTGGACCTGAGCGAGCACCGCGCGGTCCTCGCCGCCGCAGACCTCCCAGCCATCGCGCAGCTCCCCGCCGCAGCAGGCTCCGACGCTCAGCCAACGACCGGCACAGACGAGGGCGCCGGGTCCAACCGGCCCCGACCCACCAGGTCCGGGCACCAGGCCGCCGACGCCTCATCGAGGCGTGGCGACAGGATTCTCGAGGTCCGAGACCTCGTTCAGGACTTCCCGATCCGCACCAGCCTGCTGCGCCGAGTGCACGGACATGTCCACGCCGTGTCGGGTATCAGCTTCGACGTGGGACACGGCGAGACCGTTGCCCTGGTCGGCGAGTCGGGATGCGGCAAATCCACGACAGGCAGGTTGGTGCTGCGACTCCTCGACGCCACGTCGGGCTCAATAACCTTCGACGGCGAAGAGCTCATCGGCGCCCGAGCGGCACGCATCAGAACCCTCCGCCGCAGGATCCAGATCGTCTTCCAGGACCCCTACGCCTCGCTCAACCCTCGCATGACGGTGCGCAGCATCATCTCCGAGCAGCTGCGCGTCCACCGGCTGTGGCGCCACGGCGGCCCGGCCAAGGTGACCGAGATCATGGAGCTGGTCGGGTTGAACCCTGAGCACATCAACCGTTACCCCCACGAGTTCTCCGGCGGTCAGCGCCAGCGGATCGGCATCGCCCGGGCATTGGCCCTCGACCCCGAGCTGCTCGTCCTCGACGAGCCGGTCTCCGCATTGGACGTATCCATCCAAGCGGGAGTCATCAACTTGCTGGAGGACCTGCAGGACCGGCTCGGGCTCGCCTATCTGTTCATCGCCCACGACCTCTCCGTGGTGCGCCACATCGCCGACCGTGTCGCGGTGATGTACCTGGGCCAGATCGTCGAGACCGGCACCCGTGACGACCTGTATGATCGCCCATCACACCCCTACACCCAGGCGCTGCTGTCCGCCATACCCGTTCCCGACCCGATAAAGGAGCGCCAACGGAGGCGGATCATCCTCGAGGGCGACGTGCCCAGCCCCGCCGACCCACCATCAGGATGCCGGTTCCGGACCAGATGTTGGAAAGCGCAAGACATTTGCGCCGCCGAACAACCAGCGCTCATCGACCGCGGCCAAGGTCATCCCGTCGCCTGCCACTTCGCCGAAACCAAGCAGGTGATCTGATGCCGCACATCGCAACATTGGTTTCGGCGGAGAAGAGTTCTCCGCCACCGAAGGATCCCTTCCCCGCTGCCGACACCAAGATCGTGGCTGATGGACGTGCAGGGAATCGGCTCCTGGGCCGAGCGAGACGCCGGAGTGCAGGAGCTGCTCCACGAGGTCGGCCTCGACACCCGCTCCGCCGACCTGTCCCATGAGTTCTCTGGCGGCAACGCCAACGCGTGGCGATGCAATGCGAACCGCGCCTGCCCCGGCGCTGACCCGTTCCAGGAAGAAAAGCGTCGTAGAGCTTGTTTCGACCACTCTCAGTGAGCGGTGTGGCCCCACCCGGGGCGGTCGCCGCCCCGAGCCTCGCGAACGGCCGGTCAACCCACCCGAAACAGCGAGTAGCCCATTTTCCCTCCAGCCAAACATGCCATCACCGGCCATCGTGCCGGTCACATCAGGGAGACACAAATGACTGAACGACGCGTCCCGACATTGCCACGACAGCAGAGCGGTGTACTTGAGCGCACCCGGCTCGATCTGTTCTGCCCCACCTGAATGCCGGGCTATCACCTCCCCTACCTCGGAGGTGCCGCGAGCGGTCTGTTCGCACAACTAGGAATCGACGTCGACTTGGCCGACCCCGACCCCGGCGGCCCCGAAACTATCCTCCAAGTCGCGGCCGGCGACGCCGAGTTCTGTCTCACCAGCGTCGCCCATTACGTGACAGCCCGGGCTCAGTCACCCGACCTCGCTGCCCGATTCGTCGCCGTGATCGGCCAACGCAGCCCGATGAGCGCCATCGTCCGGGCAGACTCAAAGATCACAAAAGCGGCCGACCTAGCCGGGCTCCGCCTCGGAGGACCGACAACAGGGGGGATAAGCGCCCTGGTCAAGGAGTACTGCGCCGCACTTGTCCACCTGAACCTCGCTCCGGCCGTCATCGAGCCAATGGAGTACAGCGACGGGCCGCTGGCGCTGGCCCGAGGAGAAATCGACACCATCGCCGATTACATTGACCTCCTCCCACGGCTGCGCCGTGAGGCCCGCATCGAGCTCCGTGGCGTCCCCTTCGGCATGGATGTCTACGGCAGTGGGATGGTGGCCGCCGACACAGTTCCGCTGAAGCGTGTCAACATGATGCGGGCCGCGCTCGTCGCCGCCTTAGACCAGCAGCGCCGAGAACCCGAAGCCTGGCTCCCAATCCTGATGGAACGCTGGCCGGAGCATCACCCCGACGACGTCATCGAAAGCTGGGCGCTCGCCGCTCCCAACATATTTACCGACAATCCCATCGGATCCATGGACGCCGACTGCTGGCAGCGTACCGTCACGTTCTTCACCGACGCTCTGGATGTGCCAACCATTGAACCAGGGAGCCTGTACCGACCCGAGCTGTTAGAAGACCGGCGCCGGGTCGCCGACGCCGCTCCCGCTTCGACACATTCAAGCTGATCGAGGCAGCCCAGGGACGGTGGCGGCGGATCAATGCACCGCACCTCGTCGCTCTGGTAGCCCAGGCGCAAAGTTCGTAAACGGGAAGCTGAGGGGGTTCAGGAGGAGGTCGCCGCGTAGTCAAGAACGTCGATCCACACCTCTGGACAATGACTCTGTGTGCGCGTATTAAGCCCGACTGCCCGTCAGCATTTCCCGGTACCGCCACACGAACGCCAGCCCAAACACGAAGACGGCCAGCGCCGTTGAGACGTGGAAGCCGGCGGCGACCAGATCGACCTCGTGATCTGCCGCCTGCCTGAGCAGGCCGATATGGGTGTCGACCATCCACAGGCCCGCCAGCGTGACGAACGCACCGAACGCGAGCATGATCCCAGCGGGCCGAGCCCCGAGAAGGATCCCGGATGCCACAAGAGTCAAAACGATCAATCCCGGGATCACGTGGTCGACGACCTCGGTGATCCGCTGGACGTGGAGTTGTGGACCCGCGAAGGCTGGGAGCATGGCGTACAACCCGATCACAAGCCCGATGCCGAAGAACCCAAATGGGAACGGTCCTTCGGGATCGCTGGGCGGCCGCCCTGGGGGCTTGCTCCCTGGATCCCCTGCTGATTCCTTCGACATACCTACCTACCTCCCGCCCTGCTCGCCCGCCGTCATGGCGATTCTCCAACAGCGCTCACCCTCTCCCGCCGGGGTCGGACGAGGTGGCCCCAGGCAAGAAGCAGGAGCCCCACCACGACCAGAATCCCTTCGGCGACGAACTGCCAGCGCGCCGTGACCGCTGACCCGACCCCCGTCACGGAGGCCGCGACAATGTCCTCACGCCCGGTGGTCTCGGTACCCAGCCGTGTGTCCCCCCAGGCGACGTCGATGGTGTTGTTGTCCCCTGCCAGCCCCAGGTGGGACCCCAGATCGGGTGGCAGCCCTGCGCCAAATGTCGGGCCGATCCGGGAATCGAACGACTCCGATGACAGCCGGATATCCCGAAAGTTCCTTCCCTCATCGGAGGAGGTGGCCAGTCGGATATCGGTGAAAAGCCCGGGCACCCCACCCGGACGGTTGATGTAGACGACGTCGACCCGACCTTCTGGAGCGACGAAGACCGCGGGCAGGGCTGCCGACCCACCTCCCGGGTGGTGGAGGTGCACGGGCGGCTGCCACGTCATCCCATCGTTCGTGGATCGTTGCACCACCGCCTCCCGGCCGGCCGACCAGGCCAGGTACACGGTGTCGTGAGGGCCGGCAGCGATACCGGGGAACTCCGGAAAAAAGTACGAGAACCGTTGAGCCGACTGTACGCCCGAGGCGGCGACTGTGGGAGCCGAAAACGCGGCGCCGCCGATCGACCGGGTCACCAGGAGGTCGTAGGGCTGACCAGGCAGCGCCGTCCCCCCGTTGCCCGGGATGGAAGCGCGTGGACCGAAGTCCTTGTACGCAACGACCAGCACCCCACGGCCTGCCACGGTGGGGCTCGCGGCGCCGACGAGGTGTTCGAGTGGCGCGTTCACCGCGACCGGCGCGGACCACGTCAACCCGCGGTCGGTCGACTGGACAGCCAGCACCCGCTCCGAGGCGTTGGTCAGGGGTGTGGCCCCGTTTCTCATCACCAGCAGCCAGACAACGTGAAGAACAGCATCGGGCCCAATTGCGATGCGGGGTTGGAACGTCTGCCCCGATGCTATGAGGCTGGGCGGTGAAAGGGTCCGACCCCCGTCGGACGAGTGGGCGACGAAGAGGTTGGCCGGCGTGTTGCCTGACCCCGTCAGGTTGACGTAGGTGACATACAGCGTCCCGTCAGGGGCGAAAGCAGCGTCGGGGAAGAATGGCCGATCGTCACCGGGAGGAAGTGGCAGCGCCGTCGTGTGCCACGTGGCGTTCCGATCCTCACTCCAGGCAAGCTGAGCCGAGAGCCGAGGCGCCTCCTTGCGGAACACCGCGATCTCGTTGTCCGGGCGGCGAGGGTTCTCGGCAATCGTGGGAGTACTGTAGGCGTCGATGATGCCGGGTGGGTTCACGAAGATGTTGCGACCGACGTCGACCCTCCGACCTTCGAGGGTGCCGACGACGACGAGCGTGGCGGCGAGGAGAAACGCCGCCCCGGCCAGGGCGTCTCGCCGTAGGGAGAGATTGTGGGGAGGGGTCCGTCGAGGCCGATGACGGCGGCCCTGAACCTGCTCGAGCAGCCCCGCATGCGAGGTATTCTTGTCGAGCCCTTCGGCTCCTCCTCCGCTCCCTCTAGGTTCTCGCAATGGCCGTCCCAGTCCTGAAGTGTGAGACGCACGGCGAACCGACGCGCATCAGTTGCGTCGAATGCGGAAGGCCGGTCTGTCCGAAGTGCATGGTCCGCACGGAGGTCGGTACCAAATGTGAGACCTGCGCCACCCCGGTTGCCCCACGAATCACGTCAGTTCGTCGCTCGCGCGTGCCCTGGATGCTTGCCTTTGTCGGGCTGTGCATCATCGTCGGTTCGGTGGTTGCGGTGATCCTGCTGAGTGGCGGCCGCAAGGCCGTGAAGAACGCCGGCAACCCACGGCCGGTGGGGTCATGGTCTGCCCAGCCCAGGCTGGACACAATTCGGGGGACCACCGCGGTGGTCCGGCTCCAGAACGGGCAGGTCCTGGCGGCAGGAGGTGGGGTCGGCGCCATTGCGGTGAGCTCGGCTGAGCTTTACGACCCGCAGACCCGCCGCTGGACACCCACGGGCTCGCTGCAGGTGGCCCGTCGAGGCGCCGCCGCTGTGCAGCTTGCCGACGGGCGGGTGCTGCTCGTCGGTGGCGTGGGGGGTGCGCAGCTTCTCGGTTCGGCGGAGATCTACGACCCGGGCACGGGACGCTGGACGCCGACGGGATCCATGACCACCCCGCGTCTTGGTGGCACCCTGACCCTGCTGCCGAACGGTGACGTGCTCGCAGCAGGAGGGACCTCGCCCAGCGGGCAGCAGGGAACAGGCGGGGGCCAGACCATCAGCCCGACGTCGAGTGCCGAGATCTACCATGCCGCAACGGGCACCTGGGCCTTGACCGGCTCGATGAGCACCACCCGCTTCGAAGCCTCGGGGACCTTGCTGAGTGACGGGCGCGTGCTGGTCGCCGGGGGCTTCGGCACCACAGGCTCGCCCGGCGGCAGCGGCGGTATCCAGTACAACCCCGTGGCCAGCACCGAGAGCTACGATCCGGCCGTCGGCGCGTTCAGTGCCACGGGCCAGATGACCAACGCACGAGCCGACCACGTGGCGGTTCGGATTGCCGATGGGACGGTCCTGGTGGCTGGAGGCCTGGGCGGGTCGGCCGGCGACGTCAGCGTCGCCACGGCCGAGCGCTTCGATCCCACGACGGGCCGGTGGAGTACGTTGAGTCCCATAGCCCACGCCCGCACCGGTGCGAGCGCCGCCCTGCTTCCCAATGGTCGGGTCCTCGTCGCCGGGGGTGAAAGCGTCCAGCAGGGAGTCCGGAACTCTCTGGACTCCGCGGAGGTGTTCGACGCGAGCACGTCCAGCTGGCTCCCGGCCGGCAGCATGTCCTGCCCGCGCAGCGGACTCGGCGCCGTCACCCTCTCGGACGGCACCGTGCTGGAGGTCGCCGGTGACGGCGCCTTTCCCGGACAGCCACCCGTCGCTCAGAGTTGCGTCGAACGGTACTTCCCCGGCCCTGCGGGGCCATCAGGGACCTGAGGAGAGCGCCGCCCCGATCGGCAGGGATTCAGCCAGGGCTGCCAGGGCGCGCACCGCGGGACCAGGATCGGGGAGATCCAAGGGCGACACGCCAAGACGATCGGCCTCGACGATCGCACGATCGTCCGGGATGGCCACGACCTCGTGGCCGGGCAGGGCTGAGCGGATCATGGCGAGGTCGTCCTCGCTGCGAATCCGGTTCGCCACCACGATGACCCGTCCCAGGGACTTCTCCCGTGCGAGATCGGCCGCCCGTGACCCGACCTCAATGGATTTGGGGGTCGCTTCCACGACCACCAGCACAAGGTCAAGCTTCTGTTCACCGAGGCGGGTGATCGTGCCGATGCCGGCCTCGAAATCCGCGATGACCACTGCGTCCCCGAAATCTGCCGACCCGAGCAACTGCTCGGGAGAGAGACCACATCAGGTTCAGCCAGGCTCTGGATTCTCGATGCGGGTGACAACGGCAAGCCGAACACCATCCGGCGCGTCCGAGCCAAAACGCTCCACCAGCTCGTCCCAGGTCGCGGTGTGCTCCTCATGGCCCTCATCGAGCGCCTGGCGCATGGCAATGAGCCGCTCTGTCTCTTCGTCGCCGACGCCGAGTGAGATCCCCAGGTTCGGGTTGGTGTCGCAATCGAGCGCGACCACCGACATGCCTCGGCGGGCCAGCGTCCTGGCGATGACGGCCGCCGTGGTGGTCTTGCCAGACCCGCCTTTGCCTACCACTGCGAGCTTCACCGTTCTCCCTCCTCCATCAATCGGGCGACGAGCGACTCTACCGCTCTGACCGCCGGTGACTCCGGCGCATAGTCAATTGGCGCCTTGGCATGACGCTCGGCGTCGGCGAGCGCCTCGTCCCACGGGATGGAGGCGATCACCTCCAGCCCACTGCGGGCCCGGACGAGATCGATATCGCCGGCATCGCTGACTTTGTTGGCGACCCCCACGACCTTTGTGGACCTTCCACCCCTTGCGAGATTGGCGAGACGACGGGCGGCCAGAAGAGACTTGGCCGACGGCTCCACGACGACGATGAAGGTGTGGGCGTAGTCACCCCACCCGGCGAAGGGCTGGCGAGTGCCCCCAGGTAGGTCCCCGACCACATTCCAGCGCCCGTTCGGCGGCAGTCCCTGGGTGATTTCGCGGAAGGCCAACTGGGACCGGAAGAGCGACGCCACGTGACCGCGCAACTTGCCGAACTGCAGGAACCGGACGCCGTCGGGGCCGACCGTCGCATAGCGTTCGATGGCCTCGGCCACGGTGAGCCCCGGACGGAGCCGGAAGCGAGGGCCTTCCTCACCCTCCTGCCGCTCCACCACGGCATCATCGAGGACCGGGCCCTCGATGATCTCCAGGCCGAGGGAGTACGCCAGGCCGGGCATGGGATCGGAGTCGATGGTGAGAACGGACCGGCCTCGCCGGGCCAGGGCTCGCGCGAACGTTCCGGCGATCGCCGACTTGCCCGATCCACCCTTGCCCACAAACGCCACTCTCACGCCGGCCCCCCTGGCGCCCGACTGTGCTCAGCTCGAGGTGTAACCGCGCCCGTCGTCACGCCGGCTAGTTGACGCTGACCCCGTCGAGGACCCCGATGACCCTGGCGATCTCGGCCCGTACCGGCTCCCCCCGGCCTGCCCCCAGGCTGGTCCCGGCGCGGTCGGCGTCGACTACTCCCGTGTCGTGCGGGATCACGCCGACGAGTGGCACGCCCTGCTCCGCACACACCGCCTCGAAAAACTCTGCGTCCTCGGGCAGGCGGGCCTTGTTGCCCAACCCGTAGGTCCGGGGGATCCCCAGCTCCTCCGCCAGCGTCTTGGTGCGAGCCGCCGTGACGATCGACTTGCGAGTGGGTTCCATCACCACGAGCAGCAGGTCGGCGTAGGCCAGCGTCCCGCCCGAACGACTCAGATGCTCAAGCCCGGCCTCCATGTCCACGAGGGTTACGTCGGCCGCTTCCTCGATGACGGTGCCCAGAATGCCGCGCACGGCGGCGTGACTGCTACACGTTCAGCCGGCCCCCGCTTCGGTGACGCGCATCGCCGACAGCAACCGCACACCGGCAGGTGTCTGCCTCCCGTACTGGCTGATCAGGGCCTCCGGAGTCATACCACCGGCGGAGCCGATCACCAGAGAACGCGGGATGACCGGCACGGCCTCGGCCTCCTCGAGGCTGAGCCCCAGCGAGATCCCAAGGTTGGGGTTTGAGTCGGTGTCGATCGCCAGCACCCGCCGGCCCATGCCGACGTAGGCCTCGGCCAACAACGCCGCGACGGTGGTCTTGCCAACCCCGCCCTTGCCCACAATGCCCAGTTTCAAAGTGATTCCTCCTGAGAATGAACACCTATGAGTCTGTCACACATGTGAGCCAGGGGAAACAGCAAGGGACGGCAGTCCGGCATTCACGCGTGCCGGGTGCCAGACCTGAGGGCCGTGGACCCGCGAAGAAAAGGGGGTCTTTTGGGCCAGGACGCTTGGCACGAGCCAGATTGGACGTAGGCGGGTCGACTAGAGGTAGACTCCACGTAGATGAGTCCGCTCCCGACTCTTGATCCGGCTCAGCCACAAGCGCTCCGCAGAGGAGCTGTGGCGGAGAATGGGCTTGCAACCTCCCGTTCGACCTCGCTCACGTGGCCTCTCCGGCCGGGCGGTCCCCTGATGCACCAGTCGTGCCGCCAGGGGAACCCCTCTGGCGTCCCGCCACCCTCGAGGCCGCCGCAGCCGGCACCGAGCGTCTGGCCGGCCCCGAAGATCTTCGATCCGGCAAAGCCAATGTGTACCGAGCTCAGCTGAGGGGAACAGATGGGACAGCAGATGAAGGCAAGGAGAGCCGAGGAGCCCCTCGCAGGCCTTCCGCGAAACTACTTGCGGGCCTGCCTCCTGTTGCTCATCGGCGAGCAGCCCGCCCACGGCTACGACCTCCTTGAGCAGATCCCCCGTCTCGGCATGCCTCATGTGGACCCCGGCGGCCTTTACCATGCCCTCCGGGCAATGGAGCAGGAAGGCATGGTCTTGTCGTGGTGGGAGCACTCCAGCGCCGGCCCTCCCCGTCGCACCTACCGGCTGAGCAACGAAGGAGTCGAGTGGCTGCACGCCTGGGCCGGTGCCCTGCGGGAGAGCCACCGCTATCTGTCCGCCTACCTCGGGCGCTACGACCAGATCGGTGAGCGGACCTCATCGGAAGCCGGCAGGTGAGTTCGCTTCGCGTGGCGGTGGCGGGCAAGGGTGGAGCTGGGAAGACCACCGTGTCGGCCACACTGGCTCGGCTTGCCGCCCGCCGTGGATTACGGACCATTGTGATCGATGCCGACAGCAACCCCAACGTGGCGGTCGCCCTGGGTGTGAGCCGCGAGCGCGCCTCGGGCATCCGTCCCTTGCCGAGCAACCTTGTATCCCGACGTCTGGACGGTCCCGGCTTGGTGGAGCCGGTGGCCGATGTGATCAAACGCCACGGGGCCGAGACCGACGATGGTGTTGTCGTCGTGCACATGGCCATGCCATCGCATGCCGACGAGGGCTGCCTGTGCTCGGCTCATGCCACCGTGAGCGCCATGCTGGCCGACGCCGGCGCCGAAGCGGGGACGATCACCATCATGGACCTGGAAGCGTCCCCCGAGCACTTTAGCCGGGGCACGACCCGCCACGCGGATTGGTTGCTTCTCGTGACGGAGCCCTACTACCGCTCGTTGGAAACCGCCCGCCGCATGGCGGACCTGGCCGCCGAGCTGCCCATCCCTCATGTCGGAGTGGTTGCCAACAAGCTTCGTGGGCCGGCCGATGCCGATGCGGTCGCCGAATTCTGCGCGACCCACCATTTGAATGTCGCGGGCTGCCTGCCCTGGAGCGAGGCCGTCCTCGATGCCGACCAGGCCGGGATCCCGTTGCTTGACTACGCTCCTGGCAAGCCCGTCGTTTCCGCCATCGCCGACCTGGCCCTCTTCATCCTTGGACCCGCTGAGTGAGGGTCTCCCCGGTTCTCCGCCGGAAAGCGTGAACCTCGGGCGCCTCGGTCCCCCGGCCGCGGGGAGTAAGTGTAGACTGCACTTACGTGATTTTCGTGGTGGGGGCAGCGCAGTCTGGGCGCGGCCAGGTGATGTTGCCCCCGGCTTTGTGAGGGTGTGCGGTACGACGGCGGAAAGGGGGACCATGTGTGTCTTGGGATTCCGGGTGAGGTGATCGAGCTCCTGGACAGGCCAGACCTCGCCAAGGTGAATGTCAGCGGCGTTCGGCGTGCCATCAACATCGGCCTCCTCGAAGGCGAGAACGTCCAGCCCGGCGACTGGATCCTCATCCATGTCGGGTTTGCCCTCTCGAAGAT
>WNEZ01001127.1_pt1 | contig 23274 bp, 23 predicted proteins | sample 5400521 | NCBI WGS metagenome assembly WNEZ01 (sample SAMN13153339, study PRJNA577476) | soil metagenome | isolation source: 120 cm saprolite under Douglas fir tree site 2 hole 1 replicate 1 | place: USA:California | collected 2015-04-18
CCCCATGTAGCGACGCATACCTTAACAGGTCGCGCGCGCTTTGGCTGTGATATTTGGGCAACGGCGGCTCGGCTTTTTCAGCAGAGAAGAGTAAGGAGTGAAAGATTGCTTCATGCGAGCGCGTGCGCGAGGCGGTGCACCGCTGATTCGGGGAGTGAAAATTGCAACCCTGCGACAAAGCTCTTGGGGTCGCGCCTCGCCCGCAAAGCGAAAGCCCCGGGCTTGCGCCCGGGGCTTTTTGCGTAGCTGATTGTTGCATCGGCTCTCAGTACCTGGCGACGACCGGCGCCTTGCCGATGCCGAAGCTGTAGTTCATGCCGACGCGCCAGATGTGGTCGGTAAGCCGAACCTCGCGCGGGCCGATGATATTGGCGGTAAGGATGTTGCCGGGAATGATGGAGTTGAAGGTGGTGAAACGGCCGAGGTCGACGTAGAGATATTCGGACTTGATCGACCAGCCGTAGCCCAGCGCGTATTCCCAGCCGCCGCCGATGGTCCAACCGCCTTGGTCGTCGTAGCGCTCGGGGCAAAAGTGGTAAGGAAAGCACCGGCCGCGACGCCGTTGAGGAGGAACTCCGACGTGTCGACCTTCGCCCAGGCGCCGCCGCCGCTGACGAACAGGAGCGACTTGTCCCATACCGTGAAGCCGAGCCGCCCGCGCGCGGTGCCGAGCCAACGCTCCTTCGTCGAGGATACCCAGAACGGATTGCCGGGACGGATGAAGGTGCCGACGCCATCCGGCTCGTTTGCCTGGCCTTCCTTGTTGGTGGTCGACCAATCGACTTCGAAGCCGAAGACCCACCAGCCGACTTGATAGTTGCAGCCGCCCTCGACGCCGCCGATGAAGCCCGTGAGACTGAAGGGATCCGCAATGGTCGCCCCGGCGGGGATCGGACGGAACACTCCGGCGACATTTGTCTCGCCGCTATTGGCGACAGTCGTGTGATCGCTGCGACCCCACGAATTGCCCACTTGCAGGCCGACATAGCACCCCGTCCAGGTATAGGCCACGGGGGCAGCAACCGGTGGCGCCCTCATCATGTCGGCGGCGAGTGCCGCGGGTGCCCCTAAGCCGATCGCGGCCAGCGCCACGCTTCCGATCAACAGCCTGTTCATTTGAACCCCCCGTCCCCATTAGCGACGCATACCTTAACAGGTCGCGCACGCTTTGGCTGTGATATTTGGGCAACGGCGGCTCGGCTTTTTCGGCAGAGAAGAGTGAAGAGTAAAGAGTAAGGAGTGAAGGATCGCTTCATGCGAGCGCGTGCGCGAGGCGGTGCACCGCTGATTCGGGGAGCGAAGGTTGCGACCGCGCGACAAAGCTCTTGGGGTCGCGCCGCGCGCAAAGCGAAAGCCCCGGGCTCGCGCCCGGGGCTCGTTTGCGTAGCTGGTTGTCGCGTCGGCTCTCAGTACTACCTGGCGATGCCGAAGGTGTAGTTCATGCCGACGCGCCAGACGTGGTCGGTAAGCCGAACTTCACGCGGGCCGATGATGTTGCCGGTAAGAGTGTTGCCGGGAATGATGGAGTTGAAGGTGGTGAAACGGCCGAGGTCGACGTAGAGATATTCGGTCTTGATCGACCAGCCGTAGCCCAGCGCGTATTCCCACCCGCCACCGACGGTCCAACCGCCTTGCCAATGCCCCTCCTGGTGGGTCGTCGTAGCGCTTGGGGCAAAAACGGTACCGAAAGCGGCACCAACGTTGCCGTTGAGGAGGAACTCCGACGTGTCGATCTTCGCCCAGGCGCCGCCGCCGCTGACGAACAGGAGCGACTTGTCCCACACCGTGAAGCCGAGGCGGCCGCGCAAGGTGCCGAGCCAACGCTCCTTCGTCGAGGAGACCCAGAACGGATTGTTGGGGCGGATGACGGAGGCAGCCGAGTCCGGCTCGAACGCCTGGCCTTCCTTGTTGGTGGTCGACCAGTCGCCTTCGATTCCGAAGACCCACCAGCCGACTTGAAGGTTGCAGCCGCCCTCGACGCCGCCGATGAAGCCCGTGAGACTGAACGGGCCGTTCGTAATGCTCGCCCCGGCCGGGATCGGACGGATTACTCCGGTATTGGGGTTTGTGTCGAAAGTGTTGGCGACAGCCGTGTGCTCGCTGCGGCCCCACGAATTGCCCACTTGCAGGCCGACATAGCACCCCGTCCAGGTATAGGCCACGGGGGCAGCAACCGGCGGTGCCCTCATCATGTCGGCAGCGAGTGCCGCGGGTGCCCCTAAGCCAATCGCGGCCAGCGCCACGCTTCCGATCAACAGCCTGTTCATTTGAACCCCCCGTTCCAGGATTGAGTGACGCATTTCTTAACAGGTCTCCCGCGCTTTGGCTGTGATATTTGCGCAACGGTGGACAGGATTCCAAACGCCATCGCCGACCGCCGAAACTCCGATTTCCGGCACCAAATAGAGGCTTCGCCGCGGGAGGAAATCCCGAGCGCCATTCCGATTGCGTGAACTTTTCGTCCGACGGATTCGATCCGGAAAGGGGAACAACCCTCGATTCATGGCTCGAATCGGGCGTTGGGAGCGAATCGATCTGCCGGTTCGCAGGCCCGAATCCGGCGCGGATCGTCTTCGCGGCCCGCGCCGGGTGCGCGACGACCCGGCATCAGGTCCTTGAGGCGCGACACCATCATGCGATGGGCATCGCCAACCCGGCAGTCAAATGCAATGCGCTGTGGCAATTCGGTAACGTTCCAGGACGAGGATCACGGCCGGCATTCCAGGTAAAATATTACCTTATTCTCCTCTGTGATCGGCGTGGGGTGGGCGTGCCGCAGCCCCGTCCGTCGCCGGACACGACCGCCGCAGACACCGCCATTGTCTTCCGTCTTTGAGGACTTCGACGCTCCGTTTCGCGCCACTGATTCTGTCACGGCCCGGCGCACCGCGAAGCTTGCCGGGCCGTAATGTTATGACCCCGACCCCGACGGCTCCCTCATCGAGTTCATTTCCTACTCGGTGTAGGATGGGCAACGGCGCGATACGCGGCCTTGACGCGCGGGCAAAATCGCGCCGCAGTCAAGCTTGCGCAGACTGCGTAACTTGTCTGCGTCCGCCGTTGCCCACGCGTCAACACTCAGGCACGCGATTTTGCCCACCCTACATGCTCGAATTCATTTCCTGTCAGAAGGAACACCGCCCATGACCACCACGCACGATCCCAATGTGTTGCCCCCCGGCATCCCCGTCCCGCAGGACGACGGCGCCGCCCGCCATCTGCAGGGCCTCGCGCTTCCGTCGCTATCGCTTGCCGCGACCGACGGCTCGCGGGTCGACCTGTCGAAGCTTGCCGGCCGCACGGTGGTCTACGTCTATCCGCGCACCGGGGTGCCCGGGCAGCCCCTGCCGGAAGGCTGGGACGCGATCCCCGGCGCGCGCGGCTGCACGCCGCAATCCTGCTCCTTTCGCGATCATTTCGCCGAGCTGAAGCGATTGGGGGTCGCGCATCTTTACGGCCTGTCGACCCAGGACACAGCCTACCAGCGCGAGGCGGTCGAGCGGCTGAAGCTGCCGTTCGCGATTCTCTCGGATGCCGGGCTCGCGCTCACCCGCGCCATCGACCTGCCGACCTTCGCGGTCGCCGGCATGACGCTGCTCAAGCGCATGGCGCTGGTCGTCGACGACGGCGTCATCGGCAAGGTGTTTTATCCGGTTTTCCCGCCGGACAGGAGCGCGGCGGAGGTGATTGCGTGGCTCAAACGCGGGTCTCCACCCTCGTAGCCGGTAGGGTGGGCAAAGGCGCGCACACCGACGCGATCCAATCCTCGCAATCCTGAACATGCGCGCCGTGCCCACGCGTGACTCCTCCGCGCGCATTGAAGAACGCGTGGGCACGGCGCTCGCGCTGTGCGCATGGCGCGTTGCGAGTAGCGACGCCGCGCCCATAGCCCGTCGAAAGACGGGCGTAAACGCCCTTACGGCCCACCCTACAGGCCATCGAGATAAGCGCTCGCGGCCGCGAACACGTCCTGAAACATCTTCGGCGTCAGCACGCCGGTATTGGTGTTGTAGCGCGAGCAATGGTAGCTCACGAATAGGCGCAGCTTGCCGATCTCGTGCGAGCTGCCATGGGCGAATGGCGCGGCGGCACGGCGATGGTTGAGGGCCGCGACGGTGGCCTCGTGGGAGATGCGTCCGAGCGTGACGATGGCGCGCAGGTTCGGCATCTCGGCGATGGTGGGCTCGAGAAACGAGCGGCAGGTCTTGACCTCGGTCGGCGTCGGCTTGTTCTCGGGCGGCACGCAGCGCACTGCGTTGGTGATGCGGGCGTCGAGGAGGGTCAGCCCGTCGTCCGGCCGCGCGTCATAGCGGCCGCGGGCGAAGCCGAATCGGATGAGCGTGCCATAGAGCAGGTCGCCGGCGTAATCGCCGGTGAAAGGCCGTCCGGTGCGGTTGGCGCCCCGCAGCCCGGGGGCCAGGCCGACGATCAGGAGGCGCGCGGCGCGCGGACCGAACGAGGCCACCGGAGCATTGAACCAGTCGGGCTCGCGGCGGCGCCAATCCTCCCGGAATGCCTTGAGTCGGGGACACAGCGGGCAGTCGCGGCCGGGCTTGCCGGACATGTCGGACGTGTCGGGCGTCGCGGCACCCGGAGCATGTTCCGCAGCAGTGGGCACCGGTCTCCCGCGGCGCATGCGACCAATCGAAGCCGCGCTCCCGTTTCGATTCGAGCGTGCTTCACTCTTCGAAATCGTCGTCGTCGTCGGCCGGCGCGCCGGCGCCGGCGCGCTGCGGCGCCGCCGGACGCTGGAGGAATTGCGGCGTGTGGCGCTCGCGCGGCTCGCGCGCTTCGCGCGCGGCGCGCTCGGCGGGATCGCGGCCGATCTTCGGCTGCAGCTCGACGATGTCGAGGAAGAAGTCGGCCTGGCGGCGGAGCTCGTCGGCGACCATCGGCGGTTGGGTCGAGATCGTGGAGACGACAGTCACCCGCACCCCGCGCCGCTGCACCGCCTCGACCAGCGAGCGGAAGTCGCCGTCGCCGGAGAACAGCACCATGTGATCGATGTGGCCGGCGAGCTCCATGGCATCGACCGCCAGCTCGATATCCATGTTGCCCTTGACCTTGCGCCGGCCGGTCTGGTCCACGAATTCCTTGGTCGCCTTGGTCACCACGGTATAGCCGTTGTAGTCGAGCCAATCGATCAAGGGCCTGATCGAGGAGTATTCCTGGTCCTCGATGACGGCGGTGTAATAGAAGGCGCGCAGCAGATAGCCGCGGGAGTGGAACTCGCGCAGCAGCCGCTTGTAGTCGATGTCGAAACCTAGCGACTTGGCGGTGGCGTAGAGATTGGCGCCGTCAATGAACAGGGCGATTTTTTCCGTTTTGGGTTCCATGAGGCTCTCGCATTAAGCTATCGAAACCTGAAACCGGCGCTCCGGACGGCGTGCGTCCGCCGGACAATGGTGCCGGGTCCTCGTTATCGGGAATGAGCAATCGTGAGCCGCTCAATTTGCGGGTGCACGCTCGCCGTCACAACCAATCCGCAGGCATAATGGTAAGGATCGCATGGCGGTTCCCGCGCCTTGCCTAACAGAGGCGTGCCGGGACGCCAAGAAAAATTTGCGAGAGCCGAGTTCGGGCCTGCGGAAATTCGCCTTGCACTTCGGCGGCGGGGTCGCTACCTAGCGGCTGCTTTTCACATCGATTGCAGGAGCAATCCGGCCATGGCCCGTGTCACCGTCGAGGACTGCATCGACAAGGTCGAGAACCGCTTCGATCTCGTGCTTTTGGCAAGCCACCGCGCCCGGACGATCTCGTCCGGCTCGCAGATCACCGTCGAGCGCGACAACGACAAGAACCCGGTCGTGGCCCTGCGCGAGATCGCCGAGAAGACGATATCGCCCGCCGACCTCAAGGAGGAGCTCGTCCATTCCCTGCAGAAATACGTCGAGGTCGACGAGCCCGAGCCGGAGACGGCGCCGCTGATCACCGCGGCCGGCGGGAGCGTCGACGCCGACGATACCGAGGTCACGGTCGATCGCATGACCGAGGAAGAGCTGCTCAAGGGGCTGGAAGGGCTGACCCCGCCCGAGGAGCAACCCGAGGACGAGGAATAGGTTCCTTTGAGCCGATGTAGGGTGCGCAAAGGCGCGCGCCTTTCGCGCGCCGTGCGCACGCGTCGCCAATCTGCCGCACCTCTGCCCGACGCGTGGGCACGGCGCTGCGATCTCCGCGCCAGCAAGCCGAATTCTTGGACCGCGCCTTTGCCCACCCTACCGACTGGGCGCGGCCCGGCCTCGTCCGGGCCGTCGTCGTTCGAGGAGCCCGACTGACGCCTTGTAACGATTAAGAAACGTCGTGATATCTTCCTGGCGACGCCGGCCGAGACGGGGGCCGGGCGCAAGGATGTCCGATGGCGCGCTCCTCGAGCGACCTGCCGCGCATGCAGAATCAGTCCCGGGCTCGGGCGCCGCTCGAGCGCAGCTTCGGCATCGTCTCGCAAGCCATTGAAAAAGCGGTAAAACCAAGTAAATCCCCGCAGCCGCGAATGATGCGGCAATACGACGTGATCGAGCGCGTCAAGCGCTACAATCCGGCCACCAGCGAGGCCCTGCTCAATCGCGCCTACGTCTATGCGATGAAGGCCCATGGCGAGCAGAAGCGGGCCTCGGGCGACCCGTATTTCTCCCACCCGCTCGAGGTGGCGGCGATCCTCACCGATCTCAAGCTCGACGACGCGACCATCGCGGCGGCGCTGCTGCACGACACGATCGAGGACACGACCGCGACCCGCGCCGAGATCGACCAGATGTTCGGGGCCGACATCGGCGCGCTGGTCGAGGGGCTGACCAAGCTCAAGAAGCTCGACCTCGTCACCAAGGAGGCCAAGCAGGCGGAGAACCTGCGCAAGCTGCTGCTGGCGATCGCCGACGACGTGCGGGTGCTGCTGATCAAGCTCGCGGACCGGCTGCACAACATGCGCACCCTTTCCCACATGCCCCCCGAGGCGCGCCGGCGGGTCGCGGAGGAGACGCTCGATATCTACGCCCCGCTCGCGGGCCGCATGGGCATGCACGAGATGCGCGAGGAGCTCGAGGACTTGGCGTTCCGCGAGCTCAATCCGCAGGCCTACACGGTCGTCAGCGAGCGTCTCGACGCGCTCGAGGCGAGAAACGTCGGCCTCGTTGGCGAGATCGAGCGGCAGCTCGCCCGCAAGCTCTCCGACCGCGGCATCGAGGCGGAGGTGGCGGGCCGGCGCAAGCGCGCCTATTCGATCTGGCGCAAGATGGAACGCAAATCGGTCGGGTTCGAGCAGCTTTCGGACATATTCGGCTTCCGCGTGGTCGTGAAGACGCTGCCCGAGTGCTACCAGGCGCTCGGCATCGTGCACACGACCTGGCCGGTGGTCCCGGGCCGCTTCAAGGATTACGTCTCGACGCCGAAGCAGAACGATTATTGCTCGATCCACACCACCGTGATCGGGCCGAGCCAGCAGCGGGTCGAATTGCAGATCCGCACCAGTGAGATGCACGAGATCGCGGAGTACGGGATCGCCGCGCACGCGCTCTACAAGGACGACGCCGGCTCCCCGACCGAGATGCTGTCGCGAGAATCCAGCGCCTATGCCTGGCTGCGCCGCACCATCGAGCTGCTCGCCGAGGGTTCCAATCCGGAGGAATTCCTCGAGCACACCAAGCTCGAGCTGTTTCACGACCAGGTGTTCTGCTTCACCCCCAAGGGCAAGCTGATCGCGCTGCCGCGGCGAGCGAACGCCATAGATTTCGCCTACGCCGTGCACACCGATGTCGGCAATACCGCGGTCGGCTGCAAGATCAACGGCCAGATCGCGCCGCTCGTGTCCGAGCTTGCGAACGGCGACGAGGTCGAGATCATCACCTCGCGGGCGCAGGTTGCGCCGCCGGCGGCGTGGGAGTCGCTCGTCACTACCGGCAAGGCGCGTGCCGCCGTCCGCCGCGCCACCCGCGTCGCGGTGCGCAATCAATACGCCGGACTCGGCCGCCGCATCGTCGAGCGGCTGTGCCAACGCGCCAAGATCGCCTATTCGGACGAGAAGCTGCAGGGCGCGTTGCCGCGTCTGGCGCGTTCGTCGATCGACGAGGTGATGTCGGCGGTCGGCCGCGGGGAGATGCGCGCCGCCGACGTGGCGCGCGCCATGTATCCCGACTACAAGGACGAGCGCGCCGCCGCGATCGCGCTGCAGCCGAAGCCGGAGAGCGGCTGGTTCGGGCTCAAGCGAGCGAAATCGGTCAGCGTGAAGTTTCCGAGCGAGAGCGGCAGCGCGATTCCGATCCGCGGCAATACCGATTTGCCGGTGCGGTTCGCGCCCGACGGCGGCGCCGTGCCCGGCGACCGCATCGTCGGCATCCTCACGCCCGGCGAGGGCATCACCATCTATCCGATCCAGTCGCCGGCGCTGAAGGATTTCGAGGATGCGCCCGAGCGCTGGCTCGATCTGCGCTGGGACATCGAGGGGCGCAATCCGCAGCGCTTTCCCGCGCGCATCGTCCTGCAGACCGTCAACGAGCCGGGCTCGCTTGCCCAGGTCGCCCAGGTGATCGCCGAGCACGACGGCAACATCGACAACATCCGGATGGAGCGATCGGCGCCCGATTTCACCTCGGTGACCATCGATCTCGAGGTCTTCGACATCAAGCATCTCAACTCGATCATCGCGCAATTGCGGGCCAAGGACGTGGTGGCGAGCGCCGAGCGGGTGAATGCGTGAGCGTCGTGCGCTGGTTTACCGCTCCGCCCCAAGCCGTGCGCGTCAGCTCCCTTGCGAATCAATTTGGCCTCATGTATATCCTATATTGTATATACCGGAGGATCAGATGACCACCGCGCGCGTGTTTAAGTGCGGCAACAGTCAAGCGGTTCGGCTGCCAAAGCAGTTCCGGTTTCGCAGCAAGGAAGTCGAAATCTTTCGGCGCGGGAGCGAGGTGGTGTTGCGCGAGAAGTCCCGCGGCATGGAACGCGCATTTGAAATTATTGCCAATCTGCCCATAGAAGATCTCGCGGAGGAGCGTGATGTTCCTCCAGAGGAGCGAGAAGGGCTTTGATCAAACCTCGCTATTTGCTGGATACGGACACCTTTGTTTACATCCGCCGCGGCCGCCCGGCTGGGGCCCAGGCTCGTTTTCGACGCTTGCAGCCGGGAGAGGCGGTCTTGTCGGTTATCACTTACGGGGAGCTGCTCTACGGCATAGAGAAAAAGCACGTGGGGCCAGAGCCGCTGCAGCAGCTGGAGGAGTTAACGAACCTGATCCACGTCATGCCTTTGCCAGCCGAGGCCGCCCGATTCTATGGCGCCATCCGCGCGGCGCTGTCAGTCAGAGGCGAGATGATCGGCGCCAACGATCTTTGGATTGCGGCCCATGCCCGAGCAATGGACCTGACGCTCGTCACCAACAATGAACGCGAATTCAGACGCGTCGCTGGACTGAAAATCCAGAACTGGGTCGGATAGATCACAGGCGACAGGATTCGGTTGCGGAAATGTCGGCTCCTTACCTCCGTCTCGGCGTCAACGTCGATCACGTCGCGACCGTCCGCAACGCGCGTGGCGGCCGGCATCCCGATCCTGTGCGCGCGGCGCAGATCGCGATCGCGGCCGGCGCCGACGGCATCACCGCTCATCTGCGCGAGGATCGCCGCCACATCCGCGACGAGGACATTGCGCGCCTGAAGGCGGAGATCGGGAAACCGCTCAATCTCGAGATGGCGGCGACCGAGGAGATGGTGCGGATCGCGCTCGCGACGCGTCCGCACGCGGCCTGTCTGGTACCCGAGCGCCGCGAGGAGCGCACCACCGAGGGGGGCCTCGATGTCGCCGGGGCGCACGACGCGATCGCGTCCGCCGTCGGCAGGCTGAAAGAGGCGGGCATCCGCGTGTCGCTGTTCATCGCCGCCGAGCCGCGGCAGATCCAGGCGGCGGTCGCGATCGGCGCGCCGGTGATCGAGATCCACACCGGCGCCTGGTGCGACGCGCTCGCCGAGCGCCGGATGTCGGCGGCGCAGGCCGAATGGCAGCGCATCCGTCACGGCGCGCAGCTCGCGCGGCGCCTCGGTCTCGAAGTGCACGCCGGCCACGGCCTCGATTTCGAGACCGCCCAGGCGATCGCCGCGCTGCCCGAGATCGTCGAGCTCAATATCGGCCATTTCCTGATCGGGGAGGCGATATTTTCCGGGCTTGCCGACGCGGTGAGAACCATGCGCGCGGCGATCGACCGGGGCCGCACATGATTCTGGGCATCGGCTCCGATCTCGTCGATGTCCGCCGCATCGAGCGCGTGATCGAGCGTCATGGCGACCGCTTCCTCGACCGCATCTTCACCGCCGCCGAGCGCGCGAAGGCCGAGGGTCGCGCCCGCGAGGCCGAGACCTACGCCAAGCGGTTCGCCGCCAAGGAGGCTTGCGCCAAGGCGCTCGGCACCGGGCTGCGCGGGGGCGTGTTCTGGCGCGACATGGGCGTGGTCAATCTGCCGTCGGGCCGCCCGACCCTGGAGCTTACCGGCGGGGCGCTGGCGCGGCTTCGCGCCATCACTCCCGCGGGATGCGACGCGCGCATCGACCTGAGCATCACCGACGAAGGGGAGCTGGCGCAGGCGCTGGTGGTCATTTCGGCGGCGGCGCGGACGTCGCCATGACCGCTTTCACATCGGCTTGTTTGCGGCCGCGGCCGCGATCGGGAGCGGCGACTAACGCCTTGAAATCACGACGCAATGCGTCCTCCGGCCGGCGGGGAAGCGGGCGTGCGGGGCGGTGAGCCATTGATTGCGCCTCGCCGCCCCAGCGGCTAGAACGGCGCGGGGCTCGATCCGACCCGCGAGAGGCCAAATGAGTGTGATGTCTGGAGACAAGCGGAAAGAAGGCGGCATTGCCGAGACCGGGCGCGTGATCTTTCACGCCCTCATCATCGCGCTCGTCATCCGGACGCTCCTGTTTCAGCCCTTCAACATTCCATCGGGCTCGATGAAGGCGACGCTGCTCGTCGGCGACTATCTGTTCGTCTCGAAATATTCCTACGGCTACAGCCATTATTCGCTGCCGTTCTCGCCCCCGCTGTTCCCGGGACGGATCTGGTCCTCGCCCCCCGAGCGCGGCGATGTCGTCGTGTTCCGGCTGCCGAAGGACGATTCGACCGACTACATCAAGCGGGTGATCGGCCTGCCCAACGACCGCATCCAGATGATCGACGGGGTGCTGCACATCAACGGCGAGTCGGTCAAGCGCGAGCGCATCGACGATTTCATCGAGACCGAGGAAGGCGGGCGCGCGTCGCGGGTGAAGCGGTGGCGCGAGACCCTGCCGAACGGCGTGAGCTACACCACCCTCGACCTCGTCGACAACGGCTTCTACGACAACACGCCGGTTTACCAGGTGCCCCCCGGCCACTACTTCATGATGGGCGACAACCGCGACAATTCGACCGACAGCCGCGTGCTGAGCCAGGTCGGCTACGTGCCGTTCGAGAACATCGTCGGCCGCGCCCAGATCATCTTCTTCTCGATCCGCGAAGGCGAGCATGCCTGGATGCTGTGGCGCTGGCCCTGGTCGGTGCGCTGGAACCGGCTGTTCACGATCGTACGATGATCCGCGGACGGACCGGAAAATCGGCTTCCATCGAAGCATCCGGTAACGACGGCGGCAAGCCTGTCGGCCCGAGCGCCCCCGATCCGAGCCCGAAGCCGGCGGCGAAGCAAGCCAAGCGGCGGCGGCGCGGCGGCGTGGCTGCGTTCGAGGATCGCATCGGCTATCGTTTCAGGGACCCGGCGCTGCTCGAGCAGGCGCTTACGCACATTTCCGCCCTCTACGGCATGCGCAGTCGCGCCGCCTCCTACCAGCGGCTCGAGTTCCTCGGCGACCATGTGCTGGGGCTCGTCATCTCGGACATGCTGTTTCGCGCTTTCCCGAAGGCCGACGAAGGAGAGCTCTCGCGGCGGCTCGCCGACCTCGTGCGCAAGGAGGCTTGCGCCGACGTGGGGCGCGCAATCGAGCTCGGGGAGGCGATCCGGCTCGGCGCGTCGGAGGCCAATGCCGGCGGCCGCGGCCGCCCCGCCATCCTCGCCGACGTCTGCGAGGCGCTGATCGGGGCCGTGTTCATCGACGGCGGATATGCGGCGGCCGCCGCGCTGATCGAGCGGCTGTGGAGCGAGCGCATGCGCGCGCCGGCGCGGCCGCTGCGCGATTCGAAGACCGTGCTGCAGGAATGGGCGCAGGCGCGCGGGCTGCCGACCCCGGCCTATCGCGAGATCGAGCGGCGCGGGCCGGATCACAATCCCGAGTTCCGCGTCTGCGTCGAGCTTCCCAAGCTGGCGCCGGCCGAAGGGTTCGGCCGCTCCAAGCGCGCCGCCGAGCAGGCCGCCGCCGCCGCCATGCTGACGCGTGCCGGCGTCAAGGCGGAACACCTCGATGGCTGAGAAGACGCGTTCCCGGCGGCGGGAGCTTCCGCCAAGCGGGACGACATTGGCCGAGCGATCGGCGAGCGCGAGCGCCGATGCGAAGCAAGCGGTTGGCGACGAGGACAGCCGCTGCGGCTTCATCGCGCTCATCGGTGCGCCCAATGTCGGCAAATCGACGCTCGTCAACGCCCTCGTCGGCAGCAAGGTCGCGATCGTCTCCCACAAGGTGCAGACGACGCGCGCCGCGCTGCGCGGCATCGCGACCGCCGGCGGCGCGCAATTGGTGTTCATCGATACCCCCGGTATTTTTGCGCCCAGGCGCCGGCTCGATCGCGCGATGGTGGCGAATGCCTGGGCGGGCGCGCACGACGCCGACATCGCGGCGGTGCTGATCGATGCCAAGCGCGGCCTCGACGCGGAGGCCGAAGCCCTGCTTGGGCAACTCTCCGAGGTCCGGCAGCCCAAGATCCTGCTCCTCAACAAGATCGACCTGGTGGAGAAGCCCGCTCTGCTGGCGATCGCCAAGGCGGCGAACGAGCGGATACCGTTTGCCGCGACCTTCATGGTCTCCGCGCTCGCCGGCGACGGCGTCGCCGACGTCAGGAGCTGGCTCGCCGCCCACGTCCCCGCCGGGCCTTGGCATTATCCCGAGGACCAGATCACCGACGCGCCGCTGCGCCAGCTCGCCGCCGAGATCACCCGCGAGAAGCTCTATTTGCGCCTGCACCAGGAGCTGCCGTATCGGTCCACGGTCGAGACCGACCAGTGGAAGGAGCTGCGCGACGGCTCGACCCGGATCGAGCAGACGATCTATGTCGAGCGCGAAAGCCAGCGCAAGATCGTGCTCGGCAAGGGCGGAGCGACCATCAAGGCGATCGGCGCCGATGCGCGGCGCGAGATCGCCGGCATGGTCGAGGCGCCGGTGCACCTGTTCCTGTTCGTGAAGGTGCGCGAGCACTGGGGCGACGACCCCGAGCGCTACCGCGGGATGGGCCTGGAGTTTCCGGAGGAGTAGAGCGGTGCGATGCTACGCCGACTTACGCTGTCCTCTGCGCCGATGGCGGCTTCCGGGTTCGGAGCGCATGGGCAGGCGCGCGATCTCGGCCCCCGCCTGCTGCGCGGCGACGCGAATGTCGTGAGCGCTTTGCAGGTTGAGCCAGAACTGGGCGCTGGTACCGAACCAATGTCCCAGGCGCAGCGCGGTATCGCCGGTGATCGATCGCTTGCCTTGGATGATCTGAGTAATCCGATTCGCCGGCACGTTGAGTTGGCGCGCAAGCTCGGTCGGCGTCAGTTCCAGTGCGGCAAGCTCGTCGGCGAGGATCTCCCCGGGATGGATGGCTGGCCTCGTCATCGTGGCTCCTCAATGATAATCGACGATTTCGACGTTGGCGGGTCCGGCCGCCCCCCGCGGCCACTCGAAGCAGATGCGCCATTGCATGTTGACGCGTATGCTGTATTGGCCGGCGCGATCGCCCTTCAGCGCTTCCAGCCTGTTGCTCCTGAGCGCTTTCAACTCATCGAGTCCCGTGGCCGCATCGAGGATTTCCAATCGGCGGTAGGCTTGGCGCGCAAAGCCGTGGAATTCGCGAACCACGCGTCCTTCGGCAAAGGCCTTCGTCCTGTTGTCGCGGTAGCTCAGGATCATCCGGCGTCGGGGATATCAGTATTGACGCGTTACGTCCAGCGTATACCCCGACTTGACCTTGCCGTCGAAGCGGCGGCACGACGCGGTTCGGGTGTCAGCGGGACGCGATCCGCGCCGCCCTCGAGCGGCCGGCCGGGACGACGGAGGAATTGGCCCAGGGCTTGTTTCTCGCGTTTTCTCCCGAAACCCGCTGGGGCGGGCCTTGCCTTTCCAGCTGCCGCGGGCTTAACCCGGGCCATGCAATGGACCGATGAGGGCATCGTGCTCGGGATGCGGCGCCACGGGGAGGCGAATGCCATCCTCGAGCTGATGACGGGCGCCCACGGCCGCCATCTCGGCCTGGTCCGCGGCGGGGCGGGCTCGCGGCTGCGGCCGGTGCTGCAACCCGGCAACCGCCTCAGCGCCACCTGGCGGGCGCGGCTCGACGAGCATCTCGGCCTCTACACGGTCGAAGGCCTCGACGCGCGCTCGGCGTCGTTCCTCCCCGTCGCGCACGCGCTCTACGGCATGAGCCATCTCGCCGCGCTCTGCCGCCTGTTGCCGGAGCGCGACCCGCACCCGCGCATCCATGCCGCGCTCGACACGCTGCTCGACCGCCTCGTCGATCCCGACTTCGCCGCAGCCGCGGTCGTGCGCTTCGAATTGCAGCTGTTGGCGGAGCTCGGCTTCGGCCTTGATCTCGCGCGCTGCGCGGCGAGCGGGGTCGACGCCGATCTCGTCTACGTGTCGCCGAAATCGGGCCGGGCGGTGTCGCGCCAGGCCGGGGAGCCGTGGAAGGACGCGTTGCTGGCGCTGCCGGCTTTCCTTCGCGACGCCGGCGATGCGTCGCCGCGCGAGATCGCCGACGGCTTTGCGCTCACCGGCTTCTTCCTCCTGCGGCACGTGCTCGAGCCGCGCGGCCTTGCCCTCGCCGACGCGCGCGCGAGCTTCATCGCCGCGGTGCTGCGCGACCGGCACCGCGCGGCTGCCGCCGGCTGAACGCGAACGGGCCGCGCGCTGGCGACGCCCGGCCCGTCTGCCGCTCGGCAATTGCCGATCGGATTACCACCAATGCCGCCGGTGGTGATGGCGGAAGAAGAAGTGATGATGGTGATGATGGTGGTGGCGGTGCCACCCCCAGCGCATGGGCTCGATGACCTCGCCCGCGCCGGCCGCCTGTCCGATCACCAGTCCATTGGCGGGCGCCGCCAGGCTGGCCGAGCTGCCGGCGATGCCGATGCCCAATGCCGCGACCGCGGCGATCACGATTGCACGCATGTCCATGCTCCTTAGGTTCCTGCTCGATCTGCGGTCGCCGTGTTCGCCCTCGACCGCGACGACCATCGCCGCGACCGTAGCCGACCGATTTGGAACGGCGCATGGCCAAGTCGTTCATCGCTTGTTCATCGCCGGGCTTGGCATTAACTCTTCCGCATGGGCAAGCAACTGATTCCCCCCCGCGACGGCGGCGTCGAGGAGATCGCGCTGCGCGATGCGCTCGAGGAGCGCTATCTGCAATACGCGCTCTCCACCATCACCGGCCGCGCGCTTCCGGATGCCCGCGACGGGCTCAAGCCGGTGCACCGGCGGCTGCTCTACGCGATGCAGCAATTGCGCCTCGATCCCGGGGCGGCGTTCAAAAAATGCGCGCGCGTGGTCGGCGACGTGATCGGCAAGTTCCACCCGCACGGCGACCAGGCGGTCTATGACGCGCTGGTGCGCCTCGCCCAGGATTTCGCCCAGCGCTATCCGCTGGTCGACGGGCAGGGCAATTTCGGCAATGTCGACGGCGATAACCCGGCGGCCATGCGCTACACCGAGGCGCGCCTGACCGAGGTCGCGCATCTCCTGCTCGAGGGCATCGACGAGAACGCGATCGATTTCAAGCCGACCTATGACGGCTCCGAGAACGAGCCGGCCGTGCTGCCGGCCGCGTTCCCCAACCTCCTCGCCAACGGCTCGCAGGGCATCGCGGTCGGGATGGCGACCTCGATCCCGCCGCACAATGCCGCCGAGCTCTGCGACGCCGCGCTCCATCTCATCGCCACGCCCAATGCCAGGAGCCGCACGCTCTTGAAATACGTGCCGGGTCCGGATTTCCCGACCGGCGGGGTGGTGGTCGATCCGCCCGAGGCGATCGCCGAGGCCTACAGCAGCGGTCGCGGCTCGTTCCGGGTGCGGGCGCGCTGGCACAAGGAGGATACCGGGCGCGGCACCTATCTGATCGTCGTCACCGAAATCCCCTGGCTGGTGCAGAAGGGGCGGCTGGTCGAGCGGCTCGCCGAACTCATCAACGACAAGAAGCTGCCGCTCGTCGCCGACGCGCGCGACGAATCGGCCGAGGACATCCGGCTGGTGATCGAGCCGCGCTCGCGCGCGGTCGACGCCGAGCTGCTGATGGAATCGCTGTTCAAGCTCACCGAGCTCGAAAACCGCATTCCCCTCAACATGAACGTCCTGGCGAAGGGCCGCGTCCCCAAGGTGGTCGGCCTCGCCGAGGCGCTCGGCGAGTGGCTCGCCCACCGCCGCGAGGTGCTGCTGCGGCGCTCGCAATTCCGCCTCGACCGCATCGAGCACCGGCTCGAGGTGCTGGGCGGCTATCTCGTCGCCTATCTCAACATCGACAAGGTCATAAAAATCATCCGCAACGAGGACGAGCCCAAGCCCGTGCTGATGAAGACCTTCAAGCTCAGCGACGTGCAGGCCGAGGCCATCCTCAACATGCGGCTGCGCAACCTGCGCAAGCTCGAGGAAGTCGAGATCAGGAACGAGGACAAGGCGCTGCGCGCCGAGCGCAAGGCGGTCAAGCAGCTGATCGGCTCCGAAGAGGAGCAGTGGAAGAAGGTCGCCGACGAGATCAGGGAGGTGCGCGCGAAGTTTGGGGGGAAGACCGCGCTCGGCAAGCGCCGCACCAGCTTCGCGCAGGCGCCCGAGCATGACGAGGCCGCGATCGAGGAAGCGCTCGTCGAGCGCGAGCCGGTCACCGTGGTCGTGTCGGAAAAAGGCTGGATCCGCGCGCTGCGCGGCACGGTGACCGATCTCTCCGGCATCGTGTTCAAGGGCGACGACGGGCCGCGCTTCGCCTTCCCGGCCGAGACCACCTCGAAATGCCTGGCGTTCGCCAGCAACGGCCGCTTCTACACGCTCGACGTCGCAAGGCTGCCGGGCGGGCGTGGCCATGGCGAGCCGATCCGGCTGTTCGCCGATCTCGAGCAGGATGCCGAGCTCGTTTCGGTCTTCCGCCACCAGGGCGGCCGCAAGTTCCTGCTCGCGAGCGCGCAAGGGCGCGGCTTCGTCGTGGCCGAGGACGAATGCCTCGCCAATACGCGCAAGGGCAAGCAGGTGCTCAACGTCGCGCCGCCCGATGCGGCGCGCGCGATCGCCGTGGTCGAGGGCGAGCTCGTCGCCGCGATCGGCGAGAACCGCAAGATGGTGATCTTCCCGCTCGACCAGGTGCCGGAGATGGGGCGCGGGCGCGGCGTGCGGCTGCAGCGCTACAAGGACGGCGGGCTGTCCGATCTGAAGACCTTCACGGCGGCGGAGGGGCTGTCCTGGACCGACACCGCCGGCCGCGCCTTCTCGCTCACGCTCAAGGAGCTCGCCGATTGGCGCGGCAATCGCGCCGATGCCGGCCGGCTCGCCCCGAAAGGTTTCCCGCGCACCAACACCTTCGCCCAGCTGCCGTCGAACGGCAAAGGGCGGGAGGAGCGGTAAGTCTCGTCGCTCGATGCGGGAGATGCCGTTGCGCGTGCCGCAAGCTCGGTGCGCTCCCTCTCCCCGCTTGCGGGGAGAGGGCTGGGGTGAGGGGGCTCACCAAGCGCTCAGGCCGTCGAGAGTCCCCCGCCTGCTTCGCTCCATAGCCGCTTCGCATCGGCGTTCTTGGCGCTAGAGCACGTTCCGATGTGATTGATGCACAAGCGCGAAGTCATGATGCCCCTCACCCCACCCCTCTCCCCGTAAGAACGGGAAGAGGGAGCAGACCGAGTTTTCCGCTCGTGTTGACCCCAGCTTATCGGAACGTTCTCTAATCTCGTTAGCTCGCGATGAACACCACCGAGGCCGGCGCGCGTTCGAGCACGGCCGCGGCGGTGTCGCCGAAGAACAGCTTGTCGCCGGGGCGCCGGCCGACCCCCATGACGATCAGGTCGTGCGCGGCATTCTTGGTTTCGGCGAGGATCGCCTGATCCGGTGCCACGTCGGAATGCACCGCGGTCTTGATCTTCAGGTCGTAACGGTCCGCCATCGCGACGATGTCCTTGATGATCGCTTGCTCGTGCTGGCGCGCCTGAAAGCCGCGGCGCCGGCGCGGCGCGCCGTTGCTCCTGCCGGTGCCGGCCACGTAGAGCGCGGTGATCGGACAGCCGCAGGCGCGCGCGATCGCGATCGCCACCTCGGCGGCGCGCCGCGAGACGTCGGTTCCGCTCACCGGCACCAGGATGCGCAACGTCGATCGTTCGGGTTGCTGCAGATGGGCGCCGCGCGCGGCGACGATGGCGAGCGGACCGTCGAAGGCGTTCGCGATGCGCGTGACCTGCCGATCGAATGTGCCGTCCTTGGCGCGCGTGTTCTCGACCCCCACGAACAAGAGACCGTAGCCCTTCTTGGCTTCTTTCGCGACCGCCTCCCCGCTCTCGGCTTGCAGCTTGCGAACGGTGACGTCGATCGGCACCGGCTCGTCATCGGCTTGGCGTCGGGTCCGCGCCGTGTCTTCGGCGGTCGCCTTGACGGCGGCCTCGGTTCGCTCACCGGATGCGTCGGCGGCCGGCGTGCGGTCCTTGCCGCCTTCCGCGCCCGACAGCGGCAGCACCGTGATCGGGATGCCGCGGGGGCCGGCCAGGAGGCGGGCGAGTCGGGCCGCGAACTTGCCGTTCGGGCTTTCATCGACGGCGAGGAGGAGCCGCTCGAGGTTCGGCACGAAGCCCTTGGCCGCGAATTCCTCGCGCTCGAGCCGCTCCTTCTCGGCCCGGCCCAACGGCACCCGCGCCAAAGCCGAGCGCAGCATCGGCGGCATGGCGAGCGTCGTGACGACGGCCATGGTCACGATCAGCGTGAACAGGTTCTGGTTCAGGGCGCCCATGGAAAGTCCGATGCTGGCGACGATCACCTCGGTCGAGCCGCGCGCGTTCATGCCGCAGCCGAGCGCGAACGCCTCGCGCCGGGTCAGCCCTCCGATCGCGCCGCCGATGAAGGCGCCGGCGAACTTCCCGACGCTCGCGATCGCGATCAGCCCGACCGCCATCAGCGCGAGGCTTCCTTGCGTCAGGACCGTCAAATCGGCGGAGAGGCCCGCGGCGCCGAGGAATACCGGCATGAAGAATGCCAGGATCATGCCGCGCAGCTGCTCGTCGATGTGCTTGGCCAGAATCGGCGATTCGCCGATCAGGACGCCGGCGACGAAGGCGCCGAGCACGGTATGCACGCCGATGAAATGCGTGGTCAGCGCCATCACGCCCATGATCACCAGGATGGTCGTGATCACGGGGAAGTCGCTTTCGAAATTGTCGTTCACCCATCGGATCAGGAAAAACACCACCCGGCGCCCGATGGTCAGGCTCGCGACCAGGAACAGGGCGGTTCCGATGACGCTGGTGGCGATGCTGGCGAGATTGATGGTGCCCGCTTCGGCGAGGCTGAAGGTGATGGCGATGATGACCCAGCCGATCGAGTCCTCGCAGATCGCCGAGGCGACGATGATCTGGCCGAGATTGCGGCGCGTGAAACCCATCTCGCGCACGATCGCGGCGACGATCTTGATCGACGAGATCGACAAGGCGGTGCCGAGGAACAGCGAGGTGATCAGGCGCTGGTCGGGATGCGGGAGCAGCGTCTCCGGCATGAGCTGACCGAGCGTGAAGCCGCAGGCGAACGGCACCGCGACGCCGGCGACCGAGACGCTCAGCGCGGCGCGCCCGACCTTGCGAACGAGCTCGAGGTCGGTCTCCATCCCGGTCAGCAGCAGCAACAGCAGGATCCCGAACTGGGACATGGCGTCGAGCATCGCCTTTTGCTCGGGCGTGCGCGGGAACATCGCGTGCTGCAAGTCGGGCCACAGCCACCCCAGCACCGAGGGTCCGAGCAGAATTCCCCCCAGCAGCATCCCCATCACCGACGGCTGGCCGAGGCGGTTCATGGCCTCGCCGATCAGCCGCCCGACCACGACCAGCGCGATCAGCTGGCCGAGGAAAATGATCTCGGACGGCGCGCTTTGCGCTCCTTCGGCGGCGATGGCGCCGCCGGTGCTCGCGGCGAAGGCGGCGACGGCGCAGGTCAAGGCGAGCGCGCATCGCGCGATCCGGAGGAGGGGGGGTGAACGCGTCATGGAAAATCGGCCCGTGCCGGGCTCAAATAGTCCGATCCGGCTGGCGCTAGCGCTCGACCCGCTTCCAGCCGTCGGGCGTCAGCCGCTGCTGCGGCAGGAAGCGACCCTTGTAGTCCATCTTGCGCGAGCCCTCTACCCAATAGCCGAGATAGACGTAGGGCAATCCCATGCGGCGGGCGCGGGCGATATGATCGAGGATCATGAAAGTGCCGAGCGAGCGCGGCGCCGCGTCCGATTCGAAGAACGAGTAGACCATCGAGAGCCCGTCGCCGAGCACGTCGGTGAGCGCGACCGCGATCAGCTCTCCCGCGCCGCGGCCGTTGACGGCGCTGTCGGGCCCGCGCCGCCGGTACTCGACGATGCGGGTATCGACGTGGCTGTCCTCCACCATGAGCGCGTAGTCCAGGACGCTCATGTCGGCCATGCCGCCGTCGCGGTGGCGGGCGTCGAGATAGGAGCGGAACACGGAATATTGCTCGGAGGTCGGCACCGCGACCCGCATCTCGCCGACGAGGTCGCGGTTGCGCTCGAGGATGCGGCGCATGCTGCGGGTCGGCCGAAAATCGTCGGCCACCACCCGTACCGAGACGCAGGCGCGGCAGGTCTCGCAGGCCGGCCGGTAGGCGATCGACTGGCTGCGCCGGAAGCCGCCGTGGGTGAGCAGGTCGTTGAGCTCGCCCGCGCGCTCGCCGACCAGGTGGGTGAACACCTTGCGCTCCTCCTGGCCCGGCAGATAGGGGCAGGGCGAGGGCGCCGTGAGATAGAACTGCGGGGTGTTGCGCGAGTGCTGGGTCACGGCTGTCTCATGCCGGCAAGATTCGGGCTCTCCGGCGCCCTAGGATCGCGCGCTCGGCCCCGCTCGTCAAATCCCCCGTTCGGTCAGCGGCGCGCGCCGCGCAAGGCTTGCGCCCGCACCGGATTGTTGATGACGATGGTGCCGACCAGCATGTCGTGCAGGAGCCGCCGGCGCTCGTTGAAGAAGGCGACCAGCAGGATCAACGGGGTGAGGAACGAGATCGTGACCCAGAAGACGATCGCGTGCACCGCGCCCAGCACGAAATAGCAGGGCGCCCCGTACCAGGTCCGCATCTCGATCTCCATGACCCGCATGCCGATGGTCGCCGACGCCGGGCTCCCCAGCGTCATGCCGTAATAGACGATGGCCCAGATCACCGACGCCGGCCACAACAGCCAGAACAGCAGCCAGCCGAGCCCGAGCGTAACCAAGCCGAAGATGAAAATGAACAAGGCGGCGAACAGCACCGGGACGGTGATGATGGTGAGATCGATCAGGAAGGCGATGCAGCGGCGTGCCAGCACCCCCTCGAACAGGTCCGGGTTGGCGGCGGGGTCGTAGGCGTGGGGCTTTAGCTCGATCGACACGCCGATCCTTCTCGGTCCGTTGTCGGTCATGGCCGATATCCTCGCGAAGAATCCTTGGCTATGCTGCGAATCCGCCACAGGCAAGCCGGGCCTGCCGACTTGCGCGAGTTTCAAGGCGCGGCCCGGGCGAGCCTCGGGAGAGAGTAGACGGTCTTGGCGCAAGAAGCACGGCCATTTGCGGGGGCGCGGGGCGTGACCATCGCCGACGTCGAGGCGGCGCGCCACACCCTCGCCGGCGCGGTGCTGCGCACCCCGATGCTGCCGGCGCCAAAACTCTCCGCGCTGACCGGCGCCGAGGTCCACGTCAAGTACGAGAACCTCCAGGTCACCAATTCGTTCAAGGAGCGCGGCGCCTTCAACAAGCTCGCGTCGCTCGATGCGGCGGCACGCGCGCGCGGTGTCATCGCGATGTCGGCCGGCAACCACGCCCAGGCGGTCGCCTATCACGCCGCGCGGCTCGAAATCCCGGCCACCATCGTCATGCCGGTGACGACGCCGTTCGTGAAGGTCGAGGCGACCGAGGCTCAGGGCGCCGAGGTCGTGCTCCACGGCGAGACCGTCGCCGACGCGCAGCTGCGCGCCGAGGACATCGCGCGCGAGCGGGGGCTCACCTTCGTGCACCCCTACGACGATCCGCTGGTGATCGCGGGGCAGGGGACGATCGCGCTCGAAATGCTGGAGGACGCGCCCGATCTCGACCTCTTGGTGGTCCCGGTCGGCGGCGGCGGCCTGATCGCCGGCAATGCGATCGCCGCGCGCGCGCGCCGGCCGCAGATCGAGATCGTGGGCGCCGAGGCGGCGCTTTATCCCTCGTTCTGGAACGCGCTCACCGGCGACGCCCTCCCGCTCGGCGGCGCGACCCTGGCGGAGGGCATCGCGGTGACCAATGTCGGGCATCTCGAGCGCGCGGTCAACGCCTACCTCACCCTGCAGAAGACCATGGCCGAAGGGGCCGGCGCCGCCGGGCTCGCCGCGATGCTGGTGCGGCCGGAAACATTCCGCGGCCGCAAGGTCGGCCTGATCCTGTGCGGCGGCAACATCGATCCGCGCATTCTCGCATCGATCATGGTGCGCGAGCTCGAGCGCGAGGACCGCATCGTCTCGTTCCGGCTCACCATCCCGGATCGGCCCGGCGTGCTCGGGCAGATCGCCACCCGGCTCGGCCAGCTCGGCGCCAATATCCTCGAGGTCGAGCACCGCCGCCTGTTCCTCGACGTGCCGGCCAAGGGTGCCAAGCTCGACGTCACGGTCGAGGCGCGCGACCAGACGCATGGCGAGGAGATTTTCCAGGCCCTGGAGGCGGAGGGCTACCAGCCCGTGTGGATCGACACCGCGACCACGATGGAGTGATTTCCAATGGCGAAAGGCTTCCGATTCCGCGATTCTATGTCCATCATCGCGGCGGCAGCAGTGAATCATCCGGGGTGAGGCGGGGCCGTGCGCGAGAAGGAGCTGCGCATTGCGCTGGTGTGCTTCGGCGGGGTTTCGCTCGCCGTCTATATGCACGGCATCAGCAAGGAAATCCTCAAGCTCGTGCGCGCCTCGCGCACCTTGCACGCGATCGCCGATCGCTCCTGGCG
>WNEZ01003320.1_pt1 | contig 23274 bp, 21 predicted proteins | sample 5400521 | NCBI WGS metagenome assembly WNEZ01 (sample SAMN13153339, study PRJNA577476) | soil metagenome | isolation source: 120 cm saprolite under Douglas fir tree site 2 hole 1 replicate 1 | place: USA:California | collected 2015-04-18
CATACTTGTGATGGAGGACGGGCGTCCTCGCCCGTCTTGGACAGAGCAACGCCGACGGGCGGGGACGCCCGTCCTCCATCAAGCCCGTTAGGTACCTCAGCACCTTAATAATATTGCAGCGCTAAAGCGCTGCTCCACCAAACCCCAGGCTCCTCCACTCATCATCCTAGAACGTGAACTTAAGACTGAAGTTCATGTTTCTGGGTCCACCCTGGGCAATCACTGGATTGCCAGCGTTTACGTCCGAGGTTTTCACGATAGTTCCGTAGGCATGCTCGGTTGGATCGCACGCGCCATTAGAGAGCACGTTAGTGCAGGTGCCCAAAAAGAGGTTGTCCGGCAGGTAGTGGAAATTGCCGTGGTTAAAAAGGTTGTAAACCTCCCAGCGAAGTTCAACGCTCAGCCTTTCGGTGATCTTCGTGCTCTTAAACAGAGACATATCCCATTGACTGAGCCCGGGCCCAGTCAACTGGTTCCGATTGGAGTTGCCCACTGCGCCATCGCAGGGGAAGTAGAACGGCGAGAGCGGCAATCCTCCTGCGTCGGACGTATTACAGGGATCAAATTGTCCGGGCTGGGTGTAGGTTTCGATGACATAGCGATCCGGGTTACGCGTGTTATAGCGCACCGGACTCCCATCCCATGCGGCGCGAATGCTGTCGCCAACCAGTCCCTGCCCTGAGCCCTCGCTGCTTCCGTTCAAGACGGCGGAGAATGGGCGCCCGGAGAGCGCGGTGTACACGGTGCTGAGCCCCCAACCGCCCCCCAGGCGCTGGCCCAGGTGGGGTATGGTCGGGATCTGATATACGCCGCTGACGTTGAAGTTCAGGCGCACATCGTGGTCGCATAGTCCGCGAGAGTCGCGGAAATTAGGAGTCGCCAGGTCGGTGCTGCCCACCGGGTTGGAGTTGTTGATTTGAGGATAATCGCCAAAGCCCCCGCGGTTCACCGAGTTGTAGTCGTAGCATTTGCTCCAGGTCAGGTTGTACGCGGTGTCAAGGCCGTGCCAACTCCGCTGGTTATAGGACACCTGCATACTGTCATACTGCGAAATTCCCTTGTTAGAGGCCTGGATAATGTGCCTCAGGTCTGGAAAAGAAGCTGCCAGTGGCCGGAAAGGGTCGCAATCGCTTTCACTCAGGCATGCTGTGCCGATCGGAGAAGCGTTCACGTCGCTGTAGATAACCAAGTCCCGACCGCGCTGGCCGGAGTAGGTAAGGGTCAACACGTTGTTGCGGAAAACCTCGTTTTGCAGACTCAGGTTGAAGTTGTGATACCGCGGGGTCTTGAAATTCTGGACCACGGAGAACGCACTGAAAGGAGGATTTCCAGTAGGACTGGTTCCAAACAGGGGCCCACCAACTGCCGAGTTGAAGCAGATGTAGGAGCCGACACCCGTACTCGGGTCGTAGCAACCGCTTCCCAGAACATTGTCCGAGGTGTCCAAGTCCGTATCATTCAGAGCGGTGTTGGTCTGACTGAAGACGCCAAGATTTACCTGATCGAACACTCCGGTGAAGGCGTGGGCGAAGGTGTAGGGTGACGCCAACGTCCCGAAATTGGGCACGTCGTAGGTAAGCGAGTAGCCGCCACGCAGCGCCATTTTGCCATTGCCGCGAACGTCCCACGAGAACCCGACGTGCGGACCGAAATCGCGATAGTCCACCTTGTGGATACCATCAATTCCGGCCCCGACCTGGGCGAAACCTGGTCCCGGCGGTGGAATGAAAACCGACTCGCGGTTATCTTTGTCGCGCATGGTTCCGTTGATCTCGTAACGCAGGCCGTAATTCAGCGTCAAGCGGGGCTTTATCTTCCAGTCGTCCTGCGCGTAAAAGCCGACCGAGTTCTGCGTGATGTGACGATGGGTATCGCCAAAGGTCCGGTCCGCCAGATCGGCTTTGCCCAGCAGCAATTCTTCGACGTCGCCGGCGACACCAGGCTTGGATCCGCCGACATAATTTTGGAAGTACCCCGCCGTGATTCCGGTACGGGCGTTATTGCGCACGCTGTTGGTATAGGCGCGCTGGAAGTTCCCACCCATCTTCATGGTGTGATTTCCCTTCACCCATGAAAAATGTTCGGACCAATCGATGGTCTGATCAGGCCGGGTGATGAGCGGGTAGCCTTGCACGCCGCCAATGTAGCCGCCATATCCGAGGTGATAGAGATCGACATAAGGCACACCGAAGTCGGCCGAACCCAGAGGGCCGGTGTCAACGCCCAAGCTCTTGGGGTCGATCTTGTTATTCACGTCGATTAACTGGGCGAAGCGGGTGTAGCCGAGCCGGCTCTCCAGAATCTTGTTATTGCTCACAGTCCACGTCCAGCTCACGCCCCCCAGCTGCGCGCGCGAAGCCGCCTTTGAGTTGAACAGGCTCGAGGGATTACTCCCGCCGGCCTGAAGCCCGGCAAACGGGGGGCCACTCTGCAAACTGTCTCCCAGCAAATACCGGACCGCAATGGAGTTGCGCTGGCCCAGTTTGTAATCGAATTTCACGCCAAACTCGTTGCTGCTGGCGGTGGTAGGAATCTGCTGAATCAGGATGCCGTTGGGTGTGATGGGGAAGTAATTCAGGAGCGTTTGCCCCACCGGGTCGATGGTGAGGCCGTTGAGCGCAATATCGGCCTCGGCATCGGCTACATCCTGCGTGCTAGGCACGGCCCTGCTACCGGTGGCGGCGGATATGTAGCGCTGGCCCTCGTAGAACAGGAAAAAGAAAGCCTTGTCCTTGACGATGGGGCCGCCGATGTTCACGTGAAACTGGTTGTTGTGGATGGGTGTCGGCTTGCATTCTCCCACCCCCGCGCAATTATCAGTGTTGTGATTGGCGAAGTAGTTGTTGGCGTCGCCGATGCCATTGTGATTGACCCAGGTCGCGCCGCCATGCCAATTGTTGGTGCCGCTCTTCATGCTGATCAGGATGGGGGCTCCGCCTTTCACCCCATACTCCGCTGAGGGCGTCTCCTGCACGCTCAACTCCTCGATCGCGTCGGGTGGGAAAGTGACCGCGGGGATGCCCAAAATACCGGTCTGGTTGATGGCCGAGTCGCCGTAGTAGCGGTCATTGTTGTACAAGCCGTCGATAAAGTAATTATTCGAGGTGGTGCGAGAGCCGTTAATGCTGACCGCCAGGAACCCGCCTCCCGGAGCCCGCTGCACGCCCGGGGTGATGGCCAGAAGGGAGTTGAAATCACGTCCGTTCAGCGGGACATTCTCAATCTTCAGCCGGTCAACGTAGTTGTTTTCGTTGGGCGAGGTTTCAACCAAAGGCGTCGAACCTTCCACTTCAATGGTCTCAGTACGCTGACCAATTATGAGCTTGAAATCGGCCTGCACCAGAGCGCCGGCCAGGATGTCGACGTTCTTCACCGCAGACTTGAAGCCTTCCGCCGAAGCCGTGACTCTGTAGCTGCCGATGGCGAGCTCGGGAATGCGGAACGCACCGCTATCGTTGGTGACTCCCGAGCGCGAAGCATTGGTTCCACTGTTGACCGCCGTGACCGTAACATTTGGCAGCACGGCCCCGGTGGCGTCAGTCACAGTCCCGGTTATGTCGCCCGCGGTTCTCTGCGCAAAAACAGGTCGGCCAAGACACAAACCCAGGAAGAATGCAAAAACAAAATAGGATGCACGCCGAAACACCAGCCATCGCTGCATGGGTCCCCCTGGTTCACTACAATTTCTGTACAGCACCGCAGTTAGGTCGGAAGTCTAGTGGGCGCGAGATGGAACTATCAAGAGGATTCTGCCGCACATAACACGCCGAAACTGGTTTGCTCTGGTTGACTGCGGGTCACAGACTCGTGCTTAGTCTCGTGCGCTGATTGTTCATCATCTGGATTTTGCATAGCAACGAATTGATTTTTTCTTCGGGGTCGATACCGGTCGGCAGGAAGGGCTTGGCTCCGGAGAATTTCCAGCTTTAGAAGACTTTTAGCTTAAAGGAGAGTCGCTCATGCGAAAACGCGTGCGCACATGTTCCGAAAGCAGTTCGATGGCGCCGCGGTTGGCGATGGGATCGGCCTGGGCCAGATATTTCATGGCTTCGACCAGCAGGCGCTGGCCATCAACGTAGCGGGGGTCCGCCGTGCGTTCGCGGCGTTTGCGCCCAATCTTGGGAGGAACCGGGATCGTGAAAACCTTGGCCATACAAACCGGGTGTTCGTGGAACGGATCTCGAAAAACTTCTCTACCAATACAAAGGGCGCTTGAGCAGTATACCGCCCCCTGCGGGTTTTTCAGCTTCTATCTTTCTGCTTTTCTGAGGTTTTCGGGCACGCCGGACCCTAGCCGTGGGGCGAGATGAATTTGGTCTTGCCCGTGGTTTTAAGCTTGAAAACTCCGTCAGGAATCTTTTCATTCAACTTGATGTCGGAATACTTCGCCAGACGATAGTCACCCGAGCTTCCGAAAAAGAACTGCTGCTGCACCGAAATCCCCCGGGCGGGATCGATCCAGAGGACAATATGGTCGATGTTATTGCGGACGTTCGCCGCCCTGGGAACCAAGTCCAGTTTCGCGGTATCCGCGCCGTCCACTTTTTCGTCACCCAGCGACTTCACATCGAACGATTTCAGCAGATCGTGCCCGCGGCCGCCAAAGCCCAGGACCAGAAAACTCTCGATTTCCTCGCGGTTCTTGCCGGTGGTGTAAACCGTTACCTGCTCGATTTTGGGCTGGTAGACCTGGACTTTGGAGTCGCTGAACAGAACATATTTCTGGTCGGGGTCTGAGATGTCGGCGGCCATCTGAATCTCATTGCTGGCGCGACGGAAATACACCTTCCCTTTTTGCGTCTCATGTTCGTCCACTACTTTTTGATATTGATCCCAGGCGACGCTGGCCTCGGTGGTGCGAAATTTTGCGGCAGCGCCATCCATCTGGCCCAGCACACGCTCCAGGGCGGGGTTCGGCGCAGGATCGCCGGGCGATTGCGCCAAGGCAAGAGGAAACACGCAGACCACCGCCAAAACCAGCCAGGAACGTGATCGCACAGGTTTCATGTTCCGCCTTACCGAGCATGTGTGGGAGTGATGCCGCTAAGCTTCACTCCTTCTCTACCCAAACTTTGTAGGTCAGCACGCGGCCTTGGCCATCACGCACCGCTTCGTACCTGGTGATGCTCACTTCGCCTGCGATGGGCTCCACAATTCGCAGCAGTTGTCCCCGCACCGTCGCCTCGTCTTTCCCGGAAATGGCCGCCCCGTCAATCTGATAAATAAATCCTCCACCGGCCTCCGGGGTCACGACCACACCGGTTGGATGCGGATTGCGTTCCACCGGTTTATCGTGAAAGTTGATCCAGTAGGGTGAAAGAAAGACGAACAGCAGAATGAGGGTCACCATCACGTCGTACTCGAGGGTGCCGCGTTCGTGGGACCAAAGAATGTAATCACGAATTGTGCGCCAGAACCTGATCATGGGCACGGCGGGCGCGTCGGCAACGGTCGTGTTCATCCTGGTCTCGAACAAGTCTAGGCTCTGCCTCCTTGGCTTGGCAACCGTTGGCTCCGGTTCAGTTCGCGCGGGGCGAGTCGCCCGCGACCACACGGACCTGGCTAGAACTTCTTGGGTCGGATGCGATCCGTGCCCATGGCAGCCTGCAGGGCCTCCGGGATCAGGACACTGCCGTCGGCCTGTTGATAATTCTCCACAATCGCCACCCAGGTGCGGCCAACCGCCAGGCCGCTTCCGTTCAGGGTGTGCACCAGTTCGGCCTTGTTCTTGCCTTCGGGACGGTAGCGAATGTTAGCGCGCCGGGCCTGGAACGATTCGAAATTCGAGCACGACGAAATTTCGCGGAACAACTGCTGTCCCGGCAGCCAGACCTCAATGTCGTAAGTCTTAGCGGAAGAAAATCCCATATCTCCAGTACTGAGCGCGACCACACGATAGTGCAAGCCCAGCTTCTGCAGAACTTCCTCTGCATCGTGCGTGAGCTTCTCCAGTTGCTCGTAGGATGTTTCAGGCCGCGCGAACTTGACCATCTCGACTTTCTGAAACTGATGTTGCCGGATGATTCCACGCACGTCCTTGCCGTAAGAACCAGCCTCGCTGCGGAAGCAGGGAGTGTAGGCGGTGAGCGAAATCGGCAGGCGCGTCGCCTCCAGAATTTCATCGCGATAGAGGTTGGTAACGGGCACTTCCGACGTAGGAATCAGCCAGAGATCTTTGTCCCCGTTCGGCACCCGGAAAGAATCGGAGGCAAATTTCGGCAACTGTCCGGTGCCGTACATGGAATCGGAGTTCACCAGGTAGGGCGGCAACACCTCGGTGTAGCCATGCTCGTGGGTGTGCAAGTCGAGCATGAAGTTGGCCAGCGCCCGTTCCAGCTTCGCACCCAGGTCCCAGTACACGGCGAAACGAGCGCCGGAAAGTTTCGTGGCACGTTCGAGATCAAGAATGCCCAACTGCTCCCCGAGCTCCCAGTGCGGCTTGGGGGTGAAATCGAATTGAGGAGGAGCACCCCAGCGGCGGACTTCCACGTTATCTTCGGACGTTTTTCCTGGCGGCACGCTTTCGTGAGGCAGGTTGGGAATGCCAGCCAGAATTTCGCGTAGCCGCGTCTCCAGTTCCGCCGCTGCCTTCTCCAGTTGCTGAACTTGCTCGCGCAAATCCTTGGTCTCGGACATTTGCGCGGTCGCGTCCTGCCCGCTCTTTTTCAGCTTGGCAATTTCTTCCGAGGCGCGGTTGCGCCGCGCCTTGGCAGTATCAGCTTCAGTGATGGCGTGGCGGCGCTGCGTGTCGACTTCGAGGAAGTCTTTCAACACGTCGCCTGGATTCATACCGCGCAGACGCAGTTTTTCCTCAACCAGAGGCAAATTGTCGCGGACAAAGTTGAGATCAAGCATGGGAGCTAACTACTGTATCGAAAAAGGGGTGGAAAGTGCACAAGTGGCGCAGACCTGTCCTGAGCGAAGTCGAAGGAGCCCTCGCCCGCGGCCTTTGACTTCGACTAACCTCCGCGGGCCTTGCTCCCCGGCTTTTGACTTTGACTGTGCTTCTCGCGGGCGGGGCCGCCCGCGCCACACAAGATTTGGCGCGGCTTGTCCCACGCTGTAAACTACAGCGCGATGCAATCCTCCCTGCGTTCCGCGGTCCTCGGATTTCTACTGTGTCTTGGCCTCACGGGCGCGGGTTTCGGCTCGGCCTATAACGCGCGGCCCAAACTCGTAGTCATCATCGTGATCGACCAGTTTCGCGGCGATTTTCTGGAGCGCTACCGCGATCAATGGGGGGAAGGCGGTTTTCGTCTTCTGCTCGAACGGGGCGCCTATTTCACCGACTGCAACTATGACTACGCCAACACCCGGACCGCACCGGGACATGCCACCCTGCTGACCGGCGCGTACACCAACGGCCACGGCATCATGGCCAACGAATGGTGGGATCCGGAGAAAAAGCGCAAGGTGGCCGCGGTCGACGACGACGACACCAAAATCGTCGGCATCCCCGGCGGCGCGCCCGGAGCGTCGCCTCACTATCTGCTCGCCGACACGCTGGGGGACGAACTCAAGTTGGCGACCCAAGGCAAGGCACGCGTGTTCGGCATCTCATTGAAGGACCGCGCTTCGGTCATTCCCGCCGGCTTCGCAGGCGATGGCGCCTACTGGATCGACCGGGACAGCGGCACCTGGATCACCTCGACCTACTATCGCGACCAACTTCCCAAGTGGGCGCAGGATTTCAATGAGAGCAAACGCGGAGAGAAGTACTTGAACCAGGAGTGGAAGGACGCCAACGGAAATGTCCTGCGGACCACCAAGCCGGCTGAGGGCAAACAAGGCACTTTCTACGAGCTTGTGGGTTCCACACCTCTCGCCAACGACTATGAATTCGAATTTGCGCGGGAACTGATCACCTATGAAAAGCTGGGCAACGGCCCCGCCACCGACCTGCTGGTCATCAGTTTGTCCGCCAACGATATTCTTGGCCACAAGGTGGGCCCCGATTCTCCGGAGATGCAGGCCATGGCACTGGCAACCGACCGCCAACTGGCCGGGTTCTTCGACTTCCTGGGACACCAGATCGGGTTGGCCAACATCTGGATTGCGCTCTCCGCCGATCACGGGATCGCTCCCCTGCCCAAAGTTGCGGCCGGGATGCGCTTTCCGGCGGCCAATGTTCCCGGCGACAAAATGCGGGCTCAACTGAATAGCGCACTGTCAACCCGGCTTTCTCACCCGGCCGAATACGTGAGAGCTCTCGACTACCCGGTGACCTGGTTGAACTCCGAGGCTTTCGCGTCTCTCAAGATGAAGGAAGAAGACGCGGAGCGCGACGTAGGAGAAGCGCTGAAGCAGGCTGGTTTGCGCGGTTACTACACGCGCTCGCAATTAGAGCGGGGTGACGCGCCGAACACCGAACTCGGATTAAAGTATCTGCACAGCTACTCGCCAATCGGCGGATGGTATGTCCTGGGCGTTCCGCCGCCGTTCATCGTAGGCTTCGTGAGCGGAACCGATCACGCGACCCCGTATAACTACGACACTCATGTGCCGCTGGTTTTTTACGGCCTTCCCTTCCAGGCCGGAACTTACCGCACCCACGCCGAACCTGTCGACCTGGCACCGACATTGGCTTCTCTGCTGGGCGTGAACGCGCCCAGCCATTCCGTGGGCCGGGTCCTAACCGAGGCGCTGGCCCCGGCGCATCGTCCGGCCAGCTCAATTCATCGGGGCGTGGATCAGGAAGATCGCAGCTTTCCCAACGTGGAAGGGCACGGGGCCGGGGGCGGAGCGGGTGCTTTGGGAGGTTCGCAATGACCTCTCCTGCCACGAGCACCGGTCCTGATCTGGGCGTCAGCTTCGCCGGCATCCGGCTGAAAAATCCTGTCATCGCGGCCAGCGGCACGTTCGGATACGGCATTGAATTCGAAGACGTCGTGCACCTCAACAAGCTCGGCGGTTTTGTGGTGAAGGGGCTTTCCGCGGAGCCAATGGCCGGGAATCCGCCGCCCCGTCTATTTGAAACGCCCGCGGGCATGCTCAACGCCATCGGATTGCAAAACATCGGGGCGCGCGCCTTCATCGACGAGAAGCTGCCCAAGCTTCGCAAGATAAAAAACATCGTCGTCTTCGCCAACGTGTTCGGCTACACCCGCGAAGACTACGAGCGCACCATCGAGATCCTGAACGAAGGCGAGGATATCGCCGCCTACGAACTGAACGTGTCCTGCCCTAACACCGTCGCCGGGGGCATCCAGTTTGGCAGTGATCCCCGGGCTCTCGACGAAGTGGTCAACACCGTCAAACGGATTGCGCGGCGCCCGCTGATCGTGAAGCTCTCGCCCAACGTGACCAGCATTGCCCAGATGGCGCACGTGGCCCAGGAAGCGGGTGCGGATGCGGTTTCCCTGGTGAACACGTTTGTCGCCATGGCCATCGACGCGGAAACGCGAAAGCCGCGCATCGCCAACGTGATCGCCGGATTGTCCGGCCCCGCCATCAAGCCGATCGCCCTGCGCATGGTTTACGACGCCTCCCGGGCGGTGCACATTCCCGTGATTGGCATGGGCGGAATTTCGACCGCCGCAGACATTGTTGAGTTCATGCTGGCGGGAGCAACCGCGGTGCAGATCGGAACCGCCAGCTATTGGGACCCGGTCGCGACCGAGAAGATCGTGGGCGAACTGGAAAATTGGTGCCTTCTGCACCACGTAGACAAGGTAGCGGAGCTAACCGGTGCCCTGGTGATGGAGTAGGTTTGGGTAGCGCCGGCCTCCGGCTGGCCCGATGGGCGGGCGAGAGGCCCGCCAGACAGCCGGCGTGACGCCGGCGCTACTTTATTCACCTCACCGAATCCACGCAGCCAGGATCGCCCCCATCGCCAGATAGCAAATCAATTGATAGCCGGTATTGATCAGGTAGAGTTTGGTCGACTGGTTGCCGAACAGTTTGGCCGTCAACTGCACTGTCGTCACGAAGCCCAGCCAGACCGCGAACCCGATTTTCATTCCGTAGAGGGCGCGGTTGACCGTCATCGAGTCGATGATTTTCGCCAGCACGAAAGCCGACGCCAGGCTGGCCACAAAAGAGATGGCGTAGCTCTTGCCGGCGCCCTTGCGCAACTCCTCCGCTTTCGCCTTGTCTTCAGGATCGTAGCCCATCGCCACCATCCAGGGACGCGCGAAAAGCAGCGGCGAGTACCAGACAAAGCCTACGACCATGGTGGCAATCGCGGCCACCAGCACGGACCACAGGTTGACATCCATGAAGGTCATGCGCTCTTCTCCATAAAGCGGAACTGACGGCCAGCCATAGTACGCCGAGTTGTGCCGGCCGCAAACTGCTTTCGATGTAGCGACCCTGCAGCCGCGGGCTGCTTCTGCCACTTTCCGCCCGCCAATTCATCTAATCAATTGAAAACTGTCGCTATAATTCGCTGAGGAGTCTTGTCTCTATGGCTAAAGCCACCTTTGCCGCAGGTTGTTTCTGGGGAGTAGAAGCCACTTTCCGCCAGTTGCCGGGCGTAACCGCAACTCGTGTCGGCTATACCGGAGGGCACTTCGCCAATCCGACCTACAAGGATGTTTGCAGCGATAACACCGGCCACGCCGAGGCCGTGGAAGTGGAATACGATCCCGCCAAGCTGTCCTACGAGAAATTGCTGGAAGTATTCTGGGAGAACCACGATCCCACCCAACTCAACAAGCAGGGGCCGGATTGGGGGACGCAGTACCGCTCCGCGATCTTCTTTCACACTCCGGAGCAGGAAAGCGAAGCGCGGCTTTCCAAAGAGCAGCTGGAAAAGTCAGGCCGCTTCAAAAAACCGATCGTGACCCAGATCGTTCCAGCGGTAACGTTCCATCCCGCCGAGGACTACCACCAGCAATATCTGGAAAAGCGCGGACTGGCAACCTGCCACATCAAGTGAGCGGGCGGGCTTCCGCCCTTTTTCTCCAAGACCCACCCTGTCTCTCCAAGAACGGAGAAACGAGGGCGGGGCACCCCGTGTGACGAATGCAACCCGCTCTTGATTTCGTGTCACATCGGCCGTGGCCACTTCCTTCTGGTTCGTGGGTCATGGCTCAGACCTGGCACGATCTTTTATTTGCGCACTGGCCGGTCGAAGCAGAGCTTTTGAGAAGGATTGTCCCGCCTGAACTTCCGCTCGACACCTTCGATGGCCAGTGTTGGGTAGGTGTGGTTCCCTTCCACATGAGCGGCATTCGCGCCCGCGGACTGCCGCCGCTCCCCGGCATGTCGAAGTTTCCCGAACTGAATGTCCGCACCTATGTGACCCGCGACGGCAAGCCGGGTGTTTATTTTTTCAGCCTGGACGCGGCCAGTCTTCCCGCGGTGTGGACGGCACGCAAGTTTTTTCGCCTGCCTTATTTCCATGCGCGCATGTCGGCAGAGGTTGATGGTGATTTCATCAGGTACGATTCGTGCCGTCATCAAACCAAGGCCGAGTTTCGCGGGCGCTACCGGCCTGCCGACGATGTTCAGCGGAGCGAAAAGGGCAGCCTCGCCCATTGGCTGACTGAGCGTTACTGCCTCTACACGGTTCACGACGGCGGCGTGTTCCTGGGCGAAATTCACCACCAGCCGTGGCCTCTGCAGAAGGCGGAAGCGGAAATTGAAGTCGAGAGTGTAGCCGCGGCGGCGGGAATCTCCCTTCCCTCAAGCGCTCCTTTGCTGCACTTCGCGCGCAAGCTGGAGGTTCTGATCTGGTCGTTGCGGCGCATCGCCTGACGGATTTGTTGTCGCGATAACTCCAACTGAAATCCCGCCGAGCTTTGCTCGGCCTGGACGGGCGAGGGCGCCCGTCCCGACACAGTCCCAGATGGCACTGCATCGCGGGTATAATTCGACGTTCTCTTAGGTCAGGAGAGTTCATGACTTTTTCGGGGCGGGTTGCGCTGGTGACGGGCGCGTCGCAAGGCATCGGGCGGGCTTGCGCATTGAAGCTGGCCCGGTCGGGAGCGACCCTCGCGCTGGCCGCGCGCGGCCAGGAAAAGTTACAGGAACTCGTGGGGCAGATTGAATCTGCCGGGGGAAAAGCGGCAGCCTTCCCGCTTGACGTCGGTGATGAGGAGCAAATCAAGTCTGTATTCAAGGCTGCGATCGCCCAGTTCGGCAAGATCGACATCCTGGTGAACAACGCCGGCATCACTCGCGATCAGCTGGTGATGCGGATGAAGCGCGCCGACTGGGATTCCGTCCTCCACACCAACCTGACGTCTGCTTATCTCTGCACCCAGCAGGCGATCGGCTCCATGCTCAAGCAGCGTTGGGGAAGGATCATCAACATTACTTCGATTTTTGGACAGATGGGACAGGCGGGGCAGGCGAACTATGCCGCCTCAAAGGCCGGACTGATTGGGTTGACCATGGCCATCGCGCGCGAGGTCGGCTCGCGCAACATTACCTGCAATGCGGTGGCTCCCGGATTCATCGAAACTGCCATGACCTCCGGGCTGGGCGACGACTTCAAACGGAACGCTGTAAAGCTGATCCCGCTCGGGCGAGTCGGTTCGCCCGAAGACGTGGCCGGCGCTGTGGCGTTTCTGGCCTCCGATGAGGCTGCGTATATTACCGGGCACGTGCTGAACGTGAACGGTGGCATGTTGATGGGCTAGATTGCATGGAGCAAAAGGCGCGAGGGAAAGACCGCGTGGTGAATCCCAGACTTAATATGGCGCAGGCACAATCGCCCGCCCAGATTGCGCAGGCGCGGGAGCTCTTTCTCGAGTATGCGGACTCGCTCGGCTTCAGTTTGTGCTTTCAGAGCTTCGACCAGGAACTTGCCGGGCTTCCCGGAGATTACGCTCCGCCCGACGGCCGGTTGCTGATCGCAGAGTATCGAGGTCAGCCGGCCGGCTGTGTCGCACTGCACAAACTGGAACCTGAAATCTGTGAGATGAAGCGGCTCTATCTTCGCCCGCAACTTCGTGGCCGGGGGGTGGGACGTGCGATCGCGGAAGCTGTGATCGCGGAAGCCCGGGCAATCGGGTACCGAAAAATGCGCCTCGATACGGTCGAACCGGTGATGCCCAATGCGGTGGCGATGTATCGGCGGTTGGGATTCGTGGAGATCGAACCCTATCGCGCCAATCCGATCGCGGGGGCGCTGTATATGGAACTGAGGTTGTAGGCTTGCTAAGCAGCTGTCAGCTATCAGCCGTCAGCTCTCAGTTTCTGGTCCTTCTCTTGGGGGTTTGGGTGGAGCAGCGCTTTAGCGCTGCATTCAAGGGCGGCTCAGGCGCGGCCTCAGCCGCTGAGGTATGTGCTACACGAGCGAAGGCGGGACGCCCTCGCGACAGCCGGCGGGACGCCGGCGCTACACCACAACTTTTCTGGCCGGCAGGCTGAAAAAGCGATTGCGAGGAGCTCAAAAAATGATGAGCTTCGATCTGATTTCCGAAAACGGTAATGGAACTCCATTATCCGCAATGTAAAGCAGTGCGATTCGCGCCGTTGCTGCGTGACCACTCCTGGTGCAACGAAATTCCTCTTGCCAGAAGGTACTACTCTGGTTACTATGCACCTCATCCTCGGGAGCTTGCTTTGGTTGCTTTCTCTATGAACATCGGCGAGACCATCCGCAACTATCGGTTGCAAAGAGGCATGTCCCAGGGCGATATCGAGAAGCGCACCGGACTTCTGCGCTGCTACCTTTCGCGGGTGGAGAACGGGCACACCATCCCGTCGCTGGACACACTCGCCAAGATCGCCGGCGCCATGGAAATCGCGCTCTCGCAATTCTTCTCCGAGTCCGGCCACACCAACGGCTCCAAGAATCTGCCCCAACTGTCAGACGACGAAGTCCGCTTCCTGAGCCAGATCCGCCGCTACGCCGTCAGCCTGAACGACAGCGACCGCAAGCTGGTGCTGGCCATGGTCAAGAAGATGGCGGCGAAGTAATTGCTATCAATGCGTGGACCCTTGGCCCGGTTTGCTGAGGGCTGAAGTCCGATGGCCGGCGCCCGCTTTGGGTACTTTCGTTCCATCCCTCTCGTGACCGACGGGAATCTCGTCCGACCGCCTGTAAACCCCTACACTGTCGGTTGGAGATCCCCGGGTGACCATCGACGAAGAATTGACCTTACTGGACTCGCAGTTGCGTCGGCTGAAGATCGAGTACGAGATTTACTTCAGCAACCCGACCAAGAGGCCCCCGACCGATATTGAGTGGAAAGTGCTCTCCTTGCTGCGCAAATTCAGTGATGGCAACCGGATGAGTTTTTCGCAACGCTTTCGCTACAACGAATTGGCGCAACGCTACGCCATCTACAGCGACCTGTGGCGCAAGAAGAACCGTATTCGGGAAGAAGGCTACCGTCGCCCTCAGGACGCGATCCTCTCGGTGCAGGGAGTGCGTCCGGAGGAGCGGGAACCAGAACACAAGGTGTACGGGGTAAGTCACGCAGTGACGGCGACGGGAGGCGCGCCGGCAACTTCGAACGTAGCCGCGGCAGGCGCCGCGATCGCAACTGCAGCCGCCGTCACCGCCGTCACCACTGAAGAAAAGCCTTTCAGCATGCAATGTGTCGATGCGCGCGCTCAGCGCGACCAGGTGCGAAAACTCTACCAGGCGCTCACAGAGGCCAAGAAGAAATCCGGGGAAGCGGTCTCCGGCAATCTCGAAAGTTTTTCATCCTTCGTGCAGAAGAAAACCGAACAGATCCGCAAGCAGTACGGCTGCGAGGCCGTCGAATACACAGTCGAAATGCAGAATGGCCACGTAAAGCTGAAGGCCAAGGCGAAGACATAGTCGTCAGTCATCAGTCTTCGGTCGTCAGCAAAACCGTCCTTGCCCGTTGAACGGTGATCTCTTCACTACAGGCTTCTATCGCTTTCTTGCTCCTCAGCCGCTCTGCAAGTTCAGATCGCTCGGACTCAAATTGAACCCAGTCTTTCCCCGGCCAACAAGCAAAGACGAACGACGACTGAAGACTGACGACCGACGACTGCTGCTGATAGAATTTCTCCCTGCCGTTCCCAGGCACATTCCCATTCCTATCGAGGTCTGCTATGTCTGCGACCCAGACGAAGATTCAGCGCGCCATTCTCAGCGTGACTGACAAAGCGGGATTGGTGGACTTTGCCCGCAAGCTTGCGGGCATGAGAGTAGAACTCATTTCTACCGGCGGCACCGCCAAGTTACTGCGCGACTCCGGGGTCAGCGTGAAGGACATTTCCGAGCTCACCGGATTTCCCGAGATGCTCGATGGGCGAGTTAAAACGCTGCATCCCAAAGTGCACGGCGGCATCCTGCATCGGCGCGAAAATCCCTCGCACCGCAGCGCGGTGGCCGAGCACGGTATCGAACCCATTGACATGGTCGTGGTCAATCTCTACGCCTTCGAGAAGACTGCGGCAAGAGCAGGGGTGGCGTTTGAAGAGCTCATCGAGAACATCGATATTGGCGGGCCTTCGATGATCCGCTCCGCCGCCAAGAATTTTCAGGACGTGGCGGTGGTGACGTCGCCCGCGGACTACGACACGATTGCCGAGGAGATGGCCCGGGCGGGCGGCGAGCTTTCCGCGGCCACTAAGTGGCGCCTGGCGCAAAAGGCATTCGCGACCACCGCTGCTTACGATTCGGCCATCGCATCTACGCTCGAGCGCGTCAGCGCCAACGGCCACTTTGAGTTCCATGCCGAGGCGGGTTTCCCGCCCAACCTGCGGCTTTCCTTCAACAAGGTTATGGACCTGCGCTATGGTGAGAACCCGCACCAGAAGGCCGCCATGTACAGCGATCGATCGGGCGCCGGCGTAGCCAACTGCCGCCAGATTCAGGGCAAGGAGCTTTCGTTTAACAATATCGTCGACGTGCAGGCTGCCTGGGAACTCGCCCAGGAATTTGACGAGCCGGTTTGCGCCATCGTCAAGCACACCAATCCTTGCGGCACCGCGACCGCCAAAACTTTGCTGGAGGCTTACAAGAAAGCCCTGGAATGCGATCCGGTGTCGGCTTTCGGCGGCGTCATCGGCGTGAATCGCATCGTGGATGGAGATGCCGCGGAAGAAATGGCCAAACTTTTTCTGGAGGTGATCGCTGCGCCAGCATTCGATGATGCGGCCAAGGCGAAGTTTGCCAGCAAGAAGAACCTGCGCCTGGTGGAGATCAGCGACATTCCACAGACGTGGGTGCTGAAAAACGTCTCCGGCGGAATCCTGGTGCAGGACGCGGACGCGCGCCCCCTCCAGGAAGCCGACCTCAAGGTCGTAACCAAACGCCCGCCCACATCCGAGGAGAAGCGCGCCCTGCTGTTTGCCTGGAAAGTGTGCAAGCACGTGAAGTCGAATGCAATTGTGTACGCCCGCGATGGGCAAACGGTTGGCGTCGGCGCCGGACAGATGAGCCGGGTGGATTCCTGCAAGATCGGTGCCATGAAGGCGGTCCTGCCGTTGAAGGGAACCGTGGCGGCGTCAGACGCGTTCTTTCCCTTTCCCGATGGAGTGGAAGAAATTGCAAGGGTAGGCGCTACTGCCATTATTCAGCCGGGCGGGTCGGTCCGTGACGCCGAAGTCATCGAAGCGGCCGACCGGTTGGGGATGGCCATGATCTTCACCGGGGTCAGGCACTTCCGGCACTAGAAGCAGCAGTTGGCACTTGGCAATTAGCACTTGGTACACATCTGTCAGCTGTCAGCCTGTCGACTCTTTGCAACCCGTCCACCTAACCCGTTGTCATCCCGAGCAGTCTTTCGGATGCTACTGGTCTCGAAGACCAGGTGCCAATTGCCAATTGCTAAATGCGCCCCTCAATGCAGCACCGGAGTTGCATCCGTGGCGACGCAGACCCACTTGCCTCCTTTGTAGACCCAGGTATCGACAAAACGCTCGCGCCGCACGTAAGGCTTCCCATTTTCCACTCCCTTGGCGCGAAATACTCCAGTTGCGATGGCGGAATTTCCGAACACATGCACGCTCATCGACTCAGGCGCGACCTGCTGCTCCTGGGAATTGGACGCGGTCACGCTGGCCAGAAACTCTGCTTTGCTCTGTACCGTGCCGTCGTCGTTAATCAGCACGATGTCGTTGTCGAGGATGGTGTCCAGCGCGCGCTTGTCCCCGGCCTTATAGGCCTGGTTCCAGGCTTTCTCCAGGGCAATGATTTTCGATTGCACGGCGTGATCTCTATCGTCCTGCGCCCGCACAAGCAAAGTCGTGGCGCAAACCAAAGCCACTAAGAAAACGGTCAACCTCATTGAGCGGCCCTCCGATGACGGCAGTATAGGCCAATTGGTTCTACTTCCTGGGTACCGACCGGGCTTCGCCCACGTTGACCATGGCGCACACCGCGCCATTGGTGCCAATTGTTAATTGTCAATAACTACTCGGCCGTCCCCATCCGTCCCTGTACTTCCGGTCATTAATTTCCCCGGTTCCGCGACCGCCTTTTTCGCCCGCTCCTGCTGTCACGGTTTACAATGTTTCAAGCACCCGCCAGCAGCGGTTCGGCATCCAATCGCTATGGTCCAGGGAAGTCGAAGGTTCTCGATGAAAAGTATTTACTGCACTCCTATTTTGCTGCTGGTATTGGCTATTTCTTCTTTGGCGCAGCAGACTCCGGCTGGGGATTCCAAACCGGCGCCCACGCCTGCACCCCGCAAGACGGACAAGGCCGCGGCCTATTACCACTACACCCTGGCACATATGTACGAGGAACAGGTGGCGGTATACGGTCGCAGCGAATTGGCCAACAAGGCGATCGAGGAGTATCGGCTGGCGATTGAAGCTGATCCGACTTCCGCCTACCTGACTTCCGCCCTGGCCGAACTTTATGCCAAGACCGGCCGCATTCGGGATGCGGTGATGGAAGCCCAGGACATTCTGAAGCGCGACCCCAACAACCTGGAAGCCCACAAACTGCTGGGCCGCATATATTTGCGGTCCCTGGGCGACATCCAGGCCGGGCAGGGTTCACAGAACGTCCTCAAGCTGGCCATCGAGCAGTACGAGCAGATCATCAAGATCGAACCCGACAACGTTGACAACCATCTTTTGCTGGGCCGACTGTATCGCCTGAACAATGATCTGCAGAAGGCCGAGGGTGAGTTCAAGACCGCGGTCAAGCTGGAACCAGACTCGGAAGAAGCGGTCACCACGCTTGCATATCTTTACAATGAGGAAGGCGATACCGCCCGCGCGGGCGAAGTTCTGAGTTCCATCCCGGACGCCTCCCGCTCTGCCAAACTATACTCCGCGCTGGGATACACCTACGAACAGCAGAAGCAGTACAAGAACTCGATCAATGCCTACCGCAAAGCGATTGAGCTCGATCGGGAGAATCTGGACGCGATCCGCGGTCTGGCCCAGAACCTTACCAACGACGGCCAGACCGACGCAGCGCTCGAGCAGTACAAAATTATCGCGGACGCCAATCCGGAAGATGCGCAGACCTATTTGCGCATGGCGGAGATCTACCGCAAGAGCGGCAAATTCGACCTCGCCCTGGAAAGTTTGAAGAAGGCCGGTTCCATGGTGCAGGATTCGGTCGAAGTTCCCTACAACATGGCCGCGGTCTACCAGGCGCAGGGCCGCTACGACGAGGCCATTCAGCTTCTGCAAGACCTGGTGAAGAAAACCGAGAAAGCGGACAACAGCTACACCCAGCCTGAGAAAAATAACCGGTCTGTGTTTTTAGAGCGGCTGGGCACGATCTATCGTGACAACAACAACGATACCCAGGCGATTGAGACTTTCCGGAAGATGCTGACACTCGGCGACGAGAATGCCGAACGCGGCTACCAGCAGATCATCGATACCTACCGCGAAGCCAAGCAGTGGCAGCAGGCCACCGACGCCGCCAAGGAGGCAGTCCAGAAGCTGCCCAACGACCGCTCGCTCAAAATGGTGTATGCGGCGCAGCTCGCCGACATGGGCCAGCCCGACGCCGGATTGCAGCAGGTGAAGTCTCTGCTCAAGGGCGCTCCCGAGGACCGGGATGTTTACATCACCTTGTCTCAAATGTACAGCCGGCTGAAGCGTTGGCCGGAAGCGGAGGAAGCTCTCGATAAGGCGGAACAGCTCTCTTCCAAGGACGAAGACAAGCAATATATCTATTTTCTGCGCGGCTCCACCTTCGAACGCCAGAAAAAATATGACCCGGCAGAGGAGATGTTCCGCAAAGTGCTGACTGGAGATCCTCAGAATGCCAGCGCGCTCAACTATCTTGGCTATATGCTCGCGGATCGCGGGGTGAAGCTGGAGGAAGCGCTGGGTTTGATCAAGAAAGCAGTCGATCTCGATCCGACCAACGGCGCGTACCTCGATTCGCTGGGTTGGGCCTACTTCAAGCTGGGCAAGTTCGAGCCCGCGGAAGATACCCTGATCAAGGCCTCGCAACGCATCGGAACCGATCCTACGGTCCAGGATCATCTCGGCGACCTCTACCAGAAGACTGGACGCCTCAAGCTGGCGGCGGCACACTGGGAGCGGGCCCTTTCCGAGTGGAATCGGACCGTGGCCGCGGAAGTAGATCAAACCGACGTGGCCCGGGTGCAGAAGAAACTGGAATCCGCCAAGATGAAGCTGGCCAAAGAAGACTCCGACAACAAGTAGCCAGTACCCAGTCGCCAGTACCGAGCAAAAACTGTGTGGGACCGGGTCTCCGACCCGGTCAGGCCGAGCGTAGCTCGGCTTTCTTTTTGTATCCTGATGGAATCCGCAGCGCGAGAAATCTGGAGCATGAGAAATGAGTCTCGACCTGCTCATCCGGCAAGCCAGGCAAGATGACATCCCAGAAATCCTTCGCCAGCGTCGCGGCATGTATGAGGACATGGGCTACGAGGACGCCGTTGCCATTTCAGGGATGATCTCGACATGCGAGCCATACCTGAACTCAGCTGTGACCAACGGCTCCTTCCGGAGCTGGCTGGCACTCGACGGAACACGCATCGTGGGCGGAGGAGCAGTCCTGATCAGCCCCTGGCCGAGCCATCCCTACGATCTGGAGTGTCGTCGCGCCACAATTCTGAACGTCTACGTGTATCCGGAGTTCCGACGAAAAGGCATTGCCCGCCAGCTGACGCGAACCATGATCGACTGGTGCCGTGAGCAAGGCTTCGCAGCGGTCTATCTGCACTCGAGCAAGGACGGACGGCCGCTCTATGAAGCGCTGGGCTTCGAGCCCACAACCGAAATGCGGCTGAAGCTAAGGGAAAGCGGGCCTTAGCAATTCGCGCTCAGCATTCAGCATTCAGCTATCAGCAACCCGCCCACCCCTATGGAGTTAGTGAGAACTGAGAACTGAGAACTGAGAGCTGAGAGCTGAGAACTGACAGCCGAGAGCCAATTGCTAACTGCCCCAATGCGCTCCAGTGCTAAACTTTCCCCATGCTGGCCGACTACGCCGTGCGGGTGGAGCAGTCCCGTGGACGACGCTTTCCCGAACCCCAGCATCCTTATCGCAATGATTTTCAGCGCGACCGCGACCGCGTCATCCACTCGCGCGCCTTTCGCCGTCTCGAAGCCAAGACCCAGGTTTTTACCCGCCGCTTCTCCGACCACTTTCGCAATCGTTTGACCCACACTATCGAGGTGGCACAGATTGCTCGAACGATTGCAGCCCAACTCGGTTTGAACGTCGACCTGGTTGAGGCCCTGGCCCTGGTCCATGACGTCGGCCACCCGCCCTTCGGTCACGCCGGCGAAAAGGCGCTCGACACCGCCATGCGGGAGCACGGCTTTTTTTTCGACCACAACCTGCACGCCCTGCGGATCGTGGAGGACTTTGAGCTGCGTTACGCCAGCTTTCGCGGCCTGAATCTGACGTTTGAAGTGCGCGAAGGCATCATCAAGCACTCTCACGATTATTCCGCCAGTCAGTTTCCCGAACTGTCGGAATACTGTCTCGACCAGCGCCCACCGCTGGAGGCCCAACTCATCGATCTCGCCGACGAGATCGCCTATGAAACCGCCGATCTTGACGATGGCTACGAAGCCCGGCTGCTCACGCTGCCGCAGATCCGGAGCGGCGTCCCGGTGTTCGATCGCTTCTACCGCGAGGCCGAGCAAGCCTATCCCACTGCCATCGAGAAACTGAAGTTCAATGAGGCACTAAAGCGAGTGCTCGACCGCATGGTCGGCGACTTGATCGGCAATCTGCAGAGCCAGATCAAGGCTGCCGCCATTCGCACTGTGGACGATGTGCGCGCCTGCCCCCACCGGTTGGCCACTTTCAGTCCCGAGGTGGAAGAAGAGAGACGAGGCGCCAAGGAATTCCTCTATCAACATCTCTATTTCAGTGCGGCGCTGGACCCGGAAAAGGACGATGCCGAGCGCATCATCCGGCAACTATTCGAATTCTGGATGGAGAAACCGGAAAGCCTGCCGCAGAGCTATCGGGAAAAGGCTGGAGTGGAGCCGCTAGCGCGAGTGGTTTGCGACTACATCGCGGGCATGACGGATAATTTTATTTACGAGCAGTACGAGAAATATTGCGGAGCGTTACGAACCACGTAGGCCCGGACGCCCCTTCGACTTCGCTCAGGGCAGGTTCTCGTCCGGGCGGGAGAGGGCGCCCGCCCCCTACACAGTCACCCGATACACAACCCCAGCAGAATCGTCGCTGACATACATCGCCCCGTCAGGCCCGACGACCAGCCCGACAGGCCGCCCCATCCACACGCCTTTCTTCCTCTCGCCGGGACGGATCCACCCGGTGATGAAATCTTCAGGCGGACCTTCCGGCTCACCCTTGTCGTTGAACTTTATACGGACCACTTTGTATCCGGTGGGCACGCTGCGGTTCCAGGAACCGTGGAAAGTCACGAACAAACTTCCCCGATATTCCGGGGGGAACATGCTTCCGTCGTAAAACAGCAAACCCAGCGGGGCCGAGTGCGCCTGCATCAACACCTTCGGCGCCACCGTTTTCGCGCAATCGTAGTCTTTGCTTTGGGAGCCGTCCGGAACGCGGTTGCCATAGCAATAGGGCCAGCCGAAGTTGCCGCCTTTGGGGCCCAGATCGTTGACTTCCTCGGGCGGAAGATCGTCGCCCAGCCAATCGCGGCCATTGTCGGTGGCCCAAATGGTGTTTGTCTTGGGATTCAGCGTCAACCCAACCGCGTTCCGCAAACCGGAGGCGAAAATGCGTTGCCCACTTCCATCTTCGTTGAACTCGGATACCGCTGCGCGTCGTTTGTCGTCTTCCTCACAAACATTGCAGCTCGAGCCCACCGCGACATACATCTTCCCGTTGGCGAAGAGGATGGTCCGGGTAGAGTGCCCGCCGCCGCTGCCGGGAAGCTCCGCCAGTTTCCGGGGGTTGCTGGCCCGCAACTGCGACTCGTCCCAATCGTAGCGCCGTATGGCGTTGATCTCCGTGACGTAGAGCTTGCCATTGTGAAAAGCAATGCCGTGGGGCGCGTTCAGGCCGCTGAGCACAGGAACCGCCTGCTCCGCATGTCCAGTGTGTTTAGGGTCAGGGAAGGCCAGCACGGTGCCGTCGCTCATGTCGGTGACCAGCAGCACGCCGCCCGGACTGAATGCCATCTGGCGAGCGTGGGGCGCATCGGCGAACACCGCAATATGGAAGCCTGGCGGCAATTTAAGCCGCTCCAGATCGAGCTTTTCTGCACGGGTGCAGGACAGCAATACCAGGGGAATCAAGGCTGAAATCCAGGCTCGCAGGGGAATTTTCGCACGCACATTTTCGGCATGCGCTTGGTTCGCAGGCACATTGTTCGCAGGCACCCGGACCCCTGGAATTGCTGCCGGGATGGGTTTGCCGGCGCGGGTCGTTACGTGATTACTGCAATCTTTTGCGGTCATTCTTGTTGTGACATCTTTGGGGCCCTGGGGCGCACGCAGTTTTTATATCAGTTTTCGCCAAAATTACCCTGCTGCGCGATTTTTCGCGCCCGCCAACAATCGGGGGCGGTACAATGTATTGCTGGGTAAAGACTTAGATTTCCCGCCGTTTGGCATCTGACCTGTTATACACAAGAGCAGGCGTTAGGCTCTCAGGACGCCGATAGTTTTGGCTTATGTTGGAACGGAGCCCCAATGCTCCCCCACTTGGAGGACGTAGAAATATGAAGAACCGCATTTTTGTAGCGCTGCTTCTGGCCGTCGTGCTGGCGCTCCCGGCGTTTGCGCAGCAGACCGGCTCAACCACACAAAATCAACCCGCCGCCTCGTCGACTGATCAGAGTTCCGCATCAGCCACGGGTGCCAGCGGCAAGCCCGCTTTGCAGCCTGACACTCACGAGGGTTTCTGGGGCAAGATCAATCCGTTTGCCCGCAAGAAATATGTGCAGCGGCAGACCGCTCCGATCCGTGACCGCGTCAACGAGCTTGATGACCTGACTT
>WNEZ01004069.1_pt1 | contig 23272 bp, 17 predicted proteins | sample 5400521 | NCBI WGS metagenome assembly WNEZ01 (sample SAMN13153339, study PRJNA577476) | soil metagenome | isolation source: 120 cm saprolite under Douglas fir tree site 2 hole 1 replicate 1 | place: USA:California | collected 2015-04-18
AGGCCCGGGCACAGTCCGCGCTGATGGGTTTGGTGAGCCCCTTGGTGAAGGCGCATGCCGAATCCAGCACGTAACCCTTCACGGTCACAGTCTTAGCCGCGGCGTGTGCAACCGCGACATACGCAACGATTAGCAGCGCCCCAGCGAAAAACACTCGCAGCGATTTCATGGTTTTACCCTCGAGCAGAATCGAAGTCAAAACCTCTTCAGGACTCTCAAACAAGACTAGAGGTAGGCTGCCTTGCCTACCTCTTCGTGGGGTGAACTCCTCAAGACTGCGGAGGGTAGCCGCATATGAGGATATGAAGTTGCCCCCAAGTTAGCTCCTGAGATGGTGAAGCGCAATACTGAAAAAGCACTAGAGGGTCAGGGACTAAGAGCCCTTGATCATTGTTACTGTGTCTCTGACCTGTCCCCACTCACAACCTCAGTCACGAGTGACGACAGTGAACCTACTTCGCCGTGACGGCTATGGCAGCGTGCAACGGAATTTCGAGCGTGCCCACATTGGTCGACCGCAAATCGTAGATCCCAGCGCGGAGACGGACGTCGTCCCTGGTTAGCGCATCTTGGGCACGTCGATGTCGTAGTGTAGTTGAACACCTGCCATCTGGGCGGCGGCGTAGGTTTGGGGTTGCAAGGACATTTCGGGTTTTCTAACTATCAAATTGAGCGCGTTGCCATCCCGATCGTAAGCCACGAGCACCACTTCGATGTTGCCGGTATGCAAACCGTCGGGAGTCGTCTCGAGTCTGAGATCTTCTACGGAAACAGCGAAGTCCACACCATAGCGCGTGACCGGTCCTTTTAACGTCGCGTTGTCCCCTGCACGCGCTGCCTCAGGAGCAGGCGGAGAGCTCGATGGAACCACGCGTATTTTGTAGACAATCTGGGAAAAATCTGGCAAACCGCGTTTCATAAGTGGTAAGAGCGGATCGCTTACCGGCTGTTCTTTCTTCGCTTTGGCGTTCTGCGCATTGTCGGCGTAATAGCCGCGCCGGTAGGCCAGCTTGTACCTGCTGTCAGAGAGTTTCACCTGGATGCGCCGGTATTTCCCGTCCGCTTTCTTATTGATCGGGATGTAGGTCAGCGTGTAGTAGTGTGAACCGTAGTTGATCGCGCGGGCCAGCGCATCCTTCAGTCCGTTTGTGTTGTAGAAAGCTTTGCCGCCAGTGCCTTCAGCCAACACCTCCATACTAAAGTAGTTGCTATTGCGATCCCTCGTATCCGACAGGTCCTGATTCATCCGTGATGCTCTGGTCTCCCCGATCTTCGCCCCATTTGCTTCATACAGGGAATCCGACACGAGGCCCTCTGCCGCGATCGGGTAGATGGCAACCTGCGCTGCTGTAAGCAGGCTGGCAGTCTTCTGCATTTCTTCCTCGTACTGGCGCATCGCATCGAATGCTTCCGGAGATACCAGGTTGGGAAAAATACTGATCGGGAAAGAGCTCGAGAACCAGATCACGTTCTTGCGACCGGGAATACCGGCCAAGTAGCGTGCGAGCTGCTGCATTGCCCGCAGCGTGATCTCGATGCGCGAGTCGGTCTGTAACTGCTTGACCTGACCGACACCTCGATGAGTCATCGCCTCAATCGCCAGCTCCGTTTCCCCGGCCACATTCTTCGTCAACTCTTCATTTTGTGCCTGGTCCGAGTCACTTTCTGTGGTTGGAAGGAGCAACAGGGATTGCTGCGAATCGGCTCCCGATTTTTTGTCGCTAAGCGCCGCCAACAATACCGCAGAATCAGTGGTGACCGCCTGGATCATGCGCAGCCGCGACGTCAGCACGAAGACGGCGAGACGTGTGCCGGGTTGGAGGGTCGCGAGATACCGGGTCAGTTGTGAACGAACATAGGACTGGTCCGATACTTGCGTGTTCAGAGCATCCAGCAGCAGCACGTTCACAGAATCCGTCGCCTTGACCGGTGGAAAGTTGGTGTAGACATCCGGCGGCATGGGCGGCAGCTTGCTCGGTTGGATTTGCACGCCCTTGTGCTCTTCAAAATCCGCGATGGTCTGTCGTTTTCCATCTTCCAGAACCTGAAAATCCTTCTTGTCGAGGCCACTGACTGGTTCGTCGCCGTTGGTCACCACCACATCCACGAGAACAACACTCACTTTTGACTGGAAAGGAGGAACGTTGCTGCCTGGGTCAGGAACCGCAGTCTGGGAATCTGAGGGAACACCGAAAAGCAGAAGAAACAAAAAGAAGAAGCAGCGGCACGAGCACGTAGCATTGGACTCGCACCCGAACATCACCATAAATGTGGGCTCCGTCGAACCGCAGCCTCGTCGAGCAACGCGTCAGGAAAGCGTTTCAACCCCTATTTTACGCTGTGAGACCAGTATTAGTAGCCAGTTAGCGCCGTAATGCCCTTGCCTTCCACGCATTCAAACGCGCGGCCAGCCTTGAGATCCTTGTATTCCTCTGTACCCCCGCTTGGCCAATCGATCACCACTCGGTCGATCATGTCGCGCTTTCCTACACCGAAAGTGAGCGGAAGCTCCGATTGCGACAGGTAGCTCGATCCACCCTTCACCAGCCGTGACTGACTTGATCCTCCTTGAAAAATACGTACTCTGGCGCCAATCGCGTCGCGATTCGATTTTGTGCCGATCAGATGAAAGCGGACGCTGCGATTTCCGTCGAGCTGGTCGTTGCGATAAAGATAGGCCGAGCCGTTGTTGGTGGTCAGCAGCACGTCGAGATCGCCGTCACGGTCAAAATCGCCGTAGGCCAGTCCCCTTCCGACCTTGGGCTGACTGAAGCCACCGCCAACTTCGTCGGCCACATCCTGAAATTTCCCCTGCCCGTTGTTGAGGAACAATTGCGGCGCCTGGGCGTAGCCGACCCCGCGAACATTGCGCACCGTGTCATCGATGTGACCATTCACGACTGCCAGGTCGAGCCAGCCATCGAGGTTGGCGTCCAGAAACACGCAGCCGAATCCCAGTCTGTCCTTCGAGGCCAGCCCGACTCCGCTCGGGGTGGCCACGTCGGCGTAATTTCCGCCGCTCGCCAGGTACAGTCCGATCATTTCGTTATCGAAATTGGTGATGGCCACGCCCGAGGTTCCGGAGTTATTGAAGTCAGCCACGTCCACGCCCATTCCGGCGCGCGCCTTGCCCTCGGCGCTGAAAGCGATGCCGGCATCAACCGCAACATCCTTGAATGTCCCGTTGCGCTGGTTCCGGTAAAGCTTGTTGGGCTGGGTGTCATTGGCCACCAGCAGGTCCGGCCAGCCGTCCTGATCGTAGTCGAGCATGGCCACGCCCAGTGACTTCGAGCTGCTGTCGAAAATTCCACTGGTTGGCGTAACGTCCTCAAATTTCCCGTTGCCGAGATTGCGAAATAGCCAGCAGGTTTCTCCGCGATAGGCTTCAGGAGTGCAATAGGATTTGCGCTTTCCATCAGGGCTGCAAAACACGTCATGCTCGGGAGACCACTTCACGTAATTACAGACGAACAAATCCAGCAACCCGTCGCGATCGAAATCGAACCATAGTGCGGAGGTACTAAATGCCTGCCTGCTACCCAGTCCGCTGGCGTCCGTAACGTCCAGGAACGTGCCTTTGCCCGTGTTTCTGAACAAACGGTTTTGCCCCACACAAGTGACCAGGATGTCGGGATAGCCATCGTTGTTGTAGTCTCCGATGGCCACACCCATGCCGTACATTTCGACGTCAAGCCCGGCGCTGCGGGTCACGTCCGAAAACGTGCCGTTGCGATTGTTGCGATAGAGCTTCAGCGTGCTGCGTTCGCGTCTGTGCCCCGGCCAATCCATGCCATTGATCAGGATAATGTCCTGCCAGCCGTCGCCGTCGTAGTCGAGAAACGCGCACCCCGCGCCGAGAGTCTCGGGAAGAAGCTTCCCGCCCTGGGCACCGCTGTTGTGGCGAAACTGCAGGCCAGCGGGAGCGGTCACGTCGACGAGTCGGAAGCCGGGAGAAGACTGCGGCGCAGCGAACGCATCCCGAACCAGAACCGAAGAGGACGCGAGGCCGGCCATTCCCCAGAGAAATTGACGCCGGTTCACGGAAGATTTACCAGCCCGTTGCGGATGGCGTAAACGACCAATTCGGCGGTCTTGTGGATTCCAAGGGCGTCCATGATGTTGGCGCGATGCACTGCCACGGTGTTCGCGCTCAGCTCGAGCACGCTCGCAATTTCCTTGTTCGATTTCCCATCCACGATCATTTGCAGGATTTCGAGTTCGCGCGGGGTGAGATGCTCGTCGCGATCACCCTTCAGCGTCGCCGGGCGGCGAAGCTGCGAATCCAGCACGGTTTCTCCCGCCACCACGCGCCGGATCGCCGCTCCTAATTCCAGGTCCACGGCATTCTTGAGAACGTATCCGCGCGCGCCCGCATCCAGGGCCTGGCGCACCAGGGTCTCCTCGGGATGCATGCTGAGCATGAGCACCAGCGTTTTCGGCTGCTGTTCGAGAATCTTCCGCGTGGCTTCGAGGCCGTTCATTTTCGGCATGGCGCAGTCCATCACGACTACCTGCGGCCGAAGCTCCTGCGCGAGTCGCACCGCTTCCGTGCCGTCGCCAGCCTCGCCGGTTACGGCGATGTCGGGTTCGTCTTCCAGGATGCGCCGGAACCCGCGCCGTACCAGGCTGTGATCGTCGACCAACAAGACTGAAATCTTATCCGCCATGTGAATCCAGTTTCTCCCCCAAATTTTCCCTCGGAACAGTGAGTCGTACCCGAGTTCCACCGTCCGCGGGCTTGGAAAATTCGATGCTGCCTCCCAACAACTCGGCTCGTTCCCGCATAGCCACCAACCCAATTCCCTTCCCCGCCTGCGGGGTGAATCCGCTGCCGTGATCTTCTACTTGCAACTCCAGCATCTTGGGCAGAAATTGCAGTCGCACCCAGGCTTCTTTGGCTCCCGAGTGTCGGGTCACATTGTTGAGCGCTTCCTGCAGCACGCGATAAACGTGAATCGCGGCATTGCCGTCCACGGGAAAGGCCGTTCCCGATTTCTCATAGGATATGTGAATGCCGGCCTGGCGTTCCACCACCGGCAGGTACCAGTCGAGAGTACTCTCCAGTCCGGACTCGTCAAGCATCACCGGATGCAGCGCCTGGGAAAGACTGCGAACTTTGTCGAGGGTGCTTTGCGCGATCTCGGCAACTTCGCGCAGATCGGCACGCAACGGCGAACCCTCCGGTGCCTGGTTCCCGGCACGAGACAGCATGGCACCGACCGCCGTCAGAATCTGTCCGAACTCGTCGTGCAGTTCGCGGGAAATGTGGCGCAGAGTGGATTCCTGGGTGGAGATCAGTTTCTGGGCCAATTCGCTGCGTTGCGCGGAAAGCGCTGCCAGTTGCGCAAACAACAGGCGGTTGGAACGGATGGAATACAGCCCAGTCAGCAGGATCGCGACCAGCGTGAGCGTGAGAAACAGATACACCTGCCGCTGCACCCGGTCATAGATTTGACCGATGCGCAGCGCCGCCTGCTCCTCACTCTCATTGTTCTGCACCAGCAGCCGCGCCACCGCCGTGCTCAGCGCGGCTTGCCGGGCTTGCAACGACAGTTGAATCTGGCTGCGGGCTTCGTCCGGCTTGCCACTTGCGGCCAGCGCAAAGGTGCGATCGACCGCATCCCAGAACTGGGCAATGGAGTTGCCCAGATACTGACGTTGTTCGGGAGTACGGTCGGCGACCGCGACCTGCTCTTCCTTGCGCAAGGCGTCGTCCAGATCGGCCCGGATGCGCTGGAACTGCGCCGACCAGGCAGTCAGCGGATAGGGCTCGTTGTTGTCCAGCATGTCGCGCATAGCCAGCGCCAGGCTGTTGAGATCGTTCTGTATGCGCAGCAACTGCAGGGAGTCTTTGCGGTTGCGGTCAACCAGATTGTTCTGCAATTCACGCAGCCCGGAGATTTGCCAGGTGATGTATCCGGAGCAGGCCACCACGGCAGCCAATGTAATGATCAGCCCCAAGAAGAGTCCCGGAGTGGGAGACCGATGAGGCACATGCGAGCGCGGCACGCCCCGAGGATACAACGCGATGGCCGCAAGTCCAAAGCCCGCGTGTCATCCTGAGCGAAGGCCATCCATTCGCTTGCGAATGGATGGCTGGAGTCGAAGGACCCCTACCCTGGCAACGACCTTGTTTCGGGTTTATGAAAAGACCACGCACACAAGCTTCTTGTGCTGTAGAGGTCGACTCACCTCCTCCTTCGCAAGCGAACGAGCAGGATCGCTCAGGATGACAAGGCTGAAGATGGGATGACCGCGTCGTGCATTTATACTTTGGAGCGTGGTCAGGAGATCGGATGAGAAAGCTCCAGATGATCGCGGGCTTACTGGTATGTCTGGCATCAGCCGGCGCGTTAGCAAGTGAGTCTGTCACGCAGGCCGTGGCCGCAGCTGAGAACACCTACGCCGACGTTCTGGATTCATACGGGGCTTTCAGCACCATCGATTCCGGCCTCATGAAGACTTACGACGGGAAGGACCGCACCGCATGGAAACGAATTTACCGGGAAAAACGCAGCACTTTTGTCGAACAGCTGTCGAAACTGCCTAAGAACGGGCTCTCGAAAACTGATGCGCAGGCGGTCAAGCTCATGCGTGCCAGCCTATCTGACTTCCCGGCGGATGCCTCCACTCTTTCTCCCACCAGCAGATGCAAGGACGCACAACGTACGGACCTTGACTACGAAGCCCTGCACGCAGCCTTGTATTCCTGCTTCGATGAGTTGGGGAACAATCTGCAGTTCGAGGGCAACACCGTCAATCGTGTGTCCGCATTCAGCTTGCTGGAACAGATAAATGAGCCGGAGCGGCGTAAGAACTTGTTCCTCGCCTTCATTCCGCTTTGGGAAGCTGTAAACTCGAAGGATCAGCCGGACAGCCCGTACCGGCGCTTGATCAAGATGGCTGCGGCGGAGTCCGCAACCAAGCACGCCTCGGCAATCACCGAGGCGGCCGACAGCATAGGTGTTCAGCCACCTGACGTCGAAAACTGGCTCGAACAGATTCTCGATACCTGGCGCCAGGTCAGCGGCGGCACTCCGGTCGAACCGTGGGACTATCGCTATGTCGCAGGCGAGGCGGGCCGCGCGCTTGATCAGGCCATTCCGCGCGCTTCGCTGCAGAAGATCAGCGAGCGTTACTACCGTGATCTGGGCGCCGATCTTAAGGGTCTTGGTGTGTTGTACGATCTCGATCCTCGTCCCGGCAAAGCTCCGCTCGCTTACACCGATTTGCTCAGAGGCGGCCGGATGATCAACGGCGTGTGGCGGCCGGCGCTCGCGCGGATTTCGGCCAGCTACGGACGCGGCGGCCTTACCAACATGCTGGAGTTGGTGCATGAAGAAGGTCACGCAGTTCATTTTGTAGCAGTCAGGGCCCGGCCCGCCTTCACTTACAACGATAGTCTCCTGTTCATCGAGGCCTTTGCCGATGTTCCATCGTGGAGCGTCTACGAACCAGCCTGGCAGAACAAATATTTGGGCGCTTCCGCGTCGCAGTCCGCCTCGGCGCGGGATCTTTACTCGGGAGTAATGCTTGATGTCGCCTGGGCCCTGTTTGAAATCAGAATGCTGCACAATCCGACGGCGGACCCTAACGCGGTTTGGACCGACATCACCAGCCGCTATCTGCACATTAATCCGCATCCGGAATATTCGTGGTGGGCGCTGCGGGTGCAGCTGGTGGATTCTCCGGGCTACATGGTGAACTATGGCCTGGGTTCTGTAATCACCGCTGATGTTCGAGGGCGTATCCGCCAGTCGCTCGGCCCCTTTGACGCCGGCGATCCGCGCTGGTATCCCTGGATTTCGGAGCACCTGCTCAAGGTCGGCGGAGAATTCGAGACCGCAGAGCTCCTGCGCCAGTTTCTTGGCCGGCCGGTATCGCCGCAAGCCTTGATCGACGATATGCGGAGGCTTGCTCCCTCGGAAAAAATCAAGGGATCGATGCTAGTGTCGCAATGATCTGTCCTGCCATCAGTTTTGTTTTTCAGGGCCCGCTCCCAAGTCCTGCGGGAACGACTTGAAGGACACTTCGCGTGATTTCGATAAACTCTTCTTGTCTGCGTCTGTGCTGTGCTGAGTCAGCGTGCCCTTCAACAGGTAGTAGGCCTCGTCGCCCGGGTTCTTCCCCGGTCCACGCTCGACCGTCCCAGTGAATTCGTACCACACGCCATGCACGGTCTCGGTGGTGAAGGTCAATTTCTTGCCGTCGAGTTTTCCCGGCTTGAAGAAATGATCGAGGAAGGCTCCACGATCGCTTTCCAGATCGCCGTAGCGGGAAATAAATCCGGTCACTCGGCCGGCATCTTCGACGGTGAGCTGCACGAATTCGCCATCCTGCAAGAAGGAGTACATGCCGGAGTAGTCGCCGGTCGGCTTCGCCGGGGGGTTTTGACGCGCATTCTGCGCGACCAAAAGCGTGCATGCCAGCAGCATCATGGCGGGAAGCATCCTAACCAGTCGGACCATATATGGGTATTAAAGCATGGAGGGTCTGCCCCTGAAATGGCCACGTAGCGGGTGTCCTCACCCGGCCCAGCGGAGCGAAGCTTCGCAGCCCGGCACGCGTGCCGAATTGGAGTAGTCCCCCGTCCCTGGCGAGCTACGCTCGCCCACCCGGACCGGGGCGGCCGGACCCGACGTGTTCCTGTCTTACGTGTTCCTGTCTGAGGATATAATTGACGTTCTGGCCGCTGTGGCTTACTTGATGAAACCAGCCTCTGTACTTTTGGAATCCACGTCGGAACCAGCGCCAGAAGCCGCGCCTGCGCCGGCGTTCCTGGTAAGCCTGCCGGCCTGGCACACGGTCTTCTTCCACAACCTGCTGGACCTGTTTCGACCGCGTGCGAGTTCATCTATTCGACTGTCCTCCCGACCGGGCTCGTTTTGGCCGGACGTTTTTGTCACGTCGCGTTTGCCCTGGAGCCGGTTTGTGCAGTCAGCAATCGGTCACGTCGCGGTAGTCGCGGCGCTTTGGGGATCAGCCCGGCTCTGGCCACAAAGACCTGAGGTTTTGGAGACTCCGGCCTTTAATCGCGCCGACGTGATTTACTACGCTCCTTCAGAATATTTGCCACCACTCGATACCGGGGGCACACGGAAACCCCTGCCCCAGAAAGGCGAACCGGAATATGCGCCGCAGGCCATCATTTCGGTGCCGCCAGAGGCGGACAATCGCAGCCAGACAATCGTCACTCCTTCTGATGTAAAGCTGAATCATGACGTGCCGCTGCCGAATATCGTGGCCTGGTCGCAGACTCAGCCGACGGTTCCACTCGCTTCCACCGCGGCGGCCGCAAACATGCGGCTGCCATCGCTTCCGGTTGCCGCAGTCGCGCCTGCGCCGGACACTATGCCTGCCAACCGCCAACCGGCCCCTACGATTTCCCAGGCAGCGGTGGCGCCGGCCCCGGAACTGAATGCGGAGTCCTCCGCACGCAGTCTGCAGGGTCCGCAAGCCGCTGTGGTCGAGCCTCCGCCGCGAATGGACGCCGCTTCCCCGCGCCGTTTGGGAGACATCAATATCGGTCACAGCGAAGTGGTGGCGCCCGCGCCGGAGCTGGCCGTAGCCGAGCAACGCGCGCTCGGCGGCGGAGTCCAGGCGGCGCTTGGCGCCGCCGGACCTGCGGTCGTGCCGCCGCCGCCATCGATTCCGGGCGACGCGGGTTCAAACCCAGGTGGAAGGCTCATCTCGCTCGGGGTCCATCCCGCAGCGTTGCGCCAGCCGATGGAAACGCCAAACGGAAACCGGCGCGGCACTTTTGCCGCGACTCCCGCCGGAAAGACGGGCGCAGCAGGCACTCCCGATATTTCGGCGAACGACGCGGGCAGCGGAGGTTCTACCGCGAGCAAGAGCGGCAACGGGATTCCTCCGGGACTAATGGTTGGCGCGCCCCCCGCTGCTCAGAGCAGTTCCACAGTTGCAGGACAGGGACAGGGAAATGGAACCGGTGGCGGCGCGTCATCGCCACAGACTTCTGACGGCTCCCATACGGATGTCGATCACTGGATTTTCGGCGACCGGAAGTTTTATGCCATGACGTTGAACATGCCCAACCTGAATTCGGCCGGCGGAAGCTGGGTCATTCGCTTCGCTGAACTCAACGGGAATGAAAGCAAAGGCGAGCTGACCGCGCCGGTGGCCACGCAGAAAGTCGATCCCGCCTATCCGCTGGAAATGATGCGCCGCAACGTGCACGGGACGGTGACGCTCTACGCCGTAATCCGCAATGACGGTTCGGTGACCGATGTTCGGGTGTTGCGCGGCGTGGACGACCAACTCGACCAGTACGCACGCACCGCGTTGGCCCATTGGCACTTTCGGCCCGCGACCAAGAACGGCGCTGCGGTGGATCTGGAAGCGGTGGTGATGATTCCGTTCACGCCAGTGCGGGGCAAGTCGAGTTTCTAGTTTCCCGTTTCTAACGCGTTCCGCCGGCACCAGAGCAACTGGAAACTGGAAACCAGAAACTGGGAACTGATTTATTTCCCAGCCCCTGCCTTCCCCTCCAGCATGGCGTAAATTGCCGGATTGGAGCATACCTCGTAGTAGCCCTGCCCGGTCCAGTGCTGCAGAGAAAATTTCTGGGGGTCAATTTGCGGAATCTGGCTGGAGCGCACCAGGATTTTCTTGAAAATGGCGTTGCCGATCGGCACGAGTCCGCTGTGGAGTTGATAGACTTCGCTTCCCCACAGCGCCGGCAGGTCGAGCTGGCACGGTTCAATTGAGATTTCCTGCTGCAGCCGCTGAAATGCCGCCTGGCTGATGCGAATTCCGTTGATATTGTATTTGAGGATGAAATCGTCCGGGCTTTCCACGGCATCGGTGTCATTCACAGTCTGAAAGGCATAGACATTGAACGGGACCTTCACGCCCTGGATGGCCTTGCGCACACGCTTGCTGCAGGAAGACAGACGGTCACTCTCGTTCAACGCCTCGGAAATCATGATCTGATGTTCACCATCCATCAGGTACATGGGCGCTGAATCCTGAAACGAAATGCCGGTCCCCAATTCCAGCGCGGGCAGTCCCGCGCGCTCCAGAAGATGGTTGTAGCCGCGCACGATCTCGATCATCTCCCGCGCCAGCACGCAAGCCCGGGCTACGGCAAGAGGAGGTTCGCCCTCGCGCTCCAGCATGGCGACAATGATGGCATCGCCTTCGACGAACACTTTGCTGGCGCCGTACTTGGCCAGCAACTTGTTGACCGGATCGTAGAAATTCAGGCTGAAGTAGGAAGCCGGATTCATTCCCTGTTCCAGCAGGGAGCGGGTCAGGCGGGAAGAGTCGCGAATATCCGCCTTGAGAATCACGTGGCGCAGGATCTTGTCTTCGGACGGCTTCTGCTCTTCCGGCAGCAGGAACTCGTAAAGCGTGCCGTTCATGGCCGAGAGTTCCCGCATCTTGGAATTGCCGATCAGGTTGCCGCCATCCAGAGCGGAATTCAGTGTTTCGAGGCGCCGCAAGTCGCGGTGATAGCGCATGAAGTCGCGCAGAAAACGCGCCGCCATTTTCGCCCGTTCCGCCCCGCGGCACCCCGCGACTCGCGCCATCGCCGAGTACAGGCTCTCGACTGACAATTTGCCGTGCTCTTCGATCAGTTTTTCCACCCGGTCGCGCTCTTCTCGCGAGATCAGGCCATTCTTCAATTGCTGAGCATTGATGCGCGGCGAGTATTCGGCGAGAAGCGGCACCACTTCGTAGGACGCGACCACGTAGTCCATGAGCTTCTCGCGCTCCAGCAACTGCACCCAGGACTCCAGCCGCGTTTTCTGGGCGCGGCCCTCGCGCGTAGTCTCGTCGGGCTGGCCCGAGCCTACCAGTTCATGGGCATTTTCCGGGACGTTCAGCCAACCATCGACGACGCTGTCGTCCTCCGCTTTGGGCCCCAGATTCACTGAGAGCAGAAATTCGCGCGCCACCCGGCGCACATTGGAAAATCGGTCGGGGTCGCGATCGAAATTGCCCAGCATGACGTAGTGCTCGGCGTTCAGGTAGGTGTCACAGCCCTCTTCGGTGAAGACCAGCGGGTTGAGGAAGAGTTTGTATTCCGCCTCGGCGCGGCTGCCAAACAGCGATCGCCGCATGCGGGCAAGTGTTTCTTTCTCGATCTCCCGAAGAATGCGAAACAGTTCCTGTCCCGTCTTGCGCAGGATGATCTTCTTGGCCACCTGGAAACTGGCGACCCGCTCGCGATATTCCAGCGCCTTTTGCTGGCGCACGCCTTCGTAACTTTTGAGCATCATGCGGCCGCGTTCCAGGAGCTGCGCAAACTGCGAGTTCAACTCGATGCGCAGGAATTTGATGATCGCCACCCGGCCCAGCACATCCACGGAGAGATTTTCCGCCGCCTTGGCGCGATTCAGCGTCGATACGTGCAAGTCGGCGAGTAGTGGTTTGAGTTCCGACGGGCTGGCCTTGGGAGGTTGCGTCTTCAACGTCGCCATGGACCCGGCAAAATGCTGGCCTGCCGCCCGCTCCGGCATCTCCGCTGCCAGCAGTCCGTCCATGCCACCGTGCCGCACGATGAGGTTTGCGATCCGGGGCCGCGCCTGCTCCACAAAGCGAGGGCTTAGATGAACGTCGTGCCGCAGGTTATCCACGCCCAGTTGCAGACCTTCCAGAGTAAGTTTCGGCGCGTAACTGCTCAGGCGGGGCGGTTCGATCTCCTCGGCGGAGCGTCCGAGTTTGAAGATGGGAATGCGAGGCATGGTTTGGCGGTCTCTTTTTTCTCTACGGCCGCCGCGCTGGGTAAACCAGGCTGGCGCGAAATTGCGTCACAGTTGAATTCTGCTTCATTGCGGGATAGAGCGTGAGCAGGCAAGTGCTCCTGCGTTAAAACTTCCTCTCCTCGCAAGCTGCTGATATTCCTACATATTCGCGAGCGTAGCATGCGTGCGAAACTCGGCCAACGTTACCCAAGTTTACGGTCTGTCCGGGAAGTTGAGGACCAGCGAAAGAGTCACTGCGAAAGTGAATTCCGGTTACTTCGGTCACCGTGCTGGTGCCCGAGTGTCGGGGTATGATTTGTCGAACCGTGACCTCCATGAAGAAGCTAAAATTCCTGGTTTCGCTGACCACCGACGACAACGACTATCAGACCGAGCAAGCAGCCGCCGCTGAAGAAGCGGCGCGCCGTCTGGGCGTGGAAATTCAAGTCGTGTACGCCGGCAACGACTCCATCACCCAGAGTCAGCAAATTTTGAACGCGATTCAGTCGCGATCGGACTCCCAGCCTGACGGAATCGTCTTCGAGCCCGTAGGCGGGACCGCTCTGCCGCAGGTGGCTCGTGCCGCTGTGGCCGCGGGCATTGGCTGGGTCGTCCTGAATCGAAGCGTCGAGTACATCGCCGAGATCCGCAAGGCGTATCGGGTTCCAATCTTTGTGGTCAGCTCGGACCACGAGCAGATTGGCCGCATCCAGGGGCAGCAGTTTGCAGCACTTCTACCCAAGGGCGGATCGGTACTTTATGTTCAGGGTCCGGCTGACAGTCTCGCCGCCAAACAGCGCACCAGCGGCATGTACGAGACCAAGCCTGCAGATGTCCAGGTGAAAGTTATGCGAGCGCAGTGGACCGAAGCCAGCTCCTATCGGGCTGTAAGTTCCTGGCTGCGGTTGTCTACTTCTCATCAGACCCAGATCGATCTGATTGCGGCCCAGGACGATGGCATGGCGCTGGGCGCCAGAAAAGCTTTTCAGGAACTGCCCGAGAATGCATCCAGGCAGCGCTGGTTAGGCTTGCCGTTCATCGGATGCGACGGCCTGCCGAAGACCGGTCAGGCCTGGGTGAAGCGAGGATTACTGACGGCGACGATCTTCGCGCCGCCCAACACGGGTCAGGCGCTGGACATGCTGGCGAAGGCTTTCCAGACGGGAAGCCTGCCACCGGAGCTCACCTTGACCGCACCGGTGTCGGTGCCTGCGCTGGATGCTCTGGCTTCAACTCAGGCGGAAAAAGTGCGGCTGCTTTCGGTTTAGGGAATTCCAGAACTCGTTATCGAGTGATCCGCTCTCCGCTCCCTTTTAGCGCAGTTTTCCTGCGAGCTTCAAAACTTTACCCGCGAAGGGCGCGAAGAATTCCGCAAAGTTCGCAAAGAAAAGCAGCCGCCTGCCGCTTTCACACTCCTGGCTTATCTTGGTAGATTGTTTTGGTTCCCTGTCGTTTGTTTGACCGTCGTTTGTTTTCTCCAAGGAGAAGCCATGCCCACTCTGGTCGCCCAGCCCACACGCGTCCGTGCCGCCGGCACCAAGCCGAAACTGATCGACGAATTCATCGGCCGCGTCAACACCAAGACTTCAGGAGTAAGCGTTGCCCATATGCACAGTCCGCAGGGCTGGGAGGAACCAGGACAGACGCCCGAATTCGACGAGTTCACCCTGGTACTCAAGGGAGTTCTGCGGGTGAAGTACAAGGGCGGCGAGATGGACATTCTCGCCGGTCAGGCGGTCATCGCCCACCGCGGCGAGTGGGTACAGTATTCCACGCCCGCGGAGGGTGAAACCGAATACATCGCAGTGTGCCTGCCGGCGTTTTCGATGGAGTCGGTACACCGGGACGCGTGAAGCGGTGGGCCTTGAGTTTCTCTCTTCGCAACCCCAATGGCCCCACTTTTCGCAAAGGACGCGAAAAAATGGGGCACCCGCTGAGTTCGATTCGGATTTTGAATCCACAGGACATTCGATCATGGTTCATAATGCGTGAGCCGTCGAATGTGTCTTTTCCCGGCTGGGAGGATCGGGCAGTTCTTATGTTGATCCGTCTGGGATATGACATCCAATTCGAGATCCCCACGGCTGTGGCCATGGTGGGGATGTTGCACGTGCATCCTTCTCGTGTCGCGGATTTGCGGGAACCGGATGAGGTGAACATCAGTCCCGAGGTAAAAGTGGAGAGTTACCTGGATAGCTACGGCAACCGCTGTGCCCGATGGGTTGCGCCCAAAGGACCGCTCCGGGTGAGCGCCTCCACTTTGATTGATGACCCGGGAACGCCGGACGAAGTCAATCCTGACGCGCAGGAGCATCCGGTGAATGAACTGCCGCCGGAGACGCTTCGCTACCTGCTGAACAGCCGGTACTGCGAGGTCGACCGGCTGTCGAATATCGCAGTCGAGCTGTTTGGCCACCTGCCGCCGGGATGGGGCCGGGTGCAGGCGATCTGTGGCTGGGTCAACTGGAAGGTGGCGTTCGGTTACCATCACGCGCGTTCCTCAAAAACTGCTTTGGACGTGTTCACCGAGCGCACCGGAGTCTGCCGTGATTTTCAGCACCTGGCCGTCACTTTTTGCCGCGCCCTGAATATTCCCGCCCGTTACGCGACGGGATATCTGGGTGATATCGGTGTACCGAAAGGGCCAACGCCGATGGATTTCAGCGCCTGGTTCGAAGTCTATCTGCAAAATCGCTGGTGGACGTTTGACGCGCGCCATAACCATCCGCGCATCGGGCGGGTGCTGATGGCGACGGGCCGTGACGCCTCCGACGTTGCCATCACGACTTCGTTTGGAATTGCCAATCTGACCGGGTTTACGGTAGTGACGGAAGAAGTAACGGGGTGATCGGGAAAGGCCCCCACTTTTCGCAAAAGGCGCGAAAAATGGGGCACCCGGCATCACCGTTGAGCGCGAGGCTGATTTTTGATTCCTTCCAGCAGAGTCGCGATGCGCTCCAACCGTTGATCTGTCACTTGAGCGAAAGCAGTATTCTTCTGGGCCATCAGAATCAGTTTTACCGAGACCAGGAAGACGCCTGCCTCGAGGAGCAGGTCGTGGGTAAATCCTTTGACAAATACCGACGCCAGAAAAAGCACCAGGGTCAGGGCAATTACAACCGCCGACCAGGGATCGAACTGCATCAATCCTTCCTTCGACATTACCCTCGCCTCCTTGAGGTTATTGCCTGCCGCTACGAAGATGGGCGGAAGACTGAGGACTGACGACCGACGACACCTACGGGGCTTCGATCAGTTCCATCTTTCCATCGCGGGTGCGGTGCAGGATCATTACTTTTCCTTTAGGGTCGCGGAAGACGAATACGTCGCGGTCGCGGAAGTGCGCTTCTTTAATGGCTTCCTCGAGGGTCATGGGGTGTCTGGCCACGGCATCTTCGGAGCGTACCAGATGAACCTCGGTGGACTTCGCGACCGCGGGGAATTTGTGTACCACCAGTGAAATCTCGGTGGTTTCGGCGAGTCCGATCGCTGTCGACAGGGTCTCCTGCGCGGCTTTGCCATTCCATTTCTGGTTCTGGCTTTCGTGCTGATGGCGTTTCTTGCTGCGCCAGCGGGTCTTGTACTTGACCGCCTGCTTTTCCAGGTGATCGATAGCCTGGTTGATGGCGGACTTCATGTCGCCCGCCTGAGCCACGCCGACCAGCGGTCCCTTGCGCGGGTTGATGGTGATCTCCGCCTTGTGACGGTGTTTTTCGATGGCGAGGGTGACCTTGCTATCGAACTTGTCGCCCAGGATTTTGCGGATTTTGGCCAGGCCGGTTTCGACTGATTTGCGGAGGGTGGGGGTAATCTCGCACTTTCTGCCGGTAAACTCTACGTTCATGAGCGCCCCTTTCTTTCCAGGCACTACCTTTGGACTGATGGCGCCTGCGGCTCGGACGGCACGATGCCGTCCGGACAGCCGGCGGGACGCCGGCGCTACTTTTTCACTCTGCGCTGGTGGGTGCTGGGGATGCGCATGTCTTCCCGGTATTTCGCGACCGTGCGGCGGGTTACCTGAATACCTTGGGATTGAAGAATTCTGGTGATCTGCTCGTCGGTCAAAGGACGGCTGGGGTCTTCGTCCTCGATAAGTTTTTTGACCCGGCGCTTGAGGATAAGCAAACTGGTATTGCCACCCTGAGGACCGTTGACGCTCTCGCTGAAGAAGTAGCGCAATTCAAACACGCCCTGTGGGGTGTGGGCATATTTATTCGCGACCGCGCGGCTCACGGTGGAAGGATGCACGCCGATTTCCTCGGCCACCTCTTTGATCATCATAGGCTTGAGCTGGTCGATGCCCTTCTCCAGGAAATCCTGCTGCCGGGTCACGATGGAGTAGCAAACTTTGGTGATGGTCTGCTTGCGCTGCTCGATGTTCTTGATGAGCTGGATGGCGCTCTTGTAACGCTCTTTGACGTAGTTACGCGTGTCCTTGTCATTGGTATCGCGAGTCAACAGGCGCTTGTAGGCTGGATTCAGGCGCAAGACCGGAACGTCGTCCTCATTCATCATTACCAGCCATTCGTCACCGTGCTTGATGAAGGCGACGTCGGGCTCGATCAGCCGCGGCTGGCTCTTGTTGTAGCGCAGGCCGGGCCTGGGATCGAGTGTCCGGATGTATTCCAAGGCTTCCTGCACGGCTTCCGGAGTGCGGCCGATGGCACGCGCAATTTCCTTGTATTGCTTGTTCTGCAAGGCCCGCAGATGCTGGTCCACGATCGCGACCGCATCAGAAAGGACTTGCGCGGTGGCCTCACCATTGCCATTCTTGTGCGCGGCAAGTTGCTGCTGATGGTAACGCAACTGGTAGAGCAGACAATCGCGCAGGTCGCGGCAGGCGACTCCGGGCGGATCCATCTGCCGCACCAGGTCAAAGGCTTCATGCAGATCTTTGAGGTTGAAGCTGGGCTGATACACCGGCTGGGCCGGCTTTCGCTGCGCAGCCGGGTCGGGATGTGACGGTGCCGCCGGAGCTGGCGGAGGAATTTCAGGCGCAACCGCTTCCGGAGCAGGCGCAGTCACGGCGTGCGTGCTTGCGGAAGAATGCAGCGCGGGATCGCCGGCATTGCCCCATTCGGACAGCGGCGCCTCGTCGAGGTCATCGACTGATGCGTCCTCGTCTGTCGCAACCAGGTTTGACGCGACCAGGTTTGACGCAACCATGTCCGACGCAACCAAGCCCGACCCATCCAGACCCGACCCATCGGCGACCGCCGGATCGAGTTCGTCCACCTCCGTGGTCAGACCGAGCGCGACGGCTTCTTTCACCACGTTGGCGGCGATTGTGGCGTCTACTTCGGGTGGAGCGGGCGGTGCTGTGCCGAGCAGTTCCTCGTCGCTGGCGATCAGGTAGCCATCTTCACTCAAGTTGCCGATTATGATTTCGGCAGCTTCCCGCACTTCGGGAGTCACCGACAAAGCGCCGAGCTGCCAGGTCAGGTGGTCGGTAAGAGTGGTCGGCTTGGAGAGAAAATTCTCAAAGGATGGCCGTTCAATCTCTTCCATCTCGCCGCGGCTGCGGTAGCCGGGATCGAGATATTCCTGGAAAAATGAACCGAAATCGATTTCTTCGAAAGGATCCTTTTTTTCGACCGCGGTAACAGTGTTTTCTTCCGGGGCAACCCGTTCGCGGTCTTCCTCGCGGCGAACGGCGTCATCCAGCAGGGGAACGGTATCTTCCAGTTCCTCAAGGACGGGATTCTCGACCATCTCCGCGGTGATCATGTCGCGCAGCTCAAGCTTGTTGAGCGCCAACACGCTCACCATCTGCACCAGGCCCGGCGTGAGAATCTGCCTCTGCGAAAGCTTCAGATGGAGTTTGGGCTGGAGTAGCACCATAGTCAGTCGTCAGTCGTCGGTCTTCAGTCGTCAGGAAGACAGTCTTTAGTCTTCAGAAAAACAGTTGCGAGTCTTCGTTCTTCTGAAACCAGTTGTCAGTTTTCCGTTGTCAGTGATCAGCACGATTTTTCTGAAGACGGACGACCGACGACTGCCCTTCTCACACCAGCGAGAAGCTCTCTCCCAGGTATACTTTGCGCACCTGGGGATCGCTGGCTAACTGCTCGGGCATTCCCGAGGCTAAAATTCTTCCGCCGTCAATGATATAGGCCCGATCCGTCACCGCCAGGGTTTCGCGTACGTTGTGATCGGTGATCAATATTCCGATTCCGCTGGTCTTCAGATCGCTGATGATCTTCTGCAAATCCAGGACGGCGATCGGGTCGATTCCGGAAAACGGCTCGTCGAGCAAAATAAACGTCGGGTTGATGCACAAAGCCCGGGCAATTTCCACCCGCCGGCGCTCGCCCCCGGACAAAGCGTAGCCGCGATTCTGCCGAATATGTTCCAGGCCCAGTTGATCGATCAGCTCCTCCATTTTTTCCCGGCGCTCGTGCCAGGAAATGGGCTGCGCCTCCAGCACCGCGAGGATGTTTTCCTCAACCGTAAGCTTGCGGAAAACCGACGCTTCCTGAGGGAGATAGCTGATGCCATACTGGCGCGCCCGCAGGTACATGGGGACATCGGTGATCTCTTCCTCGTCGATCAGTACCCGGCCGCTATCGGGGGGGATCAGGCCGACGATGGTATAAAACGTCGTGGTCTTGCCGGCACCGTTAGGTCCAAGCAAACCAACAACTTCACCCTGCCCGACCCTGATGCTGACCCCATTCACAACCCGGCGACCGCGGTAGGACTTGCCGATTTCGTCAGTGGCCAGAGTACGCATTTAACGTGCCACTCGCGTCTGGGTGACCGTAGGGGAGGTGCTACTGCCTTCAACCAGCACCCTACCATCGTGTCTAAATAAAGTCAACGAAACCCCAGTAATCTTGCCCTGTTCGGCATCAAAAATGCTGGGCGGTCCACCACTCAGCACAAACTTGTCGTCGGATGAGGTGTAGACCAGCTGATCGCCGGTTGCGGTTCGATTCGGCTGAGTGATGACCACATGGTCGTTGGCAATGATGCGGTCGATCTTCCCGGTCCCGGCAAGTGCCTGATTCGGCGTCGCTTGATCTCGAGAGTGTAGGAATACATCCATCGCATTTGCGGCAATCATCAGGTCTGGTCCTTTCGCCTGTACGGCACCTTCAAAGTGAGCTTTGCGTTCCTCGTCATTGTAGGTGAACCGGGTAGACGTGATTTTGACGGGTGTGACTTTTCCACTTTTTTCCGTCTGAACCAGCACGGTGGAGACGGCATGGGCAGGCGTTCCACGAGCAACGACGGAGCGGTGATTACGGTCGAATTCGATCGAAGGAGCCTCGATCACGTTAGCGTTCTGCCAGAGGCGGGCATCACCGGTGTAGAGGGCCACTGCGGGGCTACTGTGCGCCGTCATGGTGCGGGCGGTAACGTGAATGGGATCCGACGATGCGAGCAGAGCACCGTTCGGCTCGGCTTTCAGATCGCTATAGGTGCTTTTGACTTCGCCGTCAGCGAAGGCGTCGCCGGTGGTGCGGTTCAGGCGCATGGTTCGCGCGGTAGTGGTCATGCCACCATCGACGACCCGGGGCGAGCCGGTCAGCACCAGCATCTGGTCGGCTGGAGTGTATCGGGCGAGCTCGGCCCAGGCTCGGCGATCACCATCCTTATAAGCGACGCTTCCCTGCTGCACGATGGAATCGATGCCGGTTCCGGGACGAAACGACGCATCGAGCGTGTTGCTGGTGCTGACCCGGTCCGGCTGACCCGGTGTCTGCGAAGTTATGCGAGCATCCGGAGTCCCATGAACTGAGGCCAGTTGTCCCAGGTCGTCGAAGCGCGCCTGGAACTTGCCAGCAGTCACCAGCGTCTGTCCCGCGTTCGCGGTGTTCGGGCGGAGTGCAATCTGGGCGGCTCCGGAAGTGTCGGCTCGCTCGAGACGGCTTCCATCGGCTACTTTGAAGTCTATGACGGCCGCGGTGACTTCGACTTCTTGAGCAGCGGCGGATGCAGTGGCGGGCTTCTGATGCTGCACCAGTTTCACGTTTTCTTCACCATGAACTGTGGTCAGCACGTTGGTTCCGGCGAAATTCAGGACCACCCGACCCGCACTGCCTTGCATGGGCTCTGCCCCTGAATTTTCTATCCGCACATCACCGGAAAAAATGGCCGTACGGAGCGCGTCCTGCCGATCCGCCATCAGCAATTCCAACTGGTTGGACTGAACTTTCCCGGACCTTATGCCTTCCGACTCTACGCGTACGTTGCCGCTAGCCAGAAGGCTTTGCAGGCTGTTGTCTGGACGCAGGAATAGCGTGCCCTTGTCGGCGGACGCACGGCGTAAGGCGCTCTGCATCTGGGGGAGATCCAGTGCAACCACTCGTGGGTTCTTGGAAATCGTCCCCCGAGCCGCGGTCAGCCGTGCGGGAGTGGCACCGTGGAAGTCGACGTCCACCTGCGACTGCAGGGTAAGGATGGTAGTACTTGCTGCGTAGCTGAGGCCCACGGCCGATCCGCTGGCTTGTGGAATGCTGAACTCCACTTTTTCCCGGGTCGAGGCGTTTCCCGTCTTCTGGTTAAAGAGCAGATCCGTGGTCGTGAGGTGGATGGGATTTTTCAATTCTTTGGGCGTCGCCTGGTCGGGATGAAGCAAGCCTTCCGGGTTGGCTTCGAGATCCATCTGGACCTGACCTTTGCCGACGACGTCGCCGGATTGCGGATCGTACTCAAAATCGGCGCCGTAGATCTGGTCGAAGCGGGCGGAATCGCGTCCGTACAGCGTGATCGTGACATCATGCAACTCGGTACGCCCACCCTGCTTGAACTGCACTGCTTTGCTGGCCTGAACTTTGAACAAGGTGTGGCCCTGTTCGGAGCGGGAGACGGTGAAACCCTGCGCGCTCTGCTGCACCTCCAGACCGATTTTCCCGGGAACTTCCTTCAGCGCATTCTGCGCCTGGTGGCGGGCGTAGAAATACACTGCCGCCACTACCAGCAGAAGCCCGACGGCGCCTGCCGCAAACCAGCGACGAAGGCGGGAAATGGAAAGAGGCATCTGAAGACAGTGTAATTCAGGCTATGGGCCTGCAGGCGACGGCTTCTGCTGGAACAATTGGCGTGGGGAGATCGGTTTTATTTAAAGGCAGTTCCTGGTTTTCAGTGCCAAGTTCTCAGACATTGGATGACATCGTCTAAACTCAGAACACGATGAACATGCACGAGCATGCATTATTGGATCTGCAGAACGTTACCGTCATGCGGGGACAGAAAGTCGTGCTCGCGAATTTTAGCCTTCGCATCCGCGGCGACGAGCATGTCGCGATTCTGGGGCCGAATGGCTGCGGCAAATCGACCCTGATCAAGACGATTACGCGTGAATGTTATCCCGTAGCGCAGGAAGGCTCCTCGATGACCATTCTGGGGCAGGAGCGCTGGGATGTCTTCGAGCTGCGTTCGCTGCTGGGCATTGTCTCGAACGATCTTATGTCCATGTGCACAGGCAATGCTTGCGGACGCGACGTTGTCTTGTCTGGTTTTTTCAGCAGCACTCGCATCTTTCCGCATCACACGGTCGACCCCAGGCACCGGGCACTCGCAGATGCTGCTCTCGGGCAGTTACAAATAGCACATCTGGCCGAACGTCCAGTTGCCGAAATGTCATCGGGGGAAGCACGCCGTGTGCTCATCGCTCGAGCCCTGGTGCACAAACCGCAGGCGTTATTGTTCGACGAACCCAGCAACTCTCTCGACGTCTTCGCCCGGCAGAGCCTGCGTGAGACCATGAGCTCACTGGCGAAGGGCGGCATCGGTATTATGTTGGTCACTCATGATCTTTCCGACTTGATCCCGGAAATCGAGCGCGTACTTCTGATGTCGAACGGACGGATCGTCGCGGAGGGACCCAAAGATCAGATGCTTCAGCCTGAACGACCATCTATGGTGAAGCCGCGGAAACGTCTTTGCGGTTTTCTGACGGAACGGACGCATCCTTCGATTTCACAACTTTCGCTTCGCTTTTGAAGTCGCGGAGCGAGAGTTCCAGCCCGCCGTAGTCCGGATGATCGTTGTTATCGATGGTGAAGGCGATATCGAGATTGTCGCCAACGAGCAAGCCTGCCTGCTGGCAACGCTCGGCCATGTGCCAGCCGAGAGCGTGGAATGTGACGGCCTTCCTCCAGTTTCCAGCTGTCAGTTCCCGATTGTCAGTCAGTTCCCTCACCTCGCGCCGGCGCAGGGTCGATGAATCGGGATCGCAACGAGGAGTGGTCAGAATGGCAATGTCTGGACCATCCAGGTTGTTGCAACCCACCTTCAACTTTACATGCTTGTCTTTGAGTATGCGGGGAGGCGCAGCCAGGCGGACGCCGTGGGCTGTGAAGACCGGCTGAGGATTTCCCACGCCAAAAGGCTGCAGGCGTTGCAAAGTCTGAAAAAGTTCCGGGGTCACCTGGTCAAGCGACAGTTCGGCATCGAAACTGAGCCTGGGTTCGAAGTCGGCCAGGGTCAAGCGTGCGCGGGCGTAGGCATCGAGATGGGTCCGCAACTCTGGAACGCGCGCGGCTGGCAACGAGAAGCCGACGGCGTGCGAATGTCCGCCGAAGCGGGTGAACAATCCGGCGCAGGATTCCAGCGCA
>WNEZ01001005.1_pt1 | contig 23260 bp, 25 predicted proteins | sample 5400521 | NCBI WGS metagenome assembly WNEZ01 (sample SAMN13153339, study PRJNA577476) | soil metagenome | isolation source: 120 cm saprolite under Douglas fir tree site 2 hole 1 replicate 1 | place: USA:California | collected 2015-04-18
TAACGGCCTCGTTCTTTTTGTGGAGATAGAGAAGGATGGGGGGAACTCAATATGGAACTCATGCAGCTTGAAATGTTTGTGGCGGTAGTCGAAGAGCGCAGCTTCGTGAGAGCCGCGGAGCGTGTGTTTCGTACCCAACCAGCGGTCAGTATCGGTCTACGGAAGGTCGAAGGGCGAATTGGGGTTCCTCTACTGGATCGTTCCCACCTCCGGAGCGGCCGGCTCACGCCTGCAGTTGAGGTCCGCTACGAGTACGCGTCCCGCATCCTTGGCCTTCGGGACGAGGCCTTATCCATCTTGAAAGAAGATTGCAGTTACGTCGGAAACCTCCGCGTCGGTATGACGAGCGGCGAGAATTTCGAATGGATCCCTCAGCTGACTATGAGCTTCAACAATCAATACCCCAACATTCGACTGGAGATTCTTTGCGATCGCCCGGTCAATTTGCTCCGGGACTTGACAGAACGACGCATGGACTTGGCCTTGCTCTCTGGTCGGCCGAAGAGTGATGCTCAGAATATGAACTTTATCGTCACGCGTGTAAAAAGAATTCGGCCGCACGGATCGTTTTGGGTCGTAAGACGCAAACTGGGGAGGTCCCCGCTTGCTTATGCGTTCGAGGAGAATCTCATGAGGCACTTTCAAAGCTCGACTGGCACTCGAAACCTCAAGAGGATTGACCTTCGAAGTCTTTCCGCAGGCATAACGTCTTTGACAAACCGTCACGTTTGCGCCGATAACAGCAGTCAATAGGCTGTTTCAATTCGAGCGGCATACGGATGGATCGACAAGAGGGCACTGGGTTCGAGCAACTACGGGTCGCTTTTCCGGCGTGCGATGCCTGAGTTGTGTTCGATTGCAGCACCTATGAATCGAGCGGTGTCGGCAGCTTTATTTCGTCGGCCAATTCAATTGCGGCATTCATAACCTTCTTGGTAGCCTGATAAACAGATGACGCACGGATTCAACGGTCTCGCCCAAACGAGCGGAAACCTCTTCGTACTCAAGACCCTCGAAGTAGCAAAGTGTTAGGACCGTCCGCTCCTTCTCTGTCAAAAGCGCCATTGCCCTATGCATGACCATTTTCGTTTCTTTCAAACGTTAACCCTTCGATTCCCTTTAAGGAGAACGGCGGCTCAAGTTGTTCTTCCTCTATCTTGGCAATCGTTTCTTGATCATATTGTCTTCGAAGAATGAGTGACACGCGGCGGTCAAAACACTCCTTGGGGTCGCACGCAACCAGGCCGATATCTTGCGGAGTATTAGCGGGAAATTAGCCATTCAAGTCTCACTTAGCCACGCAGACGAGCCACTGCCCGCGTACGAATAATGGTCTGTTATTTCAACCATAAATCGGCTGGATTTGGAACCGCAATGTGCTCCGATTTTGAATGGGGAGTATCGAGAGGAGGAACTGCCACCTTGCGATGCATCGGCAGACGATGCGTGACCCGCACTCGTCGGGAACACATCGCTGATGCCGCGCAATCGCAGGTGATGGATTTTCATGTATGAGCCTCCATTCGCAGTAACCGCTTGCAGAAAATCGCACCGAGTGAGCTCGTGCCGTGACGATCTGGAGTCGGTAGAGCAGCACACCTTTGAGTAAAGGATATCGATGCGATCAAAGCGCTTTCTGTTTAGATGTGAAGTTCTCGGAAGCTCACGCAGATCCTTACCGGTCGGAGCGGCCTTCGAACCCGACACTTCGCTGGTTGCTGCAACAACCTTTCCGTGATTCCAGAATGCCTCTTCCATTTTTTCGGAGCGTAGCCTGCCATTAAACGGCGAGACACACGTTAATCACGAAACCGGCTATCTGATGGCAAACGAAAAGAATGGCGCTCTCTGGTCGGGATGGCGACCAGCTCCAAAGGTTGATCCAACGTTAATGGGTTGCTGAAGCAACCGATTCCGATTTTTTTTACCGGTCCTGCTCAATTCACGAACAAACTGCCGACTTGTCTGCCGACGGTGCGCCACGGGGCAGTTCCCTGCCCAGCTCCGGTTAGGCTGACCCCGTCGGGAGTCTCTTGATGCACGCCGCTTCAATTTGATCAGGGATTCATCAAACGGAAGTTGGTCATCGGTTTGAATCTCATTTGGAGCAACATCGTGGAAAACGACAAGAGCAGCGTCAAGTGGACGGTTTCGCCCGATGTTCGGGCAACCTCTACTGAGGACGGCAGCGTACTTCTCGATATCAATAAAGGTCTCTGTTACAGCCTAAATGTTGCAGCCGCGCGGATTTGGCTGACGATTGAAACGTGTCCGGCGGGAATTAGTCTCGAAGGCATCGTTGGCGCGCTCGAAACCCACTTCAAGGTCTCCCTCGAGGAGCTCAAGGCTGACACGGTCGAGTGCTTGGAGAAGCTGCAACGATTGCGCCTAGTTCAAAGCAATGGCCGCAGTAAATCGTCTAAAGCTTTCGGAGGAGGAAGTTAGAGTGTTGCAGGGTAGGCTTGCTATCGCGACAGCGGAAGTAATCTCGGATTCAGAGCGGGGTCGGATCCCTGATCTGTTGGATTCCATGTTCGACAGGAGCCTGCCTCATATTTCGCGACCTGATAGCTGTATGGAAAACACGAGGGCCTCGCCCGTGTTCGCAGCTTCAACTCTGGTAGTTTCGGGCTTCAGATTCTTGTGTTGTTGCCCACGAGTGGTCAGGTTCAGGACCAAAGAAATATCCGGCGGAAGATTGGCGCGAGAAGACATCTGTCTTCGGATGTCCGATGTTGCTGAACCTTGGTAAGGAATTTGAGGAGTTGTTCTGATAGTAGGCCCCGACTGCCTAGTTGCCAACCGCGGAGCACATAACAAAATGGTCCAGTCGGCGGTTATCGGGAGATCGCATACAGTCTGACGTTTGGAATTATAGGCCCAGTCCCAAAGGAGAGTAGCGATCGTGAGGGAAGACCAATGACCTACGAGAGACCTGATATCAAAATGATGGACACTTTGGACGCGTTTTTTGATTGGCTTCTCCGGAGAAGATTCACCTTGCCCGCTGACATGGACTGGCGCGCAAAGAAACTCACTGAGTTCATCGACAGTCATGCAGGCAAAGTCCGTGGGAGCTTCGACGACCTGTGTATCCAGCTTGGGCTGACTATGTCTGGTCGTCAGGCGCGTCGGCTATTCAAAGGGTTGACCAGAATTAGCATCAGGGAGTACGCAAAGAATCGGCGCTTGGTGGTGGCAGCGAATCAATTGCGCGTGACAAATATGCCCATCAAAGCGGTTGCAGTGGACGCCGGATATCAAAGGACCAGCGAATTCGCAAGAAGCTTTAAAGAGCTGTTTCACTTGAGCCCAATGGAATTCAGGACGTTCTGCCGGCGAAGAGAGTTCGCAGCCTGACGTGTGCGGCTGGCATCGCCAAGACGGAACTGAGTCGGGCGACGGCATGGTTTCCCGAAAGTGTGGGGATTGAAACCTTGCGTAGTGCTATGGGGGAGGGGCTGGTTGGTCTCGCAGACAGATCTCAAGCTGCTCTGCACAGATGACGCTGCCGCACAACGACGATCCTGTTGATTGGCTCCTCAGAATTCTCTCGAAAAGGATAGAACCGCAATGGTCTACCACTTAAGGAAATACGACCTAAAGATCACGTTCACGCACCTTGATCACAAGAATCCCGAAGTTGTCGTCTCTTTGGCCTCGGAAGAGCGAACGTTCCAACTCGAAGCATTTATCAATTTCTGGCTGGACATGCTCAAAGTGGGCCGAAAGGCCGCAGCTGGGCACTTAGTGTTGACTGGCTTCGCAGCTTCCATCGGAAAGGATAGGCCGCCAATGGCCTGTGGCTTGAAGAGACACGGACTGAAGATTACGTTCACGCACCTAAATCACAACAAGCCCGAAGTTGTCGTCGCATTGGGCACGGAAGTGCGAACGTTCCAACTCGAGGAATTTATCGACTTCTGGCTGAAGATGACCGAATTGGTACCCAAGGTCGCAGATGTGCACTTAGTGCACAGGGAAGAGCTCGCGCGACAAAGAAGAGAAAGGTTTAGAGGAACCAGGCAAATATACACGTTCCAGTGATAAGCCTCATCTCCACTCTTCTGGGGACGCTGTCAACCTTCAAGTGCCACCATCAACTGGTCACTGGCGTTTCTAAAAGGGCTAATCGAAAGACCGGGGGAGCACTCTTGAATCCGAAGCTCGACACACAGCTCCGATGGCTTGGCCGCCAGTTGAGGCCTCTCCTGCGTGCCCATCTCCTCAGCGTGTCTCTGATCGTCCTCAGCAGCTTGATGTTTCTCCTCGATCCCTTGCTCATCAAATGGCTCATCGACCGAGTTCTTCCCAAGAAGGATTTGCGCTTGCTGCTCTTGGCTGCTGCGGGTTTCTTCGCAATCTATGTCTGTCGACTGGGTTTCTCTGCACTCGCCGGCCTCGTAAGCTTCCGTACGGTGCAGGATCTCGTGTTCCGCATCCGGCTGAGCATCCTGGAGCAGATGAATCGTCTTTCAGCCGATTATCACGAGACGACGCCTGTCGGTGAAAGGCTGTATCGAATGGAACAGGATGTCGATCAAGTGGCCGAATTGGGATCGAATCTTTTCCCGTATGTTCTCCAGACAGCCTTCAATACGATCTTTGTCGTAGGAACAATGTTCATTCTCGATTTTCGGCTGACCTGCATGGTTCTTCCGCTAATGCCTTTTTTCTTCGCTTTCAGGAGGCGCTTCGAAAACCAACTCCGCAGCGCGTCCGACGCTGCCCAGCAGCAATCCAGTAAAGAAAGTAGCTTTCTTCAAGAGCATCTAGCTTCCCTTATACAAATCCAGCTCCTGCATCAGGAGAGGAGCCAAACTCACGCGTTCCTGGAACGCGCCGCGGCAAGGGTGAAAGCACTGAATCATCGGAACGTAGTCGAAATATTGTTCAGGACCTGCTACATGGCGGTCATCGCTTTAGGCACAATCGCTATCCTCGGCTACGGCGGCTACGAAGTATTCATCGGAGCTTTGACTGTCGGCGGTCTCGTCGCATTCTACAGCTATCTGGCGAGGTTGTTTGATCCTCTGCATGCCGCCGTGGAAATCTACTCTCGGCTCAACCGCCTGAGCACCAGTATCCGGCGAATTCTGGAAGTCATCGAAATGATTCCCACCGTCCCGGAAAGGCCGACCGCGGTGCATCTCTCCTCGCCAATTCGGGGATACATTAAGATGGAAGGCGTCTCTTTTTCCTATCGGAATGGGCCACGTGTGTTGGCCGGGCTTAATCTCAAGTTCCAACCCGGTGAAAAAATCGCACTGGTCGGGCTCAGCGGTAGTGGCAAGAGCACGATTGCAAAGTTGATTGCAAGGTTGTACGACGTGAACCAAGGCTCTGTGTATATCGATGGCATCGACGTCCGAGATGTGTGCCTGGAAAGCCTTCGAACGAAAGTCTGTTACCTCATGCAGGAAGCTGTCTTATTCGATCGGACACTGAGAGAGAATCTCCTGCTCGGGAAGCCCTCCGCAACAACCAAGGAACTCAATCGCGTGATCGAAATTGCTGATCTCGGAGAGTTGCTCCATCGCTTGCCGAATGGATGGGATACACCGCTAGGCCCTAGAGGCAACGCTGTTTCTGGCGGCGAGCGCCAGCGTCTCGCCTTAGCTCGGGCGGCGCTGCAGAACCCATCCTTACTTCTGCTCGATGAATCGACATCCGCCCTTGACGTGCCGGCCGAACGAAGGGTCTTTGCCAATCTGACCAATCACTTTCTCCATCAGACCATCGTCTTTATCTCACATCGGCTATCCGCGCTCAAATGGGTTGACCGCATCATCGTGCTAAATGGTGGGGCGATTGAGGAAGAAGGCACGCACGATCAACTGATTCGCGCGGAAGGCCTGTACGCTTATCTGCACAACAGACCGGTTCCCGCAACGGGGAACCAAGGTCTCTCTTCCCTCTCACGAGACAGCACCTAAATAGTTAGATCATGTCCTTAAGCCCGATAAGTGACCGAATCGGCGCGTATTTGACCGAATGGGCGTCTATTTGTCCGAATCGGCGTCCTCTTTCTGATTGACTCAATAGTTGTCATCACTCACCATCGCGAACGAGATGAAAAATATATCTAACCGCCCAGCCCTTTACAAAGCGACCTGACCGTACCGCAAGGTCGATGATGGTTAGTGACTAGCCGAGACTCGGAGGTTAGTTCGATGACAGCAATGCACCAAGCTGCTACATCCGCAAGGAATCCTCAAACTGATACTAAATCCGTCGAAGTGGATCTGGCTCTGGACTCAATAAGTCTGCTCAGAAGGCACCGACAACTGTCGGTCACTGACCTTACTGGCCCTTCGAAATTCCGTGGATGGCTCGAAAGATCAGCAAGTGAGGGCGAACGATGGCTTCGAAACCGCGCTCAAGACGGAGACTTGTACGCAATGGAGAAGCTCGGATTGCGACTGCTAACGGGTGATGGTCTCCCGAAATCACTCGATGAAGGAATCGAGTGGCTCAAGAAGGCAGCCGAATTGGGCAATCCCTTCGCGATGGAAAAGCTTGCAGAGTACGAGCTCGATGTAAATGAAACTCCGGGCTCCTCTGCTGAAGGTGAACGCTGGCTCCGCACTGCGGTCGAACACGGATATCGCGTCGCTATGGTCGCGCTTGGTAGCAGGCTCATGACCGGCGATGGTCTGCCTCCTGAACCTAAGGAGGGTGAACAACTGCTGCGCGAAGCTGCTCGTCAGGGCAGCCAGATCGCAATGATAAAGCTAGGTACCTATTTGCTTTCTGGTTGGGGCCTAGACCACGACCACGAAGAGGGCCTTCGTTGGTTACGACGTGCTGGCGCCACGAACGCGGACCAGTTGCTAGAGTTCGGCCTTTATTTGTACCAGAAGTCTCTCGCGGCCACGACAAAAGCGGCGCGTGGACTTGCCAAAGAAGCGAGCATTCTGTTTCAAGAGGCGCGTTATCAGGGCAACAGTATTGCCTCGTTGAACCTCGCCTATCTCGTAAGACGCGGTGAGATCACGGATGCTTCTAGTCCTTCGCTGGATGAACTGCTTTCGGAACATCTGAAGCAAAGGGACTCTTTCGCATCTGTGAACCAGGCCCTCCGACTAGCTCGAGGGATCCAATGCAACACCGATTGGAAAGCAGCAGATATCCTGTTTGAAAAACTACGAGATAGCGGCAATGTTCTTGAATGGTGGTTTTCTCGGAGCCGAGAGGGCGATCCTGAAGGTCACCTGGTGACGGGCTGGCTCGGTCGCCATCACTTGGCAGTCGATCCGGATGGGTTCCAGGTCGCTCAACGTATGGATCTGGCGCGAAGAGGTGGGTGGTCAGTACCGGACTGGATGAATCATCCCACAACGATCAAGCAGAACTCTTGACGTCAGGAGAGGCATAACCATGGAATTCTTTCAGAAGCTCGGTTCGCTTGTTACTCGTCTTTGGAAAGAACGAAACTATAACGAAGAGGACTTCACCAAAGCAGCAAGCCTTGGGCTCTCTGAACTGCCACCTGATCAGCACATTACATTTTGGGACGTTGCGAAATGGGCTCTAACCTGTGGACGATTGCCGGGACAAGCAGATCTTAGCGCCAAATTCGGGCAGCCACCGCTAACGGTCTATAACGGTCGTGATTTCCGCATCGAGGTACTCTTTTGGGTTCAAGGTATTCCAGCAGTACATCAACATTCCTTTTCAGGCGCTTTCCAAGTGATGCATGGCTCCAGCTTGCAGTGCCTTTGGGAGTTTGAGACCACAGAAGAAATAGCGATGCGTTTGGCATCTGGCAGGGTTTCCCTCAAGAAGGCCGAGCTACTGAGCAAAGGAGATTTGCGCCCGATTATCGCCGGAAAGCGAATGATTCATTCCACGTTTCACCTTGATCGACCGAGCTTGACGGTTGTGGTTAGAACCTTAAGAGAGGCGGATAAGCTGCCACAATACTCTTATCTTCCGCCGACAATCGCCTACGCTCAGGACGATGACGTGCCCTCTGTCAAGCGTCGCACTCAACTATTGAGAATGCTTTTGATCAGTGGCAAACGCGCTGAATACACCGAAATTGCATATCACATACTCGGAACGGAGGATGCGTATTCCGTATTCCAATTTCTGCTCTCGACCTTTGAGCTGATTGAAGATGAGGACGAACGGCACAATTTGCTCCTAGCCGCTAGACTAAAGCATCCGAGGCTGATCGAAGCGCTCCTGCCGGCTCTGCTTCAAGTTGAGAGAAGAAACAAGATTGTGAGGATCCGCGAGCGGCTTTCCAACAGCGACCTGCAATTCTTCTTAGCTCTCCTGCTAAACATTCCCGAACGCCCTGCGATTCTCAACCTGATAGAGCAACGCTATCCATCTCGGGATCCGGTAAGTGCAATTGTGACCTGGGTTCGTGAACTGTCGGAAATGGGAGTTCTGGGAGTTCGCTTCCAGGAGCCCTGGCTCTTGATGCTGCAATGTTTGTTGATGAGACGCTCAGATCAAGAAATCCAAAGAGCATTTGGCGCTCAGTACGCATCCGAGGATATACCCGAAATCCAGTCCGGCCTCGGGGAGCTTTCGTCTGGCTTGCAAGATTCTTGGCTACTGCAACCTGTGTTCCAGAACTAACGAACGCAGAGATGACTAATGACACTGACAATAAATCTTCCACCTCCGACTCCATCTGAGCCTGTGACCGAGATCCTGCACGGTGTCGCGGTCACGGACCCCTATCGCTGGCTGGAGGACCAAGATTGTCCGCGGACCCGAAAGTGGCTCGGAGATCAAGCAGTTTACAGTCGTGTATATCTCGATGCTATTCCCGGCCGTAACCGAGTTCAAAAGCGTATCAGTGAGCTACTGTCGGTTACATCTGTCGTCGAGCCCTGGAACGTTGGCGATCGGTATTTCTCCCTGAAGCGTCACAGATACAGAGAGCAACCCACCATCGTGATGAGAAACGGATTATTTGGAGAGGAGATCATCCTGGTCGACCCCGCATTGCGCGCAGGCGGAACTTCGACAGCGGTTGCTATCGCTGCACTCTCTCATGATGGTCGTTTCCTGGCTTACTCTGTCCGGCAAGGGGGCACCGATTACTCGGCTTTGGAGATCCTCGACATTGAGCGGAACACCGTTCTGCCAGAGCGCCTACCGGAAGGCTTCTGCACTGGAATCGTCTTTGCTCTGGACGGTTCAGGGTTCTACTACTCGCATCGCGAAGTGCATGATTCACGCCCGAACTATAAAGCAGTCTTCTGGCATCGCTTCGGCACGGAACGATCAGAAGACCAGGAAGTCTTTTTCGCGGAGGAAAACCCTAACTTATTCCTCGGAATCCTTCACTCGCCAGAGGCCAAACTCTTGGCCTACACCGTGTCCTCAACAGGCAAGCGCCGCAGCACTTCGCTTTACCTGTTCACGATGTCGCCTGGAGCTGTGCCCAAGCTTTTGCTCAGCGCCATTGAAGGCTCCTTCCTCCCCTTCTTTGTACACGGTCGATTGCTGGCTCACACGGATTTCGCCGCTCCGAACTTCCGAATCGTGGATATCAATATTGCCGATCCTGATCCCGCCCACTGGCGCGACATCGTACCCCAGTCGGACCGGCGGATTCAGCAATTCGCGGTTGCGGGTGATCAAATTTTCGTTACTCGCGTCGACCGCTTCTCCACTAGGATGGAGGCCTTCGGTCTTGACGGTAGGCGAAAGAAAGACATCCCATTCCCGAATTATGGAAGTGTCTGCCTGTTGAACCGGACGTATACGACCGACAAGCTCTTCTACAGTTACTCCTCCATTTCGAAACCCTCCGTAGTCTACTGTTACGACACATGCAAGGAGGAGGTGTTCGTCTGGGACGAAGAGAGCGTTCCGTTCGACCCTTCCATGGTTGCCATCGAGGAGGTCACCTACACTTCCAAAGACGGAACCTTGGTTCCACTCTTGCTCGCCGCGAGGAAGGAACTCTTACATTCCGGGCCTTTGCCAACCTTCCTCACTGGCTACGGTGGCTTCGGCGTGTGTGTAACACCACGGTTTACCGCGTTTGGTACTTTCCTAATTGAGCAAGGCTGGTTGTTTGCCGTTCCCGCCCTGCGCGGCGGGTCAGAACTCGGCGAGCAATGGCATATGGCCGGCAGACGTGAAAAGCGTCAGAACTCCTTCAACGACTTTATCGCTGCCGCCGAGTGGCTTCTCTCACAAGATCGTTCCGCACCCAGCCGTATTGCCATCGGCGGTGGCTCTAATGCCGGCCTGCTCGTGGGCGCCGTCATCACACAGCGGCCCGACCTCTTCCGCGCCGCGATCTGCCTCGGGCCTCTGCTCGACATGACGAGATATCATCTCTTTGATTTTGCCGCTGCCTCGGCCTACGAATATGGGTCGCCTGAAGATCAGGAGGACTTCCGCTCCCTGCTGTCCTACTCGCCCTACCACCGGGTAGAGGATGGGGTGAGCTATCCTGCGGTCCTGCTCATCTCAGGTGATGCGGATACCCGCTGCAACCCGATGCATGCGCGAAAAATGGCGGCGCGTCTGCAGGTGGCTTCGACTTCCGGCTACCCTATCCTGCTCGACTACAAGCCCAGCTGGGGGCACACACCCGTTCAACCTCTCTCCACCAAGATCACAGCTCTGACCGACAGGCTCGCCTTCATCTGCAACGAGCTCGGAGTCCGTGTCCAGCCGAGGAGGTCTTCGTGATGCTGTTCTTCCAAGCCTTTTTCGCGCTGTTGGTCTACGACATGGTGAATAGTTTCCGCTCCTTCAAGGTTTTGCACTCGACCGTGAAAAAGTGGAAGGTTGCGAACAAGCCCGTCGGCCAGGACGCCATCGCCCGCGTCTGCACGGCGGTCAATTACGCCTGTGTCTGGTATCCAAAGCAGGCACTTTGCCTGCAGCGCTCCTTCGTCACCACTTACCTGCTCAGAAAGCAAGGCGTCCCTGCTCAGATGGTTTTGGGAGCACAGAAACTACCCTTCAAAGCGCACGCCTGGGTGGAAGCAAACGGGCAGGCGGTGAATGAACGATCCGATGTTCAGGCGACTTACGGCGTGTGGGAACGCTGCTAGGGAGAGCTGAGAATGAGCGCACAAGCAGGCGTCTGGAATTTAGACGGCAAGCCCGTAGACGAAGCCTTTCTCGCGAAGCTTGCCTTGGCCGTCGAGCCCTATGGTCCGGACGGTGGCAACACTTACATCAACGGCTCGATGGGAATGGTGTATCGCCCGTTCCACACGACAGCGGAGTCCCGCGTCGAACGCCAGCCGTACGTCACTCCTCGCAGAACGGTCATCACCTGGGACGGCCGCCTCGACAACCGCGACGAGTTGATTTCGCAGCTCTGGGAAGAGCTGACGGCTGATCGAACCGACGTTGCCATTGTCGCGGCTGCCCTTGAACGTTGGGGCACAGATTGCTTCCACCGTATCATCGGCGACTGGGCGGTGTCCCTCTGGCGCCCCCTAGAGCGTGAGCTGGTCTTCGCCTGCGACTACATGGCCATCCGTCACATTTTTTACTACCTGAAGAAGGACCGCATCTGGTGGTCGACGGATCTCGCTCCGCTAGTGCTGCTCTCCGGCGACAAGTTTCATGTCGATGATGACTACATAGGAGGTTACTTCGCCAACGATCCCGACGCTCACCTAACCGCATATCGTGAAATTCGCGAGGTGCCACCGGGGCAGTTCGTACGTGTGCGTAATGGCAGTGCTTCGGTCGACCGCTACTGGCGGTTCAGCCCCAAGACCCGGATCCGCTACAAGACAGACGCGGAATACGAAGATCACTTCCGCCACGTCTTCCGCCAATCTGTGCGCCGCAGACTGCGCTCGGACACCCCGGTTCTCGGCGAACTGAGCGGTGGGCTGGACTCCTCTTCTATCGTTTGCATAGCTGATGACATCCTCTCGAAGGAAGGCGCGCAGACGCCGCGACTCGACACGCTCTCTTTCTACGACAAGACGGAGCCGCAAGGAGACGACTGGCTCTACTTTCCGAAGGTTGAAGGAAAGCGCGGAAGAGTCGGCGCGCACATCGATGCTAGCACGCTAGGAAGCTCACCGACTTCGTTTAAATGTCTCACCTTCTCTCCTCTTCCGGGAGCTGTTGGCCCTGTATGCAAACTTGCAACGGAGCGTGGTGCGCTCGTGCGAAAAGGCGGGTACAGAGCCGTGCTCTGCGGCATGGGTGGTGACGAGTTTATGGGAGGAATACCGAATCCGTCGGCCCAGTTGGCCGACCTGATCGTGAAGTGCAAGCTGACTAGCCTGGCCCAACAACTCGTGGCTTGGAGCCTAGTCAAGCGGCGTCCGTGGATTCAACTCTTGTGGAACGCCACGGTGGATCTGCTGCCTCCTTTTCTCAGTCAATATTTCGTTAAACAGGCAAAAGTGGAACCCTGGATTGAAAAAGACTTTGCCAGTCGCACCAGAATCGCTATTCGGCAAGTAGATGTCGACGAACATTTCGCGTTCTGGTTACCCACCCGCCGTTCTTACATCGGGGGTGTCCTCCTCATGGCCAATAAACTGGCCAAGGTTTCGCCATCGGTGCTGGCGCTTGAGGAAACCCGGTATCCCTATTTCGACAGAGACCTCATCGAGTTCATTCTTTCCATACCTGCGAGCCAGTTGCTTCGCCCCGGCGAGAGGCGCTCACTCATGCGTCGGTCTCTGGTTGGCGTTGTACCGCAGGAAATACTTTCGCGCCGAACGAAACAAATCGGGGCACGTACACCTGCAGTTATGCTGGAACGGAATTGGAAAGAATTGCGCGCGGCCCTTAACTGCCCTCTCAGCTCAAGCATGGGTTACATCAATCAAGGTCTTTTTCAGGAGACACTTAGCGCTGCCAGAAATGGAAAGATTGTTAACATCGTTAAGCTATTGAGGGCCGTTTCACTTGAATTTTGGCTCCGCGATTTGGCGGCTCGAGACTTGCTGGACGGTGGCATAGCGTCACCGCAATTATCCACGGCTGAGTCTTTACCGGTGAGCCCGTAACTGGAGCCGGCCGAATTCAATTTCCCATCACTCCTGCTAGCAAAGTGGTGCGAACATCCTAAGAAAGGAGGACAAACCCATGACGTACACGAAACCCGAAGTTGAAGTTCTCGGCAGGGCTACTGTGCTGATCGAAGCCTCAAGTCCAAAGGGCACGTCGAATGTTGACGGGCCGTCTCTCGGCAATCCAGCATACGACCTAGACGAGTAACTCAACTAACGGAATCCAATGCTATTCGACGGTTGGGTTCTGTAGAACGCTGAACTCCCGGCTGCTAAATCGCCGCCGGGAGTTCAGTTAGCATTTTATGTTTCACCGCTCGGTTTCGTTGGCCGAGAAGTATCGGATTAAAGAGCCCGAGGATAGCAAAGTGCAGGGGGCATCCTCACAAGGAAGACAAACCAATGAGCTACGCGAAACCAGAGGTTAACATTCTCGGCACCGCCGCTAAGCTTATCGAGGCCACAGTTCCCAAAGGTAGTACGAACATGGAGGGGCCGCCGCTATCTGGCAATCCAGCCTACGACCTCGACGAATAGCATCAAAAAGCAGAGGGCAATTGTTCGCTGCAAGTGCTGCAACTTTACATCTCGGACGAAGTCAAATTCAAAGTGACCTGCAAATCTTTCGTGAGGAGCAAAGGACATGGCAAAGGGTAGTGTCCAGAGTTTTTCGCACATTTGTTGAGGCCTAGGCCTGGTGTTGCTCGGCTCCCCCCTCGGGGGAGCCGAAAGTTTTTGCATGGGCGTTCATGCCGCTTCGCTCGCTTCGGCTAGGCGGTTCATGTCCTGTCCAGAGAGCGCCGCGTGCCCCACTTCGTGCCGGCCACGTGGCGCAGTCTTGCCGCCGCCAGTATCAGCGCCGACTTGCCATCCGGAAACGCGCCCCACCGCCCGCGTTCTTCGTCGCACTTCACGCAACAACCGTTCCAGTGGGTTGTTCGTTCGCAAACATCGTCAGTGCTCGTGTGGGAACGTGGAGTAATACAGCGTCTCTTCAATCCCCGTTCGTACATGCTCGGCAGCGTCGGCCAACTTCATCTCCTTCAGTTTCATTGTGACTTGTTCTGCCTTCTGGCGCGCCGCCGCACGGTCTTTCCCGCGCGTGAATCGCTTTCAGCATCGCCGCGACTTCCTTCATCTTGCTCGTCGGCACCGCCGTCCATACATTCCGATAAAAATGCACGGCGCACCGCTGCCACAACGCTTCCGGATAAGACTCCCCGAGGCTTTCCGCCAGCCCCAAACACTTGTCCAAGACGAACAACCGCATGCCCTTCAGCCCGCGCTCGTTCAAATGCCGCAGAAACGCTGTCCAACTGGCCTTGTCTTCCTTCGACCCTTCGACTACCGCCAGCACTTCGCGAAAACCCTCGTCACTCACGCCAATCGCCACCAGCAGCGACACGTTGTGCACTTCGCCGCCCCAAGCTCCACTTCAACCACAAACTATCCAGAAACACATACGGGTGGTTGCCCTCGATCGCTCGGTTGCGCCAAGTCTCGATCTGCGCTTAGATTTTCTGGTTCAGCTCGCTCACCGTGCTCGGACTGACCCGTGTACCCCACAGGGCTTCGGTGATGTCTTCGACTCGCCGCGCGCTCACTCCCGCAAGATACTTCTCTACCAATGCTTCTTCCACTGAGCTTTCTCTTCGCCGGCAGCGTTCGATGATCGCCGTCTCAAACGGCAGTGTGCAGCTTCGGTACCTTCAGCGTGGCTTCACCCGCTTTCGCCTGCAGTTGCCGTTGGTAGGAACCTGCCCGCGTATCCTTCCGCGCCTCGGTCCGTTCGTACCGCTCAGCACGGCAAAGACGGTCGGCTTCGGCGTCGAGCATAGCGTTCCAAGGTCTCTTCCACAGTGCTGCAAACCACTTCTCCCAGGTGTTCCTGAATCTTCCCCTCATCGATCTGAATCACCGGGCTCAGCTTCGCCACTTCTCCCGTTGTGGGCACCATCGCCCCTCCTCTCGTGCATTCCTCAGCCCCTCTGTTTTACCAACCAGACCCGCCCCCCCGCTCAAATGTGCGAAAAATAGCGTACGTTATCGCAAAGAAACTCATTTACATTCAGCCCGACATCACCTGCGTTGGTATGTCATGGAAGTTTTTCAATTCTTGTGTCTTAAGGGCCAAATGTCGGTTGTTGACGGGGTGCCTTCCCGATACTCCGATCCAGCATATGATCTCGATGAATAAAGGAAACTCGGCAGAACGCATATTCTACTGAGTGGCGATACTTGTCGTCTTGTTGCTTATTGCGCGCAGTTTGCGCCAACGAATGTACTGCTCGGCCTTGGCGGGATTGGTGTCCTCTTCGCCCTTCAGCCAAAATGCGAACCAGTCGACATTCGTTTGCTGAGAGGTCAATCGGTCCCATGGTTTCTCAAGCTCATGGGTGCCCTCTCGCAGTACCAGGAACTCCACTGGTTTCCCCAGACGAGACAGGCCCGCGAACCATTCCCACTCTCCCAGGACTGAATAATTCGGGTCAAGCGCAGTTATGAGAAGCGGTGTTCGAACCCTGTCCAAGCGAAAGTCGGGAGCTTTCTCCAGCCAGGATTTGAGACCGTCTCCGAATGGGCGACCGCCCTCAATCACGTCGAATAAGTCGGCCAGACCTGGATTTCCATTTGCGAACGCCATGTACTGAAAGTATCCACCGTCGACACCATCCGTGACGGAGGCTGCCGCTATAGCGTATTTAGAGTGGGTCAGCATGTGCTTGACGTGATAGCACGTCCGACTAAATCCAATAAGACCTACTCGCTCGCGGTCAATCATCCCTCTGCTATCTAGGTAGTCGATGGCACCCTCGTAGTTCGCTTGTTCTGCATCCGGTTCTCCAGAGGTACCAAAAGCATCGACTCTTTCATCTGCTTGCAACACCATGATGCCTCTATTAGCTAGCGCTTGCGCTGCAAAAGCAGTCGAGAAAGGCCCGTCTACCATAAACTTATCTGGCAGCCATCCGTGGGTTTGGAGTACCAGGGGGTATCTTCGCCCAGGCAGATAGCCCACCGGATATACGAGGCCACCTCTGATCTCGTGACTATCCGATGCTTCCCAATGGATCTCCTCTAACTTTCCGAATGTCAAGTGTTTGAACTGTGGATTAGGGTTGAGTAGCAAAACGCTGTTCGCACTGCGTGGATCAACAGCATACAGTGTTGGCGGAAAATTGAGCCCTTCCTTCCAGAGGATTTCCGGCGGAGACAGGTTCTTGGCTAGGGCCGGATCTTCTTCCCAGCCAGTGGGGGTCCTCCTAAAGTATCTGGCAAATCCCTCTACCTTCCGAGGGGAGTTTAGGCTTCCGAATCTGAACATTGTGTGATTGTTCGCCAGAAGTGCCTGCGCAGCATAATCCCAGCCGACTAGCTTGAGGTCTTCTTGCGTAACTTCCTTGATCTCAGCTTTAAATATCCCAACCTCGACTGTAAATGCGGAAGACTTCCTGGACTCCGTGTCCGCAGGATCGACTCCCTCCAGTGGAAGGAACACATTGGAAACTACAACGGAATGGGAATCCGGCAACCACACAGCTTCTGATTGGTGGTCGGGTCGCACGGGAGTATCGAGCAGCCGTCTGCTGTGGCCCGTTTTCGTATCGATCAGTTCGTAGGTTTCTAACCAAGAGTAGCCCTTTGTAGTTTGTTGCCGAAGCAACTGCTGGACGGTTCGGTCAGAATAAGTTGCCCAACCTTCCAGTGGGTTTGTTATTTGAACTTTTATCAACACGTACCTTCCATCCGGGGAAATAAACGGGTTGTCCGCTTGTGGATAAATTCGGCCTTGGAGCAGCTTCAATATCCTTGGCGAGCGAGATCGGTCAGTATTTTGTAAATACAACTCATCGCTAGTAACGTCGCCAGCCTTCTCCTGCCTAATGAGTTGGAATAGTTGGTCGCTCGCCGAAACGAAATGACCCTCCCTAACTTCTCGCCTATCAAAAAGCGGCTTTCCGGGCTTCTCTGCAGAGAAGACTATCGTTCGACCGTCAGCGCTAAGACTGTACGCCCGCACGTTTGTCGGCCAGTCAGTGACCTTCATAAGCTTGAGGGTACGCAAATTTAATTCATGGACCTGGTGGAGTTCTCCGGGACCTTCTCCCAGGAATGCAACGGTCTCGTTGTTAACCCACGTGATGTCTTCGATTGCTGGCCTGTTCGATGAAGAAGACATGTTCAATAGCACTCGAGCAGAAGGCGATGAGAATAGTTGTGGTACATTCCAGACAAGCAACGAATAGTCGTTCATATTTGTTTCCAGATTTCCATGAAAGACCACTACAACCAACTTGGTCTTGTTCGGTGAGTAGTGCGCGACAGGTCTTGCCTGTAGAACGTCCGGAGATTGCACCATGCGGATTGCTTCCGAAGCAGTAAAGGGATACTCATCCTGGCGGATAACACTCGCATGAATCTCACGTCGACTTGATAACGCGCATATTCCGATGAAGCACGTGAATAGCCCCGCAAAGATTATCGCAAACCGGTCATGACGTTTCACGTTGCAAGTAGCATTGTGAAGATTCACTTCTTTACTCCAAGGAGAGATGCAAATCACCGTGCTCGTCTTGGCTTCAACCGGCCAAACGAAGAAAACGAGGCAGCCAGCTGACGATTTTCAGAAGCTTAGCTTTAGCGCGAACTGGATTGATCGCGGCCCACCAATTTGATATAGCGGGCTAAAAGCACCGCCGCCGACATTTCCTCCAGCAAGGCCCTTCCCCAACATCTGGGTTGAAAGGCCAAACTGAGAATTGCTAAGGTCACCTACAGGCTGCGCAAAGTTCGGATGGTTTAGCACATTGAACCACTCCGCTCGGAACTGCAGCTTCAGTTGCTCGCGAATGGGAAAATCTCGATGGATGGCAAAGTCCCATTGAGTAGCACCGAACCCTCTCAACGCATTTCGACCGAGGTTTCCCTGACGAAGTGGGGCGCCCGTATTTGGATCGCTGGGCGGAGGGCAAAATGGCCCTATACTCTGGGAACCGTCTGGACACCCGCCTGCTACCGCACCGGGCGTGTTATTGATCGCCTTTCCGCCGGGGTACTGCGGTCCGTACAGGTAAAGGGGAATACCAGGCCTGGCATCGGGCCGGACATTCGCTAGGCCGTTATTTATACCGGAGAAGACGGAATTAAAAACGTCAACTGGAGGAGCAGAGCGAACTTGAATGATGTTTTGGAGGGACCAACCACGCAGAATCGCGCTGGCAAACGGGTTGCTCTTGGGAGAAGGAACGTCATAGGTCACGGCGGCGGAAAATGCGTGACGAATATCAAAGTCTGAAGGTCCCCGGTTCGCGTTTGGATTGATCCCCGTCACCAGCGCATTCGACAGGTTGCCCTGTGAACCAGCGGAACCCGTATCAATCGAGTGCGCCCATGTGTAGGAAGCGAGCGCCTGGAGACCGCGCGACAAGCGCCGCTGGAATTGAATCTGGAGCGCATCGTAGTTGGAAGTGCCTGCATTGGTTACCAATTGCGCGGACCCAAAATTTGGGTTGGGCGCAAATACAAATGCTGTCTGTATGAGCCGCCGACCTGCGGCACCAACATACGAAGCGGATATCGCTTGATACTTGCCTAACGCTTGCTCCAGTCCGACGTTCCATTCGAGTGTGCGCGGGAGTTGAAGATTGGGATCGGATGCAAACAATTGTCCTGACGATAGACGGGCGACCGTGATTGGAGGTGGTGCAGCTGCTGCAGGATCTAGAGGGAAGGTAAGGCTCTGGGGACACCCAGGAAGAACAAAGAACGATATACAGAATTTGAAGGCGCCGAAGGGATAGGAATTGGCAATAGCTGTGCCGACCTCGGAGGTTGCTAGGTCATAAAAAGTACCAAAACCTCCGCGAAGTACGGTTCCCCAATCTTGATGCTCCGCAAGCTGGTACGCCATGCCAATTCGCGGCGCTACGTTACCGTACCTGGTATGGAATATTGGAGTTCCAGCCGGTGCAAGCGCCAGTTGAGAAAGATCATTGACATTAAAACCCGTCACAGCCAAGAAACTGGGCCCGCTCGCTGTCGAGGGGGCAAAGTCTACGTCCCATCGGAGGCCATACGTCAAAGTGAAACGGCGAGCTAGTCGCCATGTGTCTTGCGCATAGCCCCCAAGATTGTGGAACAGCACCGTCGCACTTCGGTTAGCCTGGACAAGAAAAAAGAGCGGCTTCCCGGCTTCGGCAGAAGACACAGCGAGGAAATCGGCTTCTTGTTGATACGAACTATTGACACGACTAGGTGATAGTCGGCGAAAATCGATCCCAAATTTTAGGCTGTGTGAACCCTTCTGTGCCGAGAAGGCATCAACTATGTTAACCTGCCGCTGCTCGTTCCTCGGACCCTGCCCCTCTCCCAAAACGCCGTTCACCAGAAACCGGATGTCAAGGATAAATTTCGCATTTTGCTTGCTGAAAGGACTGGGAAGGGGTAAAACCGACAGCGGAACAGCCCCGCCTAAGTTATCCAGGTCGTTGTGGGAAAAACTGTCGACTATACTGTAGTTAAATCGGAGATCCTCAGATGCCCAAGGCGATACTGCCCATGTCGCTCCCAGGGTTCCCGTCTGCGTAGTAATATTAGATGACGAAAGCGTGTTTACGGAAAAAGTGCCCCCTCGTTGAACAATGTCCGAGGGCGAGTAGTTGTACCGCCCCATAAGAGTCAGTTTATCCCTGAGCTTGTGGTCTATTCGAAGGCTATATGCATCGAGCGAGGACCTGTTTGAAAAACTGGCATTGAACTGCGCTATGCCTGTTGACACATTATCTGGCCCGTTGGGCAACGGAAACGCATTAAGGAAAGGCTGCATGGGCGGCGACGCATTCTGTCGTGCGCTCGCATCGGGCACTGTGGTCAATAGCACCCCAGGCAGGCGGAGCCGGAGGCCCTCGTAGGAAAAGAAGAAAAAGTTCCGATCATGTAGAATCGGGCCACTGAACGTCCCTCCGAAATCATTCTGGCGTTCTTCCGGCTTACGTAGGCGTGCACTGTCGGCAAACCAATCATTTGAATCGAATACATCGTTCCGTAAATAATCGAACGCCGTGCCGTGAAATTGATTCGTACCTGAGCGTGTCACGATGGAGATCTGTCCTCCTGGGGTGCGTCCAAATTCAGGAGCAAATGTGGACGTCTGGATACGGAATTCCTGAAGCGCGTCGACTGACACTAGACTGTTTGTGCCTCCCAAGGCGCTGTACGAGCCCAACGCTCCTGCAAATCCGTTTCCTGGATTAATCGCACTACTCCCCGAGCTAACCCCAATGTTGGCACTCACGCCGTCCAGCATCCAGTAATTGGAAGCCGCACGCTGCCCATTCATACTGAATTGTCCGCCGTCGTAAGCATTATTGGAGGTAATGATCGCACCCGGCGTAAGCTGAATCAGCGTTTGAAAACTCCTGCCATTCATCGGCAGGTTCTCAGCGAACTGCCGATCAACAACTGTGCTTACTGCAGCCGATTCGGTGTTGATCAGCGACGCGCCGCCCTCAACAGTCACCGTTTCCGAGACAGAACCCACAGGCAGAGTAAACGCTAACGCTCGGGCATCTTGAACATTCAGAACGATGTCAGGGTGGACGACCGTCTTGAATCCCAACTTCGATACGCGGATGTGATAGGTGCCGGGTTGGAGATCCGGCACAGAGTAAATTCCTTCGGCATTCGTTTCGCTAGTGGAGCGAATGGCGGTCGCGTCATTGATGACCTCCACCGTCGCGCCGGCAATCGCTCCACCGGAACTGTCCCGCACCTGACCGTTCACGACCGCCGTTGGTGTCTGCGAGCGAACGACGATCGAGCAACACAACAGAACTAGAACGAACACACCAAGGCGGTGCTTCACGGGAACTCTCCCTTAATTTTTTAGGTGCGGGGTAACCTTGCAGAGTCTACAAAGCTAAAGGAGCAATTGGGCCACCAGACTAAATCAATTTTCTGTGGTTTTTTATGGCTTGCGGACTACAGAAAGGAATTTAACAGACTACGGGTGATTCGGCTCTTCGTTTAGATATGCGAACAATACTTGCTTCCCCTGCGGCACGTGACTCCCGCCATTGGGTTCGACTGTGACAAACACCGCGTTGATTTGGGCGAGAGCGGAAGGATCGTCAAACCGCAAAACCCAACGTCTATTCGTGGAATTATCCACATACATTATTCCGAGATTTAGCGCGTTGTTGCGATCAGGCCCACGCAGTCCCCATGCCTGGAATGTGCTCGCGTTCTTCAGACCCGACTGCTGATCCAGATCGTAAGCATAGAAAATCAAAGATTTCCCTTTTGTATAAAAGACTCTTCCGTACGGCTTCTTCGTTTTGCCGTTTGTGCCGACGTCGTACACCTCGGCGAGATAGAGGTCACGGGCTCCCATCAGCTCTCGGATGTCGCGATCCGAGTCAAGAAATTCTTGTTGTTTTGCGATAAGCCGTTGCTGTTCAGAAAGACTCCCATCTTTTTCTCTAAGCAACTGCGACATCTGGCGGGTCTGGCTTTCGAGACTCGCCATCCTAACTGCATCGTTCGTACTTGCTTGCCGGAGAGCCTCAAGCTGTTTTTGCCTCGCTGCAAGGAGGGTCTGCTGGTCATCGAGTTTGCGAAGAAGTTCCTCGCGCTGCGAGGAAATCTCCTGGGCTTGCTCCTCGCCTTGCCGGTCTCTCGACAGCAAGCTCGCTTGTAACGCTGCTATCTGTTTCCCCTCTTTCTCGAGGTTCCCTTTCAATTCCGCGATCGTGCCCTCTCGCTGTGCCAAGCCAGCCTGAATTGCATCCCGTTGCTGCAGAAGTTTGCCAATCTGCGCTCGGTGAGCTTCTTCGTGTCGCCGTAATTGCTCGACAATCTGCGATTCTTTCAGGGCACGCTTCTCACCCAAGCGGTAAATCGACCCTGCTAAGCCAAACGCCAGAATGATTGATCCACCGACCGTTAATGTCGTCCGGAGATATGGTTGAGACAGGAGAATCGAAACTCGCCCCCTCAAGGTATTCCAAGAAAGGAGCAGATGGCCTAGCGTGCGGTCAAACCTTGTTCCACCGGCAGCTTCACTTTCAAGGGCGGCGTACAGCCTGCTCTTGCCATCCTCAATGGACCACGGCAAGACTGCGGCCGGCAAATCGTCTATCATCTCGTCGGTGATGCTTGCGAATCTATACCGCAGGTATTGGTATTGTTCTAAACGGGACTGACACTCCGTACATTCTTTGAGATGTCGCTCGAAAGAAGCTTTCGTTTCAGGCGACATCTCACCCATTAAATAGTCTAGGCTAGAGTCGTTCCCTCGATGCTGCGAGTTCATCACGCTCTGTCGTTCGATTGGCATCTTCTTTCCACCGTTGCTTCGTGGCAGGCTCCAGAAACGGTCCCTTCGAACACGATAGCTCTCAAGCGATCAATGCCGCGATAAACGTGATGCTTGACTCTGTCATAGGACCAATCCAACTCTTCAGCGATCTCTTTAAGTGTATAATCTCTCAGATAGTATAATTTCAATGTCAACTGCTGCTCCTCCGAGAGACTTCTGAATGCAGCTTCATGCGAGGATTCCAAATGATCGAGTCTGTCGGGTCAGTATTCTGGCTCGGCTCGGGCGGACTAACGCGTGCCCCAAGTTCTTCGCTTCCATGCCGTTGTCCATGGCGGGCTTTCAAATAGGCGCGCCGATTAAAGCAGCTGTGATACGCCAGTTGAACGAGCCAGGATCGCGCGCTACCTTTATGTGGGTCAAAGGATCTGCAGCGCCTGTACAAACAAAGGAAGACATCGTGAACGAGGTCTTCGGCCTCGGCCGGATCTCTAAGGATTCGCACGCACACCCAATAGGTTAATCTGGCATAACGCTGATAGAGCAGCCCAAGGGCCACTACGTCTCTTTTTTGGAGCCGCAGCATGAGACCCTCGTCGCTGGCCATTTCTTCCGCAGCTTCGACCTCACTGCTGTGGGTAGTCAGCTCTTCAACCGAACCGCGGCTATGAGCGTCCGCTTCGTTATGTTTCGGAAAATCTCCCGGAAAATAACGGGCAACCGAGGAACTCATGCTGTCTCCCAGGGTCGTGCATCCATATTATTGCGGTGCTTTAGGGCAGCCAGGTCAGAGGTCAACCCTGATATCCTCTCTCGCTTTCGGCCAGCGGTTGGTATACCAACCACACCACACACTTTCATCGCCATCCAGTGAACAAAATGAGGGACCGACCTGAACGTCGCTGACCCCCATTGTCAGAGCCGTTGGAGACAGGGCATGGCTCAACGCAAGCCATTTAGC
>WNEZ01001008.1_pt1 | contig 23256 bp, 20 predicted proteins | sample 5400521 | NCBI WGS metagenome assembly WNEZ01 (sample SAMN13153339, study PRJNA577476) | soil metagenome | isolation source: 120 cm saprolite under Douglas fir tree site 2 hole 1 replicate 1 | place: USA:California | collected 2015-04-18
CAGCCTGGCGGGCGATGCTCCCCACCGTGCGCCGGGCAATCGCCGGCACCGTCTTCAGCAGATGTCGGGTCTGCGGATTACGATGGAGCGTCCTCGCGACTTGTCCGATGCCTTTCGTCAGCCGCGGAGTAGCTCTTGTCACCGCCCGGGCGATCTTCGGCAGCGCCTTCTTCGCCATGGGCGCGATTGCCTTGGCCACAACCGGCAGCAGTTTGCTGGCGGCCATGCCGATGAGCGGCAGAAAGTGCTCGGCAGCCTCATCCTCGCTCTCCGCCTCAAATGCCAGCTCTCCCAGGTGCTCCATCATCGCGTCGGGATAGATCTTGCGGATGGGGCTGATCTCATCCTCCGCTTCGGACTCGAAGGCGCTCTCGTCCTCGTATTCGTCTTCTCCTTCGCCAAGAAGGCTTCCGACCACATTGCCGATGGCGCCGAGCCAGCCTTCGCCCTCCAGACTGGATTCGTCCTCGTACTCGTCTTCCATCTCGTCTTCACCTTCCCCCGAGTACTCATCCTCGAGTTCGGCCTGGATCAGTTCACTCTCGGACTCATATGCCATGACGATTCCTCCTGCAAGAGTGGTGGAACGGTTGCGGGCCTTTCATTCGAGCTCAGGTCCGGTTAGCGGAGTGCGGAGCGGCGGCGACGTTGCAGACGCCCACGCATACGCCGGCGCGGCCGCTTGTAGGAACGGCTCACCTTCACATTGCGCGTGATAGCGGCGGCACAGGCCCTTGGACTGCTCAGGACGCGGCGCACCTGTTTGGCTGCAGCGCGAGCCGCGGTTTTGCGCGTGATGGGAATTCCCCTGGCGGCTTGCCGTTTGAGATCTTTCACGGCGCGTCGCATGATGGTCGGCACGACCCGGACCACGGGGCGCGTGATGCGGCGACGGCGCAGGATTCGCGTGAGAATGGCTGTCCCGCGAACCATATGCGGCAGAATGCGGCGCAATGCTCTGCGGTCCTTCGGCGAAATCACGGTCACCGCGGCGGCTCCGGCCATGGCTTCGGCTTCGCCCTCATGCACTTCGTGCGAGGCGGCTTCCGCCATCATCTCGGCTACAGCCTCGTTGTGAGTCAGTTCGTGAGAAGCGATCTCTTGCGCCATCTCTGCTTCGCCCTCAGCCTCGCCTTCAATTTCGTCCTCGTACTCGCCTTCGCCGAGCGCCTTGCTGGCCAGGCCGCCGAGCGCGGCACCGAACGGACCGCCGATCGCCGTGCCCACGAGCGGGGCCGCCATCTTGGCAATTTGTTTCAGAGGGAGTTTCTTGAGGAATTTTCCAATCTTGCCGAAGAACTCCTCGCCTTCATCCTCGCCCTCGAACGCGCTTTCGTCCTCGAGTTCGTCTTCGCCCTCGCCGAGCAGGCTACCCACGACGTTGCCGATGGCGCCGAGCCAGCCCTCGCCCTCGAGGCTCGATTCATCCTCGAGTTCGTCTTCGGCTTCGAACGCACTCTCGTCTTCGGCTTCAAAGGAGCTTTCGTCCTCCTCTTCGCCTTCACCCAGCAGGCTGCCGACCACGTTGCCGATGGCGCCGAGCCAGCCCTCGCCTTCCAGACTTGATTCGTCTTCGCTTTCGCCCTCGTGGAACTCGTCTTCCAGTTCCATTTCCAGTTCGCCCTCATGCATGTCCGCCATGGTCTGACCTCCTCACGGTTGATGACGACCTGTGCAACTTAGACCGGAGCACGCGACGAGTCTAGTCACATCTTGTGGTGAGCAGCTTTGAGGTCACCGGAAGTGGGTCGCTGAAATGTGCGACAGCAGTGTGCAAGAGAGCTGAATTTGGGAGCGACGCGGTGGAATAGAGTTGGCAAAACCAAGCCCGAAGGGGCGGGGTTCACTAGCCCAGGGCGTAAGCCCTGGGCTAGGCTCCGCGGATTGAGTCCCGTAGGGGACGGCACCGTTATCATGCGCCGCTATAGCCCCCAGCCAGCAGAACGACAGACGATCAGTTGTGATGATAGCCACCCGCAACCTGACGCCCCAGAGACTTCGAAGACGGGTTCTTTTTGAAATGCTTGATGGCCTGCTGCAAATCCTCGAACAACAGCCCGGCTAAATCGCGGCTCACGCCCAGCCGCGCCAGCACGCGCTGCACAATCAGATCGCTTCGGTTGGCCGGCATGGGATACGCCGGCACCTGCCATCCCTTCACCCGCAGGCGATCCGCCAGGTCATACAGGGTGAAGCCCGGGTCTACGCCGTGCTTGAGAGTCCAGGTGCATCCTGGAATTCCACCGCGCCCATCGTAGACCAAATCGAACATCCCTAACTTCTTCACCTCGTCCGCAAACCAGGTGCCAACATCCGCGCAGCCCTGCGTGATCTTCGTGTAGCCCTTGCGGCCAAGCCGGACGAAATTGTAGTACTGGGCTACGACCTGTCCTCCCGGCCGCGAAAAGTTAAGCGCGAATGTCGGCATGTTGCCGCCCAGGTACTTCACGCGGAAGATCAACTCTTCCGGCAGATCTCCGGTTTCACGCCAGATAGCCCACCCGCACCCCAGCGGCGCAAGACCAAATTTATGTCCGGAAGCATTGATCGACTTGACTCGCGGCAAGCGGAAGTCCCAGACCACAGAACGATGAATGAAGGGTGCGATAAATCCGCCGCTCGCGGCGTCCACATGAATGGGGACATCAAGGCCGCGCTCTTCTTCCAGGTCATCGAGCGCGAGGGAGATCGCCTGCACGGGTTCGTACTGAAGTGTATGGGTAACGCCGAGTGTGGCCACGACTCCGATGGTGTTCTCGTCGCAGCGTCCAAGAACTTCTTCCGGTGACATATGCAGGCGCTGTCCCTGGCAAGGAATCTGGCGGAGCTCCACATCAAAGTACCGGGCAAATTTGTGCCAGCAGATTTGCACAGGGCCGCAAATCAGGTTGGGCTTGCTCGTTGCCTTACCCGCCCCCTGGCGCTTCTTGCGCCACCGTGCCTTCATTGCCAGTCCGCCCAGCATCGCCGCCTCGCTCGATCCGGTTGTGGAGCAACCCTGCGTGTTCGCGGCATCGGGCGAGTTCCACAGATCGGCAAGCATGTGAACGCAGCGCGACTCGATCTCCGCCGTTTGCGGATACTCGTCCTTGTCGATCATGTTCTTGTCGATGCATTCATCCATCAGCTTACGCACTTCGGGTTCGACCCAGGTCTGACAGAATGTTGCGAGGTTCTGCCGCGAGTTTCCGTCGAGCAGCAGCTCATCGTGCACCAGTTGATATGCTGCTGTGGGATCCGACTCTTGCCCAGGAAACTTGTACTTGGGCAGCGGATGTGGCAGGAAACTCGTCCCGAATACCTCGTCGTCTATATTCGAGAGGACTTCTTCCTTGGAATGGACCGACATAGCCTCACCTTGCCGGAGAGCGTTTGGATCCCCGGAACTCGAACGCTCTTGTGGCGAGGCGGATTGTAGCTCCGATGCCGAGGCCTCGATAGTCGCTAGTTTAGGGTACGCACGAGAAGACCGCGCCGCTTGGCGATCGTCAGATTTCCGTGAATCGCCAGAGCAAATTGGCGGTCCTACGCTCATAATCAAACTAGTCATACCTGCAATGTATGAAGGCCGCTCTTCTTATATCTCCGCAGAACATTCAACATCGCCCTCTACGCATCGCTGACGTGCCCAATCCCCAGCCTGACGCCGGACAGGTTCTGCTGCGCGTGCGGGCCTGCGGAGTCTGCCGCACCGACCTGCACATCGTGGAAGGAGAGTTGCCCCCCGTGCAGAATCACATCACCCCTGGTCACCAAATTGTGGGGGAGATCGTTGACGGCGCGACCGCAGACCTTCCGCTGGGCACGCGCGTCGGCGTCTCCTGGCTCGGCGGCACCGACGGAAGCTGCTGGTACTGCCGCCGGGGGATGGAAAATCTGTGTGACGCGCCGACGTTTACCGGTTACACAGTCGCAGGCGGATATACGGAATACGCGGTCGCACGCGCTGACTTTGTCTTTCCGCTTCCCGCCGCACTCGACGACTTACAAGCCGCTCCGCTGCTGTGTGCAGGAATCATCGGCTTCCGCAGCCTGCGCGTCGCCGGAGTAGAGCCTGGCGAGCGCGTCGGCCTGTTCGGATTCGGCGCGTCGGCTCACCTCGCGATCGCGGTTCTGCGTGCCTGGAAATGTGATGTGTATGTCTGCACGCGCGGCGAATCCCATCGTCGGCTGGCGGCATCTCTGGGAGCAACCTGGGTAGGAAGTGAAAACGAGAAGCCGCCCGTAGAACTCGACCGCGCCATCACCTTCGCGCCCAGCGGAGACGTCGTCGTCGCTGCACTCGCTAGCCTGCGCAAAGGCGGCGTGGTAGCGATCAACGCCATTCATCTGGACCGCATTCCCGAGTTCGACTACGACCGCCTGCTGTGGGGTGAACGCCAACTGCGCAGCGTGACCAATATGACGCGCGCCGACGCCCGCGATTTCCTTCAGATCGCCGCGCAGATCAGTTTGCAACCGAAAGTCAAAGCATTTCCGCTAGATCAGGTGAACGAGGCCCTGCTTGCGGTCAAGAACGACGCGATCGACGGAGCCGCCGTGATCACACCCTGATCTAGATGATCTATGTGGAATCTATGTGATCAATGTGGGGACAGCCGCCCTCGGCTGTCCCTGGGCGCAGCCCAGCAGCAGCGCAATGGGTCTCGACCTGCAAGAACAAGCGCCAAAGGATTACGATCTCCAGAATGAAGATCTTCCCCCGGCCGACCCTTCGCCTGTTCTGTGCACTGCTGTTGGCCTTCGCCATGCCCGTAACGGCCCAGGCTCAAAATCCCGGTCTGGACCGGTTGCCCATGGTCGGAAACCAGCCCGACCTCGTGCCTCCGCTCGCCACCGATCTCTCCCCAGAACTGCAACCACGCGCCGTCCAAAAAGCCATGAGGAAAGTTGCCGATTGGCAACTGGCGCGCGTGCAGGGCCACTACAACACCAACTGGACCATGGGCGCTCTCTACACCGGATTCATGGCCGCTTCCGCCGCGACTGGAAATTCAAAGTACCGCAACGCCATGAAGGAGATGGGAAAGTCACTGCACTGGCAACTTGGCCCGCACTTCAACTACGCCGACGACAACGTCATCGCACAAACCTATCTTGAGCTCTACATGCGCCATCACGACCCGGTGATGATCGCGACGGTCCGCGACCAGTTTGACCGTGCCCTCAAAGTCCCGATTGATCACAAGGACCAGAAGGATATTCTCTGGTGGTGGTGCGATGCGCTCTTCATGGCTCCCCCGGCTTGGGCACGCATGTACAAAGTGACAGGAAATCACGCCTATCTCGACTACATGAATCGCGAATGGTGGACGACGTCCTCGCGGCTCTACGATTCCCGCGAGCATCTGTACTCCCGCGATGCCACCTACCTGAATAGGTCCGAAGCGAACGGAAGAAAGCTGTTCTGGTCACGAGGCAACGGCTGGGTCCTGGCCGGACTGGTCCGTGTGATCGAGTACATGCCCGAGGATTATCCCGACCGCCCGAAGTTTGTTGCGCAGTACAAAGAGATGGCGGCGTCCGTCGCGAGTTTGCAAGGAGACGATGGGCTGTGGCGTCCCGGCCTGCTGAATGCTGGCGCCTATCCTCTTCCCGAGGTTTCCGGGTCGGCCTTCTACACCTACGCACTGGCCTGGGGAGTTAACCACGGCATCCTGGATTCGTCCTCGTACACTCCGGTGATCGCCCGGGCATGGAAGGGCCTCATCAGCCACATTTATTCCGACGGCAGGTTGGGCTGCATCCAACCGGTGGGCGCGGCGCCCGATCAATACAAGGCCTCGTCCAGCTACACGTTTGGTGTGGGAGCGTTTCTGTTGGCAGGATCGGAAGTAAACACACTGTCCGTCAACCTGGCGAAGCACGCGAGGTGACCGGGAGCAATTAAGTTTGCCAGTCCTGATCGTCTCCTGGTTCGTTCTGCTACTAACAGTCTTCGTGGCCGGCGGATGCGGCTCGCTGCCGGGCGGCCTGCGCTCCCGACCTCTGTGGAGGCTTGTGAGGAATTTGCAGCGGAGGGATGTCCATCTCCACACTCTTGGGGAGGGGGACAATCGTGGCCCGAGTTCCGCCCCAGATCATTGTCATCTCTTGTGAGCAGAGATCGCAGAGCCAGAAGCGCTCGGTCAATTGATATCCCCGTGCCCTTGCCGCTGCCTGCGCGGCAGGACTGGGCGTCAGGCGGAAGATTTTCCCCTGACGTAGGTACCGGAACATCGCCGAACATTCGGGATTTGCGCACTTGGACAGCATCGCGCATTCTCTCGTCCGCAAGAGAATGCTAGCATCACTCCTCACCCCATGGCGTCACCTTACTAACGAACAAGAGTGATGCTCATCACGATTTAGACCCATTCTGGGAAAATCCTCGCCGCCCTTGAAGCAACTCAACTCCGTCCTCTGCGGCAGTTCTCCGCGAACTCTGCGATTGTCTTTTCTTGTACCCTCAACAGCCCTTTTCAGAATGCTCTAGAATGTCCATTCCGCGAGAAGAAACCTGGAAGAATCCAAAGAATGACCCAAGTCCAATGCAGCGCGCTCCTGTTCGACATGGACGGCGTCCTCATCGACTCCACACCCACCGTAGCTCGCGTCTGGCACCGCTGGGCCGTCGAGCACGGTTTCAATCCCGAAGAGGTCGTCGTGCGCGCCCACGGCCGTCCCAGTCTGACCACGGTTCGCGAATATCTGCCCAACGCCGACCATGAAAAAGAAAACCGCGAAGTCGAACGCCGCGAGATCGAAGACATCGAAGGTGTAGTCCCCCTCCCCGGCACGCTCGACCTGCTCGCGAGCCTGCCGGAAAATCGCTGGACCATCGTGACTTCTTGCACCCACCGTCTCGCGGAAGTCCGCATCAAAGCCGCCGGCCTTCCCCTCCCGAAAAACCTGATTACTTCGAATGACGTTGTCCACGGTAAGCCTGATCCCGAGCCCTATCTGAAAGCAGCGTCGATCCTGGGATTTCCCGCCGCCGAGTGTGTGGTCGTCGAAGATGCTCCCGCAGGGATCCGTGCCGGCAAAGCCGCCGGCGCCAGGGTGATCGCCTTCACTACGACATCGCCCCTTCAAGAGCTGCGCCAGGGGGGATCCGACTGGATCCTGCACAATTGCGCCGATATCCGCTTGATCAGTTCCAACGGCAACCTGACACTAACTCTAGTCAACCCTGCATGACGCCCAATGCTCACGTAGCGACAGCCACCTCGGCTGTCCCGCCGAAGCGAAGCAAGGCGGAACCTAGCGAACCCCGATCCAGAATCAGAATTGGATCCCAACAACAACAGTGGAGGCTGCATTCATGAGACATCTGAGATCCCTTTTAGCCATCCTAACCCTCGCACTCTATTCGTTAGCGCACGCCCAATCCCCGGCCGACATCGACCAGCGCGTAAACTCCCTGCTTTCCCAAATGACGCTCGAAGAAAAAATCGACTACATCGGCGGCCTCAACGACTTCTACATCCGGGCCATCCCCCGGCTCAAGATCCCCGCGCTGCGCATGTCCGACGGCCCGCTCGGCGTGCACGACTACGGACTCACTACCGCCTACCCCGCCGGAATCGCGCTAGCTGCCTCGTTCGACCAGGACTTAGCCTTCCGCTTCGGCTCATCCATGGGCAAAGACGCCCGCGCTCGTGGCGTGAACTTCATCCTCGCCCCCGGCATGAACATCTACCGCGCCCCCATGTGCGGACGAAACTTCGAATACTTCGGCGAAGATCCCTTCCTCGCCTCGCGCATGGCCGTCGGCGTAATCAAAGGCATGCAGAGCCAGCAAGTCCTGGCCACTGCCAAACACTTCGCTGCGAACAACCAGGAATTCGAGCGCAACAAACTCAGCTCCGACGTGGACGAGCGCACCCTCCGCGAAATCTATCTCCCCGCCTTCGAAGCCGCCGTGCGTGAAGCCAAAACCGGAGCCGTCATGGACTCCTACAATCTGGTCAACGGCGTCCATTCCACGCAGAACCATCACATCAACGTCGACATCCTGAAGAACGACTGGAAATTCGACGGCATCCTCATGTCCGACTGGGACGCCACCTACGACGGCATCGCCGCCGCCAACAACGGGCTCGATCTCGAAATGCCCAGCGGCAAATTCATGAACCGCGCGACCCTGATTCCAGCGATCAAAGACGGCAGAGTTTCTCAAGCCACCATCGACGACAAAGTCCGCCGCATTCTCCGCAAAGCGATCGAGTACGGATTCTTCGACCGTCCGCAGACAGACGCCGGCATTCCCGTCTACAGCCAGGAGGGCAGGGAAGTCGCCCTCGAAGAAGCCCGCGAAGGCATGGTGCTCTTGAAGAATGACCGCAACCTTCTCCCGCTCGACAAGGCCAAGTTGAAGACCCTCGCCGTCGTTGGCCCGGACGCATTTCCCTCTGTTCCCAACGGCGGAGGCAGTGCGCAGACCAAGCCCTTCAACTCCGTCAGCTTTCTCGAAGGCATCAGCAACTACCTCGGCAGCGGCGTGAAAGTGCTCTACGCCGTCGACACGCCGCCGCTCGACGATGTCTTCAACAACTCCGACTTTATGGTTTCACCCGGCGGTGAACGAGGTCTCAAGGGCGAGTACTTCGACAACGAAGACTTGAAAGGCACGCCTGCCATGGTCGTGACTTCGCCGCATATCAATTTCACCTGGGGCGACGACAGCTTCGCGGCAGGTCATCCCACAGACCATTTCTCAGTCCGCTGGACCGGCTACTTCATCCCCACCAAAACCGATGACTACAGGTTCTACAGCTCCGCCGACGACGGAGTGCGGCTCTTCATCGACAACCAGCAGGTGATCAACGACTGGCAACCGCACTCCGAAACTCTCGATACTTACGCCGCCCACTTCGAAGCCGGCCACGCCTACAAAATCCGCTTCGAATACTACGAGAGCGTCGGAGGCGCGCGCGCCAGCTTCGGCGTCCTCGCCGCTAGTGAAGGGGTAGGCCTCGAGACCAAGGCTCTCGCCGCGAAAGCCGACGCCGTCATCGTCTGCGTCGGATTCGATCCCGCCACCGAAAGCGAAGGCTTCGACCGCACCTTCGCCCTCCCCGGCGGACAGGACGAACTCATCCGCCAGATGGCCAGCGTGAACAAGAATGTGATCGTGGTCCTCACCGCCGGCGGCAACGCCGACATGACGAAGTGGATCGATAGCGTCCCCGCGTTGCTGCACGCGTGGTATCCCGGCCAGGAAGGCGGCACCGCGCTAGCGCAGATTCTATTCGGCGACTACAGCCCGTCGGGCAAACTCCCCGCATCGTTCGAGCGTCGTTGGGAAGACAATCCCACCTACAAAAGCTACTACCCCGTTGCGGGAGAGATGGCAGTCAAGTACTCCGAAGGCGTATTTCTCGGCTATCGCGGATACGACAAGTCCGGCGTGAAGCCGATGTTCCCGTTCGGCTATGGCCTCTCCTACACCACCTTCGCTTACAAAAATATTTCAGTCTCCCCCGCGCAGGGAGGTCTGAATCAGCCAGTAAAGGTTTCATTCGACGTTACCAACACCGGCAAGCGTCAGGGTGCCGAGGTCGCCGAGCTTTACGTCGGCGACTCCCACGCCAAAGTGCCGCGTCCCGCAAAAGAACTGAAAGGCTTCGCTCGCATCGAACTCAAGCCCGGCGAAACTCGCCGCGTCACCATCGAACTGAACCGCCGTGCCTTCTCCTATTACGACGTCGACAGGAAAGATTGGACCGCCGCCCCCGGCAAGTTCGAGATACTGGCAGGCCCGTCGTCCGACAAGCTTCCCTTGCAAGCCACATTTACGTCTGAACCCTAGACGGGTCAGAATTGCGTAGCCCCGGACGCATTCGTCCGGGGGCGGGCGGACGAAAGCGTCCGCCCCTACGTAGATCCTGACCCTGGTGCGAAGGGGAAGGACCCATGCACTTGCCTGCACCGGGCACGGACCTTTCGCTCGGCTCAAATTACCTGGAAGGCTTCGAACATCCCCAGGTTCCACAGGGGTGAAGAACTTAAAGGAAATTCCACACACCTATACCCAAAATACCGTATGCAAATAGTGGCACGACTACGTTCATAGTCACGCTGAAACCTGCCGTCAGGATTCCGCGGGTAATTGCTCGTGAAGCTCACTTTCGTCTGCCTCCTCCTCGGATGCGTTCCCCTCTCTCCCGCACAGGAGTCATCTCCCTGGGCCGGCGACAGGGTTGATGTACAGCGTCTATTCAAGTTCTCCGGTACGCTATCTCGTTCACACCGCGCGGGATTCAACATTGGCGCAGTCAGTGTGCACTTCACGCTGTATAAGGGCCCCGATGGCGGCGACGAGGCGTACTGGCAGGAGACACAGGACGTGCATCCCGATGCCCAGGGACGCTACACCGTTCTGCTTGGCGAGACTACGCTGGGAGGACTGCCAGCCGATATCTTTACATCGAGTGGCAGGCACTGGCTCGGGGTGCGGGCTTCGGGCCAACCGGAACAGCCGCGCATTCTGTTGGTCGAGTTGCCCTCCGCATGGAAAGCAGACTTGATCGACTCCAGCGCTCCAGTTCCAATCCGCAAAAGCGGCATACTGCCAGTTGCCCCAAGCGAGCGGTACCTCGCATTGGTTCTCTTGATCATGTTTCTGGCAGGCGCCGCGATGGCCTGCAGGGAGGTGGTCAAGTGGTGGAAGACACGGACGAAACTATACGGAGCGGGGCCTCTCGCGACCCTGTTCAACTCTGCACCTGGTCCCATCAAACAGGGCACAGGCAAGATGCTCCGCTTCCCTCTCGCGAAGAAGTTCCGCTCCATTCGCGGGCGTTTTCAGCCTTCTCTTCAACGCATCGATATCGATATTGATATTGATAACGATAACGATGGGCCAACGAAAGTGGCGTGATGTCAAGCGTCCGCCGCTCGAAAAGCGATTCCACTACGGTGGTTCACGACAATTAGGTATGGTGTAATACCGCCCGAGTTAGAAACGTTGAACCGCGTAAATTTCCTCGCTCTTGCAGTCGTCACGCTGCTTGCGTTTTTCGCAAGCTCAATCTGTCCATGGTCCGGCGACGGCAGCAGGATCTGCCCGAGTTGCTGGCATTTTTCGCTTTCCCCCGGCACCTATGGCGCAAACTGCGCACCACCAACGTGATCGAGCGCTGTTTTGTCGAGGTCCGACGCCGCACCCGACCCATGGTGTGCTTTGTGAATGTCGAGAGCGTGGACCGCATCATCTACTCCATCTTCCAGAGATTCAACCTGGAATGGAAAAACCGCACCCTCAACCTATTTACGCAAGCAGCTTGACGTCACCCTGCTCTAGTATCTGCTTTACAAGTGGCCGATAGCGACGTAAACTCACTCCCCGCCTCCTCGGTAGGGATCAGATGTAATCAAGGTGTGATCGAATCTCCCATACAGTCAAAAGGGAGACTGTGCGGTCACGAGTTCCCGATGGAACCCAGAATGAAAATGGGGTCAGGCGGCGAGAGGTACTGGAGCGGAACTCAAAGCTGAAAGGAGAAACGCTGCGCATGCTGCCTCGTCGAATGAAGAGCTTTGCCAGGAACACGGCGCTGTTCGCGGGAGCCGTCTTTGTCAACACGATCATGGTCAGCGCGATCCCAGCGGAAGGCCAAGTTGCGGTAACCACGTACCACAATGACAACTATCGCACGGGCTGGAATTCGAGTGAAACCGCCCTCACTCCATCCAATGTGGGCAGTTCGTCGTTCGGGCTGCTGCAGACCGTGACTCTGAATGAGCAAGTAGACGCGCAGCCGCTGGTCGTGCCGGGTGTGAACATTACCGCCGGGAACTTTCAGGGGCAACACGATGTGGTTTATGTGGTTGCAGAAAGCGACACGGTCTACGCCATCGACGTCCATAGCGGAACTGTACTGCTGAGTCCCCGTTTCGGAGCGCCGGTGCACCAGCCGCTGGGCTGCGCCAACAACGGACCGAATGTTGGCATTCACTCGACGCCCGTGATTGACCTCAGCAGCAACACCATGTACGTGATCATGTACACGCAAGATGCGAGTGGACCAACCTATCGAATCCACGCTCTCGATCTTGGCAGTCTCAGCGATAAAGTGACGCCGCTGGTCGTAACCGCTTCGCATACGTTGACGGACGGCACGACCTTCACGTTCAACGCGACGTACCAGCGGCAGCGCCCAGGCCTCCTGTTGGCCAACGGCAACGTTTACGCGGGATTCGGAAGCTTCTGCGATCTTGCGGCGAACCTGTCGCGCGGCTGGTTGCTGGGCTGGACAGCGGGATCGCTGACCCCACTGGCGGCCAACCAGATCTTCGACACGCAGGCGACTTCGCCCAACAGCTTTTTCCTCACTGCGGTCTGGATGTCGGGCTACGGCCTGGCCACCGATAGTTCGGGGAACATTTTGTTCGTGACCGGAAACTCCGATTATTCGGGAACGACCTATGATGGCGTGAGCAACATCCAGGAAAGCGTGGTTAAAGTGTCGCCGAACTTGACCACCGTCCTCGACCTGTTCACACCCAAGAACCAGGCTGTGCTGGAGCAAACCGATGCTGACTTCGGCTCGGGCGGCGTCATGGTCCTGCCGGACCAGACTGGCTCCATCCCACGCCTGGCCGTCGCGGCGGGCAAGGTGGGCTCGATGTTCCTGATGAACGAAGACAACCTGGGCGGATATTCAACCACACACAATAATGTTCTGGGCGGCTACAACGTAGGGAACTGCTGGTGCGGGCCGTCTTATTTTGTTGATCCTGACGGAGCGGGGCGCGTGGTCTCAAGCGGCGGGAAAACAATCAAGGTTTGGAAGCTCCAGACCTCGTCCAAACCTTCGCTGACCAATGTTACGAGTTCGGGTGCGGTTGGGGGCGGACAGAGTGGCGGGTTCTTCACCAGCATCTCGTCGAACGGCACTTCGAGCCCGATTATCTGGTCGTTGTCGCACGCGACTGGGTCAGCAAACACCATTTTTCTCTATGCGTTCGATCCAGATTCGGGTGGAAGCAGCATGAAGCAACTCTTGAAAGTGAGCGCGGGCAGTTGGCCCTTTATTTTGGGCAATGCAAACCTGGTTCCGGTAGTGGCCAATGGACAAGTCTTCGTCGCGACCTACAAGCAATTGCAGATCTTTGGATTGAAGTCGAGCAGCAAGAAGAAGAAATAAACTAGAGGCGCCCTAGCGCGGAAATATCACCATTTGGAAGATTAACGCGGCTATCATGGCGAGCGTGCCGAGCAGCGCGTTGTACTCGCGATGTTTGAGATAGAGATCCCGCGAAAATCCTGCTGAAACCTTGTCTTCCGATTTCGAACGCGGGACGAGTCTGGGGAACAGACGTGGGACGCGGCGGGCGTACTCGTCGAACTCGGGGAACTTCTGGCGTAGGAATGCTTCTTCGTCGCGGATTACGGGAATGTAGATGGCGAAGAACACCATGAGGAGGGCGACGCCTACCCACCAACTGCGCGCGGCTATCGCAAACCCCACACCCATGAGCAACGATCCCAGGTACAGGGGATTCCTTGTGTAGGCGTAGGGACCGGAGGTTGCCAGCGCCTCATTCTTGCGGACGTGACCTGACGCCAGAGCGCGAATCAAGAGGCCTGGCGCGACCAGAGCCGCGCCCGCGGCTATCGAGCGCCACGACGGCCGCGCCAGCCAGAAATATATGAGCGCGAAGACGAATCCCAGCGGGACGCGGATGCGGCGGGCGATGCGCGACCAATCAGGCATGAGATTTCCCATCGATGCGAATGCGTGCCAGTAAGGAAGCGAGCCAAACGCGCGATTATTGTGTCGCAAAGAACGCGACACTTCGCGAGGCTCGCCCAGATCCCTCGCTGCGCAAAGAACGCTTGCTCGGGATGACACCTAAATTACACCAGCAACTCGCGAGCGGCAGCCACTACTGCTTGCGTGCTGATTTCCAACATGCCTTCGTCGGGATCGGCCCGGCGCGCATGCGTGGTCGGACTTGCGGGATTGCGCAGGACGATGTTCCGCGTGCCGTAGGGCCCGTTGCGAGCCGGGTCTGTCGGCCCGAAGATTCCTACTACAGGTACGTTCAATGCTGCTGCAAGGTGCATCGGTCCGGTGTCGCCTCCCACGAACAGCCGCGCGCGTCGCGTCAGGGCGATCAGCTCCGTGATCGATGATTTCATCGCGACCGCAGCGTCTTCACTTGCTGCCTCGGCTTGCTGGGCCATGCCCTCCTCGCCGGGACCGTAGTTGAGAACGGAACGCACACCGTCTTTGGCCAGTGCTCTCGCTACTAGGCCGTAGCGTTCTACGGGCCATCGCTTGGCTCCCCAGCCTGCGCCGGGATTCAGGATGGCGAAGTCGGAAATCCCGTGCTTTGCGAGCTGCCTGTCCATGTTAGTTTCGGACTCTGAATGACGAGGGAGTTCGACGCGTGGCATCTGCATCTTCCTCTCCGCGACCGCGGTGGCGAGCGAGAGATTCTGTTCGATGATGTGGATTCCCGAGGCGATCACCCTGCGTGTGTACCATAAGCTCGACGGAGATTCACGTGGCTCGGCGGCTCCGTAGATCACACTTGCCCTTGACCAACGCGCCAGCACGGCCGAGCGGATTGCTCCCTGCAGATCTACGGCTACGTCGTAGCGGGCGCCACGCACATCGTTCCAGACGGTGGCGATCTGCTGGATCGTGGGCATGGTAAAGAGCGACTTGCGCCAACCGCCCAGATTCACGGTGTGGACCCAGTCGGCAAGAGGGCGCTGTGGGGAGCGATGCCCGCGGCGCGGGGGACCGGGCGCGCAGAGAAGTTCCGCCCAGCGCTCTTCGATGAGCCATCCGATCGTGGCGTGTGGGAAGGCTTCGCGCAGAGCGTAGGCGGCGGGTAGAGTGTGGATCACGTCTCCCATGGCGCTCAGGCGGACAATCAACAGGCGGTCGATTTTCGGGCTAGAGGCTGCGCTTGGCAAGTCAACTGGCGCCCAAGAAGGCGCCGTGGGCGTGGCTCTGTGCCTGATGACGGAAGGTGCGCTCATTCGGACCCTGGCTTCGACGATAGGCGAGTGCGAATGATTTCGCTGGTGGAGTGATTCTTGGCGTCGCCTACTATGGCGACGCGGCCGCCGTATTCCGTTACGGCATCGCGCTCTGGAACGTTTTCGACAGTGTAGTCGGTGCCTTTGGCCTGGATGTCGGGGCGGATCTCGTGAATGATAGCCCGGACCTCTAGCTCAGGAAAGATGACGACCGCGTCTACGTCTTCGAGTGCGGCTACGATTTCGGCGCGTTCGTGATCTTGCATGATCGGGCGTCCCTCGCCCTTGAGAGTGCGTACGGATTCATCCGAGTTGATGGCTACCACGAGCTTGCCACCGAGTTCTTTCGCTCCCCGCAGATATCGGACATGGCCCACGTGGAGCAGATCGAAATTGCCGTTGGCCAGGGTAATGCGTTCGCCCGCACGCCGCCAATCTTCGACGCGACGGCGCAGTTCGTCGCGGCTCAGAATCTTGTTGCGCTCGAGTTTGATGTTTCCGTTCAATGAGGTCGAGTCGTGGGCGGAGCCTGTTCCAGGGCGTGCAACAGTTCTTCGCGTGAAACGGTGGCAGTGCCGCGTTTCATCACGACGATTCCGCCAGCGTAGTTGGCCAATTGTGCTGCTTCTTCGGTGCTCGCTCCGGTGGCCAGCGCGGCGGTGAAAGCTGCGATGACCGTATCTCCGGCGCCGGTGACATCGGCTACCTGATCGGAGCCAAAGATCGGGATATCCACGGGCTTGTGCCGGTGATTGAAAGCGACCATGCCATCGCGGCCGCGGGTGATCAGCAGGGACTGCAGCTTCATGCGCTCCATCACCTGCTCGCCGGCTGCGACGAGCTTCTCCCAGTTTTGACCGATGCGAATGCCGAGAGCCTCTTCTACCTCGGGCTCGTTCGGCGTGGCTGCGGTGGCGCCGGCATATTGCAGCAGGCGATAGCGAGAGTCGATGACAAGCGGAACTGTTCCGAGCTTGCCCTTCTCGCGAAGAGTGCTCACGATCGCGGGAGTGGCGGCGCCGTAACCGTAGTCAGAGACCAGGAGCGCGTCCGAGGCATGCATATACTCTCGCGTCGCAAGATAGAGTTCCCGCGTCAGATGCTGGTTGGGCGGCACCTGTGGTTCACGATCGACGCGCACGACCTGCTGGCGGGCTGTGTGGGTCATGCCGGCAAGAATGCGGGTTTTGGTGACGGTGCTGTAGCTCTTGTCTTTCAGGATGCCGCTCACCGCAATGCGCTTGTGCCGGAGATACTTCACGAGAAGGCGTCCTGGCTCGTCGTCTCCGACCACGCCCACCGGCAGGACGTTCACACCGAGATCCGCCAAGTTGTTGACCGCGTTCGCTCCGCCTCCGGGGACGACTGTTCGCTCGCGGTGCTTCAGAATCAGGACGGGAGCTTCGCGGGAGACTCGCGAAATCTCCCCGAAGATGAATTCGTCGGCGACCAGATCTCCGAGGACGGTGACGGTTATTTTGGGAAACGCGTCGACGATCTTGCGAAGTCGGTTGGCTTCTTTGGGATGTTTGGTCATTGGTTCTGTTTTTGCCATGTGGGCGGCTTCGCAGGGCGCATGCTCGAATTCGTGCCGTCCCTACGGGACTCGCTCACGATTGCCGCCCTACCCGGCACTGCCGTGCCGGGCTTTCACATTCCGCCCCTATGGGGCTGGGCCTGCCTAACGGCTGCCCGCGACCAAGCCGATTCTCTCATGTGCGGCTCTTTCGTTCCTGGATGGTGCGCAGGATGGTATCTACGGCGTTAGCAGCGTCGGCCAGTTCCATCTTTACGGGAACCACGGCGATTGGCTCGAGGGCTGAGAGATAGCCTCCAAGGTTGACCGCGTCCTTTTCAGTTGTGACGAAGCCGCCTGCCTCGCTGCGCTGCTTAAGTCGCAGTAGTTCGCGCACGTCCTTTTCGGAGTAGGCATGGTGGTCGCGGTAGAAGGCTTCGGCTATCGGTTCGATATTGGCGGCGCGCAGTTGCAACCCGAAATTCTGTGGTCGTGCGATGCCGCAGAAAACAACTGGACGCGGTGGAATGTTCGCGGGAGCGATCCCTCGCCGGACGCGCCAGGTGATCTTGCCGGCGAGCGGAAATGAGTCTGGAGAAGCTCCGCTCGTGAGCACAACAGCATTGGCGCGCTGAATGGAGGTGCACGGCTCGCGTAACCGGCCTGCGGGAAGGAGGCGATCGTTCGCGTCTTGCGCCGTTACCAGAACGATGTCGAAATCGCGCGCCAGGCTGCGGTGCTGGAAGCCGTCGTCGAGCAAGTGGAGTTGCGGCCCGAACTTGCTTTCGGCAAAACGACCTGCCTCGAATCGGTCTTCGCCAACGACCACGGGAATCTGCAGACGGCGGGCCATCAACAGCGGTTCGTCTCCGAAATGTTGTGGCAGGCCTGCGGGATCGACCAGCAGGACGCCACTGGATTTCCGCCCATAGCCACGGGAGAGCACGTCGAACTTGACTCCGCGCGCTTTGAGAAGGCCTCCCAGTAGCAGGACAAAGGGTGTTTTGCCGGCGCCTCCGGCGGAAAGGTTTCCTACACTCACCACCGCGCCTTTGAGGCGCCGAACCTGGAGTAATCCGCGGTCATACAGCGCGTTACGCGCAGCCACGACCTCGCCGTAAATGGTGGAAAGAGGATTCAATGGGTACGTGCGGGTTGCGGGGATGGCGGCTGGGTCTGTGCTCCCGCGATCAGTTCTTCCAACGCCTTGATTGTACGGAGCGTGGCTCCGGTCTGGGACCGCACTGTTTCGCGGGCCCTTCGGCCCAGCGCGGCGCGGTCAGAATCGTTGGCCAGCAACTCCATGAAGGTCAGCGGTAACTCCGCGGGTCCTACGATCCGGACCGCGTCCCGGCTCTGAAACAGGCCTACGATATCGCGGAAGTTCTCGGTGTGGTTTCCTACAACAATGGCGACGCCGTGCTGTGCTGGCTCGAGGATGTTGTGTCCTCCGCGGGGCACGAGGCTGCCACCGACAAACGCAATGTCCGCCAGGGCATAGAGTGAGGCTAGTTCGCCGATGGTATCGACGAGTAAGACTCCGTTGGTAATCGGTCCGGCGTTCCAGGTGGATCGCCGCCACCATCGAATACCCATCTGATCCAGCAGGCCGGCGACGGCGTCGAACCGCTCGGGATGGCGTGGCGCCAGAATCATTACTGCATGCGGATGCGCAACGAGAATATTCTCGAATGCTTTGAGCAATAACGGTTCCTCATCGTCAACCGTGCTACCGCAAACCAAAACTGGTCCTGCGCCAGCATCGAGCAGGGATCGCCGCAGGGTTTCCACGATGGGCGGCGGTGGAGGAAGAGTCATATCAAACTTGAGATTACCCGTGACCCCAACTCGCTCTGGTGCCGCTCCAATGGATTGGAGCCTTTCACTGTCTTGCTCGGTCTGGGCGAGAAGCAGGTCGACATTCGACAACATTCTTCGCAGCGCCCACCGAAAGCGCCGGTAGTTTGGCCAGGAACGATCTGAAAGCCTGGTGTTCACTACGGCGATTCGAGCGCCGCTGCGTCGCGCCAGGCGCAGGAAGTTGGGCCAGAACTCGGTTTCGGCAAGTACGACGAGGGAAGGCCGGAGCGCAGCCAAGTACGGCCGGATGGCAAATGCGAAATCCATGGGAAAGTAGAAAACGTTAGCTTCGCCGAATCGTTTGCGTCCGACCGCCTGCCCCGTGTCGGTAGTGGTGGAAATGACCACCCTTTGGTCCGGGAAACGCCGTCGAATTTCCTCGACCAGTCCTGCGACCGCCATGACTTCTCCTACCGACACGGCGTGCACCCAGATCGTCCCTGCAGGCTTGTTCGCCGAGCCTTCGCTGACTCGCGGGGGAACCTTTCCCAGTCGTTCCGTAAGTCCTCCGTGGTACTTGCCGTGACGGAGCATCTGGAAGAGCCAGTAGGGCAGGCTCAGCAGCATTGCCGCCGCAAGCAGGAAGCTATAGAGGAGGTAGAGCAAGCTGAGCCCATTCTAAACTGCGCTCCGACAGCGGGCACAGTACTTGCCTTTATAATCGGAGAATGCGATTGATCCGGGAATCGACGTTTGGTCGTAGTGTTTTGGTGCTTGTCGCCAGCGGAGTCTTGGCTGTCTGTGCCGCGGGCAAGGATTTTGTGAAACCCGCCGCACAGCCGGCCAAGACGTATCCGGCGCACGATGAGCATCCCAGCGAAAAGGTGGCGATTGCTGCCGATCCTTACGACACGCCGGAGAAAACGAAGATCTTCTCAGTCGACTTCCGCGAGCATGGGTATTTGCCGGTGTTCCTTGTCGTTACCAACGATGGGGACCAGCCCATTTCCATCGCCAACATGGAAGTGAAGCTGATAACGGCAAACCGGTCGAAGCTGACGCCGGCTTCGCCGGAAGACATCTACCGGCGTTTATCCAATCCTCGGGCCAATACGAACTCTCCGGTGCCGTTCCCCATCCCGCGTAAGAAGGTGAAGGGAACGGTCAGCAAGAAGGAGATGGACGAGATCGAATCGTCGGAGTTCGCTGCCAGGGCGGTTGAACCTCACACTACGCAATCGGGCTTTTTGTACTTCGACGTTGGAGGAATCGCTGCCCCGCTTGAGGGTGCGCATATCGACATCACTCGCATTAAGGATGCGAAGGGAATTGAGTTGATGTATTTCGAGATTCCCTTGGAGAAGTATTTGAGCACGCCGCAGAAGTCCAACTAGCGCGGATCCGGGTGCACAATGAATCTCCGCCCTCTTCTCGTGGCATCATACCCACTTCGGTGCAGTTCAGCCGGATGAGAGATCCCTTGCGGGGACGGGGCTGCCGACGTACCCGCGAGATCCCTTCGACTTCGCTCAGCGCAGGCTCTTCCCTCCGCCTGAAAAGCGGCTGCGGTCAGGATGACGCCCTTGAGAGTGGGGACGGTTGAACCCCAAAAACTGCGCCGTGACCAGGATTCGCACGGGTTTTATAATCACTTGACCTGATATGTCTACCTCTTTGGACGCTTCTGTCGCCGCGGCTGCCAAGTACGAGCCGGCCATCGGCTTGGAAGTGCACGTCCAACTGCTGACCGCGACGAAGATTTTTTGCTCGTGCTCGACGCGGTTCGGTTCTCCGCCAAATACCAACGTTTGCCCGGTATGTCTGGGCATGCCGGGTGCGCTGCCGGTGCTCGACCGCAAGGCGGTTGAATTTGCGATGCTGGCGGCAATGGCGCTGAATTGCCGCATCAATGAGACGTCTATCTTTGCGCGCAAGAATTACTTCTATCCTGACCTGCCCAAGGGATATCAGATTTCACAGTATGACAAGCCTCTTGCCGAGCACGGGTTCATTGAAGTTCCGGGCAATGGCGGGAGGAAGAAGATTGGCATCACCCGCGTACATCTTGAGGAAGACGCGGGGAAGAGCCTGCACGAAGGCTTTCCCGACTCCGCTGAGAGAACTGCGATCGACCTCAACCGCACGGGGGTGCCCCTGATCGAGATCGTCAGTGAGCCGGACATCGCGACGCCGGATGAAGCTTACGAATACCTGACTCGCTTGAAGGAGATCATCCTCTACACGGGGGTGAGTGATTGCAACATGGAGGAGGGCTCGCTGCGGTGCGATGCCAACGTGAGCGTGAGGCCTCGTGGGCAGAAAGAATTCGGCACCAAGACGGAAATCAAGAATGTGAATTCGTTTCGCTTTATTCGCGAGGCCGTGGTGTACGAAATCGGCCGCCAGGTCGAGCTGATCGAGGCGGGCGGGAAGATTACGCAGGAGACCCGACTGTACAACTCGAACGAGGGAAAGACTTACGGCATGCGTTCAAAGGAGCAGGCGCACGATTACCGGTATTTCCCGGAGCCCGACCTGCTCCCTCTGGTGGTGGACGAGAAGTGGAAGGCGGAGATCACGAGGTCGTTGCCGGAGTTGCCGGAGGCTCGGCGCGAGCGCATGGTGAACGAGTATGGCATCACGGAATACGACGCGCAGGTGCTGACGTCTTCTAAATCGCTGGCGGATCAGTTCGAGACGGCGGCGAAGGCGGCGAAGAATCCCAAGCGCGTGGCGAATCTGGTGCAGGGCGAGTTGATGGGGCGTCTGAAGGCAAAGGGCATCGAGATCGAACAATCGCCGATTTCGATGAAGGGCGTGGCGGCATCGGCTGATCTGGTCGAGTCGGGCGCGATTTCCGGCAAGATGCTGAAGGATCTCTACGACCTTGGTTTCGAACGGGGGGAAGACTTTCCGCAGGTTTATGAGGAGGAAGGGCGGCCGCGGCAATCCTCGGATACATCGGCGCTGGAAAAGATTATTGATGACGTGCTTGCGGCTAATCCCAAGCAGTTGGAGCAGTATCGTGCAGGGAAGAAGACCATGCTCGGGTTTTTTGTGGGCCAGGCGATGAAGGCTTCCAAGGGCCAGGCGAATCCGCAACTGGTGAATGAGTTGCTGATCAAGAAGCTGGAATGATGTGAACAGTTCTTGTGTCGGACCGGGTCTCTGACCCGGATCGGTCACAGGTTACCTGGACCATCACTTCCGTCATCTAAACCTTCCCTCCCGGCTTGTCTATCATGACACTGGGCCCGCTTGCCCTGGGCTGACCGCCTGAGTGTTGCCATGAAGAAGTTCAAGCTTGACCGCATCATCAGCATTGCCACGCTGGTTGCGTCGGTGATCGCCATACTTCTGGTGTTGAAGAAACCGGTGCCTGTTTCGGTGCCACAGGCTCCTGCGGCCGTCGCGGCGAATGCGCAATCGTTTGAGCAGAAACTTGAGCAGCTGGAGCAGGCCTCGCAACAGTCACAGGCGAGCGCAGGATACTCCCAACCTTCACAATCAGGGCCAAGCCAGTCGGGTTCGGGAACGGCGGGTTCGGGAACACCGGGTCCCAAGGCTGAAGTGCGTATCAATTCTGACGAAATCGGCGCGGTGCTTGCCCAATCGCTGGGCATGGCGGGCGGGGCCTCTGCGCTGACTCCGGATGCAAACATCGGCAGCTCTGCGCCCACGATCAAGGACCAGCACGTAAGCCTTGAGGGGGACGTGGTCCACGGGCAATTTCTCACCGAGATTGCGGGCAAAGACGTTTGGATCACGGTCTCTGGTCACATCGGAGAGAAAGATGGCTACGCGACTTTCGATCCCACCGAATTCAAGGTGGGAGACCTCAACGTTCCCGTATCGCTGGTCAACCCGGCGCTGCAGAGGAAGCTCGCGGAGGAGCGCGATCGCCTGAAACTTCCGAACTCTGTGGGGGGCGTGAAAGTGGAGAACGGCGAGCTGGTGATGCAGCAGAAGTAGAGTGTTTTGCGCCGGATCTTACCTCAGCGGCTAAAGCCGCAGTTTTTATGCTCACTTACGGCGCGGCTTGAAGCCGCGCCCTTTCAAAACAGAATCTCCGGCCGAATTTTTCGGCAACCTACGAAGGCCACCGCTGCAGAGGGATCGTTAGCTGTGGGGTTCTACCGGCAACGCATTGCCCGCGGCGACCTTCGCATACCATCTGCCCGATTCCTTGATCGTGCGCTGCTGCGTCTTGAAATCCACGTACGCGAGGCCGAAGCGTTGGCTGAAGCCTTCGGCCCACTCGAAGTTGTCCATCAAGGTCCAGGCGTGGTAGCCGCGTACGTCCGCGCCATCCTGAATTGCGCGCGACAGTGCTGCCAAATATTCGCGGTGATATTCCACGCGACGGGCATCGTGGACGATTCCATGGGCGCCCGGACCATCGTTGCATGCGCATCCGCTCTCGGTTATTTCAATTACTGGCCGGTTGTAGTCACGGGTGATGCGCATCACCATGTCATAGAGTGCCTGCGGCCAGACTTCCCATCCGGCGTCGGTCTTCGGGCCTTGTTGGCCGCCAGCCATCCTTACGGGAAACAGCCAATCCTGCGCGTGTGTGACCCTCTCCATCGTGCTTGGAGCCGATGCAATCGTGCGGTAATAGAGATTGATACCTAAGAAATCCAGCGGGGCGCGGACTTTCTCCATGTCGCCAGACTTGATTCGCATGGCGGTTTCGGGAAGGAAGGTGAGCGCCTCGGGATAGCGGCCGTGCAGCGCAGGCTCCAGGAACCAGACATTGGTGATGGCATGCGCCCGCTCGGCTGCCAGCTTGTCGGCTTCCGAATTCGTCGCGGGCTCGCAGGAAGACATGCTGAACGCCGTTCCCACCCGCGCCGCGGGACGCGTGGCCTTAAGCGCCCGGAATCCTTCGCCCTGGGCCAGATTGACTACGTGCGTGGCGCGCAGGAAATCCAAAAGACTCTTGCGTCCCGGCGCG
>WNEZ01001334.1_pt1 | contig 23256 bp, 17 predicted proteins | sample 5400521 | NCBI WGS metagenome assembly WNEZ01 (sample SAMN13153339, study PRJNA577476) | soil metagenome | isolation source: 120 cm saprolite under Douglas fir tree site 2 hole 1 replicate 1 | place: USA:California | collected 2015-04-18
TCCAGAGCCCCCCGATTGCCGGTCCAACCGCAGATTTGAAGACCCTACCGAAGGGCGCAAGAATCCTGGTTGTTCACGGGCGCAATTCGGACTGCGGAATCCTGGTTGACAAAGTCATTGGAGTCATTCGTCTCCGTCCTTCCGAGATCGAGCCACCCCCAGCGCGGTTCGACAAGGAGCGCGACTTCGTGCTGGGGCTTGGCCGTTTCGAAAACGGGAGCGTGATGCTCCTCAATGTCAATCAGGTGCTCGAGTGACGGAGCAGATTCTTCTTTCCAGGAATCCCTCGGCGGACGCCGCAGACCCGGAGCTGCAGCTCTGCGTCTTCAAGGTCGGTCGGCAACCCTACGCGGTCGATCTGATGCGTGTCGAGGAAGTTCTCCACTCGCCCGAGGTGAATCCGATTCCCAGCGCTCCTTCATTTACCGCGGGGGTGCTTCGTCTGCGCGGTTCGATCGTGCCGGTGATCGATCTCAGAGAGCTGCTTTCGATCAAGAGTCCGCCGGCGATCGGTCCGAAATGTTTGATTTGTCGCGTGGGCAGGCGGCGCGTGGGAGTGATGGTCGACGAGGTCGGCGAGGTGATGCGGGTACGTCGAAGCCAGCTCACACCGCTGCCCTCGTTGGTGGCGCCCGGAGAAAACCCGCACCTGGTAGGTCTGGCCGGACTGCCGGATCGGCCGGCGCTCCTGCTCGATCTCAAGTCCCTCCTTCGAACGAAGGCGGGGATTCCAGGGCCTCGCTAGGGCGTAATCCGCTCCATCATCCGAGCGAACGGGATGGTCTCCCTGACGTGGTGCAGGCCGCACAACCAGGCCACCGTCCGTTCCACCCCTAACCCGAAGCCGGAATGCGGGACGGTGCCATACTTGCGTAGGTCCAGATACCAACTGAAGGCTTCGCGAGGAAGCTGGTGCTCTTCGATCCGCCGCTCGAGCGTTGCAAGATCATCCTCGCGCTGCCCGCCGCCGATGATTTCTCCGTAGCCTTCCGGCGCGAGAATATCCATGCCCAGGGCCAACTTGGGATCCGACGCATCGTGCTTGAAATAGAAGGCCTTCAGGCTGGCCGGATAGCGGTGCACGATGACCGGGCGGTCGAACTGGTTGGCGAGCACAGTCTCCTCATCGCCGCCGAAATCGTCTCCCCATTGAACCGGGTGGCCGGCGGCCCGCAGTCGCTCGACTGCTTCAGAGTAGGTGATTCGCGGAAAGGGTTTCTTCACATTGTCCAGGGGAGCGGTATTCCGTTCGAGCATGCTTTGAATCTCCGAGCGATGCTTCGAAAGAACCTGCTCGACCAGATAACAGATCAGCCCCTCGGCCAACTCCATCGCGCCCTCGAGGGACATGAACGCAACTTCGGGTTCCACCATCCAAAACTCAGTCAGGTGACGACGGGTCTTGCTTTTTTCGGCCCGGAAGGCAGGTCCAAAGCAGTAGACCTTGCCCAAGGCCATCGCCGCCGCTTCCATGTAGAGCTGGCCCGACTGCGTGAGGTAGGCCTTGCCGAGGTCGAAGTAGGGAACCTCGAACAGCGTGCTCGTGCCTTCGCAGGCCGCAGGGGTGAAGACCGGAGCGTCCACCAAGGTAAAGGCATTCAGATCGAAGTAGTCGCGGATTGCTTTCGCCACGGTGTGGCGAACACGAAGAATCACGTTTTGGCGCGCGGACCGCAGCCAGAGGTGGCGGTGTTCCATCAGGTACGCAACGCCGTGTTCCTTGGGCGTAATCGGGTAGTCCTTCGCTTCCTGGATCACCTCCAGGTCTTTTACCGCCAGCTCGAAACCTATCGGGCTGCGCTTGTCAGCGCGCACCAGACCGCGGACGCGCAACGACGTCTCTTGCCCCAGGTGGTCCGCTTTCTCGAAGACCTCCGGCGAAACGTCGCCCTTGAAGACCACGGCTTGGATGATTCCGGAGCCGTCTCGAATCTGAAGAAAGTGCAGCTTGCCCGAGGAACGCTTGTTGTACAGCCAGCCCTGCAGCTCCACTTCCTGGTTTTCGTATTGAGAGATGTTGCGAATCGAAACAATTGGCCAAGACATGCGCTTCACTTTACATCATCGAAGGTGCGCAGAAAGCACCCGAGAAAGTGATAAGAACGGCCGCCGATGCCAATGCGCGAGCGTTACCAACCAGAGGAGTTCGAAAAGAAGTGGCACGCCCGCTGGGAGCAGGAACGGGTGTTTCGAGCGGACTCCCGACCGGGGAAACCAAAAAAATACGTCCTGGAGATGCTTCCGTATCCGAGCGGGGCCCTCCACATGGGCCACGTTCGCAATTACCTGATTGGCGAAGTGTACGCGCGCTATTTCTGGATGAAGGGGTTCGACGTGCTCCACCCGATGGGTTGGGACGCATTTGGGCTTCCTGCCGAAAACGCGGCGATCAAGGATGGAGTTCACCCGGCGATCCGCACGCAACAGAATATCGAGTCGATCAAGCGGGAGATAAAGTCGCTGGGGTATTCGTACGACTGGAGCCGCGAGTTCTCGACCTCCGACAGCGAGTATTACCGGTGGAATCAGTGGTTTTTCATTCAGTTTCTCAAGCGCGACCTGGTCTACCGCCGTTTGGGGAAAGTGAACTGGTGCACCGGTTGCCTGACGGTGATCGCCAACGAGCAGGTCAAAGAGGGCCGGTGCGAGCGCTGCGACTCTCCGGTGGTGGAGCGCGAGTTGCCGGAATGGGCCCTTCGCATCACCCGGTATTCGGATCAGCTCTTGGAGGGCCTCGATCGTCTCAAGGAATGGCCGGACCGAATCGTTTCGATGCAGAGAAATTGGATCGGACGCTCGGAAGGAGCGGAGGTCGACTTCAGGATCAAAGGAACAGACCAAAGCATCCGCATCTTCACCACCCGGCTGGATACGATTTTCGGCAGTACCTACATGGTGATGGCGCCGGATCATCCGCTGGTGGCGCAGATCGCAACTCCTGCTCAGCGGCAAGCGGTTTCCCAGTTTGCTGCGAAGACCCAGGCGATGCGCAAAGTGGAACGGACGGCGGAGGGCACCGAAAAAGAGGGCGTATTCACCGGCGCCTATGCGGTTCATCCCTTCACCGGCGAAGACCTGGCAATCTGGGTCGCCAATTTCGTGCTCGCCGAGTACGGCACGGGCGCGGTGATGGCGGTTCCGGCGCACGACGCCCGAGATTTCGCCTTCGCACGAAAGTACCACCTGCCGATCAAGACGGTGATCCGTCCCGCAAGTGCCGATCGAACCGAGCCGCCGGCGACGGAAGAGGCGTTCGTCGAGGATGGAGTGCTGATCAACTCCGACGGATTTGATGGCCTTCGTTCAGAAGAGGCAAGGCGGCAGCTGGTTGAGCGACTGGAGCGCCAGGGACGCGGCAAACTGGCGGTGCTCTACCGCCAGAAGGATTGGGGGATTTCGCGACAGAGATATTGGGGTACCCCGATCCCGATCATCTACTGCGAAAAGTGCGATCCCGAGCGCCGCGGGATTCCCGTGCCAGAGGAAGATCTGCCGGTGCTGCTGCCGGAGATCGACGTTCAAGCGGTGCTGACCGGTAAGGGCGAGCCTCCGCTGGCCAAGGTTCCTTCGTTCATCAATACCCGCTGCCCCCGGTGCGGAGGCCCTGCTCGGCGCGAAGCGGAAACGATGGACACCTTCGTTGATTCGGCTTGGTACTACGCGAGATATCTTTCGCCGCACTACGACCGCGCTCCGTTCGAGCCTTCGCAGGCCAAACGCTGGTTGCCGGTAGACATCTACGTCGGCGGGCCGGAGCACGCGGTGATGCACCTGCTCTATTTCCGCTTCTGGAGCCGATTGATGAAGGAGATGGGTCTGACCGACAACGACGAGCCGGTAATCAGGCTGATTACCCAGGGTATCGTCAACGGGCCCGACGGGAGAAAAATGTCGAAGCGCTGGGGAAATGTGGTGACCCCGGCTGCAATCGTGGAAAAATATGGGGCAGACACCGCCCGGACGTATGTGCTCTTTGCAGGTCCACCGGAGCGCGATTTCGACTGGTCGGATGAGCAAGTTGAGGGGGCCCATCGTTTTTTGAAGCGCGTATGGGCGCTGGCTCTTCAGCACCAGTCGCTGGCCAAGGTCGCTCTGCCCAGCGGTCGGGTTGCAGGCACCGCCCTGGAGATCCGGCGGGCCGCACACAAATGCGTGAAGCGGGTCGGCGAGGCGATCGAGCGGCTATCATTCAACACCGCGATCGCGGGGATCATGGAGCTCGCCAACGCGCTCTATGCAGCGGGAACGCCTCAGACCGAGGCCGAAAAAGGGGCAATGGCGGAAGCTCTGCGGATGCTGCTGCTGATCATCAGCCCATTTGCTCCTCACCTCGCCGAGGAAATCTGGAGCAGCTATGGGTATCCCGGTTTGGTGGCCGCCCAACCTTGGCCCAGTTTCGATCCTGCGCTGGTTGTCGATGACATTCTGCCCTACGCGGTTCAGGTGAACGGAAAGCTGAGGGCGGAGATCCGAGTCCCCGCCGAAAGCGGAGAAGCCGAGGTGCGTGTCGCGGCCGAGGGCGACGAAAAAGTTCGCTCGAGTCTGGCGGGGAAGAACGTGCGCAAAGTCGTCTTCGTTCCTCGAAGGCTGATCAATTTCGTTGTTTCCTGACCGGAGGCCCGTGGCAGCCAGCTCGCAGGATCGAATCGCCCGCGATCGGTTGCTCGATTGCTACCGACCCTTCCTTGAGGCCGACCTGGGGCGGGGCCATTTGATTCGCCTCTCGCAGCGACGGCTCGAGTGGGTTGGAGGGCGCGGCGGAGAACCGCTGATCGTCAAAATCGAGGACCTGCGCTGCGTCTCATTGGCCGAGCGACCGGCGTGGGAGGCGCTTTTGGTGGGAATCTTGCTTGCCGGGGGCTTCGCGCTTGGCCCCCCGTGGGCGATTCGCCTGCTGCTTGGCGGTCTGATCCTGCTGTCGCTGATCGCCTGCTTCGCGCAAAAACGCTATGCGCTAAGGCTGCAATTGCGCAGCGGGCAAGTCCTCGAGGTTGCTCTGGGCACCGGTACGAAACGCGCCGCCCAAACCGAGCGAGTGCGAAGCGTGTGGGCAACCCTCTCCGCGGAACTGAGAAGCTTGGGGGTTGCCTAGGTTGGAGCCACCAACGACTTAGCCAGCCGCGCCACCCGGCGCGCCGCATTCCGCGGATGGAGCACACCTTTGGAGGCTGCTTTGCTGATTGTACGAACGGCCAGTCGCAACGCCTCCTCGGCTTTTTTCGGGTCGCGCGTAGCAATCGCCTCTCGGGCGGATTTGATTGCGCTCTTCACTCCGGTACGGATCGCGGCATTGCGCATTCGACGACGTTGCGCCTGACGGTTTCTCTTTTGCGCAGACTTGGTATTCGCCACGAGGGTCCGGCTAAGTACCAGCCGGATCGGCGCCCGTCAAGGTTGGCCGAAACCAGCGTGCTCGGTTGGTCTGTGGAAAAGCTCCTGGGGCTGGAGCGCTAACTGCGCGAGCTTCGGACGGAAGAGTCTCGCAGAATTCATCAGCAGCGACGAACCAACCGGTCCGGGTTCGCCTGACGCTTCGCTATCTCCACAGACTTCTCCCCAGATTCGTAACAGATCTTGTGGAGAATTGAGCAAACCGGGCGCTCAAGGTTTCGAGCGCTGGGCGGGCGATTGATCGCTGAACGTAGTCCGTTGCTCGCGCTGCTTCGCCTGCTGCCAAAGCTGCTCCATTTGCTCCAAGGTGGCTTGGCCGAGAGCGATGCCTTCTCGGCGCAGTCCGTCCTCGACGAAGCGAAAACGGTTGACAAACCGATCATTTGCCTGTCGAAGCGCATCTTCCGCCGGAGTGCGCGTGAATCGCGCGAGGTTGACGAGGGCGAACAGCAGATCGCCCAGCTCGTGCTCGATCGAGCTTGGATCTCCCGAGGCGATCGCTTGATCGAGCTCGGCGATTTCCTCGCTGACTTTCTCGCGAACTTCGCCAATACTGCGCCAATCAAATCCAATCCGTGAAGCTTTCTCGGTCAACCGCTCGGCCCGCATCAGCGCCGGGGCGGCGGAGGGAACGCCTTCTAGCACCGAGCCTTCATCCCCCGTTTTTTCCCTGCGCTCGGCTGCCTTGAGCTTGACCCAGTTTTGATGGACTTGCTCCGAATCCTTGACTTGCAGCCCGCCGAAGACGTGGGGGTGGCGCCGGATCAACTTCTCACCAACTTGACGGCAGACCTCGGCGATATCGAATTGTCCTCGCTCCGTGGCGATCTGTGACTGAAAGACCACTTGAAAGAGTAGATCTCCCAGCTCTTCGCACAACCCGCGCCAAGGTCCACCCCTGACCACCTGGTCCATTTCATCGAGTACTTCGTAGGCCTCCTCGATGACATAGGGACGGAGGGAACCCAGGGTCTGCTCGCGATCCCAGGGGCATCCCTGATCGCCCCTCAGCCGCGCCATCACTTCAAGGAGTTTTTGAAACTCCGTTCCCGCATCTTTCGGCATGTCTGACTCCAACCCTCGAACCCTCCTTCTGCCTCGACTCTCTAGCTTTGGCCCATCTTGCCGCGCTCGCCTATCATGCTCGTCAGGAAATGGGGTTACGCAATGTGTCCAGGTCACGCGCCCGCTTAGCCGCGTGCATGCTGCTGGCGGCGACTGGTTCGGGCGGGGCCGCGGAAACCAAGCTGGACCCGGGTGACGCGATTCGGGTGGCTTGGAAAAACTGGCGAGCGGCGAATGAGAGCTCGGATGGTTCCGCGACGACCCACGCGCTGCAAAGGCTGCTGCAGGCGAAACAGGATCTCGGAGTCGAGGACCTCGATGCCTTTGGCATCGCCCTGATCCGAGCGGCGGAAGCTCGCCTGGAACAAAGTGATTCGGTCACCGCGCTGGCCCTGAGCACGAGCGCTGTACAGCTGGATCCCGATTCGCCGGCAGTGCACTGGGCAACGGCCAAGATCAACTTCTTGGTGAGTCCGCTCAGTCCGGGATCCTACTTGGGGGAGATCGCCGCAGGATTGCAGGCGGGCTGGAGAGATCCGATCTATCGCCGGGCGGTGTTTGGCGACTTGGGAACGGGCGCTCTGATCGCGTTGCTGGCGACCGCGATGACCGTTTTGGCGACAATCTGCTTGCGGCGCTGGCGCTACTTCGTCCACGACTTTCATCACCTCTTTCCGAGGAGCTTTGCGCCCTGGCAAACCACCTTGCTGGCCGCTCTTTTGCTCCTCTTGCCGCTCGCCTTCCGGCTTGGCTGGGTGCCATTTTTCCTCGCCCTGCTTGGCGTCACCTCGATGTACCTTTCGCCAACCGAGCGGGTGGTCGCCGGAATCCTCGTCGCCACCCTGGGCTGGGTTCCGGTGGTGGCCGGACTCCTGGTCCGAATGACCTCGTTCTCGGGCACCCCGGCAGAGGACATCTACCATCTGGAGCGAGGCGGTCCGGAATCGGCCGCTGCCGAGTTACACGTCCGAAAGCGCATCGAGGACGGCAAGTCGAATTTTCCCGAGCTGTTCGCGTTAGGCAGGCTCGAGCTGCGCCGAGGCAGGCTAGAAGAGGCGATCCGCCACCTGGGGACGGCGCTCTTGGATCGCAACAACGATCCGCGGGCCCTTACCAATCTTGGAAACGCGATGTTCGCGAAGGGCGACCTCGAAGGTGCGGCCGACAGCTATCGGCGCGCCACTCAATCGGATCCAAGCTTGTTGGCCGCCGGATCGAACCTGTCCAAGCTCTACTCGTGGCAGGCAAAGATCGCTAGCCCGGACGGCCCGACCAACCGTGAGGCTCCCGGCAGCTTGTACGCCAACCGCGAATTGCTGGGTGTGCCTCTCGGGCCCGACGAGATGGCGCTGGCGGCCAGATCGGACGAGCAGGAGCTCAAGGTTGAAAACGAGCTGAGATTGCGATTGTTGGGCGACGTCCCACCGCCGATGGCCTGGATCTACCCCTTGCTTCTTTCGGCCTTGATCGCCGCGCTCGGGTTCGCCCACCAGCTGATCGAAGCGTGCTCGGGGTGCGACAAGTGTGGCCGACCGATCTGCCGAAAGTGCGACCCGGAGCTTGGGATGGGGAGCTTGTTCTGCAACCAGTGCGTGAATGTGTTCGCGCGCCAGGGCACGGTGGCGCCGGCGGACAAGGTCCGAAAACAGATCGAAGTGGCCCGCTACCAGCTCCGGCTCGAACGAACTTCGTACGTGTTGAGCCTGTTGTGCTCTGGTGCCGGTCACCTTTACGTCGGGGTACCGATCGCCGGAGCAAGCTACGCGTTTCTCTTCCTGTTCGCATTCATTGGCGTGCTGTTCCATCAAGGGGTGCTGAGAGTCCCCTACCTGGCTGACCGCTCGTGGTGGGGCGTCGTTCCATTGGTAGCGATGATGATCACGGTGCATCTGATGTCGCTGCGCGACTTTTTCCGGCGGCTATCGATCTGAGAGCGTTCGCCGCAGGAGCAGAAGATGGCGCTTAGAGGCACTCTAAAGGACTTCGGGATTGCCGATATCCTTCAGTTTATCGGCCAGCAGCAACGCAGTGGCACACTGTTGCTTCGGGCGAAGCAGCGCGAGGTGCGAATCGGGTTTCGCGACGGTGCGATCGTCAAGGTGGAGGACGTCAAGAAGCGAAGCAAGGACCTGATTGGAAGATGGCTGCTGAAAGCCGAGCTGGTCACCCAAGAGCAACTCGCCGCCGCCCTGGAAAAACAGAAACGTACCTTGATGAGGCTCGGAGACGTGCTGGTATCGGACGCGCTGGTGAGCCGTGAACGCTTCGAGCAGGTGGTCCAGCTTCAGGCGACCGAGGTGCTCTACGAGCTGTTCGGCTTAAGAGCCGGGACCTACCACTTCGAGCAGGGGGAAGTGGACCTGAACGCGGACGCGATTCGACCGTTGCGGGCCGAGGCAGTTCTGATGGAGGGCTTTCGCCAGTTGGACGAATGGCCCACGATCAGGAAGAGGGTTTCAAGCCCACGGCTGGGCTTTCGCAAGCTCAAGGAATTGCCCGTCCCGGAACGAGCGCACTCGACCGACGGCAACGAGGACACCCTGGTCGATTTCGATGGACCGGATCGGGGGATTGAACCGATTGGCGAGGCGGAGCGAGTTGTGTTTGCCCTGGTCCAACCGGATCGCGACGTGGAGAAGTTGACCGATCTCTCCTGCCTAGGTCACTTCGAGACCTGCAAGGCCTTGGCGAACCTTCTCAATTGCGGCTATCTGCAGGCGCTCGCGCCCGAGCATCGACTCCCCGGGCTCGGGACCGAAGGTCGCTGGGTCGACCGTTTGAGCAGCGCCTGGATGCGGGTCGGGTTGGCGACGATTGGGTTCGCCGGGCTCGCCCTGGTGGCTTCACAGCTGAGTCTTCCCGGGATTCGCTTGCGCAGCTCGGCCACCTCCGCCGATGCGGACCGCGCGATTCAGCGCTTTGTTGCTCGGGCTCAGCTGAGCCGGATAGCCAGCGCGCTGGAAGTCTACCGGTCAGAGACCGGTCGGCTGCCCGATAAACTGGAGCCGTTGGTGGATCTGCACCTCTTGCGATCAGTCGACCTACATTATCCCTGGCACGAGAATTACTATTATCGGCCGATCTCGGACCAAGAGTTTATTCTCTTACCCCCGTTGCGCTAGATTCTTGGTCCGAGGGCGCTTATCTTTCGCCCGTCGAGACCGTACCAGGAGAAAAGAAACGATTTGAGACCCCATACCATCGAGTCTGCACCCAGCGCGAAGGTTGATTTGGCAGACAACGACGTCGCCCGAAACCTGTGCGGGGAGCAAAATGCCAATCTCAAAGTTATCGAGCGGCGGCTTGGGGTCAAAATCGGGCAGAGGGGAACGGAACTTCACCTCTCCGGGCCGCCTGAAGCGTTGGCATTCGCGGCCAAGCTGGTTGAGCAGCTGGAGGGCATGGTTCGCGCCGGTCACTCGATGCACGGCCCGGACGTAGAACAAGCAATCAAGGTCCTTGCGCGCGGAACGGAAACGCTCAAGGAAATTGTCTCCAAACCGCTGTTGATCCGCGTCGGCAATCGTCAAATCACTCCCAAGAGCATCAACCAGAAGCGCTACCTCGATGCGATCCGGGCGCACGACATTGTTTTCGGAATTGGACCGGCAGGTACCGGCAAGACTTACTTAGCGATGGCGATGGCGGTGGCCTACTTTCAAGAGCGCAAGGTCAAGCGGATCATCCTGGCCAGACCGGCGGTCGAGGCTGGTGAAAAGCTGGGCTTTTTGCCGGGCGATCTGGCGGAAAAGGTGGATCCTTATCTTCGACCTCTCTACGACGCTCTCGATGATCTGATGGATGCTGATCGCAGCGGTCAGCTGCTCGAGCAACGGACGATCGAGGTTGCTCCTTTAGCCTTCATGCGCGGTCGCACCCTGAACGATGCCTTCGTGATCTTGGACGAGGCGCAGAACACGACGATCGAACAAATGAAAATGTTCCTCACCCGGCTCGGCTTTAACAGCAAGGCGGTGGTGACGGGCGATGTGACGCAGATCGATCTCCCGGCAGGGAAGGTCTCAGGGCTGGTCCATGCGCGGAAGCTACTTCAGCACATCGAGGGCATCGGCTTTTCGGACTTTTCGGAGCTGGACGTGGTTCGGCATCCGCTGGTGCAGGAAGTGATCCGGGCTTACGACCGAGAGATCGCACAGGCCGCACCGGATTCGCCGCCCAGTTCTCCCGAAGCGGCGCCCCCACCGGAACCGGCCGCTTGAAAGCGTCCCCGACCCCCCGTAGGGTGCCCGGATGGCGCAGCTCCTAAAGCCGCAGAACCCTTCCCAGGCCTTGGGAGGATGGAGCGAGCGCCTCAGTTCTTCAGCGCGATGGTGGGGCAGCGTCACCCATCTGATTTTGCTGATCGTCATCTCGACCGCCTCCGCCTTCGTGATTTCTCCGTCGCTCTACAGCCAGCAGCTGCCCGAGCTTGGACCGGATGACCTGGGCAAGCCGTTTCGAACCACTCTGGCCTCCGGTTTCAAGGCAGCGCGGGACTACGAGATCGTCGACCGGACCGCAACCGAGCAGCGGCGACAAGAGGCTCGAGCTTCGGTTCGCCCGGTTTATGACTACAACCCGGCCCTGGTCGGCGAGCTGAAATTGGCCCTTCACGATGCGTTTGAATCGATCCGCTTCGCGGTCACCCAGTTTGAAACGGAGTCGGGCGCGAAGCTTGCGGAGGCCTCGCAGGCGCAAGAAGGTGCGCCCTCGGCGAAGAAGCCTCGACGGGCGGCAGAATCGAAGGTGGCGCCTGCCGAAGCTTTGAACGTTCGGCTGCGATCGGAGCGCCGGGCGTTTGAGCAGCGACTCTTCTTGCTCGATGACGAGGACTTCGAGGCCTTGGTGTCCACCCGGTTCGGGCGTAGCCAGGAACAAGCGGTCGCGGCCTTAATCGAGCAGGCCTACAACTCGCCAGTAGCGCCCTCCCGCGACGAGCTCTCACAGGTTGGAGCGCAGGGCATCGTGGTGCGGATTCTGGGTAGCCAAGGCGAGCAGGTCAGCGCCGTGGTACCTCCGGTGATCAACGATGTGGGGGAGGCCAAAGCCGAGCTCGATCGACTCGCCTCGGTTCCGGCAAACCCTCTCTCTGATTTTCCGCCGAACGTGCGCCGAGCGGTCCTTCACCTGGCGAAGCGTCAAATCCGGCCGAACCTCACGATCAACATCGCCGAGACCGAGAATCGGCGCTTGCACGCTGCCGCGGGGGTCAAGGATGCGGTGATCCAGCTCAAGCGAGGCCAGAGGGTGATCGGGGACGGAGAGCTGATCAACCCCAGCCACCTGGTCATCCTCAAGGCGATGCGAGCGCAAACCGACCAACTGGATCGGTTTCGCACTCATCTCGGAGGCTCTGGCCTGATCGCCCTGTTGATTGCTGCAGCATACGGGTTTCACCGCAGCGCGTTTCGCCGGTTCCGGCCAACCCGCAAGGACGCGCTGCTACTTGGAATGGTGCTGCTGGGGATGCTGGGATTGATCCAGCTCTGGGTGGCAATCGCCGACGCGCTTCATGACAAGTACCCGCGAATTCCGGTGGAGGCGCTCTATTACCTCGTTCCGGTCGCCGCAGGCGGGATGCTGGCCCGCTTCATTCTAGGCGCCGAGGTTGCGTTGTTTTTCACCGTAGTCCTCGCCTGCCTTTCCGGCATCATGCTCGGCAACTCTCTATCTTTCGGGGTCTACTCGCTGCTCACCACGTTGGTCGCGGCACAGCGAATACCCCGCGCCCGTGACCGAGTCGGAATTTTCAAAGCCGGCGCGGTCACCGGGGTGGTTGGACTGTTGACGGTGATTGCCTTTGGATTGGCGGAGGGGAAGGGAATCCCTCCGGAGTGGATTTTGACCGCGGTCTGCAGCTTCATCGGCAATGCACTGGCAGTGCCAGTGCTGATACTCGCACTCACCCCGTTGATCGAAGCGAGCTTCGGCTACGCGTCGGACATCAAGTTGCTCGAGTTGGCCAATCTCAACCATCCCGCGCTGAAGGAGCTGATCGTCCAGGCGCCCGGCACTTATCACCACTCCATCATCGTCGGCAGCCTGGTCGAAGGCGCAGCGGAAGCAATCGGCGCAAATCCGCTTTTAGCCCGTAGCTGCGCCTACTATCACGACCTGGGCAAGGGGCGTAATCCGCTCTACTTCGGCGAAAATCAAAAGGGGGAGAACCGGCACGACAGCCTCGCCCCGGCGATGAGCGCGATGATCGTCAAGCGCCACGTCACCGACGGGCTGGAAATGGCCAGGCAGTACAAATTGCCGAAGCTGGTGGCGGATGCCGTCCCCCAGCATCACGGCACGCGGCTCGTTGCGTACTTCTACCAAAAGGCGCTCAAGGAATTTGAGGGGAAGGAGGGCGCGCCGCAGTTCGACGAGTCCCTCTATCGCTATCCTGGCCCCAAGCCTCAGTTTCGCGAGGCGGCGCTGGTGATGATCGCTGATGCGGTGGAGGCCGCCTCTCGCGCGATGCCTGAGCCAACCACCGCGAAGTTCCAGGCGCTGGTCCAGAAGATGATCAACGTGATCTTCTCCGAAGGGCAACTGGAGGAGTGCGACCTCACCCTGAAAGACCTGAACTTGATTGCGCAGTCCTTCGTCCGGACCCTCGAAGGAATTTACCACGCCCGTCCGCTCTATCCCCCAACGGCGGCCGACCCCAATCGAGCGGCCACTGCGGTGGGAGAAGTTCATCGCAGCGCTGGATTGACCCTGGCCGGCAAAGAGGAATCGTGGCCGGACATCAAGCGAAACGCCGGTCAGTCGTAACCAGGTGTCGCGCTTCAATCGGGTCGAGATACTGCTGCAGCATCCCGATGGAAAACCCTTCGGCCGGCCGTTGGTGCGGTTCGCAGAGCGGGCGCTTTCAAAGCTCGGATTACGTGGATGCGAATTGTCCATTTGCCTGGCAACCGATCCCTACGTCCAGGGCCTGAACCGCCGATGGCGTCGCCGAAATGCCCCGACCGATGTGTTGAGCTTTCCCGCAGGTCAGAGCCCGATTCAGAGCTCGAGGGCGAACCTGCTGGGGGATGTCGTTGTCTCGCTGGATACCGCCCGCTCCAGGGCGAGTCGGAGCAAAGAAGGGCTCGAGCGGGAGCTAGAGCGGTATCTCGCCCACGGGCTGCTCCACTTGTTGGGTTATGATCACCACCGGCGCGCCCGGGCCGTCGAAATGGCATCCTTGGAACGCAGGTTGCTAGGCGGTAAAGGAATGGTTCCGGCTCCCCCCAAGAAAGCAGCGATTCCGCGGAAGGGCCGTGCACGAGTCGGAAACGGCGGCTAGAATCTGTGGCAGTGGATCCCGAGCAACGAATTGGCGAGCTGAAGAACCGACTGACCGTCCTCAGGGGGCTTCTTTGACATCGACCGCAAGCGCTCACGGACAGCCCTGATTGAGCGGGATGCTGGCCAAGCCAACTTCTGGGACGACAATGCCAAGGCGCAGCAGGTGCTCAAGGAAAAAGCCAGCCTTGAGCAGTTGATTTCGCGCTTCGAACGTACCGAGCGGGCTTTGGAAGATGCCCAGGTACTTTTGGAGCTTGCGGGTTCGGAGAACGATCAAACCGCGACCGCCGAGGGCGAGCAAGCCTTGAAGGAAATCGACTCCGAGATTGCCTCGCTCGAGCTGTCGTCGATGTTGTCGGGCGAACAGGATCGCAACAACTGTTTCATCGAGATCAATGCCGGCGCGGGCGGGACCGACTCGATGGACTGGGCGGCAATCCTGTTGCGGATGTACACCCGGTTCTGCGAGCGAAGAGGCTGGCAGGTGGAAATCACCGATTACGTCGCCGGCGAGGAAGCCGGACTGAAGAACGTGTCCATCTCGGTCCGCGGTGAATACGCCTATGGTTACTTGAAGGCGGAAAACGGTGTCCACCGACTGGTGAGGATTAGTCCGTTTGACGCCAATGCTCGACGTCAGACCTCGTTCGCCTCGGTTTTTGTCTACCCGGAAGTAGACGATCAGATCGAGATCGACATTGCTGAAAAGGATGTCCGGACCGACGTGTTCAGGGCCTCCGGCGCAGGAGGCCAGAAAGTGAACAAGACTTCTTCCGCGGTTCGGCTAACCCATTTGCCGACCGGCATCACCGTTGCGGTGCAGAACGAGCGGTCCCAGCATGCCAATCGCGATGTTGCGTGGAAGATCCTCCGTTCGCGCCTGTACGAGATGGAGGTCAAGAAGCGGGAAGCTGCGAGGCAGGAAGTGGAGGCGGGGAAGAAGGACATCGCGTTCGGCTCGCAGATCCGAAGCTACGTCCTCGCTCCTTATCGCCTGGTCAAGGACCATCGTACCGGTGTCGAGACTGGCAATGTCGACGCTGTTCTGGATGGTGCGATCGATGATTTCATTACCGCGCAACTGATGGGCATCAAAAACCCGAACCGGGGCCCGGCGGAAGCTTGAGCAGCTCGCAACCCCGGTGTTAGTTTGCCGCGCCCTCGAGCCCCATGGCAGACCCCGAATCTGGAACCAGCGAAGGTAAAAAAGAGCACGAAATCTACGAGTCCCGGCTCGAGAAGGCGCGCAAGTGGCGCGAGCTCGGCTTCAACCCGTGGGGAAATGGCTATCGACCCGAGCACCTGGCCGCCGATGTGATCAATGCGCATCGGGAGCAAAGCGCGGAGCAGTTGGAGGATGCGGTCGGTCCGGCTTACCACGTGGCCGGACGAGTCATTGCGCTGCGCTCTTTTGGCAAGGCGGCGTTTCTCAAGCTGCGAGACCGTTCGGGTGAAATCCAGGTGCATCTGAAAAAAGACGTTCTCGGTGACGGCTACGAGCTGTTTCGCCTCACCGACCTGGGCGATCTCGTCGCGGTGATCGGAACGCCGTTTCGATCCAAAACTGGCGAGCTGACGCTGGCGGCGGCAAAGTTTTTTCCGGTGACCAAGTCGTTGCGAGCCCTCCCAGAGAAATGGCACGGGCTGGTCGATGTGGAGACGCGGTACCGGCAGCGATACCTGGACTTGATATCGAATCCGGAAGTCAAGGAGGTCTTTCGAAAGAGAATCGAGTTGATTCGATTTACTCGCGAATTCTTCGACGCCCGCGACTTCCTCGAGGTGGAAACCCCGATGATGCATCCGTTGGTCTCGGGCGCGAATGCCAGACCCTTCATCACCCATCACAACGCACTGGATATCGATCTCTATCTGCGAATTGCTCCCGAGCTTTACCTCAAGCGCCTGGTGGTGGGTGGTTTGGACCGGGTTTATGAGATCAATCGCAACTTTCGGAACGAAGGGATCAGTACCCGGCACAACCCTGAGTTTACGATGCTGGAGTTTTACCAAGCCTATGCCACCCACGAAGATCTGATGCAGCTTACCGAGGAGTTCTTCGCCGAGGCGGCTGAGCGAATTCTTGGCACCACGCGCATCACCTACCAAGGGGTTGCGATTGATTTGCAGAGGGGCTGGCGGCGAATTCCGATGATCGACGCGATCCGGCAGGCAATTCCACGACTCTCCGAACGGGATTTCTCGGATTTGGAGAAACTTCGCGCCGAAGTGTCGCATTTCGCGGCCAGCGAACACGATCGCGCAGCGGTGGGTCAGATGGACCAGGGCCAACTTCTCGCCGCTCTTTTCGAGCAATACGTGGAGGAGGAGTTGGTCGGCCCGGTCTTTATCACCGAATTTCCGACCTCGATCAGCCCGCTCGCCCGGAGGAACGACGCTCGCCCGGAAATCGCCGACCGCTTCGAGCTGTTTATCGCCGGTCGAGAGCTGGCCAATGGGTTTTCAGAGCTCAACGATCCCCTGGACCAAAAAGAGCGATTCCTCGCGCAGCTGGAGGCAAAAAAACGCGGTCGGTTGGAAACAATGGACTACGACGATGATTACATTCGCGCGCTCGAGCACGGTATGCCACCTACCGCCGGGGAGGGGATCGGAATCGATCGGGTGGCGATGCTGTTTGCTGATCAGCCGTCGATCCGCGATGTCATTTTGTTTCCATTGCTGAAGCCTCCCGCCAGATGAAGCGCTAAGTGTCATCTGACCGCCATACCCTTTACCGCTGGGGATCTCTCTGGTCCGGCGCATTGCTGGCGTTTAGCGGCGTGGTGGTCGCGGTCATTGCCGCTGCTCAGGAGAAGCGGACTGCGGATCTGCTGGGAGAGCTTTCTTGGTCGGCGGTGGGCTGGGGCCCGCTCGCGGCGCTGTTGAAGGGCATTGGCGGGAACCTCTTGCGAGCTTCCGCCAGCCATTTCCCGCTTCCTTTGCTCGACACTCGTCTCTGGCTCGCTGCGGGGGGCCTGTGGATCGTCGGGTGGGTGCTGATTGGTCTGTCCATTCACTACATCGCTGCCCCGGGTGAAGCCCCCAGCCCAGCCCGCGGCGCCCCGCTGTACCAACGGCTCGCGCGCTACCGGGACTTCAATTGGGTGACTCTGCTCGCTTACGGAGGCGGTGTTCTGGCATCCGAGTTGGCGCTGATTCTCTTTCACACCATGCTGGTGACCGGCGTGCATTACGGCAAGAGTCCCGGTGGCGAGCCGCGACTGTTGCAGGCGTCCCCCACGGTTGCGTTCGCAATTTCGCTGCTGATTGGCTTCGCGGTTGCGTTCGCCAGCGGTTTTTTTGGTGCCGCTCGAGCCCGCAGGCTTGCCACACCGGAAGCCACGCTCGGCCTGCTCTATTTCGGGTTGCCAATTCCCCTTCTGCTGACCGCGATCTCCGCCAATCCCGACCTCCAGCTTCGGGTCGGATACCGATTGCGAGAGGTGTCGTACCTGGCCGGGCTGTTGGGTAGACCGGAGCTCGGGTACTGGTTGGTGTATCTCGGCCTCGCGCTGATGATGTTTTTGGGCATCACCACCGGCTTCGTGGTGACCGGCAGCGGCAAGGTGGACATTCGAAGTGGATTCGAACTCTTTATCGCCAGGCGGCATGTAGCGGTATTTCGGCCAAGCCTGCTGCTGTCGGTGCTCGCAATCCTGATGTTCGGCGTCATTCCGCCCCTGATCGTCTATGCGATCGTTCGTGCGGCGGAGGCAGCGGTCGAGCAAACCCGGATCCGAGCTCTGGGGTTGATCGACCCCTTGAAAGCCACTGAGGCGGTGCACCAGTGGAAAATGCGAGAGCAGACCCCCACTGCGATGATGACCACCCTTTCGGTCGGGGGGGTGGGCGTCGGGGTAATGGCCTTGATCATTGTGCTTTCGGTGATGAGCGGCTTCGAGGCCGATCTTCAGCAGAAGATTATCGGCACCAACGCCCAGGTGGTTGTTTCCAAGTACGCCGACAGCTTCTCGGAATACCGGGAAGTGATGGACAAGATTCGAAAGGTGAAGGGAGTGATGGGCGAAACGCCCTTCATTTTGAATGAAGTGATGATCTCCTCTGGACCGAACATCGCCGGAGTGATCATCAAAGGTATCGATCCAGCCACCGTTGGAAACGTTACCGACTTGCGGAAAAACATCTTGCCCGGCGGCTCGCTCGACGCTCTATCGCACCCGGAGACGATTGTCGCCCGATCGCCTGAGCAGCCTCGAAGGCCGGAGGACGACAAAGGCCAACCGGTCCTCCAGGGAATCATCTTGGGGCGGGAGCTCGCCGGCTCCTTGCATGTGAGTGTTGGCGATCGAGTGGACATCATCTCGCCTCTGGGGGGAGAGTTGGGGCCGCAAGGGCCGCTTCCCAAGAGCCGGCCGTTTCGCGTTGCCGGTATCTTTTACTCAGGGATGTACGAGTACGACGCGAAGTTCGTGTACATCCTCCTCGAGACGGCGCAAAAATTCTTCAATATGGAAGGGGCGAGTGGCGTCGAGGTCAGGGTCTCTGATGTCGACGATGCCCGCAGGATCGCCAAGGCGATCGGTCAAGAGCTGGACGGCTGGCCCTACCGAACCCGGGATTGGGGAGAGATGAACCGCAACCTCTTTTCCGCGTTGCGCCTGGAGAAGTTGGTGATGGCAATCATTCTGACGATCATCGTAATCGTCGCCGGCGGACTGATCGTGGCTACCGTGATCATGCTGGTTTTGGAGAAGAGAAAAGAGATTGCGGTGCTCAAGGCGCTGGGAGTCCCGGATGGAGGGATCGTGAAGATCTTTCTTACCGAAGGGCTCCAGATTGGGATTGCCGGAGGGTTACTAGGGCTGCTTTCCGGGATCTCCTGGTGTGTGCTGATCGAGAAGATCGGGATCAAGCTCGACCCGCAGGTCTATTACATTCCCGAGCTTCCGGTTAAGATCGAGCCCCTGCAGACAATCATCCCCGTTCTGATCGCCGTGCTGGTCACCTACCTGGCCTCGATTTATCCGGCGCTCAAGGCGTCGCAGGTTGAACCAGTGGAAGGGCTGAAGTCGGAGTGAAATCGATGCCGGCGCTGGAGGTGCGAAATCTTTTCAAGAGCTACTTCTTGCACGGCAAGCGAATCGACGTCTTGCGCGGGGTCTGGATGGATGTCGAGGCCGGCGAACTGGTGTCGCTGGTGGGTGCCTCAGGTTCTGGCAAAAGCACCTTCCTCCACGTAGTCGGGATGCTCGATGCGCCCGCCGCGGGGGAGATCCGCTTCGCGGGAAGAGACTTGTTCGAGATGAGCGACCCCGCGGTGGCGGATTTCAGAAATCGGACGATCGGGTTCGTCTTTCAGAGCCACTATTTGCTGCCCGAGTTCACCGCGCTTGAAAATGTGGCGATGCCGGCGCTGATTCAGCGCTGGGAACGCGGCTCGGCGCTGCGAAGAGCGCGAGAGTTGCTGCTGCGGGTGGGCCTGGAGAAGCGCATCGATCATCGACCGGGTGAGCTGTCAGGGGGCGAGGCGCAAAGGGTGGCACTGGCCCGCGCGCTGGTGCTCAAGCCGGCATTGCTGCTTGCGGACGAACCCACCGGGAATCTCGATCCGGTTACCGGGGAGGGCATTCATCAACTCTTGCGGGAAGTCAACCGAGAGCTGGGAATCACCGCCATCGTGGTGACCCACAACGAAGCTTTGGCGCAGTCAATGCCTAGGCGGCTGCGCCTGATTGACGGACAGGTGCTTCCAACCTAAATGCAAAAGCGCGTGGACCGTCTATAACGGCTGTGGCTGCGATCCTCGCTTTTTGCGTTGTGGCTGGCGGATCGGATCTCCTAGAGTCCCCGGCCCTGAATCGGCCGATTGCTTCCTTGGAGTTTCAAGTTACCTGGTTTTTCTGCGTTTTTCGGCGGCTCCTGGTCCTCGCGATGGCCAGCATGGCCGTATCTACGCCCGCTTTGGCCCAAGCCCGCAGTCGAACCAGCGGGCTACAATTGGTGGCCACCGACGGGGGCACAACCCCCGAGCCGTCGTCGCCGGTGGCCGAGACCACCGACGGCGGCGTGCGCTTGGCGCCCCCCGGAGAGACCTCGGCTGGGGACGAGAAGATCATCGAGATCCGAATCGAGGGTAACCGGCGGGTCGAGCCCGAGGCGATCCGGCGCGCGCTGAAGCAGAAGGTTGGGGAGATTTTCGATCGAGAGAGGACGGTCGAGGATCTTCGATCGCTGTGGGGGCTGAACTACTTCTCGGATGTTCAATTGCTGATCCAGCGCACCGCCGGTCCCGGTGTCATCTATGTGGTCCGAGTGATTGAGCGCCCGGCGGTTCGCGAGATCAAGCTCGAGGGCAATGAGGAGCTGTCCCGGGACGACTTCAAGGAAGCAATCGATCTCAAGCCCTATTCGATCCTGGACCTGGACGCGGTGCGAAGGAACGCGAAGAAGATCCAGGACAAGTACGTGGAAAAGGGGTTCTTTCTTGCCGAGGTGACCTACCGGCTGGACCCGGTCAGTCAGACAGCTCCCGTTCCAGCTCGGCGAGGAGCGCCGGTGATCCGCCCCCAGCCGGGTGATGAGGTCGACGTGGTGTTCGTGATCCGCGAGCACGCGAAGGTGATGGTCAAGTCGATCAATTTCCTCGGGACTTCCAGGGTTCCGGCCAGCGATCTGAAGGCGGTGATGTTTACGCGGGAGGGCGGTTGGCTCTCGTTCCTCACCAGCGAAGGTACCTACCGAGAAGAGATCTTTCAGCGAGACCTGACGATCATCCAAGCCGTCTACTATGACCGGGGCTTCATCAACGTGAAGGTGGAGAAGCCGACGGTCTCCCTCTCCCCTGACAAGCGCTTCATCTACATCACGATCAAGCTGGAGGAGGGGGAGGCGTACTCGATTGGCAAGCTCGATTTTTCCGGCGAGCTGCTGGTGTCCAAGGACGAGCTGAAAAAAATGATGACCTCACACCAGCATGAGTTGTTCAATCGGTCCAAACTCGCTCGCGACATCAACGCATTCACCGACGTGTACCTCGATCAGGGAAGCAAAGAGCGGGTGACGGCGCTCGGTTTCTTCGAAACGGTAGACATCAATCATAAGCCCGGCAGCGATGACTCCAAGGTCGTGGTTCAGGTGGAAATCAAGGAAAAGGCGACCGGAACCTTTCAGGTGGGCCTCGGATTTTCAAACGTCGAGAACTTCATTTTCACCGCTCAAATTGCGCAAAATAACTTTCTCGGCTGGGGCCAAACGGCCGCGCTCTCGGCCCAGTTGTCTTCGCTGCGTTCATTTGCGCAGCTATCCTTTCTCGACCCTTATTTCCTCGATACCAATTTTATTTTCTCGATCGATTTGTATCGGGTGCAGGCCGACTACCAGGGCTTCGTCCGCGACGCGCTGGGCGGCGACGTGAGTCTCGGTTACCACATCTTCGAAGACGTGATTGCGAACCTCACCTACACACGCGAGTACGTGAGAGTAGATCCCGGCCGTGGTTTCGACCAAATTCCCCTCGCCAATCGATTCCGCAATGGAACGACCAGCTCCCTCCGCCTTTCGGGTTCTTGGGACCGGCGGGACAATCGGCTGTTTCCCTCCAGGGGGTTTTTTCAGTTCGCCTCGGTTGAGGTTGCTCCGCGCTTTCTCGGGGGTTCGTACCTGTTTGCTCGCTACTCCGCCTACTCGCGGTGGTACTTTCCTTTGTTCTGGGGTTTCGTGTTCAAGACCAACACCACCTTTGGCTACATTCAACAGCTGGACGCGAATTCACCGGTTCCGGTGTCGGAGCTGTACTTTCTCGGCGGAATCAACACCGTCCGCGGATATTCGCTGAGGTCGATCACCCCGACGATTAGCGTCGGCTCCTCATCGAGACCGGACGCTCCCCTGGTCACCACCTTTGGAATTGGCGGCAACAAGCAGGTGATTTTCAACTTTGAGCTGGAGTTTCCGATTTTCGAAAAGGTGGGAATTAAAGGCGTCGTCTTCTACGACGCCGGCAACGCCTTTGCGGCCACTCAACCATTTTTTCGGGATCCCCAATATCCACTCTTCCTCGGTCTGTTTCATTCCGTAGGTTTTGGCTTGCGTTGGTTTTCCCCGATCGGCCCGCTGCGGTTTGAGTGGGGGTTTCCACTCTATCGGAGGCCAGGAATTGACCAGCCTGTCCTCTTCGAATTCACGATTGGCAATTTCTTCTGATATTAGAGACGCTGGATCAACGGTCCGAGTAAGGAGCTCAAACGAATGCTCTGGCGAATGGCCTGGGTGGCCGCTGCGATCGCGATTTGCCTACCGTCGCGGGCGATCGCCGATGTCAAAGTGGGATACGTGAACATCCAGCGAGCCCTCGACGAGCTCGAGGAAGGTAAGGCAGCCAAGGCTCGCTTACAGGGCCTGTTGGAAGCCAAGCAGAAAGAGCTCGACAAAGAGCGAGACGCGCTCCGCAAGGAGAAGGAGCTGCTGGACAAGCAGGCCGGGCTGATGAGCGAGGAGGTGCGACTGCAGCGCCAAAACGATCTGCAGCAAAGGCTCGTGGAGCTGGCGCAGAGGTGGGAAAAGGGAACCGCGGAGTTGACCAACAAGGAACAAGCCGAGCTGCAAGCGATCTTCACCAAGCTGTATCCAATCATTGAAATGATCGCTGAACGGGAAGGTCTGACCATGGTGTTCAACAAGACGTCGGCTATGGTCTACGGCCAGCCTCGCTTGGATTACACCAACGAAATGATTCGGCTGTACCGTGAACGCAATCGGGGCAAAGCGGGCGCGGGCGAGTCGGTGGTCAACAATACGGCCGGAGCCGGGACGTCGCAGGGATCGAAAACAGCTGCTCCGAAAAAAGGCGCCAAGAAGTAGGTGCTTGATTGGCTAACCCACCGTCGCGATCATTGTCGGAGCTTGCCATTCTGGTCGGTGGGGAGGTGTTAGGCGATTCCTCTTCGCTGATCACCGGCGTCAATGGCCTGGCGGAGGCGGGCCCGACCGAAGTTTCGTTCTACGCCAACAGCCGGTACCGCAATCGGCTCGCGAACACCCGCGCAGCGGCGGTACTGGTCGATGCCGAGCCGTCCGGCAAGCATCGCGACGGGATTAGCTGGGTTCGGGTCAAGAATCCGCACCTGGCTTTTGCCAAGATCGCCGGGCTTTTTGCGCCCCCGCGCAGTTCCACGCCGGGCGTTCGTCCCGGAGCCCATGTTCACCCCCAGGCGAAAGTTCACCCCGAGGCGACGGTGATGAGCGGTGCGACGGTGGAGCGCGGAGCAACCGTGGGCGCACGTACGGTGTTGTTCCCCGGAGTATTTGTTGGCGAAGAGTCGACCCTTGGGGAGGACAGCCTGGTTTACCCGAACGTCACCGTTCGGGAACGCTGCGTGATTGGCTCGAGGGTGATTCTTCATGCCTCCTGCGTGATCGGCGATGATGGATTCGGGTTTGCGTTCGATCCGGAGGTTCCCGAGCATTACAAGGTTCCGCAGCTTGGGATTGTGCGGATCGAGGACGAGGTTGAGGTCGGCGCGTGCAGCTGTGTCGATCGCGCCACCGTTGGCG
>WNEZ01001011.1_pt1 | contig 23230 bp, 21 predicted proteins | sample 5400521 | NCBI WGS metagenome assembly WNEZ01 (sample SAMN13153339, study PRJNA577476) | soil metagenome | isolation source: 120 cm saprolite under Douglas fir tree site 2 hole 1 replicate 1 | place: USA:California | collected 2015-04-18
CACTCTGCGCCGGGCTCGGCCCATTGTTCGTCAACGTCAATGTGTAGGTGATATTCGCGCCTGCGTTGACCGGATCGGGGGTGTCGGTTTTGGTGACCGACAGGTCGGCCGCGTTGTTGACCGTCGTCGTGGCGGTGGCATTGTTGTTCGCCGGGTTCGTATCGGCGGTCGTCGACGTGACGTTAGCGGTATTGGTGATGATCGTGCCGTTGGGCGTCGCGGCGTTGACGTTGACCACCAGGGAGAAAGTCGCCGTGGCGCCCGCCGCCAGAGTCGCGATGTTTGCGGTGATCGTTCCCGTTCCGCCCACGGCCGGCGAGGTGATCGAGGAGCCGGGCCCGGAGGTCTGCATCACGGAAACGAAGGTCGTATTCGCCGGGGTCGTATCAGTGAGCGACACGACGGATGCGGGATCCGGCCCCGCGTTGGACAGCGTGATCGTGTAGGTGATGTTCGAGCCTGCGTTGACGGGATCCGGACTGTCGGCCTTTGTCACCGAAAGATCGGCGCTCTGCGCGAAGGCCGCGCTCGACAACGTCAGAAACACCATCGCAAAAAGGGCGGAAAGATGTCCAGGTCGCATGCGGGCCTCCAGCGAGTCGCGGAGTCTATCGCAACCGCTCGACCGCCTCGTCCTTCCCGATCTCTGCGAGCAGCGTCCGCTCGAACGCGCGCGCCAGGCGATCCACCCACCCGCGCGCCCCTCGCACATCGAGGGTCGAGAAAGCTGCGCCGATCTCCTCCGCCTCGCGCGGAAATTGCCGCCGGATTCGCGCGAGTAGGATCTCGTGGCCGCCTTCCTTGCGCGCCACGCGCAGCGCGTCGAGCACCATGATGTTGGTGGTCCCTTCCCAGATCGGAAGCACCTGCGCATCGCGCAGCATGCGCGGAAGCGGCGACTCCTCGATGTAGGCGTTCCCGCCAATCAGCTCCATGGCTTCGGAGACGCACGGCACGGCCAGCTTTCCGGTGACCGCCTTGACGATCGGCACGAGCGCGCGCTGCATGCGCGCCGCATCCTCGTCGCCGTCATCGGCGCGCTGCAGCGCGTCGACAGTCTCGAACGTCAGCAGCAGCGCCGCGAGATGCTCGGCCTCGAGATCGAGCAAGGTCTCGGCAGCCAGCGGATGCTCGATCACCGGACGTCCGAACGCGCGCCGCCGTTCGATGTAGTACCGCGCCTCGTGAATGGCCCGCCCGATCACCGCCATCGCCGCCACGGCGTTGTACAGCCGGGAGAGGTTCATCATCTCCAGCATGGCGCCGAATCCGCCGATCTCCTCGGCCGGCGCATCTGTCAGGCGCACTTCACCGGTCGGCATCGAGCGCACCCCGAGCTTCACCTTCAGGCGCTCGATCTGGACGCCCTGGCGTGAGAGCAAGAGAAACGTCCGCAGCCCCTTCGTCCCGGCGGGCGCTCCTTCCGGACGCGCTGTGATCAAGACCGCGTTCGCATCGACATTCGAGCAGAACCATTTGAATCCTGTCAGGCGCGCGTTTCGCGCGATCGTTTCATTCGCGCCGACGTCCGATCCGCCCGCCTGCTCCGTGACAAACATCGCGCCGGTCCAGCGCTGCGCCGCGTCGCGCGCTCCCATGTGCGGGATGACGCGCGCGATCTGCTCGGGCGTTCCGTACCGCGTGACCACGCGCGCCACGCCGTCGGTCATGCATACCGGGCAGTAGAGGCCCATCTCGGCCATCGCGAACAGATATCCGAGCGCAAACGACACGAGATGTGGAGCGCCGCGGCCCTCGGCGGCGTACTTCATCGAAACCATCCCGGAGCCGTACGCGATCGCCTCCATCTCGCGATATGACGGGTGGTACTCGACGCGATTGGAAACGAGCCGGGGCGACTCGCGATCCGCGATCGCAGCGAGCGGCGCGACCACCCGCACCGCCAGCTCGCCCATCTCTCGAAACCGCGGCTCCGCCAGCGCGAAATCAGCCGGCGAGAGCTTGCGCGTGAGGATTTCGCGAAGCCCGCGCGAAGCATCCCAGAAGGATTGGGTGGGCGGGTCGGGGATAGGAGATGTCATGGAGCGCAAAACTATATCTTTCGCATTAGTGATTCACATCACGCTTCCATCAATCCACTGGTAGGGATGGAAGTTTCATCGGACTCCCCATAAATAGGTCTAAAATCGATCGGTCCGAAGGGGATCAGATGCTCGAGCCGCCCACCAACACTCTATTCAAGCTCAACGATCTGGTTGTCTCGGTCGACAGCGCGCATTCGCCGACCGGCACGTTCCTGCAGCAATTGGGCGCCAATCACACCTCCATGAAGTCGACGAATCTGGCCTCGACAATCCTGCAGCGCATCCTGTCCGACTACCCGATCAAATGAGGCGAGCGGATGCTGATCTTACTTTTGATTCTGCTGGCAATTGTGGTGACCGCGTCGATGCTGCACTTCGACGGCGCGGTGCACGCCGTCTCCCCTAGGCTGGCCGAAGTCATCCAGGGCAGCGGGGCGTGGTACGTCCATCCGCAACTGGTGATGACCGACGCTGATCCTTACGCGATCTACATCGTGGCGCCGGCAGTGCCGCGCGGCGATCGCTTCGACGCCGTTCGCATCGACACGACTGCCGGCGCGCAGCGCGAAACGCGCATTCCCCTCGGCCCGAGCTCTCCTTACAAGCCCTTTGTGCCGGCGGGTGTTGTCAGCCTTCACGTGCGCGGCCTGCGTTTGCAGCGGCCCGCTCTGCACTTGATGACCTTTCCTGACGGCAGAGGGCCGGGCGTGCATCGTGTCGACTCCGCGACCGGCGAGATCATCATCGTCCTCGAGCAAAACGGCCAGCAGCGTCCAATCCTCACACGCAGGGCCTTCAACTCCAGCAGTGCCGCGGAACTTCTTTCGCTCGTCTGGGCAGATCCCAGCGGACGATGGATCGTCGCGCTTTCACGCACTTCGGGCGGCTGGATGCTCTTTCTCTTCCCTCGCAATGTGGAACGGGCTTCCGCCCGCCACTACTCGAGTCTTCGACTGGAGGAACTATGAACTCGATTCTCAAACGCGTGCTGTTCGGCGCGATGGTCCTGGCACTGGCGACGGCGGCGGCCGCGCAGACTTCCGAACGCGACATGAGCGCCACCGCCATGTGGCACGATCTCACCCGCTACACCGTGGAGAAGTAGGGCATCCGCGCGAACTGCGCTGACCGGGTAGGGAAGTCCCGCGTCCCATCACTCCCTAAATAACGACAATACGATGAAATCCGCATTCGCAGCGGTGTGGCTGGTGGCCCCGAGCTTGCTCCTGGCACAGGTTCTGCGCACGCCCGAACCGGTCCCGCGAACAAGTCCGAACATCAAAGCATTCGAAGCATTCAATCGCGCGCACGGCAACAACTGGCAGGTCGAGTGGAACAGAGTGACCGGCACGCCACATCGGATCAGCGGGTCGTACCTCCAGATTGAGACGCCCGTCTCGAAGGAGACTGCGCAGAAAGTCGCGCTCGATTTCATCGGTCAATACCACGAGCTGCTCGGCGCCGATCCCGCTTCACTGGTTCTCGGCAAAGCCGACTTCAATCCTCGCGCTGCGCGTGCGCGTGGAAGTGGCACCTGGTATGTCGACTTCCATCAGACGTACCACGCCGTTCCAGTGGAAGGCGGATCGGTCCGAGTGATCATTCGCGGCCAGAGGATCACATCGTTTGGTTCTGATTTCTTTCCCGGTATCCGCGTGCCGTGGCAACCGGCGGTTTCGCGAGAAGCAGCGATCGAGAAGGCGCGCCGCGACCTCGGCCTCCCGATTTCCAAGGTTCCCGAAAAACCGATCCGCGCCGACTTGATCGTCTTCCCCGATCTCCGCGCCAGCGCGCTGCGCTATCACCTGGCATGGACGATTCTGATGCCGATCATCTACGGACCGGATCTCGAAGGTGACTCTCCGAAGCGACCCCGGGAGCAAAAGCCGACCGACATCGTCCCGATCCAGTTTCGCTACGTGATCGACGCGATTTCCGGAGAGATCATCGATCGCTCCAACCTCTCGATTCCCGAAACGCTCAACGGTCATGTCACCGGCGTGATGCGTCCGCTTGTCCCAACCGATCCGCCGACGACGGTCGACATCCAAAACATGACGGTGACCGCGACGCAGGGGACAACACCGTTCACCTGGCAGACCGACGCAACGGGAATGTACTTCCTCGCCGGTCTTGCGCCGGGCTTCGCGACGGTGACCGCCACTCTGACCGGACCGCACACCGCAATCCATAACAATGAGGCACCCAGCGCCACGCACACGTCCGCCCCGATCGCACTCTCGGGAACGCATAACTGGGATTGGTCCGTCGACGACATGTCGCCCAGCAAGGTGGAGGAACATTCCTTCTACCACGGCGACCGCATCCGCCAGTGGTATCTGCGCGGCGCGCCATTCAACGTGGCGCCGACTCCCGATCCGATGGACATCGTCGTGCGCGATGGTCCGTACTGCAATGCCTACGCTGCTCCCTGGGGCTTGCACTTTGGAAGCGGAACCGCCGGATGTCAGGATTTCGCGCTCTGCTCCGACATTTTCTACCACGAGTACACCCATCGGATCGTCGACAAGGTCTACACCGATGCCGGCGTCGTGCTGCCCTATTCAGGCCAGACCGGCGCGATGAATGAGGCGTGGGCCGATTACTTCAGTTGCTCGCTGACCAACGACCCGTCGCACGGCGAGGGCTGCTATTCCGGCCGCAACATCGACACGCCAAATCTGCGCTACCCCGACAACATCGTGGGCGAAGTGCACGCCGACGGGATCATCTTCTCAGGCGCAATCTGGGACACGCGGATCGCGCTGGGCACGACTTACATCGACGCGATGGCGCTGCGTGCCATGAAACACGCAACCCCCGGCTTCAACGAGTACCTCACTGCAATGCTGGAAGAGGATGACGACCCGTCCTTCGATCCCAGTCCGCTCGCGGACGCGAATCTCGCAAACGGCACTCCCAACATCGACACCATCTGCCACAACTATTACGACCTGCACGGCATTTTCGATTCGCACTGCGCCGGGCACACGCAGACGCCCATCGCGATCATCACCGCGCCGTCACCGCTGGACTTCAACCTCTTTCAGGCCTCGACAACCTCCATCACCATCACCGGCTCCGCCGCCGGCAGCTCCCTGCCGTTGCAGAGTTTTGTGCTCGACTATGCCGCCGAGAGCGCACCGACGACATTCCTGACCACCGGAATCACGCTCACCGTCGGTGGAACCTCTCCGGTCGTCGGCGCAACCCTCGGCAGCCTGAATATCTCGACGCTCGCCGATGGCTTCTACATCATCCGGTTGACCGTGACCGATACCGCCGGTGTCACCGCCGTCACGACCACCAGCGTCGTCATCGATCGAACGCTGATGAGCGGCTGGCCGCAGTCGCTGAACCTCCGCTTCCGAGGAGCGCCGGCCATCGCCAATCTCGACCCCGCTTTTCCAGGACTGGAGATCGCAGCGCGCGGCAGTGACGGGATGCTGTACGTCTGGCACAAGGACGGAACCCTTGCGCCAGGCTGGCCGAAGTACGCCGGCGGTGGCTTGTCGGCGCCGGCGGTCGGCGATCTCGACGGCAACGGCACACTCGAGATCGTGATTGCTGACTCCTGGTCCGGGAACGTCTACGCGTTTCATCAGGACGGAACGACCGTCACGGGATGGCCGCAAATTTGTTCCGGAGGAAGCTGGGCGACCCCGGCCCTCGCCGACCTCGATGGCGACGGGAAACTCGAAATCATCGTCGGCTCGGATGGCAATCGCGTCTGTGCGTGGCACGACAACGGAACAGCGGTGACCGGCTGGCCCATCACGACCACCGACAAAGTTCGCTCTTCCGCTGCGGTTGCCGATCTCGATCACGATGGCGTTCCGGAGGTGGTCGTGGGTTCGAATGATGGAAACGTTTACGCCTGGCACGCCGACGGAACGGCTCTTCCGGGATGGCCGAAGAACGTCGGAGCGGAGGTCAGCGGCTCGCCCGCGCTCGGCGACCTCGATGGCGACGGCAATCTCGAAATCGTCGTCGGCACGCGCGATCAGAAGGTGTATGTCTGGCATCACACAGGAATTGCGGTCACCGGTTGGCCGAAGACCGTCGCGTCGCTGGTGATGGTGCCGTCGTCGGCGGTGTTGGCCGATGTCGATGGCGATGGAATTCTCGAGGTCATCGTTCAGTCAAACGATGATGCCATTCACGTTTGGCGTGGAGACGGGACGCCGGTGACCGGATGGCCTCAAACTGTTGGGACATTCACGGGGTATGAGTTTTATGTCGCGTCTCCCGCGATCGGCGATATCGAGGGAAACGTGACGCGCGAGATTGTTGCCCGACTGGACTGGAATACCGCCGGTTCCTACTTCGTGAACAAGGTTTACGCGTTTCATAACGATGCAACGCAAGTGACCGGATGGCCGAAGATCATCAGCTGGTACGCCGGCACATCACCGCAGCTCGCGGACGTCGACCTCGATGGCAACGTCGATGTCGTTGCGGGCGCGATGGGCATTTTCGTCTGGAAGGGCACCGGAACGTACAGCAGCGGCCCGATGGACTGGCTCGTCTATCGTAAGAACATGCAGCGAACCGGCGCGAACACCAATGCTGTCGATCAGCAGCAGCCCGCGATGAACACGGCCGCCGGCGGCTTGTTCATCGGCGGCAACTCGCAGCAGAAGCTGGCCCAGACGGTAACAGCGGGAGTCAGCGGAACGCTCGCCGAGGTCCGCATGCCCATCGCGTGCTACGGCGGAGCAGACTTGATTCTCAGCATCGAGGGCGTCACTGCGGGCAAACCAAACGGCGTGGTCAGGAACACGCAGATCATCCCCGGCGCAGGCCTTCCGATTTTTTATCCATCTCCTCCCACATTCCGCAGATTCGTGTTGACAACGCCGGTCGCTCTGGCGGCGGGAGATCAATTTGCGATCATTCTGAACTCGACCGGTCTGACCCCGACTTCGGCTTGCGGCATTTTCCAGGGCCCGGCCGGCGATCCATATCCCCGTGGCAACATGTATTTCGATTCGCGGCCGAATGCTGTCGGCGTGTGGGTATGCGGATGCGATTTCACGGGCAGCGCGTTCGACCTGCCGTTCATCACGATCATGAATCGTTGACTCGAAACGGATAGGATCGCGCCATGAAAAAAATCTTTTTCACGATCGCGCTCCTTCTGTCGACCGCTGCCTTTGCACAGGATTGGGCGAAGCAGCGCCTGGCCGCCTCGCCGTGCCATCGCGAATGGGTGAAGGTCAAATCGGGGACGCGCGACGTCAGCGCCTTCGTGGTCTATCCGGAAGTGAAGGACAAGGCCACATCGGTGGTCGTCATCCACGAGATCTTCGGCATGAGCGACTGGGTGCAGCTCCTGGCCGACGAATTGGCCGAGGCGGGGTACGTCGCCATCGCGCCCGATCTGCTGTCGGGGATGGGACCGTTTGCCGACAACAACGCCATCGGCAAGGCCATCCGCGATCTGCCGCCCGATCAGATCACGGCCGATCTCAACGCCACCGCCGATTACGTCGCGAAACTTCCGGCGGCCAATGGCAAGGTGGCCGTGGCGGGATTCTGCTGGGGCGGCGGGCAATCATTCCGATTCGCGACCAACCGGCCGGCGCTGGCGGCCGCGTTCGTCTTTTACGGAACAGGTCCGGATGCGGTCGACACCATCAAGGCGCCGGTGTACGGCTTCCACGCCGGCAACGACGCGCGCATCGGCGCGACCATTCCGAAGACGCAGGAGCTGATGCGCGCCGCCGGCAAGACCTACGACGTCGTCACGTACGAGGGCGCCGGCCACGGGTTCATGCGCGCCGGCGACGCCCCCGACGCGTCGGAGGCCAACAAGAAGGCCCGCGACGAATCGTGGGCGCGGTGGAAGGGACTGCTGAAGAGTCTGAAGTGAGGGGCGAGCGTACGTACAATACTGCTATACTGTACGAACCATGGTCAAGCGCCTGACGCGCACCGGAAATAGCTTCGCGCTCGTGCTCGACAAGCCCCTCCTCGAGCAACTCGGGATCGATGAGAAGACCCCCCTCGAGCTCTCCACCAACGGCGATGTGCTGGTCGTGACGCCAGTGCGCGACCGTGCTCGCGAGCGGAAGTTTCGTAAAGCGGTCGAGAAGGTCAATCGCAAGTACGCGGGTCTGTTCAAGCGGCTCTCCGAATAGTGGATCCGCTCTTTCTGACTCTCGACGAGGTCCTCAGCCTTCACGAGGACCAGATCGAGCGCCATGGCGGATCCGGCGGCGTTCGCGACCTCGGTCTCCTCCAGTCGGCCATCGGCATGCCGATGGCGACGTTCGGCGGCGAGTTTCTTCATCAAAGCCTGTTCGAAATGGCGGCTGCGTATCTTTTTCACATCTGCCGCAATCATCCGTTTCTCGACGGCAACAAGCGCACGGCCGTTGCCGCGGCCCTGATATTTCTCGAACTTAATGGAATCGAGATCGACGCCGTTGAATCGAAGTTCTACGCACTCGTCACCGGCGTCGCGGAGGGGCGAGTCATGAAAGCCGAGGTCGCGGTGTTTCTGCAGGAACACGCGCGATAAAACGGACCCGTCACACCCGTGGTACGCCGACCTTATCGAGTTCTTCGTTGAGCGCCTCGTCGGCTTCGAAACGGATCTCCGAAATGCTCGCCCAGGCGAAAAAGCACGTTTCCTCATCGGAGCACGCGTCGCGCAGGTAGCGAATCGTGCTCCACCGATCGCCGCGGGTGAATGCGGCCTGGGCGGCGAGTGCCAGCCACATGGAGCGAGCCGGCGACGCTTGGCCGCGTTCCACGATCACTTCGGGATCGACGGTGCCACTCCTGGCCAGGTCGAAGACATCCGATGTGATTCCGAGACGAGTCGCGCAGCGGAAAAGAATGTTGCCGTCGCAATGAAGCTTCATCAGCATGGCGACGGTGTTGCGCAGCCGCTGATAGAAAACGTCTTCGGGAACGAATCGCATCAGCTCTTCCCATCCGGTCTCGCTCGGTGCTTTCGCGAAAGCTTCGAGCGCGGCCAGCCAGCCTTCCGGTGTGCTGGCGGATTCGAGCAGCGTGGCCTCCAGTGCGTCGCGATCGTGACAGTCGGGCATCCGCAGCGCCATTCGCGCGGTCGCCGCCGCTTCGTCGGGACAGTCATCGTCGAGGAGTTGGCGCACCAGGGGAAGCGCGCTTCCGCCGTTTAGCCACTGCCGCGCGAGGAAGCGATCGTCAGCTTTCATGGGAGCTTCAGTTCGACCGCAGCGAGGCGCGTATCGAGGCCCGCGACGCGCGTATCGAGGCCCGCGACGCGCGTATCGAGGCTGGCGACGCGCGTATCGAGGCTGGCGACGCGCGTATCGAGGCTGGCGACGCGCGTATCGAGGCCGGCGACGCGTGTGTCGAGGCCGGCGACGCGACCTTCGAGTCGGTTTACGCCGGCAGCGAGCGAGTAATGCTCGCTCTCGAGACGATCGAACCGCTTGTAAACTGCATCGAAGTTGGTCAGCATCTCATCGCGCAGCGCCTCCACCTTCGTATCGACTCCGCCGACGATCCGCTCGATGTCGGGAACGACGATCTCGCGGTGAAAGCGCATCAGAACCCTGAAGAGATCGTCGTACTCCGCCATGCCTTATCCGAGGATCCCTCGGAATTCGCGCCGAGGCAAGTTCTTCTACCGCGTGTGGATCCTACGGTGCGGCGGCCGCCCGCGGCGGCGCGTTCTTCACGTACTTGTCGAACCAGTTGATGCGCTCGGCCAGCACGTCCAGCAGCGTCTCGCGCGCGGCGTATCCGTGCGCCTCGCTCGGCAGCGTCACGTAGCGCACTGTCGCTCCGTATCCCTTCAGCGCCATGTAGAAGCGCTCGGACTGGATCGGGAAGGTGCCGGAGTTGTCGTCGGCCTCGCCGTGCATGAGCAGGATCGGATCCTTGATCTTGTCGGCATACCAGAACGGCGACATCCTGGCGTAGAGGTCGGGCACTTCCCAGAACGTGCGGCGCTCGCTCTGGAATCCGAACGGCGTGAGCGAGCGGTTGTACGCGCCGCTCTCCGCGAATCCGGCGCGGAACAGACGCGAATGGGCGAGCAGGTTGGCGGTCATGAACGCGCCGTAGCTGTGACCTCCGACGCCGATGCGATCGCGATCGCCGACCCCCATCTCCACCACCTTATCGATGGCCGCCTCGGCGCTCGCCACGAGCTGTTCCACATAATGATCGTTGGCCGTCTCGCCGGGACCGACGATGGGCATGGTCGGATTGTCGAAGATGGCGTAGCCCGACAGCAGCAGGAACATGTGCGAGTAGCCCGACACGATCGTGAATCGGTTGGGCGAGCCGGAGACCTGGCTGGCGGAATCGACGTCGCCGAATTCGCGCGGATAGGCCCACATGATGACCGGCACGCGCTCGCCCTTCTTGTAGCCGGGCGGCAGATAGAGCGTCGCCGACAGCTTCACGCCGTCGTTGCGCTGATAGGTGACGTACTGATGCTCCACGCCGCGAAGCTGCGGCTGCGGATCCGCAAACGCCGTCACCGCGCGCCCGCCCACGTAATAGTTCGGCGGATCCTTCGGAGTCTCCCTTCGCGTCAGCAGCGTCGTGGCATCGTCAGTCAGCGGCGCGATCGGCATCTCGTAGGCGTCGGCGGCGCTGCGGAAGAGCCGCTCGCTCTGCAGCGTCTTCAGATTCAATCGATCGAGGAACGGACGATCGCCTTCCGCCGAGGCGCCCTGACCGATGAGATAGATGGAGTCGCCGCTTTGAATGATCGCGCCGCGAATGCGCCGCGTGACCGGTGTTCCCGGATTGTCGTACGCCGCGTCCTGCTTCCGCTCCCACAGTTTCCTCGGCGCCGCGCCCGACTCGAGGATCCACGTGCGCACCTTGCGCGTCGGCCGATCGAATTCACTCAGCAGCCCGACGCCTTTTTCGGTATACGCGATGTTCGTGAAGCGCCACTCCGTCTCTGTGATCTCTGTGCCCTCTGTGGTGAAAGGTTCTCCGAGCATCATCACCTTGTCCCGGAAAGGCACCTTGTTTTTCAGATCCCCGCCATCGAGCGCCTCGGCCCACACCACCGTCGCGGGCTGATCGGCGCGCCAGCGATGTCCTCGTGGTCCCGTTTCGACGCCGGTCAGCGGGACGCCTTCGCGGCTGGGCCGATCGGCGAGCTTCTTCACGACCGCTCCCTTCCGATCGAGGACCTCGACATCCTCCGGAAAACCGTTGAGCGGGAGGAGATGCGAGAACGGGCGCTTGATCTTCGTGGCGAGGATGTATTCGCCGTTAGGGGAGGGCGTGACGGCCGTGAAGATGGCGGGCTTGGCGATGGGAGTCTTGGTGCCGGAAGCGGCGTCGACGAGCGCGAGCTGGCTTATGAAGTAGTACTCGAAGGTGTCTTCGTCGTGCGCGGTCTTGATCATGTCTTCGTAAGTTGCGACCTGCGCGGTTTTGCCTTCGTTCTCCTGGACGTTGGGGCCGGACGGCACTTTTGGTTCCGCCGGAACTGCTCCTCGGTTTGCCGGAACGAACTTGCAAACCAGCGTCGCGTTGTTGACCCAATCGCACGGATCGCCGGCGGTGGCATTCAGATGATCGGCGACCTTCTTGCCCGAGACCCACAGCTCGATGTCGTTCGATGTCGTGTTGGTGTAGGCGAGCTTGGAGCCGTCGGGGGAGAACTCGAGATTGGAGAGGTTGGCGTCAGGCGGGACGGTGAGGGCGACTTCGCTGCCGTCGGCGATTTTTTTGAGCGCGATGGCGTAGATCAGCGGCGTGCGATGCGGCCCGAAGGTCTTCGGGTTGATGCGCGCGCCGGCGAGGCGGAGCATCGGCTGCGAGAGCATGGCGATCGTCGGCTGCGCCTTGCGCGAGGCGAGCGCCATCACCTGCCGCGACGGGCTGAGCATCGCCTCCGGCAGCGGCTTGGCATCGAACGCGGCAATCACTTCCCTGGGCGGAGTGAGATAGGTCGAAATGGCGAAGAGGAGTGCAAGCATGGCGCGGGATTCTACTAAGTCACGCGACTACGTGCGCCTTCTCATACAGAAATTCGGGCGCGAAGTCAGCGCCGTTCGGCCAGGTGATCGTTCCGTATTCGAGGCGAAATTCCCGAAAGTACGATGGGTCCTTCAACGGTTCGAACACGGGACCCCAGATTTCCTGGGATAGATCCACCTCCTTGGCTTCCGTCTGCAAACTTCAGCCAGATGACAAAGTCGCGGACGTGCCTCGCGTCTACAACGGAGTAGTGGATCAATCGTCAGTTCTCACTGTCGTGCTGCTCTTCAATTCGCTTCACAGCGGCAGTGAGGGCCTGATATTCCGTCTCCAGACGATCGAAGTTTTTGTACACACCGTCGAAATTCGAGAGCGTCTCGCGTCGGAATGCCACAAGGTTGGCATCCAGCGCAACGGTCGATTCGAGCGCGCTGACCCGTGAATGAAGCGATACGAACCCCGCTGTCATACTCGATTCGAGCAACGCGAATCGTGAATCGACCAAGTCGAAGCCGGTCGTCATTCTCGATTCAAGGCCGGTCATCCTCGATTCGATCGAGGCCATCCTTGAATCAAGCCGCATCAGAACGTCGAACAGTTCCTCTGCCACGTCTCCCCGAGGATCCCTCGGAAATAAACGCAGGTCAAATTTTCTACCCCACGTGGACGTTCAGCGTCCGGTGATCTCCTTCTCCAACGTCAGCAAGCAACACGGCAAGCAGGTCCTCTTCGTCGACGCGAGCTTCCAGCTCAATCCCGGCGAGAAGGTCGGCCTGGTCGGCCCGAACGGCTCCGGCAAGACGACGCTCTTCCGCATGATCGTCGGCGAGGAGTCGGCCGAGGAGGGGACCATCTCGGTGCCGAGGAAGATATCGATCGGGTACTTCCGCCAGGATGTCGAGGAGATGTCGGGCCGCTCCGTCCTCGATGAATCGATCGCCGGCAGCGGACGCCTCGGCGATCTGCATCACGAGCTGATCGCGCTCGAGTCGCGGCTCGACGAGCCGGAAGCGCTCGAGCGTTACGGCCACGTCCAGGAGGAATACCAGCACCTCGGCGGCTACGAGGTCGAGGCGCGTGCGCGCGAAGTCCTGCACGGACTCGGGCTCGAGGACGCGCAGGTCGATGGCGACGTCGGCGCCCTCTCCGGCGGCTGGAAGATGCGCGTCGCCATCGCGAAAATCCTCCTCGGCAAATTCGATGTGCTGCTGCTCGACGAGCCGACCAATCACCTCGACATCGAAAGCATCGTCTGGCTCGAGCGTTTCCTGAAGAGCGTGCCCTCGACCATCTTCATGACCTCGCACGATCGCGACTTCATGAATCGCATCGTGACGCGGATCGTCGAGATCGACGCCGGCGAGATCGTCACCTACTCCGGGAATTACGATTTCTACGTTCGCGAGCGCGAGCTGCGTGAGGCCAATCAGGAAGCGGCGTATGCGCGGCAGCAGGCGAAGCTGGCGAAGGAGCAGCGATTCATCGAGCGCTTCTCGGCGCACGCGGCCAAGGCGGCGCAGGTGCAGAGCCGCGTCAAGGCGCTGGAGAAGATCGAGAAGATCGAGCCGCCGAGGAAGCGCAAGGTCGTGAAGTTCGACTTCCGAAATCCGCCGCGATCGGGGGACGACGTCGCGATGCTGGAGCACGTCGACAAGCGATTCGGATCGAAAGTTATCTACGACGATTTCAATTTCCACGTGCGCCGGCGCGAACGGTGGTGCGTGATGGGAAAAAATGGTGCCGGCAAATCGACGCTGCTGAAGATGGTCGTCGGCGCCCTCCCGCCCGACGCCGGCACCGTGCGCCTCGGCGCCGCGCTGAAGGTCGGCTACTTCTCGCAGGAGTCGCTCGATCTACTCGATCGCGATCTCACGGTGTGGGAGCAGATGCAGAAGGACTTTCCGCTGGAGTCGATCGGCGCGTTACGCAACTTGCTCGGCGCGTTCCAATTCTCAGGCGACGATCCCGACAAGAAAATCCGCTCACTCTCCGGCGGCGAGAAATCGCGCCTGATCATGGCTCGCATGCTCCTCGATCCACCAAACTTCCTGGTGCTCGACGAGCCGACCAACCATCTCGACCTCGCGACGAAGGAGATGCTCGTCGACGCCCTCCGCGACTTCGAAGGAACGATGCTTTTCGTCGCACGATCGAACCTTCCTGCGCGGCCTTGCCAATCGCGTCCTCGAGCTGGCCGGCGAGGAACACGACCGCCCGATGACATTCGGCGGCTCGTACGTGGAGTACGTGGAGCGCACGGGCCGCGAAGCGCCAGGAGTGCATGCGTAGGCCCCTCACCCGCCCTTCGGGCACCCTCTCCCCGCCTCGCGGGGCGAGGGATCTCAGTCGAGACCCTTCTCCCCGCCGCGGGGAGAAGGTGGCCGGAGGCCGGATGAGGGGCGAAAGTTGTGAAGGCGCGTCGCCTGACGGAGTTCCTGATATACTTCCCTCCATCCAAATCGCTTGTCGTTAATCCTTTCAGGCACGTGGTGGAGGACGGAGCGGGTTGCTCCGTCTCTTGCGTCTGCCGGCCGTGGATCGGGTCCTTCTCCGTCCGGCGTCGAATAACGCTTTTGGAGGAGGTGTCATGAGAATCTCTCGCTCCCTAACGCTTCTCTTTGTGTTGATGATCGCCGTCTCCACTGCCGGCGCCGCTCGCCTGCGCGCGAAGCCGGCGGCCACCGATGCGTGGCCGAAGAGCGATCCAGAGCTGGTGCGACAGCACATCATCGATCTGCTGACCGCCTTGCCCGACCTGGTTCCCGCCAACGCGGCATACGCCGCGCGGATGGCCAACTTGAAAGCGCGATTCGAGGCCTTCACGCCGGAGCAGGCTGCCGGGCTGGCGTACGTCGACGATGCGGCGTTGGCTTCCGCGGTAGAGCACCTCAAGCAGGCTGCCGCGGAGCGGCGGCTGAGGCTTCAGACGCTGAAGACGAAACCGGTCGCGCCGAACGACGTCAACACTCCACTTCCCCCTGCCAACTACGACTCAGTATGCGGATCGTCCACGACTGATATCAATACCACGAAGGCTGAGGTCATCGCCCAGGATGCTGCCGAGCTCGCGGCGATTGCCGGGCAGGCCGCATGCGACTCCATCGTGGTGATCGTGGGCGAAGGAACGACTCTTCCGTTGTGCCTCATCGCCTTCGCGCTGCACGAAACGGTGGAAGGGATTCAATTCGCTCGCGATCTGCAGGATGCTTGCGACAAGGACGTCGGTTCAGTGGAGGCCCACGCAACCTTCGGCAACATCTACCGCCTGCATGATGACCTGGCAGGCGTGAGCGCCAGCGGCGCTCAGAACACCACCACCACCGTCAACGCCATCGGCACAAGCGAAGCGGCGATCATTCAGGAGGTCGACAGCAAAGCAGCGCAAGTCATCGGCAACGCCAATTCCAATCGGGCCACGATCATCGGCAACGACAATGCCAATCGCGAGACGATCGTCGGCAACGACAACGCCAATCGCGACACCATCGTCAGTAACGACAATACGAACCGGAACCAGATCATCGCCAACGACAACACCAATCGCGATCTCATCATCACCGACATGCGGTTCGTATCCTGCGAGCTCAACCGGCTGCTCAACACACCGGAAGGGCAGCGCTCGTCGTCGATCAGCAGTTGCGCCGGTCAGCCGGGCTTCCCGTACAGGTTCGGCGTGAGATCCATTCTCAACCCCAGTCCCTCCAGCACGTCCGATGGTTCGGCGCCACGGGCCGGCCGCGGACAGGACGGTGTGGCCATCCTTCCCATGATGGGCACGGTCACCATGGAGACGAATCTTCTGGAAGGGAAACTGATCCCGAGCTATTACCTCCCGCTGCGCAAGGGCGGAATGCTCGAGCAGGTGCGGACTCTGGTCTGGGAAACCATCAACGCCCAGCTCGACTTGAACATCGCCGTGGAGCAGACGGAAGAGGCGCGGAAGAGCGCGCTGGAAGCCGATCAACTCTTCGTGCAACAGAGATTCGTGGAGGCGTACCGCACGTACTCCACTGCGTATCAGAGACTGATTCCGCAGGTCGAGCGCGTGGCGCGCTGATTTTCAAATGTGGGGTTGGGCCAAAGCCCGACCCCGACCCCACATTGCCCATGCTCCTCGCGCCAATCGGGGCGGGGAGAAGATCGAGAACGCTGTTGAAAATGGTGGTCGGCGCCCTCCCGCCCGACCACGGGACCGTGCGCCTCGGCGCCGCGCTGAAGCACGCTGCGCAATCTGTAGGCGCATTCCAATTTTCAGGCGACGATCCCGACAAGAAGCGGGAGGCGCCGGGGGGTGCATGCTTGAATCAACGTCCGAGACGTGCCGCCCATTCGTCGACCGCCGTGCGAAACGCGCGCGGATCGATTGCAGGATAGCGATACAACTGCGGCTCGATGGCGGCGAAAGACTCGCGGAGTCGCGCCGGCTCGATCAGGCCGTGTGCGTGCATCTGTGTGACATCGTCGAGGTCGCGAGCGTGCCGGCGCTCGAGCTTCGAGAGCGCCTGGGAGTAGAAGTCGTAATGGTGAAAAAACAGACTCCCTTCTCGCACGATGAACGGGCTGCGATCTCTCCATCCGGGCAGCTCGGGGATGAAATCTGCTGGCGAGGCCAGCTCGACGTTCAACTCCAGGCGGTCCTTCAACTGCGGAATCGCGCGCAGGACTTCATCCCGCTCGGGCTCGATCTTGAGGTCGACGTCGATCGTGCTCTGCCGCCACTCGAGCAGCACCGCGCTGGCGCCCCCGGTCAGATACACGCGGGCTTCGCCTCGCGCTTCCTTCCCGAGCGCCTGGAGAAAAGTGCGAAGCCGTTGGATGTCGACTAGCCGGCGCATTCCGCGGCCCGTTCGAAGCTGACGAGCTCGCGGATCAGCGCGTTGTACCTCGAATGCGCGGAGTCGGAGTCCTCGGCCGCCAGCGTCGCGTAAAGTCGATGTTCCGGCTCGATCACATTCGAGGCCGGCACCTCGATTCCGAGTTTCCGCAGTCGAGGCGCGCCGATCAGGACAAGCAGCGCGGGGATGGTTTCTCGTTTCACCTCGAGATCGTGCAGACCCTCGCGAACGAGCGCGTACCCCGGGAAAGCATCGAACGTCACGGTCGGAGTATAGCTGGTTCATTTTGGCGAGAAATCGTCGGGTGGACGGGGCGGGAGATGCCGGGGGTGCACGCTTAGAATGTCGGGACACAAATGACTCGCACCACGAACGCGCGGCTCGCCGGCTTCATGTTTCTCTTCTACATCGCGACCGCCTTCCCGATGATGGTTCTGTCCAACCGGGTGACGGGCGGCGCGGACGTCGCCGCGAAGCTCGCGAACATTGCCCAGCATGCGGCGCTGATGCGGGTGATTGTCGTATTCACGCTCCTCATGTTTGTGAACGCCGTCGTGCTGGCGGTGGCGCTCTACGGGATTACGCGCGACGAGGACCATGAGCTCGCGATCCTGGCGATGTCGTGTCGCATCGGCGAGGGCGTGATCAACGCCATTGGGACCGCTGTTCCGCTGGGACTGCTATGGATCGCGACGGGAGGTATCGCCGACGCCGCGGCTGCAAAAGGGATCGCTGCCTTCCTGTTGAAGTACGACGGCTGGAGCATGAACATCAGTGCGTTCTGCTTTGCCGTGGGCAGCACGCTCTTCGCCTACCTCTTCCTCCGTGCGCGAAGCATCCCCGTCTGGCTTGCGTGGCTGGGCGTCGCCGGCTCGGCGCTTATCGTAGTGACACTCCCGCTGCAACTGGTCGGTGCCGTCCGCGCACCCTTCATGGACCTGATGTACATACCGGTCGGCGCATTCGAAGTGATCGTCGGCTTCTGGTTGCTCATCAAGGGCGTCCGCGTCGCTACCTGAACCGTCATCGCTTGCCGCTTCTTCCTCGCTCCATTAACATCGTCGCCCTGTCCACAATCATCGGCAGAACCCTTTCCCACTACCGAGTGAAGTCGAAGCTCGGCAGCGGCGGGATGGGTGTGGTCTACGAAGCCGAAGACACGACCCTCGGACGCAACGTCGCTCTCAAGTTTCTCGCCGCCGAGATGGCGCAGGACGCGATGCTCCTGGAGCGCTTTCAGCGGGAAGCGCGCGCCGCCTCCGCGCTCAACCATCCGGCCATCTGCACCGTGTACGCGATCGATCAATTCGAGGGGCAGCACTTCATCGCCATGGAGTTGCTGGAAGGGGAGACGCTCGCGGAGCGGATCCGCCGCGGCCCGTTCGAGATCGCGCGCCTGCTCGACGTCGGCATTCAGGTCGCGGACGCGCTCGAGTCGGCGCACGCGAAGGGAATCGTTCACCGTGACGTCAAGCCGGCGAACATCTTCATCAACGCGCGTGGCCAGGCCAAGATCCTCGACTTCGGTCTCGCCAAGATCGAGCGCGGAACCAGCCATGTTTCAGAAGGCCCGACCGCGATGCGCGAGGACCTCACGAAGGCAGGCACCGCGATCGGCACCGTCGCGTACATGTCGCCGGAGCAGGCCCGCGGACAACTCACCGACGCCCGCACCGACATCTTCTCCCTCGGCACCGTCCTGTATCAGATGGGAACCGCTGCGCTTCCTTTCCAGGGCGATACCTCGGCCGTCATCTTCGACAACATCCTCAACCACGATCCGGCTCCGGCCCATCAGCTCAATTCCGCCCTTCCTCCCGAGCTCACCCGCATCCTCGGCAAGGCGCTGGAGAAGGATCGAACGCTACGCTATCAAAGCGCGACCGATCTGAAGACCGACCTCCTGCGCCTCAAGCGCGATGTCGATTCGGGCAGCCGCCGCGGCTCGGACTCGAGTGAAGCGCGCAAAGCGGCCGCGACGCTGAAGTCGATCGCCGTGCTCTATTTCGAAAACCTGAGCGGCGTCAAAGAGGATGAGTATCTGCGCGACGGCATCACTGAAGACATCGTCACCGAGCTTTCGAAGATCAAGGGACTGCAGATTTTCTCTCGCGCCACGGTCCTCGCGTATCGCGACAAGACGGTCACGCCGGCGGCGATCGGCCAGCAGCTCAACGCCGCGTACGTATTGACGGGCAGCCTGCGTCGCGCTGGAGCGCGGCTTCGGATCAACGCGCAGCTCGTCGACACGCATACCGATTTCCCGTTGTGGTCCGAGCGTTACGACCGGGAGATGAAGGATGTCTTCGAGGTGCAGGACGAGATCGCGCGCCGGATTGCCGAGGCGCTCAGGATCACGTTGACGCCGCAGGAGCAGGAAGAGCTGGCCGTCAAGCCGACTGAGAACCTGCAGGCGTACGACCTCTATCTGCGCGGACGCAGTTACGCGCGGCGGCTGACGCGGCAGGACCTCGAGTTCGCGCTGCAGATGTTCGAGAACGCGGTGGCGCTCGATCCGAAGTTCGCGCTGGCGTACGCCGCCATCGCGAACTCCTGCGCGCAGTATCACAACCTGTTCGAACGCGAGGCGAAGTGGGTCGAACGCGCCACGGCGGCCAGCGAGCGCGCCAGCGCGCTGGGAAGGGACGACGCCGAGGTGCTGGTGGCCGAGGCGTGGGTGCTGTACATGAAGGAGCAGTACCAGGAGTCGGAGCGGCGTGCGCGGCGGGCGGTTGCCAAGAAGCCCGACGCCGAGACCGCGTACTACCTTCTCGGTCGGGCGTTGTTTGCGGCCGGCCGCTATCAGGAAATCCTCGACATGGCGGAGGAGGCCATCGCGCATTCGGGCGACAACTACAACATCTACATCCCGTACGTGAACGCGCTCGGCGCGCTCGGCAAGAATGTCGACAATGCGCGGCAGCAGAGGGTCCAGGTGCTGGAGGCGCAGTTGAGCAAGGTGCCGGAGGACGCGCGGGCGCGGGTGCTGCTGGCCGGCGACTACGCGTCGATGAATCGCCCCGATGATGCCATGCAGGAAGCCAACATGGCGATGGCGCTTCGTCCGAACGACGCGCTGGTCATGTACAACGTCGCCTGCACCTTCTGCGGCCTGAACAGAAAAGACGAGGCGCTAAGCGCGCTGCGCAGGGCGTATGACGCGGGCTTCCGCGATGCCGAGTGGACGAGGCGCGATCCGGATCTTGCGCTGTTGCGCGACGATCCGGAGTTCGAGCGGATGTATCCAGGGTAGTAGGGGGCGCGAGCCAGAAGTCGGCGCACGCCGTGCACAGGTACAGATTAGCCAGAACATAGGAGGGATTCATGACGTTCGCTGTTGGCGATCGAGTCGGACATCCTGCGCGTCCAGAATGGGGGCCGGGAGAGATCCTCGCCGTTTCGGGCGGATCGAAATTCACGATCTACTTCGCTCTGACAGGCCAGAAACTTTTGAAGAACGTGGCGCTCGTACGCCTCACGGGTGCTGAATCCTCCCATCCTCTTCTCGAGAATCGTCTTCGGTCCGGAGCAAAGACTCGAACGATTGTCCAACTGAAAGAAAGTTTCCTGCGCCAATTCCCTGGCGGCTTCGAAGATCCCAGATATGTGAAATTTGAACGTGCCTACAAATTCGCCGCGAGCGAGCTTCTGAAGCGAACGCTGTCTTCAGAAGAGCTGAATCTGCTGCTGCGCGCGGGCGACCACGCCGAGGTCTGCAGAAGGGCGCTTGCCGTAATCAGCAGGACGAATCTCGTTTTTCCTAACGAACAGATGGCTCTGCGTGACGGCATCACGGGCGAAGGCGCTGCTCAGTTCTCTCGAGCCCTCGCCGATCTGCTCTACGGTTCGAGCAGTTCTCAGGATCGATTCGAGCGCTTCTCGAAGATGTTGGAAATCGTAGGTGCGGCGAAGTGGACGATCGCAACGTACTTTCGTTTTCTTGCCGAGCTGGAAACGCAAATGTTCCTCAAACCCGAAGCCACCAAAGCGGCCGCTGAAGCGTGTGGCTTCGAGCTCAACTACCGGCAGGATTTGAACTGGCGAACTTACGAGACACTCCTGGCGTTCAGCGCGTTTCTAAAAGAAGCGATCGAGGATCTGCGACCAGGCGACATGATCGACTTGCAAGGGTTTATCTGGAAGACCCGCCCTCGCGATTAAAGAGGGTCGGCTACTTCTCGCAGCAGTCTCTTGACCTTCTCACGGGCAGGCAAGGCCGAAAAACTTTTTTGTCATTTGCGCACCGTGTTTTCGTCCCACCTTGGTTCAGAGCGTCGATTCCTAATGGCATCAATTCAGTTCGAATGAACCATGTGGTGCCATATCGATTTAGCAGTTGGTCATTGCGTTCTCGCCGAGCTGCGGCGAAAGCGGCACGGGTGCAGAGCGATGATTCTCGGTGGAGTACGACACGGGTAGGGGATTGCCCGCTGGCGTCACACCTTCATCAATGGAGTACATCATCGTTCAGTATCCGAACAAGCGGACTGTCTATATCGACGACGAGGAAAACGGCAATACGGGCGAGCGCCTGCGCGTGGAGGAAGGCACGCATACGATCAACCTCGGCGATCCTCGCGACTACCGTCCGAAGTGGCGGCGGCCGCAGGTCACGGGGACAACCGCAATCAAGCCGATGATCATCGAGTTCGAGAAGGATGCGTAGACGGTCCGTCGCCGCCGCGTTTCTCCTAGTCATCGGGTGCGCGACCTACATTCCGAATCAGCCGCTGCAGCACTACGACAAGACCTACGGGTACCGCTTTTCGAAATATCAGGCGGCTGCGAACGAGGACGAGACGTTTCTCATACTCACATTCTCTGGTGGCGGGACGCGCGCAGCGGCGCTCGCATACGGCGTTCTCCAGGAGCTGGCGGCAACAAAGATCCATGGCGGTACGAAGACGCTCCTCGACGAGGTTGACGTCATCTCATCGGTCTCAGGTGGGAGCTTCACCTCTACCGCATACGCATTCGCTGGTCAGATGCCAATTGCCTCGTTTGAGCGGGACTTCCTCCGGCACGACGTTCAAGGCGATCTCAAGCGGGCTGCGCTTAATCCGCGCAACTGGCCGCGGCTCCTTTCTCCGCGATTCAGCCGCATCGATCTGGCGACTGAGTATTACGACAGTCATATATTCGAAGGGAAGAGCTTCGCCGACCTCATGGCTCGTGGTCGTCGCCCCTACATCATCCTCAACGCGACGGAGATGGATCTTGGAGCCCGTTTCGAATTTACGCAGGAGCAGTTCGATCCGATCTGTTCTGATCTGCAGCCAATGAAGGTCGCGCGTGCGGTCGCAGCATCGTCCGCGTTCCCGATTCTTCTCACGCCGATCACTCTTCGGAACTACGCTGTTGAGAAGCCCAGCTCCACAGCCCCTGCTGAGGGTTCAACGTGGCATTCGCCCTGCGGATACGAAGAACCAAAATGGATCGCGACAGCGATGGAGGATCAGTTCATCAATCCGTCGCGCTTCCGCACCGCGCTGGAGGTCCGCTCCTATGCCAATCCAAAGCGGCAGTTTCTCCAGCTTATGGACGGCGGCATCGCCGACAACATCGGCCTCCGCGGACCGATCTGGGCGTTGTCATCCTTGGATCCTGGTTTTTCCGTGCTCCGTCTCATGAATCGCGGCAAAGTAAAGCGCGTGGCGGTGATCGTGGTTGATGCAGAGAAGGCTGGTGATGTGCAACTCGATCGCACCGAAAGCCTGCCGAACCTTTTCCAGACGCTCAGCACGATCAGCAACGCTCCGATGGCGAACTACTCCTTCGACACGGTTGAGCTGCTCCGAACCAGAATCGAGAACTGGAACAAAGAGGCGCTGATGCTGCAGCAGTGCAAGGAACTTTGTCCGCAGGGCAACATTCCACCCGGCGACCTAGCGCCGATTACCTTCTACCGCGCGAACATCACGTTCGCTTCTCTGTCTCCCGCGGAGCGCAAGTTCTTCGACTCGCTGCCCACGAGCTTCTCGCTTACGAACGAGCAAATCGATGCGCTGTTGGCGGTTGGTCCGCACCTGCTGCGTGAGTCGGCCGATTACAGAAGACTAGTGAAGGATTTGCAGTGAAGTCGGTGGCAAGCCGCCGGGCCAGCTGAATTTTTTCCTTTTCGCGGCACGGAAGGGTGGTATCTCGGCCTTCCTAGTCACTACTTGATAAGCAAAGGCGCCGGGGGTCCGATCGAGCGGATTTCGTGCGCCAGGACGTGCACCCAAGGGGCGGAGCTGTAGCCCCTTTCGTGCGGCGGGCGAGCATGTCCCTTCGGCAGTTGAAATCTGAGAGGCGATTCCTGTCCATTGTGGCTTAAGCCGTGTTCGCGAGCGACTGTTTAGCATCGATCGCTCGATCAAGAATGTCGATCAGGCGTTTCATCTGTTTGTGACCTTT
>WNEZ01004145.1_pt1 | contig 23227 bp, 19 predicted proteins | sample 5400521 | NCBI WGS metagenome assembly WNEZ01 (sample SAMN13153339, study PRJNA577476) | soil metagenome | isolation source: 120 cm saprolite under Douglas fir tree site 2 hole 1 replicate 1 | place: USA:California | collected 2015-04-18
ACTGATCGAGTTGCTGGAACGTATCGGCGTGGACTTTAAGCTCGGTGAAGTGCGCGGCGCACTCGAAGATATTCTTCGGCTCGGCTCAGCCAACATCCCCGATCTGTGGCTCAGCGACGAGGAGATGCTCGAGAAAGGCATCGTCGAGAGCTAGTGCCGTTCCAACTCTTGGAGCGGAACCTCGTGGAACGACTGCCCGCACGCTTTCAAGCGAAGTCTCGGTCCCACGTTTGAGGCAGTTGGAACGGCACTAGGATCTGGCCGCACCTAGAAGCCAAGGGGCCGGAGGGGGTTTCCCTCCGACCTCTTGGTTCTTACAGAGAGAGCATGCGGGATTCTGGCGCGTGCGAAAAGCGAGCGACACCGAAGATTCCTGCTCCGCGAGCCTGTACCCCTCCCCCCGTGTTTTTTGCAAGAATGTGATTATAGGGAAGTTGAAGTTGTTTGTTTTGATACACTTTTGCAAGTGTTGATTCTAAAAGAGTTAGCGGTAAACATAATTCAGACCCAAGAATCGGGATCCTGGAGGAGCGTACTTGGAGGCTCCATGAGGGATCTGTTTCTCCATGAGGCGAAAAAGAAAAAAGCGGCAGGAGAAGGCGCCGCCTTCCAAGAAAACCACAAGTTTACCAAGTGCGGAGTGTAACAATGATGGCTGGCTAAGTCAAGTAAAATTTGGTTGGTATGGTCAGTTTCCGATTACCCAACTTATCAGGCAAGTGGAATCACTTCCGAGTTGCCCGTCATCCGCTCATAATCGAACTCCCGACTTCCCCCAGCTAATCTCGTGCGCGACTTCAGGTACCCTATACTGGCCTGATCCGAATGTGGATAAGATCGCGGCTCTGAAATCGAAACGAAGACATGCGGAGGAAAATATGCGGCACCGTGCAATCCTTGTGTTTCTGTTTGCTATATCAACTGCAGTTTCCGGGTCCGCTCCACAGAGGAATGCTCACACGACTTTGCAAGGCGATGTCTCCGGTAGCGGAGGACAATTGGTAGGTACATGGAGGCTCGTCTCCAGAGTTGTTAGGTTGGAGGACGGCACTGCCGTCCAGGAAGGCCTCGGAACTACACCCAAAGGCTATTTGATATACGACTCAAGTGGGCACATGGCTGTGCAACTCTTGAGACCTGACCGTCCCACAGCAATTGATTGCAGCTCTTCGGGCGCCGCTCCGAGTGATAACAGCCCCCTGTTGCTCAACGGATACGAAGCATATTTTGGTACGTACACCATAGACGAAACCAATCACACTGTTACGCACCACCTCGAAGGTGCGCTTGCCGCCGCCGATGGGGGCAGAAATCTCATACGCCAATTCCAAGTATCGGGCGACAAACTGACTATTGTGGTCCGGACGAGCTCGCCGAAAGAGAGACAGATCAGGACACTCACCTGGGAGCGAGTACGCTGATTTACCGCAGCGAGGTTAAAGTATAGTCGCTATTTATTTATGTTCCTATCGAAGTCCAGAGCGGCATTCTACGAACTCAGAGACGCGGTTCCGGACGAATTGTCGGCAAGCCTTACCTTGGGATTACTTTACGTTTGCCCGTGACTCGGGGGGAATCGCAAGAGGCGCGTACATATATCGGCCATCTGTGCGCGGCGGCATAACCAGGGTTAAGGTCAATCGCCCGCTTGAGCTCTTTTTCGGAGTCGGTTCAGTGGCGACCGAACTCTTGGCGGTAACCTTCCCATTCGCGCTTCAGCTCGGCCATTAAACTCAAGAATTCAGGTCGCTCGCGCAGCGAAAGAAAGTGCGGGTCCTTGCGGAAGACCGGGTAGTTCGGCAGGCCCGTACCGCTCGCCTTGCGCAGCAATGCAACCGCCCGGGCCGGTTTCCCAAGCAGCGCATCGACTGCGGCGGCCGTGTGGAACATGTGATGCGTGTGTAGGAGCGGTTTGCCGCCTCGCAGGGCGCGATGGGCCAACTCTTCCGCCTTTCCGATCTCGCCCCGCTTAGCCCACAACAAAGCTTCACAACTTCGTAGCCAGGGATCATCTAGCAGCAGCTGGCGCGCAACCCGAATTCTCTCGGCCGCTTCTTCCAACTGCCCTCGATAGAGCGCAATCGTAGGATGGAAAAGGTGGGCCCAGATGTTGGTGGGATCGACGTGAAACGCGCGGAGATGGTATTCCTCCGCTTCATCGTAATCCCAACGGTACGTTGCGATTTGACCCAGAAAAACAAGTGAAAAAGCATTCTCCGGGTCAGTGTTCAACACCGAGAGCAATCCTTCCTTGGCTTCTTCCAGCATGCCGACATGGAGAAAAATCACACCTTGCCACGTCTTTGCGCGCTGGCAGCCGGGACTGAGCCGGAGAGCGGTACTAAGCGCCCGCAAGGCGGCGCGGTTCCGGAAGTTTCCGGCTGGTGTCCAAAGGGCGCGTCCGCGCTCGCAGTGGGCCTCCGCATTGCGAGGATCGAGTTTCAGAGCGCGACGAATCGCCCGATCTCCCCTCCGAACCCAGCGAACGCCTGGCTCGAACGTCACGGCCATGATCATATAGGCTTCCGCCAGACGTGCCCAGGCGGCGACAAAGCCTGGGTCAAGTTTGACTGCCTTTTCCAGCATTTCAATCGCGGTCTGGGTGTCCCAGAGATTCACCCGCGAAAGCCGCTCGACCGCCCGCAAGAATAACTCGAACGCCAGCGGATACTTTGTGGGTGTAGCCGCAGGTGCCTCCGACAACGCCGTTGCCCGCGCACCCAGAGCCCGCGCGACCGCATCGGCGATCTTGTCTTGTACCTCGAACAGGTCCGCCATTTCGGAGTCGTGCTTCACTGTGAGCAGCGTGGCGCCGTCGGCCGCGTTCCATACCTGAGCGTGCAGCCGCAGCCGCTGACCGAACTTTTGGATGCTGCCTTCCACAATCACCTGGACATTCAGCTCACGCGCGACCGTCAAGGGATCAATAGCCTGCTTCGCGTAGCATGCCACCGCGCCGGTGGGTCGCACGAGCAACTCGCCATTGGCCCCCAACTGGTTGATCACGGCATCGGCCAGCGCCACACTCAGGTACTCGTCCTCCGGGTTTGGGGTCAGTAGCTTGAAAGGCAGCACGGCTACAGCGCGTCTGCCTGTTTCTCCGACTGGCAGGACTGCTTCGGCTGCGGTTGCCCGATCCGGCCCATCCACCCCGACGAGCAAGCGATAGCCACGGCGCGGCAAGGTCTCGACAAAGCGAGGGTTATCTGCGGAGTCGCCCAGCGCCTCGCGAAGCTTGTTGATGGCCGTGTTCACGCCGTGATCAAAGTTCACGAACGTGTCAGCCGGCCAGAGCCGCAGTCGCAGCTCTTCGCGGGTGACCACCTGACCAGGCCGCTCGAGCAGCATGGCGAGAACCTCGAACGGCTGCCCATGCAGCTTGATTCTCACTCCGCCCTTCCGCAATTCGCCGGACCGCGGGTTCACTTCGAAGGTGCCGAAACGGAGAATCCGTTGTGAGGAACTCAGGCTTTCTGCCATGTGTGGGGCCTCAGGTTTCGAGCAGTTTACCATTGCGCGTGCGACAGACAAGATCCGGCACGCAATGGAGGATCTTCGCAAACTCTTGCTGATTGAGCGGCTTATAGCTCGACAAACATTTGAGCTTCCCTGCATTGACGCACCTTACGGACTCCATCAGGCTGGCCGCAGTCAAGCAACCAGAGTTGCCAGACTCGTCCAAACGCGAGAAGAGGTAGCCGCTCATCGGGTACTGGTCAAATACTTTCCGGCGCAACAAGCGGCGTTCGATGCACAAAAGAGGGCTGCGATGTCGCGATCTCGGGGCGCGGTGCGAAGAGTTTGCGGCACTTCGCACAACAGAAAACCTTCAAAAGGAGACCCAGCATGAAGAACCCCCAAAAACCTGTCGGTTCCAAGCATTTTGGATTTCGGACGGTCGCGGTCATCTCGCTTGCACTCTCACTCTGCGGTGTGGCGACAGCACAAAATCCAGTCATCGACTGGAATGCAATTGCCGTCACGACGGCGCTTAATGGAAATCAGATGATATCTCCAGGCTCGAATACTTCTGGTGGTACGAGCCTTTATCTCGCTTATACACATTTGGCGATTTATAACGCTGTGAATGCGATCGACCATCGCTTTCAGCCCTACGGCGCAGAAATCCTCGCACCGGCAGGAGCATCGGCTGATGCCGCAGTCATCTCGGCTGCTTATAACACGCTCGTTTTCTATTTTCCGGATCAATCCGCTTCTCTAACTACACAGTACATGGCGTCGCTCGGTTTCATCCCGGATAGCCAGGCAAAGGACGACGGAGTGCAGGTCGGGAAAGCCGCCGCGAATTCAATTATTGCCATGCGTGCAGGCGACGGTCGCGGTGCGAGTGTGCCTTACATCTTCCCGTCCGTACCAACAGCCGGAGTTTGGATTCCGACCCCACCGGCGCACCTTTTGCCACAAACCCCTTGGGTCGGTCAGATGGTGCCCTTCACGATGAGTAGCGCCTCGCAATTCCTTCCAGATGAACCCCCGCCCGCCCTCACAAGCACTCAGTGGGCAGACGATTACAACGAGGTCAAGACCTTGGGTGCGGTTAATAGCGCGGTGCGGACTCCCAAGCAGACTGAGATTGGCCTGTTCTGGACCGAACAAACGTCGAAACAATACGCACGAGCCTTTCGGGCGCTGGCGGTGGGACGCGCACTCAACACCTCGGACACGGCACGCCTATTTGCCATGGTGTGGACCGCCGTTGCCGACTCCTTCATCGGCTGCATGAACGCGAAGTACCATTTCAGTTTCTGGCGCCCCGTGACGGCTATTCAGAACGGCGACATAGACGGAAATTCCGCCACGGTTGCCGACCCCACGTGGATGCCCCTTGGTACCACCCCGAATCACCCGGAATACCCCGCCGCTCACGGATGTCTTACAGGTGCGGTCTCGGAAATCCTGAAAGGCTATTTCGGGACTCCGAACGTGAACTTCACTGTCAGCAGCACAGTCTTCAACCCAGCGCACGTGCACACATTCGACAGCGTGAAAGATCTTGAAAAAGAGGTAGGGGTCGCTCGCATTTATGCAGGTTTCCACTACCACCATTCCGTGGTCCAGGGCTTTGTGCTGGGTCAACATGTCGCCCAGCAGGTGCTGGTAAACTTCTTCCAGCCTGTCGCAAGTCATTAGCGTCGGTCCGGTACATTGCACTTCCTAGTTCGCGTCTACTTCCGAGATGAGCTATGCGGACCTGGACTTTACTGGCCTTCATGAATTGAGAGACTGTTTGGCCACCAGAAAGTCGTCGATTCGGTCGATTTCTGGATGGTCGGCCACTCGGAACTAATCTCGAACAGCACACCGACTAGAGCCTGATTAATCCGGTAATCGAAAACTGACCACTACCTAAAATTTATTGCGATCTTGTTGGCGCATCGAGACGTCCGGCGGGCTGAGAGCACACGCTCAGGGATGCGGACCAAGGATGCAGGTAGAGGATACGGCCCTAAAAGCGCGGCGCTACGTCCCAGGCGCAGCCGTTAGCGAGGGCGGGGGCGGAGAGGCGGGCGCGCGGTGAGGGGGCGAGGGCGCATGCGGAAGCGCGGACCGAGCGGCGGTGGAACGTTGCGGAGGAAGTCCCCGCAGCAGGGGCAGCGGCCGTCGTCGGCGATGGGGCCGGTGGCATCGGCGCGGAGCCAATGACCGCGGGCTTCGCACTGCGGATTGATACACTGCACGGTGAAGCCGGGCAAATACTGCATTTTGTCTCCCTCAGCGGCCAGCCGACTCTGCGGAACCACGGTAAGGCGTGTGGCCGAAGCTCCCCTGCATGGCCGAAACAGAACTGTTGGGGCGGATTGTGACGGCCCGGACCTGTGGTGTCAAGGGGAAAACATACAAGATGTTGTGGTATGGTTGCAGGGGCGTGACTGGTGATTGGTGACTGGCAAGGTGCTGAAAAAGCAGTGCTAATTGTCTTTCCGAACGAAGCGAGGAATCTGCTGTTCGCAAAAAACAGGAAAAAGCAGATTCCTCGGGCAAACCCCGCCCTCGGAATGACACCTGCCAGTGTTTTTCAGCAGCCTGCTAGTGGAAGTGGAGCAGCCGCGCACTCTAGCCAAAGCGGTCTTGCATGGGGAAATCGTGGACTAGCGTTCTGCGTAGTAAGAGAGATAGAGGGCGCGGAGCAGTGAAGCCGCGAAACGGAGGGGAAAATGCCTAATCCACCGAGGGGTAGTTTTGAACTGGGCGGAAGTGGAATGCCGGCGTTGCCGAGCTTGCGAGGTGCGGGGATGAGAATTCTACAGATCGGACTGGCAATACTCATCCTGATTCTGTTGTTCTCGAGCACGACCTCGATTCCGACAGGAAACGTCGGCGTGCTCACGCTGTTTGGGCGGGTGACGGGAGAGACTCTGCCCGAGGGAATTCACGTGGTTAACCCGTTGAAGTCCGTCCAGAAGCTCTCGGTACAGACACAGTCAGTGAAAGAGAGCGCCAACGTCCCTTCGAATGAAGGACTGATTCTGGCGCTGGACACGTCGCTGCTTTTCCGGCTGGACAAGAACAAGGCGGCCTTCGTGTATCAAACGGTGGGCGACAATTACGCGGAGAAGATAGTGGAGCCGACGCTGCGGGCCGCGATTCGCGCGTCGACTTCAGCGCACACGGCGAACGCGCTGTACACGAACGCGCGCGAACTGGTGCAGCAGCAGATTCAGGACGAACTGACGGCGCAGCTCGCGCCGCGCGGCGTGATCGTCGAGAACGTGCTGCTGCGCGATGTTCAACTGCCGGCGATGTTGAAGGGATCGATCGAAGCCAAACAACAAGCCGAACAGGACGCGCTGCGGATGAGCTTCATTTTGCAAAAAGAAAAACAAGAGGCGGAACGCAAACGCATCGAAGCGCAGGGCATCGCCGATTTTCAGAGGATTGTGGCGCAAGGAATCAGCACGCAACTCCTCGAATGGAAAGGTATAGAGGCGACGGAGAAGCTGGCGGCAAGCGCAAACGCTAAGGTGGTGATCATCGGGAATCCGAAAAACGGATTGCCGCTGGTGCTGGAACCGAAGTAACAGTGACTGGTGACTTGTGACTCATGAACTATGTGCGGCAGATTCGCGGGGACTATTAGACACAGGGTGATCCGTCCAAGTCGAGGGGATGAAGACGAGTCGGTGATGCGCAAGAATCGTTGTTTGAGCTTGTTGCTTGTTGCCCTCGTTGCGGGTCGGGGTGTGACCGCTTGGGCGCAGGGTGAAGGGAAGACGCTTCGAGAAGTACTTGTTGGACAGCACCTGCCGCTGGGCGCGGAAAGACTCCCCAATCTGGAAAAGACGATTACAAGCGGGGCGGAGTTGAATGACGCCGCGCAGTTCGTGATCGCGTATTACGTCAATAACGGTTCTGGGCTGCTGAAACAGCCGCTTTATTTGGACCGTTACGAGCGGAAAACAGGAAAATGGCAGAGTGCGGCGCTTGGAGACGCGAAAACCGAATCGCGGAACATGGACGTGAATTGTCTCGGGTCGGTGTTGAATATCACTTCTTTTGGCGCCCGTCTTTTTCTGGACACGCATCTAACTCCTTCCGCAGGTTGTGTGCTCGTACTTTCACAAGACTTGAGATTCCAGGCCGGTTTGTACGGATGGCTTGTGGGCCATCTTGGAGATGACCGGCTCATCTACCAGCGAAGTCAAGTTCACTTTGCGCCGGTGCATTCCACCGAGATTGCTCTGTACGACCTCTCGACGAAACGCGACCTCACAATCTTTCCGCCGAAGCCCGACCCGACCATCCGAAAAGCGCGAATTGGCCAGATGGAAGAGTTCTATAAGACGCATGAGAAATGGTGCATGGAAAACAACGACCCATGTGACCCGGAGGAATTCGACAGCTCATTAGCCGGTGAGGTCGTTTCGGATCAGCGCGAGCATGCGCTTGCGTTCATCATTTCGTATCGACAGATTCAGGTTTTCAGGGGAGATCAGAAGCCGGAGGGGCCGGAGGAAGTTGTCTACGTCTACCGCCATGTGGATGACGAAAAGAAAATGGAATACCGCGAAATGTTATGGCGCGAGGTTGATGTTCGTGTCGGAAGCGTGCCGCTGGAAAAATTAGTTGAGCCTGAAATACTGGAAAAGATTTTTGGTCAGGATCCACCGAAAACGCAGCCGTGAGCCCCAAGCTGCGAGAAGTTGGGCCGAGTGGAGCCACCATCGATAGAGCTCAGGACTGTGGGGGAGCGGAAGAGTCCTTGGCCGGCAAGCCGAGCAATTCGCGAACTGCGGCGAGGCGCGTCTTCAGGCGCTCGATATCCTGCTGTTTGCTGACGATTTGCTGTTTGAGCGAGTCAAGTTTGGCCTTTCCCGCCGTATCGTGAGCGTAGTCGGCATTCGAGTAGTAAGTATCCTGATCCAGGGCCAGTTCGCGTTGCAGGAGATCGAGAGTCTTCTCGGCCTGGGCCAACTGCTGCTTCAGGGCGGCCTCTTCAGCTTTGGCCTTCGCTTTTTCTTTATCGCTTTCGGATTTCTCCGCCGGGGCGGAATCAGCGGCAGCCGCTGCAGAGCTTCCGGGCGAATTGCCGCTTTCTGCAGCAGACGCGGGCGTTGCCTCAGCAGACTTTGGCTGAGCGGGCGGAGCCGCGGTCTGCGGATCGCCTGAAGCCGGTTTAAGTGTGTCTTCGGTGATGACCTTGGAGGGCTTCTCCGGTTTCTCTGACTTTTTCTTTTGCTCGCGGGCGCGACGAGCGGCTTCTGCTACGGACTGAGATTGCGCATCTTGCGACTGGGCAGGCGCCGGCAAAGGAAGGACCGCGGCGGCGAGAAGGATCGGAAGAGCCATTCGCAAAGGTATGCAGCGAAACATGATTGAGTACCTCGATAGCTTCCGGGCTGGGAGAAAGAAAAGCATAACTCCACGGCGTGCTCCGGGACAATTCCTCTCAACTTGCTTAGATGCGAATCCGACAACGGGCGCTCGCCCGATTGGCCCGCCAAAAGTGAGGAGACGCAGTTTTCAAATGTGTGAGGCCGAAACCCTCAGTGGGCGGCCGCCTGATCGGCCGCAGAGATATCCCGGAAAGAAAAGTGGGTTTGCAAATTTTTCAGCGGCTGGCCGTTCGCTTCCGCATAGGGATAAATGAAATAGTTGAGCGGCCCGCCCTTCTGGTCGGCGGAAAGATGGATGTCGCGCCCGTAGGTGAAGAAGACACGATTGACATCATGGGCTCCGAAGAAATAGTCGTGCTTGCCGGGATTCTTCCAGGCTTCTGAGGCATCGACGGGAATCCAGCCGAGGCCATTAAGATAGAACTCGGCCCAACAGTGGTAGCCCGGAATTTCCCCCTCGGTCTTACCTTCAGGCAGGGGGAAGCCAATTTCGAAGCGCGCGGGAATCCCCGAAGAGCGCATCATGCCGATAAAGAGCGAGTGAAAATCAGTGCAGTTCCCGCGTTTGGAAGTGCAGGCCCAGATGGCGTCGCCGCGGCCCCAGCCTTCGCCGGACTTATCGTAGCGCATGGTGGCGACAACGTATTCGTAAATGTGGTGGGCTTTCTGGATAGAGGAGGTGTCTCCGGCGGTGTGCTCTTTAGCCAAGTCGGCGATCGCGCCGTTGAGAGGCACGAGCTTATCCGGTGCGAGGTAGCGTTTCAGAAGTGGATCGGAGAAAGAAGATGCCGGCGCAACTTCCATTGCAGCCCCGCCGAGCCGCACTCTGTGCTCATGGCGCGTGGCAGTGAAGCGCACCGTGACGTCAAAGCCGGCAAACGCTTGGTTAACTGTCGGAGTAAACACGGCGAAAGCGTTCTGGTACTCAGGGTCGCGTCCCTGCTTGTAAGCAACTGGGCTATCAATGTGCAAGCTGCGGGTATCCTGGTAGCCGTCGGGCTGGGGCAAAGGGATCCAGAGGTGAATCGGGCCGGCGGGCTCGACGCTCGCCGGGAAATGGACTTGATAGGTAAATTCGAACGAACGCGCACCCGGATCTGAAAAAGAATTCGCGGACGGGTTGCGACCGGCTGAAGCGGCCAAGCAGACCGCGACGAGGACGATCACGCCGGGGAAGCAGCGAAAACGAAGCCGAGGCATGTGGAAAACTCCTTTGCGGATGACACGGCGCGGATCGAAGCCGCGTCATTATACTCAATTGAGCGAAAGAGAGAAACCGGCAAGCATTGCCCATCGAAAGAGACAGGCAGTCGTTCGGCTTACCTTACTTCGCCTTAAAACCATCGCAAGACTGAAACACCAACTGAGACGTTCCAGTACGCGTTGGAAAATTTGACATCAAATATTGCAGTAGGCTGATTGCTGCTGCATACTCCCTCGCGCGTGCGGCCTTGGTCGGAACCGCACGGGGAGTCCCCGCCCGGTACTGTGCGAGGAGGTCTTATGGAGCGGTGTCTGTGTTTTCACCGTTTCGCGGCATTGTCCTGCCTGCTGATCTGTTTCACCACCGTCGCGAGCACAAACGACCGGCCAAACGCGCCTGCGAGCGCGGCGCGGCGCTCCGGGCAAGATCTTCCGGCATCCTCACCCTCGTCCGAAACGCAGACAGCTCCCTCAGGAAACTCGAATCACCGGAAAACGGAAGAATTCACGCTCTTGCACGAACGCTATGAAAAAGCAGTGGCGTATTCGCGCGCGGGATACTCGCTCTATTTCGTTTCGTTTTTTCTGACCGCGTTGGCGCTGATCCTGGTTTTGCGGCTCGGTATCGTGGCCAGGTTCCGCGATTTCGCGGAAAATCTTACTGACAAGCGATGGCTGCAAGCCGTGGTCTTCGTGCCGCTGCTGCTGATCACGCTGGATATCCTGAACCTTCCGGTACGCGCTTACGGGCATTCACTGTCGCTGCGCTATGAAGTCTCAGTGCAAGGCTGGCGTTCGTGGTTCTGGGATTGCGCCAATGGTTTGCGACGCTCCCCGTGCTGCTCTTTTTCCTCTTTATCGCTCCCTGGTTCATTGATCCGATGTTCGCGAAATTCGAGCCGCTGGGAGCCAGGCATGGAGAGCTGGTCGCGGCCATCGAAAAGCTCACGAACCACGCCGGCGTGCCGATTCCCCCGGAGCGCATGTTCTTGATGAAAGCCAGCGAGAAGACTACGACGATCAATGCATACGTAACGGGTCTCGGAGCCTCCAAGCGCGTGGTAATCTGGGACACGACAATCCAGAGATTGACGACGGAGGAGGCCCTCTTCGTCGTAGGCCACGAGTTGGGCCACTACGTTCTCGGGCACGTGAAATACGGATTTGGCTTCTTTTCCGCGCTCCTCCTCGTGGCGTTTTATGCGTTGTTCCGCGGACTGCACTGGGCGCTGGGCCGCTGGGGCAGAGCCTGGAAGATTTATGGCCCTGAGGATTGGGTATCACTTGCCGTACTCCTGCTGATCCTGCACGTGTTGGTCTTCCTGGCTTCTCCCATCAAGAACGGTTTCACGCGGATGCAGGAGCACGCCGCCGATGTCTACGGTGTCGAAGTCATTCACGGTATCGTGCCGGATTCCCCTGAGGTTGCGGCACACGCCTTTCAAGAGCTGGGGGACATCGATCTCGCCGATCCCAATCCGCCCGCGTTCATCACCTTTTGGCTGTACTCGCACCCGCCACTGGCGGACCGGCTGGTGTTCGCACACACCTACGATCCGTGGTCGAAGGGCGAATCTCCAAAATACGTGAAATAGGTGGATTTGAAGGGACCACATCCCTTTCCGGGGTTCACGTCACCGGGAAGCGCGGCGCCGCGCAAACGCCGCGACTTTGTGGCGATTGCCGCAACGGGCCATCGAGCACCACCGGCGGCGGTGCGTGCGGGAGGCATCGTAGAAAAACAACCCGCATTGCGGGTTGGCACATGCGCGGAGGCGGGCGTTGCCGCCCTCGGCGATAATGTCTGCGCCCGATCGCGCAATCGCGGCAAGAAGCCATTCGAGGCCGCCTTCCCTCGCGATAAACTCGCTTTGCCACTTCCCCTGCTCCTGCACAAGCTCGTCGTGACCCTCCGTAACGCGAAGGATCTCGTTGATGGGTTCAACGGAGGCATGACGAGGAATCTCTTTGCGAACCATCGCGCCAAAGCTTTCACGGAGGGAAGCGCGAAGACGGTCTGCTCTGCCGAGAAGAGAGTTGGCAGCGGAAGGGTCAGAGCGGGGAAGGGCGAGCAACTGAGCGCTGCGCCCGGAGGAGATAATGCGACACAGGAGAAGGAAGTGTAGTAGATTCTCCCAAGAAAAATGACCACCTGAGGCCGCAAGATTGGCAAAATCAACGGATAGTCGGCCGCCGATGAATGAATTGGCGGTTGGGGAATCCGGCACTGGAATCACCTGGGAATCGTGAGGCGAAGGCGAAGTTGGGGGCGGTCTCATAACCGGTTAACTATACCAAAGCGGTTAATCGCTTCCAACCCCCTCTTTCAGCCCTAGCGGATACCCATGCGTTGCCAGAAGCATCCAATCGCGAAGTAGTTGGGAGAATTCGTCGATGAAACGTGCCCTTGGGATGACCTTGCTAATCTCTGCCGGCCTTCTTGGCTGGGGCACGCGTCGCGCCTCGGTTGCAAGCTCTCCGCGCTCGGTTGGAGAAAGCGGGCGAATTCCAGTTTTAGTGGAACTCTTCACCTCGGAAGGCTGCTCGAGTTGTCCTCCCGCCGATGCCCTCCTGGCAAAGTTGGAGGGGCAGCAACCGTTCGCCTCGGCCGAGATTATCGGTCTTGAGGAGCACGTGGATTACTGGGATAACCTCGGCTGGAGAGATCCTTTTTCTTCGGCGAGCTGGACGGCGCGCCAGTACGCATATGCGGGCGCACTCGGGAACGGCAATGCGTACACGCCGCAAATGGTGGTGGACGGCAGAGAAGAATTTGTCGGCAGCAACACCGGCAAAGCCCGGCAGGCGATTGAGCAGGCTTCCGGAACGAACAAAATGAGAGTACAGCTTTCTGATATTTCCATAAGAGAGCAGGCCCTGACTCTGAAGATCGCCGTTGACAAACCGGGGAACTTAACGCCGGGGGATACCGCCGAAGTCCTCCTGGCGATCACCGAGAGAGGCCTTCATTCCGCCGTAACGCGCGGCGAAAACGCGGGCGAAGATTTGCATCACGCGTCGGTGTTGCGCGAGCTGAGATCTGTCGGCCTCGCGGGCAAAAACGGCGGACAGGTCTTCACGACGCAGCCGCCGATAAAATTGGACCGAGGGTGGAATCGAGGAAGTTTGCGGGTTGTTGTCTTCGTGCAAGAGAAAAAGAGCAGGCATGTTCTGGGTGCGAGTTCCGCCGCCCTTGGGCAATAGAAACCTCCGTCCCGCCAAATCAAAATACACATTCGGCGCTTCTGCTATCCAGGCAGACGAACTGAAAAGCTCGCGATATGCTATCGTGCGTGACGCCGCAGATCCACTGGCCGACTTGCGCCAGTGGTTTATCGAAGATTTGTGAATCCTTGCAATAGCCGGGAAGATGCTTACATTCGTCTTGCGGTCGCGTCACAAATCGTAGAGGGGTGAAACGGTCGTCACGGGGGAAGAATGGACGAAGAATCCTTTGGCACCCCTGCCAGGACGAAAGAGCCGGGAGACCAACCCGCGCGCGATTTTTTCCGCAATCTCTTTCTAAACAATCAAGGTTTGCGAGCAGCCTGGCGGCTCGCGATTTTTGGCGCCCTCGTGCTGGTCCTGCGGAGCATTCCCGTCTTTGTGCTCCGGGGCTTTCTGAGGCCCCCTCCCGGCGGTTTTTCGCCGGGGTTTCTGTTTCTGGTTGAGGCGCTGAGCTTTTGCGCAGTTTTCCTCGCCGCATTGATCATGGCGCAGATCGAGAACCGGCCTTTTGGAGTCTACGGACTACCGGCGCGCGGTGCCTTTGGGAAACGATTCTGGGAAGGTTGTTTGCTGGGGTTGTGCGAGGTCTCGGCGTTGATCGGACTGATCGCAGCTTTCGGAGGGTATTCCTTCGGCGGACTGGCTCTACATGGGGGAACCATAGCGCGGTGGGTGCTGTTCTGGTTGACTTTCTTCATTGTCGTGGGTCTCCTCGAAGAATTTTTATTCCGAGGTTACGTGCAGTACACACTCGCGGACGGCATCGGCTTCTGGCCGGCCGCGGTGCTCCTCTCCGCAGGCTTTGGCTGGGTACATCTTGGGAATCCGGGCGAGGGACCGGTTGGGGCTGCGAGCGTGGTGATGTGCGGGCTGCTTTTCGCGCTGACGCTGCGGCGTACCGGCAATCTTTGGTTTGCCGTGGGCATGCACGCCAGCTTCGATTTCGGCGAGACGTTTCTCTATTCGGTTCCTAATAGCGGAATAATTCTCGACGGCCACCTTTCGAATGCCACGCTGCACGGGGCGGCGTGGTTGACCGGCGGAACGGCCGGGCCCGAGGGCAGCGTCTTCAGTTTTCTCCTCATGGCGATTCTCGCGCTCGTCATTCACCTGCTCTTCCCAGCAAAAAGCTCCGAGACTGAAAAATTCTTGCCCGCCTAGTGAACCAGGGAAGAAACTAAAACGAGGCGCACGCCCCGCGCTTCGGCTTGAGGGAGCAACTCACTCAGCGCCTGCAGCGTCGCCGGATGCGGATGGCCGATGGCGATCGCCTCACCCTTCACGTTCGCGTCGCGAAAGGCCAGTTCCAACTGCTTGCGCACCGCAGGAACTTCGGCAACGTCATCGAGGAAAGGAACATTTCGAAAAGCTGCGCGGATGCCGAACTGATGGGCGGTGTCGAAGGCTACCGTGCTGGCGGTGGTGCGGCTGTCAATGTAGAAGAGATTCCATTGTCGCAAGACCGGCATCAATTCGGCCATCAGCGTCCGGTCCGCAGTGGCCTGTGAACCCTGATGGTTGTTGACCCCGACAGCATCCGGAACGCTTTGCATCATCCGATCGACAAGCAAGGGGATATCGTCGGGAGAAATGCCGGAGCGTAGTTCCTGCGCTTCGGGCTTTTCGTTGCCGACGGATTGCATGGGGAGATGGAGCAGGACTTCATACCCGCGGCGGTGAGCGTCTTCGGAGATGTCGATGGAATGGGCATGATTCGGAAGCACGGAGAGTGTGAGCGGGTAGGGCAGCGCGAAGATAGCATCAGCAACAGCGCGGTCGCCGCCGAGGTCATCGAGAATGATTGCGAGGCGGGCGGCCGCAGGAAGCTGGTCAGGCTGCGAAGTGGTTGCCGAAGGGGACCGTGCTCCCAGGGGAGTGATAATGTGCACGGCGTTGGTGATCGTGCCTGCGCGGCGGTAGTCGAGGCGAACCAGCGCCCCCGAGCTTGCGCCTGAGTCGCGGGTGAGATGGTTACGCGTGGCGATCCGGTCAAGGGATTGAATAAGGTGGGCCATAGATTCACGCCGGGATCGTTCCGAGGCGTCCGCGGGAAGGGTGATGAAGAGATGATCGGCGCGTTCGGTATTGCTGCCATCAAATTGCAGACGGGATGCGATGTCGCCCGGCTGACGACCCAGGCTGGCCGCAGCGCGCATCATCTGGCGAGTGACTTCGTGCACCTGGGCCGGCGAAGGAATGGTTTTCTCTTCGTTCTTGCAGCTTGCAAGGAAAAGGGCGGGCGTCAGAAACAAACTGATCGCAATGAAGCGGGAACACAGCTTGCGATCTGTAGTGGCAATAGGAGTTGCGCAGATAGATGCGGAGCGCCGAACGAACACGGAGCGCTAGGCGGCCTTTTTCGAAGGCCCCTTCAGTAATTCCAGGGCTTTGCGGAAGATTGGGTCTTCCGGCGAAAGCGGTCTGGGCCCGGCGGATGGTTCCTTTTGAGTAGCGGGCGAGGCCGAATCGTCATCAGCGGCGTCGGAGTCATCCTCTGCCGCTGCACGGACTACTTCTGTGGGAAGCACGCCTTCTTGAAGTATGGGTTTGCCCCCCGCATTGTAGTAGTTCGCCACCGTCAGGAAGAGCGCCGCACCGTCATCCATCGTGATCAACCTTTGCTCTGAAGCCAGCCCGAAGCTGCGCTCGCCGACGACGTCGCCGCGACGATTCGCCGCGACCGCGGAGGCCAGGACCTCTGCTGCGCCGGAGGTCGTCCCATCGATCAATACAGACACTGAGTTCTTCCAGACGACTTTGTTCGGGTCCGCAGTGAAAACCTGCGCGGAAACGGTCTGGCCACGCAGCGTCGCCAGCGTTCCCGATGGCACGAAGAGGCGAGCGACGGAAATGGCTTCCGAAACCGGGCCACGGCCGCATTCACGCAGGTCCAGAATTACTTTGTGGATGCCCTGTTTTTCCGCGTCGAGGAGCCGAGAGCGGAGTTCGTCCGCGCGGCCCGGATCCAGGGAAGGCAGCCGGAGCACAAGAATGTCCGGATCGACCTTCTCAGTAACGATCTTGGCAGGGGCGAGCTTCTGCCGCACAAGGTCGACCTCTTCCGGTTGAGCTCGGCCGCGCCTGATCACCGCAACCTTCACGCCAGTCCCCGGACTCCCTGTCAGCAGATTGAGAGCTTGTCCTACGGACATATCGCGGGTAGTGAAGCCCTGCACAGATTCGAGAATGTCGCCACTCCGGATGCCGGCTTTCGTACCGGGGCTATCCGGCAGCACGGAGACGACGATGACGTAGCCGAAGCGCTTGCTCAAAGTCAGGCCGGTTTCGCCGGCTCCGGGATTCGAAACCTTTTCTTTGTAATCGGCGTATTCGCGCGGCGTGAGGTAACTCGACTGCGTATCCAGCGATTCGAGCAAGCCGTGGAGTGAGCCGGCTGTCACCAAATGCACGTTGGGCTCGTCAACATAGTCGTCCTGGATCTTGTGGAGGACTTCGCTATAAACGGTAAGCGATTTGTAGGCTTTGTCATCCGGCGTGTGGCCGAGCACATGGCCCAGTCCCGCGTAACCGAAAATGATCACCGAAAGCGAAAGTATGCCGATACGTGCCGTTCGATTCATGCCCCCACCTATCTCCATTGCCACCAGCCGAGAAGATCGCGCTCAGAGCTGCCCTTTAAGTATAACACTGCCCCATAGTCGGACGCGGCGGGAAATAGAATGGAAGCCCGGGCGACACCAAAGAAGTACCAAAGGAAAGTCACGTTGCCGACAGGAAGACACAGCTAATTCGGGAATTGTTGTGTAATTACCACAGCGCTATATTTCTGGCCCTCGCCTGTTCCTATAAGTTACTGAAAACAAAAAAGAAAATGGCGGAATCTCTGGCCAACAAACTGCTAAAATAATGGCGGGGGATGTTCCAAACCACGATAATACGCGAGGCATCTACCGAAGGTATCGGTCTGCACACCGGTGTCTTCGGGCACCTCCATCTCGTGCCCGCCCCCGCAGACACGGGAATCGTCTTCCGCAGGACAGACCTGGACAATTTCCCCATCGAGGCCGAGGGCCACAACGTGGCGCACGTCAGCTACGCTACGAGTTTAATGAAGCAAGGTGTGTTGCTATCCACGACCGAGCATCTTTTGGCGGCGATCTATTCCTGCGGTATCGACAATGTCTTCGTTGATATCGACGCCATCGAGGTTCCCATTCTGGACGGCTCCGCCGAACCGTTCATGCAGATGCTGGAACACTGCGGCGTCAGGAAGATGCGGCGGAGGCGGCGTTACTTGAAAGTGCTGAAGCCACTCGAGGTGGTGGAAGGCGACCGCCGCATTGGCATCTATCCTGCCGAAGAATTTCGCGTTCGTTGTTACGTTGATTTCCCTCATCCACTGGTGGGACAGCAGGAAGTCGAGATGCTGGTTAACCCGGAGACGTTCCGCCACTTGCTGGCTCGCGCCCGGACCTTTTGCTTCGAGCGCGACATTGATCCTTTGCGCTCGATGGGCCTCATTCGCGGCGGGTCACTCGATAACGCTATCGTCCTGACGAACGATGGCGTCATGAACGGGCCGCTGCGCTTTCCCGACGAATTTGGCCGTCACAAGGCGCTGGACCTGATCGGCGATCTGGCGCTCGCAGGCTTGCCACTGCTGGCGCGTGTCGAAGCACACAAGGCCGGCCACGCCCTTCATACCCAGCTTGTCAGTCGGCTTCTCTCCGACCCGTCACTCTGGACCGTCAGCACCGGAGAGGCCGATCGTCCTGAGGCCAAGTCCTCTTTCGCCCAGCTTTCGCCCATGCCTGCCGCCGATTAGGCATTCGCCGCTTGCCCTGCATCCGTTCGTTGCGAAAACCGGTGCTCTCCCGCACAATGACGGAAAACCATGACCAACCATGATCTAGCTGTGGTCATCCTGGCTGCGGGGAAGGGCACGCGCCTGAAGTCGAGTTCCGCAAAAGTCCTGCATCGCGCGGGAGGACGCTCACTGATCGAGCACGTGGTACGTGCTTGCGCTCCATTGGGAGCGAAAAAAACAATCGTAGTTGTGGGGCATCGTGCCGAACAGGTGACATCGGCAATCGAGCCGTTGGAGGCGGAGAGTGTTTTGCAACAGCCGCAGCACGGAACCGGCCATGCAATGCAGGTTGCCCGGCGCGCTCTGGGCAAAGCCAAAATCTCCGTGGTATTGCCGGGCGATGCCCCGCTGGTTCGAACGGAAACGTTAAAGGCGTTGGTCGCGGCGCATCGCGCTGGGAACGCCGCTGCCACGATCCTTACCGCGGTCCTCGCGGATCCCACAGGCTATGGACGCGTATTGCGCAAGTCGGAGACGAACGTCTCGGCCATCGTCGAGGAATCCCAGCTCAACGATGAGCAGCGCGAGATCAACGAAATAAATTCGGCAATCTACTGTTTCACTCTGGAAAAACTCTGGCCGGCGCTGGCTCACGTCAAACCAAATAACAAGCACCGCGAACTCTACCTCACCGACGCTATCGCTGTGATGACCGCCAAGGGCGAGACGGTCCTGGCGCAGGTGGCGCAGGATTCACGCGAAGTGCTGGGCTGCAACACGCGCGCCGACCTCTCCGAAGTCGATCGCATCTTTCGCGAGTGGAAACGTGCGGCTCTGATGGATGCCGGCGTGACGATTCAGCTGCCGGAAACCGTGCTGATCGACCCCGACGTGACGGCCGGCGAAGATACGGTGATCGAGCCCGGCGTCCAGTTGCTCGGAAAAACAAAGATTGGCGTGCGTTGCACCATCCGCACAGGTAGCGTTTTGAACGACGCGGTTCTCGGTGATGACGTGACCATCGAACCGCATTGCGTGATTGCTCGTAGCCGCCTGGATGACCGTGTCATCGCCGGCCCTTTTGCCCGTCTGCGACCGGACAATCACCTCAAGGCGGATGCGCGCGTGGGCAACTTCGTCGAGTTGAAGAAGAGCACGCTGGGCGAGGGCACCAAGGCCATGCACCTCACCTATTTGGGCGACGCGAAGATCGGAGCGAAAGCGAATATCGGCGCCGGTACTATTACTTGCAATTACGACGGCTTCTACAAGTACGCGACCTTCATCGGCAACAAAGTTTTTATCGGCAGCGATTCCGCCCTGGTCGCGCCGGTGCGCATCGGCGACGGCGCCTACGTGGCGGCCGGCTCCACCATTACGCAAAACGTTCCCGCCGATGCTTTGGGAATCGCCCGCGGACGCCAGGTCAACAAGGCCGGGTGGGCTGCGAAGAAGCGCCGCGACCTGGCCGCGGCCAACAATCCAAACAAAAGAAAGAAACCCCGCAAAAAAGCGAAGTCAAGGAAAGCTGGGAGAAAACACAGGTAACCGCCGGCTCTTCGTCCGGCCGCTCGATTTGATATCCTGGACGCGAAGCCATGAAAAGAAAACTGGTAGCGTGGATGATCTTTCTCGTGGCGATTCTGTTTCTCAGTCTCGCGGCCACTCCCTATTCCAGGGCCGCTGATGCGGCGCTAATCTCCTTCCGCCTTTCGCTCATCGTCATCCTTTCCATTCTCGTCGTGCGCGAGCGATGGCGATACCGCCGCGACCCCGAAGGAGGAGAGACCCACTCCAGTCCGGACGCTGGCGACACATTCCTTCGCCGCTGTCGCCGCTGGTATCGCGGTGAATGAAGCAGACTCAGATTGATCTTGTTCCCAGGAATTTCGCAGGAAGCAGCGAAACACGGCACTGTGCTAAAATAGAGTTTCCCAGAATGTTCCAGGGAGCCACCACCGCATGAAATTTGGAGTCGTCGTCTTTCCCGGGTCCAATTGCGACCACGACGCGTTTTACGCTCTCGGAAACGTCCTGCACAAGCCCGTTGAATTCATCTGGCACCAGTCGGAAGACCTTGCGAATTGCGACGCTGTCATCCTCCCTGGCGGCTTCGCCTTTGGCGATTACCTGCGCACCGGCGCGATTGCGCGCTTTTCGCCCGTGATGAAGTCGGTGGAAAAATTCGCGCGCAGTGGCGGCACGGTCCTGGGCATCTGCAACGGTTTTCAGATTCTGTGTGAAGCCGGGCTCCTTCCCGGCGCCATGATGCGCAACTCCGGCCTGCGCTTCATCTGCCGCCACGTCCACATCCGCGTCGAGCAAACGGATACGCCTTTCACTAACGCTGCGCAGAAGGGCCAGATCCTCAAAATCCCCATCGCGCATTCCGACGGCAACTACACCTGCGATGAATCCACGCTCGCCGATCTTGAGAAAAATCGGCAAGTCATCTTCCGTTACACGACCCCCGACGGAAAAGACGATGCCGCCGGCAATCCCAACGGCTCGATGCACAATATCGCCGGCATCTGCAATCGCGAGCGCAACGTCGCCGGCTTGATGCCTCATCCCGAGCGCGCCGTCGAATCGGCGCTGGGTTCCACCGATGGTCTGACGATATTCCGTTCCATGGTCGAAGCGCTGGTCAGCTTCGCGAAGGCGACGGCATGACAGGTAGCGCCGCCAGCTTGGCGGCAAATTCCGTTTTTGTGAGGGCACGGCATGCCGTGCCCGTTCTTCTTTAGGCAGGATTAAATGGCAACCGCAACCACCGAAATCAAAGTCACCGCAGAAATCGCCGCAGAGCATGGCCTGACCGCGGAAGAATACGCGCGCGTAAAGCAAATCCTCGGCCGAGAGCCCAATATCACCGAGCTCGGAATTTTCTCCGTGATGTGGAGCGAGCATTGCTCCTACAAGTCGAGCAAGGTGCACCTCAAGCGCCTGCCCACGCGCGGCAAGCTCGTCGTGCAGGGTCCGGGCGAAAACGCCGGCGTTGTGGACATCGGCGGCGGCCTCGTCGCCGCCTTCAAGATCGAATCGCACAATCATCCCAGCTACGTCGAACCTTTCCAGGGCGCCACCACTGGCGTCGGCGGCATTCTCCGCGATATTTTCACCATGGGCGCGCGTCCCATCGCCGTTCTCGACTCTCTTCGCTTCGGCCCCATCACCGAAAATGGCTTTGTAGGGGCGCAGCATGCTGCGCCCCATCTCGGCACGATCGCTCCGCCTGATGCCACCGCCATCGCCGCCAACCGCCGCATCCTCGACAGCGTCATTCGCGGTATCGCCAACTACGGTAACTGTTTCGGTGTTTCCACGGTCGGCGGTGAAGTCTCCTTCGAGCCTTGCTATTCCCAAAATCCGCTCGTGAATGCCCTTGCTCTCGGCATCGCGCGCAAAGAAGACCTTTTCTTCGCCAAAGCCCGCGGCACCGGCAATCCCGTCATCTATGTCGGCGCAAAAACCGGCCGCGACGGCATTCACGGCGCGTCGCTTCTCGCCTCGGCCGAGTTCACCGAAGAATCCCAGCAAAAGCGCCCGAACGTTCAGGTCGGCGATCCGTTCATGGAAAAGCTCCTCCTGGAGGCCTGCCTCGAAGCCATGCAAACCGGCGCGGTCGTTGCCATTCAGGACATGGGCGCCGCCGGCCTTACCTGCTCCACGACGGAAATGGCCTCGCGCGGCGGCACCGGCATCGAAATCGATCTCGCCAAAGTTCCCCAGCGCGAAACCGGCATGACCCCGTACGAAATCATGCTCAGTGAATCGCAGGAGCGCATGCTCCTCGTCGCCGAAAAAGGCCGCGAGCGCGAAGTCCTCGATGTTTTCAAAAAGTGGGGACTCGATGCCGTCGTCGTCGGGGAAGTCACTGAAGGCGGCCTTCTCCGCGTCAAGCACCACGGCAAGCTCGCCGCCGAAATTCCCGCGCACCCGCTCGCCGAAGAAGGCCCAGTCTACAATCGCCCGCTCGCCGCGCCTGCTCCGCGCGTCGACCGCTCTGCGGTCGCAGATAAGGAAATCGCGGAGAAAGATTGGTTCACGTTCGCGCCCGACGGCACAAGCCTCACGCAAAACTTCGTGAAGCTGCTCGCCTCCCCCGCCATTGCCTCCAAGCGCTGGATCACCGAGCAGTACGATACGAGCGTCCGCACCAACACTCTCGCCGGCCCTGGCGCGAGCGATGCCGCCGTCATTCGCATCAAGGAATCCGAGCACGACGGCCCGCAGGGAAAAACGATGCGCGCCCTCGCTCTCGCGACCGACGGCAACGGCCGCTGGTGCCAGCTCAATCCCCGCCTCGGCGCGATGCACGCTGTCGCCGAAGCCGCGCGCAATGTGGCCGCCAGTGGTGCGCGCCCCATCGCCGCAACGAACTGCCTCAACTTCGGCAGCCCGGAAAAGCCCGAAGTGATGTGGCAGTTTTCTCAGGTCATTGACGGCCTCGCCGAAGCCTGCACCGCTCTCGGCACGCCCATCACCGGCGGCAACGTCAGCTTCTACAACGAGACCCTCGGCAAATCGATTTATCCCACGCCTGTTATTGGCGTCCTCGGCATCCTCGACGACGCTTCCCGCGTCCTCAAACTCGCCTTCCGCTCCAACGGCGACCTCATCCTCCTCCTCGACAGTGCGAATTTCGCCTCCGCATCTTCCGATCCGAGTCCGACCGGTCATTCCGAGCGAAGCGAGGAACTCTGCGCCATCGCGCGTTCTTCGCGCGATGAATCTCTCCTCGATTCTTCCTCGGCTCGCCGCGAATTCTCCCCCTCCGAATATTCCAAAACCATCGCCGCCATCGCCGCCGGCGAACCTCCCGCCATCGACCTCGCCGCCGAAAAACGCCTCATCGACTGTCTCGTCGCCCTCGCCTCCGACGGCTCCCTGCAATCCGCTCACGACATCTCTGACGGCGGCCTCGCCGTCACCCTCGCCGAATCCTGCTTCGCCTCTTCTGCAGGGGCGTCCGCCGTGGCGGATTGCGCCCATCTCGGCGCAATCGTCAATTTAGAGGATTCTTCTCTCCGTGCCGAATTTGCCCTCTTCCACGAACGCGGTGCCCGCGCGGTCGTATCCATCACCCCCGCTTCACTTGCCGGCGTTCTCGATACTGCGAGACAATACGGTGTGGCGGCGCGCGAGATCGGCAAAGTCACTTGCGACGGTT
>WNEZ01014524.1_pt1 | contig 23197 bp, 17 predicted proteins | sample 5400521 | NCBI WGS metagenome assembly WNEZ01 (sample SAMN13153339, study PRJNA577476) | soil metagenome | isolation source: 120 cm saprolite under Douglas fir tree site 2 hole 1 replicate 1 | place: USA:California | collected 2015-04-18
GGATTTGCAGTGTGCGCGAAAGCCTGCAGGTGCCAGGCACTCTTCCCCAGAAAGTCTCGCTTCTCCGCCACTTGCAGCTTGAGGCTCGCGACGTTGCTTAGCTGTGACACGTCCGCCGAGTATTCCAACACTTCGCCGTCGCGAAGCGGTGGTCCAGGGTCGGCGGCCGGCTGACCCTTTCTGACCTCGGCCGGCAAACGGGATGCTGGAGAGGAGGCGGAGCCTGGACTGCGGATACTAGGTGTTTCAATCGGTGCCGTCGCCGCCGCGGATGCCAGCGTTGGCGGCGCCTGTACATTGCGGCCACGCAACCAATAAAAGGCGCCCGCCACGCAGGCCAGAGCAGCCGTGGCCGCAAGTCCTGCCTGTATTCGGTGGCTCATGCTCTTTGTGCGACCCGCATGCGAAACTGTCTCTCCGCCCAGAAACTTCCGTCGTACAATATCTCAACGTCCGCGGCAACCCGGCGCAACGTGCCGGAGGCTCTCCGCGAACTCTGAGCGTACCAAAACGCGATGTTCCCGTCTTTCCGGGGCCGCGTTAATTTCCGTGGCGGAACTGTTTCGGCCACGAACCTCGATTGAGGAGGATTCCCTGGATGCGCTACCTCGTCACAGGCGGCGCCGGCTTCATCGGTTCCAACACCGTGGACGAGCTCGTCCGGCGCGGCCACAGCGTTGTGGTCCTTGACGATCTCTCCTCCGGCAAAGAAGACAATCTCACCGAGGCCCGGAACAAGATTACATTTATCAAGGGAAGCATCACGGACATCGAGATTGTCCGCAAGGCTATGCATGAGGCCGAGCACGTCCTGCACCTTGCCGCACGCACTTCCGTGCCCCGCTCCGTCAAGGATCCCATCGAGACCAATAAAATCAACATCGATGGCACGCTCAATGTCCTGATCGCCGCCCGCGACGCCAAAGTGAAGCGCGTGGTTTTTGCTGCCTCCTCCTCTGTCTACGGCGAGACGCCAACGTTGCCCAAAGTCGAGACCATGCAGCCCGCGCCCATCTCTCCCTACGGCGTCACCAAGTTCGTTGGCGAGCTCTATGCCCAGACCTTTGGCCGCTGCTACGGCCTGGAGAATGTCTCTCTGCGCTATTTCAATATTTTCGGTCCGCGCCAGGATCCAGACTCTCCGTATTCCGGCGTGCTCGCCAAATTTTGCACGGCATTCCTGGAAGATTCGCAGCCTGTGATCTTCGGAGACGGCGAGCAGTCCCGTGATTTCACCTACGTCGAAAACGCCGTACAGGCCAACCTTCTTGCCTGCGAGGCACCCAATGCCTCCGGCAAGACTTTCAACGTGGGGACGGGAAGCCGCTTTACGCTCAATCAAACGCTGAAGCTCTTGGGAGAAATATGCGGCAGGCATCTTGAGGCAAAGTACGACCCGCCCCGCGACAGCGACATTCGTGATTCGCAAGCCGATATCGCGCAGGCGCGCGAATGCCTCGCCTACGATCCCCAAGTCAGCTTTGAAGAAGGCCTGCGCCGCACCTTTGACTGGTATCGTTCCACACTGACAAAAGCACAGGCAAAGAAAGAGACGCAAACGCCTTAAGTCGCTGATTGCCTCGCGGCGCTAGACGACGCACCATTGGCGCAGTGACCATCGCAACCCCCGGCTAGGGTTGCGCTGTTTTCCCGTAACTCAGAGCCTCCCCCGCCTTCGGCGTGTCGTAATTCCAGAAGAACAGCGGCTCGAGTTTCTTCTGCTCAGGCCACACCTGGTTGAGCGTGTCGCCTTCGAACAATTCTCCGTTCTTCATCACCCAACGGATGGTATTCGTGTTGTGGATGTCATCGAGCGGGCTCTTGTCCAGAATTACCAGGTCGGCGAGTTTCCCCGGCTCGATGGTGCCAAGATCCTGCGGCCGGCCTACGATCCTCGAGCCGTTCAGCGTCGCGCATCGCAGCACTTCAAGTGGTGTCATTCCCCCGCTTGCCAGCATCCACATTTCCCAGTGGTAGCCGAGCCCCTGCAATTGCCCGTGACTGCCAACGCCCACCAGACCTCCCGCGCGCTCCAGTTTTGTCACTTGCGCCGCCAGTTTGGGGAACGCGTACTCGTCCTTGCGGAACCACCCCGGCCGCCGCTTGGTCTTCTGATCGATGATCCGGTGCGGCGTGAAATGATTCAGCTTGGCGTTGTCGTGCACCTCGCTGTATTCGTACCAGTAGTCCTCACCAAATGGCCCGCCGTAGTTGACGATCAAAGTCGGCGTCTCGGAAATCCCAGATTGTGCGAAGAGCTGCAGAACATCCTTGTACAGAGGGGTGATCGGCAGGGTGTGCTCGTTGCCGTGGAAGCCGTCGATGACGTGGGTGAGGTCGAGCTTCAGGTCCAGCGCGCCTTCTGTCGTCGGCATCATCTCCAGCTCTTTCGAAGCCTGCACCATGAACTGCCGCTGCTTGCGGTTCCCCACCAGGTAGCTCTTGATGTTGTGCGTGCCGTAATACTTTCTGTACTTCGTCAGCACGCCCTTTACTTCTTCCATCGATTGGAAATTGTTGTCGGAAAAAACGCCCGGGCCTGTCGAAAACGCACGCAAACCGAGAATGTCTCCGCTGTCCACAAGGTCTTGATAGGCGAACATGTCGTTGGTGCTGGTTTGCACGTCGAGCCCCGCCGTCACGCCATACGCCAGGTTGGACAGGAACGACCAATTCTGCGTGTCCAGGATGCCGCGGCGAATTTCAAACCAGTGCGCGTGCGTGTCGATGAAACCTGGCACGATGGTCTTCCCGGTCACATCCAACACCTTTGCACCCGCTGGCGCGCTGCCTTTCGGGCCGACACTCTTGATGCGATTGTTTTCCACGACGATGTCCGCATACTTCAACACTTCATCGCCCTTCATGGTTACGACGGTCGCACCGCGCAGCACGATCGTGCCTTTTGGCGTCTTTCGCGGGACCTCAAGTTCGACGGCGATTTCCTCGACGTTCTTGTCCTGCTCCTTCAGTTTTTTCTCTTCTTTTTTTTCGTCCTTCTTTTCGTCTTTCTTTGCCTCGACGGCTTGAGTGGCGGGCTCCTTCTTTTCGCCATCTCTCGCCTCTGCATCTTTCTTCTCGCTTTCTTTCTTCTCATCCTTCGGCGCTTCGAAGGAGATCGCGCTCAGGGGCTGCCGGAAGAAGCTTGCGCCCACTGCCCAGGTGATCGTTTTTCCGTCATCGGCCCAGGCAAAATAGTCCGCGCCGATATCCGTTAAGCGTCTTGCGGGAACCACCGGCGTCATGACATTCACCGTTGGAGCTTCTCCACCCACTGCTGGCATAGCTATCAGGTAGAGTTGATTCATGACGTGGGCCAGCACCCACTGCCCATCCGGGCTCGGCTGAATGTCGCTTGCCGGGACCGGCTCCTCGGCAGCGTACAGTCCTTGCCCTTTCACCTGAAGGTGTGTGCGCCGGTCCGTTCCGTCATACCGCAGCGACACGAGTCCAAGTGCCGTGTACACGTAAATGCGATCCTTTTCGTGCGTGAAGTGCGGCCCACCAGCGCCCCGCGCCGGCAAGATCAAGTTTGCGTCGCCGCCATCCGCAGGAATCCATACAAGGTCGGCGTTAGCTGTCTGCCCACCGTCGAAGCCGCTGTTTTCCCGGTCATAGGCATTGCCGCGCAGCAGCACGATCTTTGTTCCGTCCGGAGACCACGCGGGGTTGCTATACACGGCGAGCGACTTCGACAACTGTACCGGTGTTCCCCCCGAGGCCGCCACCCTCCAGAGCTGTCCACCTTCGCTCGACCACGTCACATAAGCGATGGACTTTCCATCCGGCGACCACGCCGGCTGAAACTCACGCGCGTTCCGACTCGTCAACCGCTGCGGCTTTCCGCCGGGAATATCCATCGTGTAGGCGTGTGTCATGGCGGAGAACGCCAGCTTCTTCCCGTCCGGCGATTCGGCAGGGCTCATGATCAGCCTAGCCTTAACCGGACCCTGCTCCACTTGCTGCGGGAAGTCCAGCTTCGGCCCAAGGTCCTGCGTAACCTGCGCCGTAAACGGAATCACTTTGTCTGTGCCCGTCGCGAGGTCCAGGCGCTTGATCTTTCCATCCTGGTTGTAAACGATCTCTTTCCCGCCCGGCAGGAATGCATAGCTGGGGAAAACGTCGCGCGTGAAGAGCGATTCTTGATCGTCGCGCGTCACTGGGTATTTCACCCAGCGGTCTTCTCCCGTATCGAGGTTTCGCAGCCGCAGACCGGTTTCCGTTTCATAACGCGTCACATACAGGATCTGTTTTGCGTCCGGCGAAAGCACGGGCCGGAACGCGCTCTCAATCTGGGTAATGATGTTGTCTTCATCGCCCGTCTTGCGGTCCCGCCGGGCGATGTGCCACATGGGGAATTGCGCGTTGTAGTTCAGCGATCCCAGCTTGGTGGCGTAGTAGAGATACTTTTCGTCCGGCGAAGCCACCACGCCCACGGCGTTCGGGCGCTCTGCCCGCCTGGTGGTCGGCGTCGGCTTGGCCTTCGTAATCTGCACGCCCGATCCGCCGTCTATATGATACATCCAGATTTCCATCGACCCAATCGCGAACGCCGATTTCGAAACGAGAATGTACTTGCCATCGGGCGTCCAGTTCGGCGAAATGAAATCACTGTTTGGATCCTTCGAAACCTGTTTCACCCCTGTCCCGTCCGCGTGCATGATCCAGATGTTTTCACTTCCTTCGCGGTCGGAGAGGAATGCGATCCACTGCCCGTCCGGAGAAAACTTCGGCTGGCTGTCGAACGACATCCCACCGGCGATCAACTTCGCCTGCCCGCCTTCGATCGGCAGCGTATAAATGTCGCCCAGCATTTCAAAGACAATCGTTTTGCCGTCCGGCGAAACGTCCAGCGACAGCCACGTTCCTTCATCCGTCGTGAAGGAGATCTTCCGCTCGGGCTTCAGCGGCAGCCCCTTTTTATCGTCCTTCTTCTCGTCTTTTTTCTCTTCTTTCTTTTCCTCTTTCTTGTCTTGCTCCGCGATGCCTTGCGGCTTTGCGGCGGCGGTCCACGCAAATCCACCAAGGCTCATCGCCAGCACAACGGACCACACTGCCAAACTGCGCAGACCGGGCTGCTTCGCGTTCATGCTTTTTCCTCCGTACCGTGGATCGATCGCTTTATTGTAATTGCTGGTCTGGCTGGCCGCGGACAAGCGGCGTGCCGGAAATTCGCCCTGCTCTGGACGCTTAGACGCGAGTTTCTTAAAACCGTCTCGCGGGTGACAGGCCAGAAGGCCTGTCACCGTTCTGATTCTCACGCCCTGCGAATCGCAAGCACAATTCTGTTCATAGGCGGTCCAATTGTCATCGGTCCGATTCTTCTTCGCCTCCTCGCCCGCCTCTCGGCTGCGGCGCCGCCGGGACGATGTGCGGGATTCCGGCGTCATTCATCTTCTTGTTCAATGCCGCCAGGTCCTCTTCCACTATCTTCTTGACCTGCGCCGAGGCATCGCTCACCAGAGGAGCCAGCTCCGCCAGTTTTTCCTTCTGTTGCCCGCCGGGAGCGGCCGCGAACCCGTCCAGATCTTGGAGCAGGCCCTGCACCTGCAACGGCAACGGATCCGGCTTCCATTCGAACGGTGGCCCAGCGTTGCCGAGACCCTCACGTTCGCGGACAAACTTCTCCGCCAGAGTATCGACCTTCTTCTGAAGTTCATCCGCTGCCTTCTGCACATCCTCCGGGATTTTCGGCGCGTTCGATTTTCCCGCATCCTTCTTCCACTCCTCCCTCGCTGCAGTAAGCGCGATTTTGACTCCTTCGATTGTCCTGCGGTCTTTGTCGGTCGTCTTCGCCATCGCGTAGAGCTGGTCGATCGCGTCATGCCGCGCCGCGCGGTCCGATGGCGAGATCTGCACGCGCGGATCATCCTCGACGACGACCTTCTGCGTCGCCTCCTTGCTTCCCGCTTTGATTTTGATGGTGTATTCGCCTGGCTCAACCAGCGGGCCGCGCGGCCCAAATCCGAAGCCTTGTGCAACGGCTTCGAGTTGCTCTGGAGTTGGCTCCGCCGGTGAATTCCAGCGCAGGTCCCAATTCGTCCGGTTCACCCCCGCTGCGCCAGGTCCATCCAATTCCCGCACCAGCTTTCCGTCCTTGTCGTAAACGCTGATCTTGACTTTGCCTTCCTTTTTCGCAGCCGCGTTCGCTTTCGATTTGTCCTCGGCGGGGGCCGCTTCTTTCTTTTCTTTGTCGTCCTTGCCGGTCCTCGCCGCTTCGGCAGGCAACGCCTCCTTCAGGTAGTAATTCAGAATTGCGCCATAGGGAGGATTCTTGGCCGTGAACATTTTTTGCCCCGCGAACCACCGGCGCTGCTTGAGAAACCACTCTGTCGCGTTACGCGGCGTAAAGAACGTCAGATCGCTTCCCGCCACGCTGGAATCAAACTTTTCGATCGGCGTCAGATCGTCAAAAACCCAGATGGACCGTCCGTGCGTCGCCAGCACCAGGTCGTTTTCCCTCGCCTGAATTTCGATATCGTCGACGGGCACCGTTGGAAAATTATTTTTCAGCGCCGCCCAATTCGCGCCACGGTCCCATGAAACCCACAACCCGAACTCCGTCCCCGCAAAGAGCAGGTTCTGATTTCGCGGGTGCTCGCGGACCACGTGCAACGTTCCCGCAGAATCGGGAATCCCATTGCGAATCGCCTTCCAGTTCTCCCCGTAATCCGAGGTCGTGAAGACGTACACGTTGTAATCGTTGGCGCGATGTCCGTCGAAAGTCGCAAACGCCGTTGCTTCACCATACTTCGAAGCCAGCACCCGGCTCACGTATGTGTTCTTCCAGGTCTTCCCGCCGTCTCGCGTCACCTGCAGGTTCCCGTCGTCCGTTCCTGCCCAGAGAACGTTCGGCGTGAGCGGCGATTCGCTCAACGTCGTAATCGTCGGGAACTGCTGCACGCCATCGTGCCGCGAAAGGGTATTTTTGTCCGGCGTCTTCCCGAAAATCTGCAGCTTGTTTCGATCCACTCCGGTCGTCAGGTCTCCGCCGAGCCGCGTCCAAGAATCGCCGCGGTCAGCCGACCTAAACAAATAATTCCCTCCGTAATAGATCGTCTTGTGGTCGTGCACCGAAACCGCCACCGGCGAATTCCACTGGAACCGATAAGGTGGTTCACCCGCTTTGGCCTCTGGCCTAATCGATCGCTGCTGCCCCGTGCGCATGTCGCGCCTGTCGATGTGCCCGTCCTGCGATTCCGTGTACACGATCCAGGGCTCCAGGGGATCCACTTCGGCATAAAACCCGTCGCCGCCGTGGATTACCTGCCAGTCTTCATTCACCATGCCTTCCTGGCTCAGCGATTGAATCCGCCCGCACCAGCTTCCGTTGTCCTGCAAGCCGCCGCAAATGTGATACGGCTTGTCGTTGTCCAGCCCGACTTCATAAAACTGTCCAATCGCTATCGTGTTGACGAAGTCCCACGTCTTTCCAGCATCGTAGCTCCAGTGAATTCCGCCATCCGAACCCGTGATCATGTGGTTCGAATCGCTCGGATCGATCCACATCGCGTGAAAATCCCCGTGTATGCTGCGCACACGCTGGGTCGCAAACGTCTTCCCACCGTCTTCCGAAAGGAACATTTGCGCCCCGAGCTCCCAGATTCTCAAATCATTGTTGGGATCGATGCGAACCTGGCTGTAGTACGAAGGGCGCGGGTTCGTGTCACCCATCTTCTTCCACGTCTCGCCTTTATCCTCGCTGCGATACGTTCCGCCTTTTTCATGTTGCACGATGGCGTAAACGATGTTCGGGTCCTTACGGTAAATATCCAGTCCGATGCGCCCCGTGTCGCCGCCGTTTTCATACGGCAAGCCCTTGGTCAGTTTCTTCCACGTCGCTCCGCCGTCCGTGGTTTTATAAATCGCGCTGTTCGCCCCGCCTCCGTTGAATCCGTACGGCGTGCGCCGTCTCTCGTACGCCGCCGCGTACAGCGTGTCCGGGCTCCCTGAGTCCATGGCAATGTCGCTTACGCCCGTGTCATCGTTGATCTTCAACACCTGCGACCAGCTCTTCCCACCGTCGGCCGTTTTGTAAACGCCGCGCTCCGGGTTCGGCCCCCACAAGTGCCCCAGCGCCGCCGCGTACACCACATCCGGATTCCTCGGATGAATGACGATGCGCCCGATGTGATGCGTCGCCGCCAGGCCCATCCTCTGCCAGGTCTTTCCGCCATCGAGCGATTTGTATATCCCATCGCCCCACGATGAGCTCTGCCTGTTGTTCGGCTCTCCTGTTCCCACCCACACGATCGACGGGTCCGACGGCGCAATCGCGATGTCGCCAATTGTCGCATCGTTGCGGGGCCGATCTCGCGAAATTCGAGATTCTTCAGCTTATCCGTGGGACTTCCTTGGTCCGCCGGCCCCGCGATCACACCAGCCGGCACCAAAGCACAAGACAGCACCAACATCAGAATCATCCACACAGCAGGCAAAGTACGGCGCATTTCCACCCCCTAGCGTGCAAGGCCCGGCATCATACCTCCTCAGGCCCGCGCAGTGCATCTTTATGTCTTTGGAAAGGCAAACCATTCCGTGCTGAGAAAGACGCGCAACACGCTTGTCGCGTTTCGCCGTGTTAGCTGCGGCTCCTTGAGACCTCCCGGGACGCCGCTCCCTCTCGCCATCCACCGCGCTGCTACAAATCCCTCCAGCCCCGTGCTAGGCTATCCAACTGTTTTCATCGACTTCATGTTCCGCGTGAATGGTTACCTCCATGCCCGGACTCTCTCCGCGCTTCGGCTTCGGATCTTCCTGACCGTGCTCTTGTTTTTTCTTCCGGGCTCCGCCGCAAACGTTACGCTTGCGCAGCAGATTCGCCTGCCTTCAGGCAAAGGCGGTATCGTCGAGATCTACTCCCGCGGCCCGCAACAAAAACGCGGGGATCTCTTCCTTGTCGACGACGAAGTGGACATCCGCTACGGCGACGTCCGTCTCCAGGCTGACCACGTCGAGTACAACACGAAGACCACCGAATCCCTCGCCCGGGGTCACGTGCGCTTCGACTACAACAACGAGCACCTCGAAGGGGACGAAGCCCATTACAACGTCAGCACCGGACACGGTCTTTTCATCAACGTCCGCGGCACCGTGAAGATCGAGCGCCGCCCCAATCCCGCGATCCTCCTTTCTGACAACCCTCTCTATTTCGAAGCTCGCGAGGTCGAGCGCTTCCCCGCCGACGTCTATCTCGTCCGCGGTGCATGGATCACCATTTGCGACCCCCGGCGTCCGACGTGGCAGTTCTATGCGCCGCACGCCCGCATCCGCCTCAACAAAAACGTCGCTCTCGTCAGCGCCAACTTCCGCGTGCTCCGCGTTCCCCTCGTATGGCTCCCCTACGCTACCGCGCCCGCCGGCCCCAAGGTCCGTCAGTCCGGATTCCTCATTCCCGAACCAGGCAATAGCAATAGCAAAGGCTTTATCCTCGGCGACGCTTTTTACTGGGCGCCGCTGCCTTGGATGGATGCTACCCTCGGCGCTCAATACCTCAGCCGCCGCGGCTCGGCTGAGCGTGGCGACTTTCGCGCCAAACCCTGGGAAAACACTTCCCTCAGGTACAACTATTACGGCGTCATCGATCGCGGTCTTTCCGATGCCGCCGGCGTTCTCCATCCTCAGGGAGGCCACCAGCAGCAGTTGGAAGTCCAATCGCTCCTTCCTGCAGGCTGGCGCTTCGTCGCCGACGTCAACGAACTTTCCTCTCTCACGTTCCGTCTGGCTTTCGCCGACACTTTCGGTGACGCCATCAACTCCGAGGTTCGCAGCGCCACTTTTCTCACCAACAATTTCCTCGGATTCAGTTTGAATTTAGCCGCCCTCACTGATCGGAGCTTTCTCAGTGTTCCGACTACCTCCGTCTCGGGCGTCACCACTCCTGCCACCAGCGTTTCGCTCCGCAGCGCGCCCGAAGTTCGCTTCGGTTCCGTCGAACAAGCGCCTTGGCACGATCTCCCTGTGTATTTCTCATTTGATTCATTTGCAGGCGCGGCGCATCGTGACGATGCCAGTCCCCTGGACACGCCTTCCTTCGTGACCCGCACCGAATTTGCTCCCCGGGTCACCGTGCCCCTTCACTTCGGCCCCTGGCTCGGTATCACGTCCTCCGCCGCATTCCGCGCCACCTATTACGGCAATTCGCTCGATTCCGCGGGCCTTCTCAGCGGGCAGTCCCTCACCCGCAACACCGGCGAATTTGCGATCGAGCTCCGTCCGCCGGCCCTCGAGCGTGTTTTCGGTTACTCTCCCCGCGAAAAATCCAAAGCGCGCAAGCGCTACAAGCACACCATCGAACCCGTTGTCACCTACCGCTACGTAACCGGCGTAAACAATTTCGCCAGCTTCATCCGTTTTGACTCCGATGCTACTCTCACCGACACCAGCGAAATCGAGTATGGCTTCACCCAGCGTCTTGTCGTCAAAACCGGCGACGACCAGCCGCAGGATTTCCTCTCCTGGCGCATTGTCCAAAAACATTTTTTTGATCCCACGTTCGGCGGCGCTATCGTTCCCGGCCAGCGCAATGTTTTCGAGACCCTGGACTCCGTCACGCCGTTCGCCTTCGCCGACGGCCCTCGCAACTGGTCTCCCATCGTCAGCGATTTCAAAATCACACCCGGCGGCCTCTATGACGCCGAGCAAATCCTCGAATACGATCCACAACTCGAAAAGATCACCACCATTGGCACACTCCTCAAAGTCAAGCCTTACCGTGAGTTCTTCGCCACTGTGGGCCATTTCCGGCTTCAGGGCGATCCCGTCCTCCAGCCTCTCGCGAATCAAGTTCGCGCTCTTATCGGCTACGGCAGCCTGACTCGCAGAGGCTTCAATTTCACCACCGGAATCGGCTATGACTTCACCAACGGCACGCTGCAAAACCAGCTTGTTCAGATCAGCTACAACGGCGGCTGCTGCGGACTCGCCCTCGAGTACCGCCGCATTGCTCTCGGCCAGGTCCGCACCGACAATCGTTTCAGCGCCACTTTCATCATCGCCAACATTGGCTCCTTCGGAAACCTGCGCCGCCAGGAAAAGATTTTCTAGTGTTTAGCTTTTGCAGCGCCGGCTTTTAGGCCGACATCTTCGTTTTCTTCGTGGGTGTTATCAGGATGAATGACACCGATCTCGCCTTCGCCTCCATCGAAGAGGTCGCCCATCTCTTTCGCAAACGCAAACTCTCCCCCGTCGAGCTCACCAAGCTCATGCTTGCCCGTATCGAGCGGCTTAATCCCAAGCTTAACGCCTACATCACCGTCACTGCTGACCTTGCCCTCGCACAGGCCAAAAAGGCCGAATCCGAACTCTTTGCCCCTCGCGGCCGCAAGGGCCACCGCGATCGCGGTCCGCTCCACGGCATTCCCATCTCGCTCAAGGACAACATCTACACAGCTGGCATCCGCACCACTGCGGGCTCGAAAATACTTCGCGACTTCATTCCCCTGCGTGACGCCAGGATTGTGACTCTGCTGCGCGAAGCGGGCGCAGTTCTCCTCGGCAAGACAAATTTGCACGAGTTCGCCTACGGCGTCACATCCAACAACCCACACTTCGGCCCGGTGCACAATCCTTGGGACTTAAACCGCATTCCTGGCGGCTCGAGTGGCGGCTCCGCCGCTGCCGTCGCCGCCGGTCTTTGCTATGGCAGCATCGGCACCGATACCGGCGGCTCCATCCGCATCCCCGCCGCGCCGCGTAAGTGTGGAAGGCGTGATTCCTCTTTCGCCGCGGCTCGACTGCGTGGGGCCCATCACTCGCACCGCACAGGACACAGCCCTTCTCCTCGAGCCAATCCTTCCGCGTGTCGAAGGCAAACCGAATTTGCGATCTTTGCAAAAGCTTTCCACGAAGTCGCGCATATTCACTCTCGGCGTGCCCCGTGAATTTTTCTTTGATGTCCTCTCGGATGAGGTTCGAGAAATCTCTAGTGAAGCGCTCAGGGCCTTTCGCTCACGAAAGGTGAGAATCAAAGAAGTTTCCCTGTCTCTGCTCGAGGAAACAGAAGACGCAGGAAACCAAATCGCTTGGGCCGAAGCGACCCACTACCATCAGCAATCAGGATGGTTTCCGTCGCGCGCCGCTGACTATGGCGAAGACGTTCGCTCCCGCTTAGAGAAGGGAACCATGGTTCCCGCGACGGTCTACCTGCAGGCGCTCGAACTACGGGAAAAATTCATTCAGCAGTTGCACCTGGCAATGACCGATGCCGGAGTTGACGCTCTCGCCGTGCCCTCGGCTCCGGCCGCCGCTCCGCTCATTGGCGAAGAAACCACTCGCGTCGCCGGAGAGGATCATCCCACTCGCGCCCTGCTCCTCCGCACGAACCGTCCGGCGAATCTCGCTGGCGTCCCTGCCATTTCTGTCCCCTGCGGCTTTACCTCTGCGGGCCTGCCCGTCGGCCTCCAACTCATCGGCGCGGTCACTGACGAGCATCTCTTGCTCCGCATCGCTCACGCTTTCGAGCGTGTCCATCCACTCTCCCGCCGCCCGCCGCTCTGACGCCCCTCCCGCACTTGTCATCCTTCGGCGAACCAAGGAGGTTCGCCGAAGGATCTCAAAGCTCTGCGCACATCTAGCTTTCAACTGTGTCGAACTCTTCCGTCCGCACACTCCCCACCGCCCCGCGCTTTGTCATCAGCCACTCGCCGATCACATACCCCAGCGTCCCCGTCACCATCCCGCCGAGAATATCCGCCACGTAGTGATACCGTCCCCACACTGTCGAAACACACATGCACAACGCCAGCGGGAGCATCGCCCAGAAGAGCCATCTCCGGTGCCGCCAGGCTCCCCAGAGCGCAGCCACTGACCCCGCCACGTGTTCTCACGCGCCGGCCATCGCAAACCACGGGCTTTCGATCGGAAAGAAAATCGCAATCACATAGCCAATGCTGTATCCCACCATCGAGTACGTCATCACTGACCAGTACGCCCGCCATTCTTTCCGGTAATACAAAATCCCGCCGAGCGCGAGCAAATAAGTGAAATAGGTGATGTACGCGAACTGCATGAAATCATTCCGCGCCGGCGTCGCAAATTGTTCCAGCCACACCGCCGGATGCACGCCTGTGAGCCAGTGATCGAACGCCATCAGCTTCGCATCCTCCCACCCGTGGTTCACAAGGTGTACGAGGCTTCCCAATTCTTCAAAGCAAAAGAGGAAAAACACGTGCGGATACCAGTGCCGCCAGAAATGCCAGAACTTCGGCGCAAGAGTGAAACAGACGTTCCTGCCTGTTTCCTCTTTCTCGGCTCCCACGCATCTAGCCGACCCCGCTGATCTTGCCTCAATTCTGCAGAGGGTAAGAATGAGCAGAGCCACAAACGCTTGCAGACTCAGCAGCCGTGCCGGGTGCGCAAGATTCTCCGGAAAAAATAGAATCAGCGCGCTTGACAGTGCCAAATAGCCAAGCGCCACCCATTCGAACACTCCGCACGCGGCCCACGCCGCTTCCCCTTCGCGCCGCACCGCCGCCGCAACTCCGCCGCTCATCCAACCAAGTGCCGGAACCCGGAGACTGCGCTCATCGACGTCGACACCCGCCTGCCAGGGCATTGCGATCTCGTTTCTTCTCCGGCCTTGCTCATCCATTTTGCTTATCCCGGGATCGTCGGCTTCGCTTCCACCGATTCCGCGTAATTAATCCAGTTTCCACGCTCCTCATCCGAGGAATTCCCGCCGCTCTTCCATCAACAATCCTCCTTTGCGTACTCCGCGCCTCTGCGTTTCGTTTCTCTTGTCTTTCTCCCAGGAGAGCACCGGCCAGCCCTGCTTCCTCGCAATCCTCGCCAACTCGTCGGATGCGTTTACAGCGGCAGGTTTCCCCACCGCCTCCAATAGCCATCTGTCGCTCGCGCTGTCGCCGTACGCGTAACACCGCGCCAGGTCGAGCCCCTGTTCCGCAGCCAACTTTCGAACCGCACGCGCTTTGGCTTCTCCAAACATCGCCTCGCCGACGATTCGCCCCGTCCACTTCTCCTCCGCTTCTTCCAGCAGCGTCGCGCAAACTCCGATTGACGATTTGATTCCGCGGACGGCCAGCCGCACGACCAGGGCAAGCGCCACTTCTCTCGCCAGCGGCTCCAGCGTCCCGCTCACCAGCACTATCGCGTGTCCCTCTCTCGCATGCCGCTCCACTTGCTCGAGTGCCTCGGGGAAAAACCGCAGCGCATTCTTTTTTCTCTCGCCCGCCGCGGAAACTGTGTCACTCGGCAAGGAATACGCCAGCAGACTTCTTCCATCTTCACCGCAAAAACCATGCACGCCTCTCAGATACATCTTGTTGGCCTGCGCCATTGTTGCGATTCCCCGCGGCGCAAGCCTCACCGCCTCCACCATCCACAACAAGTAATTCTTCCTCCGGATCGCCCGCCGGTACCGCAACATCCAAAAAAAGCGCCGCTCCAGCGAAGGCCGTGCCAGCAGCGTCCCATCCACATCGAAAAACGCGGCAACACTTCCGCCCTTCTCCGTTACCTCCTTTGCCTCCTCTACCTCCTTTCCTTCCTTCACCTCCTTTTCCTCTCTCATGCCGCCTCCTGCGTTACTCTCTTCACCCCGGGCGCGCGTCCCACTCCCGAAACATATCTCCACCCGTCAGCCAGCACCGGCAACCCGCGCAGCAAGCAGAATCCTGCCGTCATCCACGTCAGGACATTCGCCCCCAAGCGAATCACCGCCTGCATATCCGTCGCAATCTCCCCCACCAGCGCCACCGGCCCCCGGGTCAACGCCAACTCCAATCCCAAATAGCAAAAGCACAGGCACTTCATCCCACCATACAATCCCCGGCTCCACCGCGAAGCAACGAGGGCTCGTCCCCACCACGTCTGCAGCATGGCGTTTGCGCCCCAGCCGGAATGCCCAGCCTTCATCGCCAGCCCCCGCAGAAAATCCGTTGCCGCTCCGCGCGCGAAAAAGAAAATGGGCAGCCACAGCGATACCATCCCCACCACGGCGAAATACGTGAAGTACACGTTTTCGATCATGCGGTCGCCCAAAATGTCCAGTTGCGCGCCCATCGCCGTCGCCATTTTTTTCTTTCGCGCGAGGTGCCCGTCCAGCGCATCCAGTGCAATCGCCCCCACAGTCAAAGCTACCGCCACGAGATTCGCCCACGCCCCTCGCCCAAACAAACACACGGCCCCAAATCCCACCACCACCCGCAAAAGCGTCACTTTGTTCGGTGTCCAGCGCATAGCCACCCGCCGGGCGTCACAAGAGCGCCCCGCAAGGCCACGTCGCAACCTCCCTGCCAATCCTCCTCCCCGCAAACCCTACAGTTCCTGTGACTTACAAGCTCGCCCCGAATTAAAGGTCCCTCCCGCGCCAGCCAAATCCTTCATCTGTCACTCTTTTCCTGACGTACTTGCCTAGTGCACTCCTTGCGCGTCTAATGAGGAGCAGCGGGCCGTAGTGGCTCTTTGGCGGGACGTTCTTTTCTCGCCCTTATGGGAGAATGAAGTAGTTCGAGGGAGGAATTCGCCTACACCGCGCCTGCAGGATTATGAGTGCGCTAGGCCCCGGCCGAGTTTCGAGCGCGCGATTCTACTCCAGGAGTAAGGTTCCAGCTTAGGTCCTAAACAATATGAGCGACGTCTCTCTCGCAGCAGCCTTCATCGCCGGCTTGGTTTCTTTTCTCTCTCCCTGCGTGCTTCCGCTTGTTCCCGGTTACATCTCCATGCTCTCCGGCATCGGCAACCGCACGCTCCTCGCTCCCATCGCCGGCGCCTTGATCCTTCTCTTCGGCCTGCATCTCGTCGGCGCTCTGGCTCGCCTCAAACCTCGCGTCGGCATCATCCTTGGCGCGCTTCTCGCGTCTCTTGGGATCGTCGCTCTCCTCCACGGCGGGCCGCTCTTCGCCGGCCTCCGCGAAGTTCACTTTTTCTCGCTTTCCATCATCGGCTTCTTCGGCCCGGCCCTCGCTCGCTGGCTCAATCGCGACGTTCATCTCCGCAATGCCGGGCAACAGCCCGGCCTCTGGAGCGGCTTTCTTCTCGGCTTTGCCTTCGCTTTCGGTTGGACTCCCTGCATTGGCCCGATCCTCGCCAGCGTCCTCGCCCTTGCCGCTGCCAGTGACACCATCGCACGCGGCGTCCTTCTTCTTGCCGTCTATTCTGCCGGCCTCGCCATTCCCTTCCTTCTCACCGCACTCGGCATCGGCCAATTTCTCCGTTTTTACCAGCGCTTCCGAAAGCATCTCCACGCCGTCGAACTCTTCAGCGGCGCGCTCTTGCTTTTCGTTGGCGGCCTGGTTTTTGTCAACAGGCTGACGTGGCTCGCGGGCAAGCTCAGTTTCTTGAACAACGCTGTCTTGTGGCTGGAAAGATCGCTCACAGGAGGGAAATAGCTGGCCCTTATTTCTCGATTGCGCGCAATTTCGCACGTCTAGGTATACTTGTTCTTGAGGAAGAGCATGCAAAAGATTCTCTTGGTCGTCGGCACCGTTCTGGCCTTGATTGTCGCCACTTACATGGCGGACAAGGCCACGCGCGTTCATTCCAGAGTCGCCAACTCCGTCCCGAAGAACGACAGCCCCAGCATCGGCCTGCCCGCGCCCGAGGTCACGCTCAAAGATCTGAATGGCAAAAACGTTTCCCTCAGCGATTACAAAGGCAAAGTCGTTCTCGTCAATTTCTGGGCCACCTGGTGCGAGCCCTGCCGCGTCGAAATCCCCTGGCTCATTGAGATGCAGCAGAAGTATGGCCCCAAGGGTTTTGTCGTCCTGGGCATCTCCATGGACGAGGAAGGCAAGAGCGTCGTCGCTCCTTTCGTCGAAAAAGAGCGCTTCGACGTCAACGGCCAGAAACTCCCCATGAGCTACCAGATTGTTATCGGCAACGATGCAGCCGCGGATAAATTCGGCGGCCTTTTCGGCTACCCCACCAGCATCCTCATCTCCCGCGACGGCAAGCAGATCAAGCGCATTACCGGCATCATCAGCTACGACGAAATCACCAAAGCCATCGAGTCGTTGCTCTGAAACTTACTCATTATGCTCGACGAAAAAGACTTTCAACGAAAAGCCGACACCGCCTTCGAGGAGCTGAAGAAGCGCTTGCTCGTTCTGGGCGATGAGCACGGCTTCGACGTAGAGGGAGAGAGCGGCAAACTAGAGGTGGTCTTCGAAGAACCCGAGGAAGCAAAGTTCGTTATTTCCCCCAATACGCCCGTCCGCGAAATCTGGATCTCCGCCTTGTCCACTTCCTTCAAACTTGGCTGGTCAGAAGAAAAAAACGCTTTCGTCCTCGAGAAAACCGGTGAGGACCTCTTCGATGTGATGAGCCGCGTCGTCTCTCAACAGCTTGGCACCCAGGTGGAACTGTGAAGCCGGCCGCCGCGATTCTTTTTACCATCGTGCTCTTGCTCATCGTCGCCGCACTGCCCTCCGCGCAGCCGCAAATTCCCTCCGGCCGCGAAGTTGTTTCCCCCTCCACCTACGTTTCCCTCGAACCCGTCGGCCGCGGCAGCGCCTTTCAAATTGCTGTCGTTCTCAAAATCCGTCCCGGCTTCCATATCAACGCCCGCGAAAAATCCGAGGATTACCTCATCGCCACCGACCTCCGCGCCGACCTCCCTGCAGGATTCAAATCCGGCGAAGTCTCCTACCCCAAAGGCGAGCTGCATTCCTTCACTTTTTCGAAGAAGCCCCTCAACGTCTATCAGAACACCGTCACGCTTCGCCTTCCCGTCACCGCGCCCACCAACGCTCCTTTGGGCGCTCAGCACATCCCTCTGAAACTCCGCTGCCAGGCCTGCAGCACCGAAATCTGCCTGCCTCCCGTCACTCTCGATCTCGACGCCACTTTCACCGTCGCCGCCTCTCCCTCCTCGTCCAAACCCGCCCACGCTGAAATCTTCCCCGCGAAATAACCCTTTTTTCGTACGTGATATTGCCGCACGAGCCGACGCCGCCGCGCACACATCTTTCGCCTTCGCGTTGACTTGTATGCAGCCCCACCCTAATATGATTTCGCAATGGCGGTTTCCTTCCTATGATTGGCCGAACCGTCTCTCATTACCGCATTGTCGAAAAGCTGGGTGGCGGCGGCATGGGAGTGGTGTATAAAGCGGAAGACATTAGACTTGGCCGCCTCGTCGCCCTCAAGTTCCTCCCCGAACAGTTTTCCCAGGATCGCTTGGCAACCGAGCGCTTCCAGCGCGAAGCCCGCGCCGCCTCTTCCCTCAACCATCCTCACATCTGCACCATCTACGACGTGGACGAGCACGAAGGCCAGAACTTCATCGTCATGGAAATTCTCGAAGGCCTGACCCTCAAGCACCGCATTGCCGGCAGGCCCCTGGATATCGAGAAAGTCCCCGAATATGGCTACCAAATGGCCGACGCCTTGGATGCCGCTCACTCGAAAGCCATAATCCACCGCGACATCAAGCCCGCCAACATTTTTATCACTACTCGCGGCCAGGTGAAGCTCCTGGATTTCGGCCTCGCCAAGCTCATGCCGGAGCGCAGAGGCGCTGCCCGCCACGCCCCCGTAACGGCCGGCTTCAGTTTCACCACCCAGGACGGTCACCTGACTAGCACCGGCGTGACCATGGGTACCGTCGCCTATATGTCCCCGGAGCAGGTTCGCGGAGAAGAACTCGACGAACGCACCGATCTCTTTTCCATGGGCCTCGTGCTCTACGAAATGTCCACCGGCCAGCAAGCCTTCCTGGGAAATACTTCGGGCGTCGTCTTTGAAGCCATTCTCAATCGCACGCCCATACCTCCCGTGCGGCTGAATCCTGCGATCAGTCCGCAACTCGAGCTCATTATTTCCAAATCGCTCGAGAAAGACCGTAGCCTGCGCTACCAGACCGCCTCCGATTTACGCGCAGACTTGCAGCGTTTAAAGCGCGACACCGATTCCGCGCGCGCTTTGCCCGTGACCTCCGGACAATCGCGCCGTTTGGCAATCAAGCACCATTGGCCCCACTTTGTTTGGGGCGGCGTTCTCGCCCTCTTGCTGATCGCGTTCGCGTTGAACTTCGGAAACTTGCGCACCCGCGTGTTCGGCGGCGGAGGCTCGGCGCGCATTGAGTCCATCGCCGTTTTGCCGTTTACCAACGTCACCAAAGATTCTAAGACCGAGTATCTAAGCGACGGGATCACGGAAAGTTTGATCAATAGCCTCTCTCAATTGCCAAACCTCGCCGTGATGTCGCGGAACACCGTTTTCCGCTACAAAGATCAGGCTACCGACCCGGAAAAAATTGGCCACGATCTGGGCGTCCGCGCCATCCTCACCGGCAGGCTCATTCAGTCTGGTGACGACCTGCTCATCAGCGTCAATCTCGAAGATGTCCAGGACAAACGCCAAATCTGGGGCGCGCAGTACAATCGCAAACTTTCCAACCTGGTCTCGGTCCAGGAAGAAATTGCCGCCGACATTTACGGACGCTTGCGCCCCAAACTCGACGGCGAGGAAATCAAGCGCGTCTCCAAGCGCCCGACGGAAGACGTCGAGGCCTATCAATTCTATTTGCAGGGGCTCTTTTACTGGAACAAGTGGACTGAAGCGGATTTCAAGAGAGCCGCCGACTATTTCACCCAAGCCGTCCAGAAAGATCCGCGTTACGCCTTGTCTTACGCAGGTCTCGCCGACACCTACAGTTTGCTCGGTGACGCCGGGTACCTTCCCCCGTCGGAGGCTTGGCCCAAAGCCAAGGCTGCCGCGATGCAAGCTCTCGGAATCGATGACACGCTAGCCGAAGCCCACACTTCTTTGGCTCTCGTCAAAGAACATTACGAATGGGATTGGGCTGGCGCCGAAAAAGAATTCAAGCGCGCCATCGAGCTCAATCCCAATTCAGCGACCGCGCACCTCTGGTACGGCGACTTTCTTGCGAACACCGGCCGCCTCGAAGAAGGAATCCGCGAAACCAAGCGGGCTCAGCAGCTCGATCCCCTCTCCCTCATCATCAATACCACCGTCGGATGGCAATACTATCTTTCCCGCCAGTACGATCAGGCCGTCGAACAGTTGCGCCGAGTTCTCGACATGGATCAAAAATTCGCCCCCGCCCGGCGCATTCTCGAAGGCGTCTACTCCCAGATGGGGAAGCAGAAGGAAGCGGTCGCCGAAAGAGAGAAATTCGTTTCCCTTTCCGGAAGCCCGGAATTTGCGGCCTCCATTGAAGAAACTTTCCGCAAATCCGGCTACAACGGCGTCTTACGGGGTTGGCTCGACGGAATGATCGAGATTTCCAAGCACAGTTATGTCTCCTCCTACGACATCGCCGTTATCTACGCCCGCATGGGTGAAAAAGAGAAGACTTTGACGTGGCTGGAAAAAGCCTACGACGAGCACGACAGCGGCCTCGTCTCCCTGGCCGTCGATCCCCTCTTCAACATCGTCCGCTCCGACGCCCGCTTCACCGCTCTGCTCAAGCGCTTGCGCCTACGGAACTAACTCCTCTTCCGCCCAACGATCAATCTTCGCGCTTTCCTCCCGCTCCGCCCTGCGTCTCGCTACCGCAGCGGATACGCGCGCTCGCCCGGCAAGTGCCCGTCCACCCGCACGACTTTCATTCCCGGCCGCACGTTCCGCGCATCCACAAACGCGATGGCCCCGGGAATGGCTGCTATCAGCTCAAATTGCATGTCGTTCGAGTACACGATTTTCGGCGCTGCAGCCGCCTCCGCCCTGAAGATCTTCGCCACCCAAAATTGATTGTATTGCGTTTCCGACATCTGGTAGATCACCTTCAGCACGACGTCTCGTTCCCGCGCTACCGGTGCTCTAATCAACAAAACTATAGGCAGTTTCGAGCTCCAGTATTGCCGTTCGCCGAGCAGCACTTTCCTCACTTCGGAAAGGCTCAGTTCGCTCACCGGCGTGTCCTGGTTGACCACAATCGCAACATCGGCCCCTCGCCCGGTCTGCCCCGCCGACGGCCACGGCAGCAGACCGCAGAGCAAGCCCATCGTCCAAAGTATTGCAGCCATCATCTTATGTTTGTCTTTCATCGTTGGCTCGCTCAGAACGTAAAGGCTGTCTGCAAGAACAGTCCATTCACCGCCGGTGTCAACGGCAGTCGGCTCGCGTGCCGGTACTCACTCTTGAATGCCGCGTAACTGGAAATGTCATAGCGCAGCCCCACAATGGACTCCACCAAGTCCAGATTGCCGAACACAGCTTCGCTTTTCGGCGTGTGAATATATTCCAATCTGTAATAGGGCTTCAGCGTATTTTCAAACCACGGCAGCCGGTACCCTGTCTGCACGTAAAACGCCTGGCTGTTCGACGTCAGGTTCGTCAGCACCTGCCGGTGGTTCACATTCGCAAATTCCGCAAGGAATTCCGGCGCTCCTCTCGTCCACACCACATGCGCTGAACTGATCCATTCACGGTAATCCTTCCCTCCAAAGCTGATCTTATCGCGATAGACCGAGGCGCCCAGCTGCAAGCCGTACAGTTTCGCCGGTCGCGAGTAAACATTAGCCACCCACGCGCGATTGTTGTTGTTGTCTCCCGCGTCGCCAGGACGGCTGATGATGTCTCCTCGCCCGTTTCCCACGCCGAAGTTGTACGACAACCCCGCTCCGCCCGAAGGAATGTTCCCCTCCGCCAGGAATCCCACAAAGTGTACAGGAATAAACGTCCCTCCCACCTTCACCATCTCCGGCCGGTCGATGGTTGTCTGCAGCCACGCCCCGTGGTGGAACGCCGTATTCCAATAACCAATCGGCGTGTGGTACCGCCCGAACGACAGTTTGAAATAGTCATTATAGTCGTACCGGATGATGGATCGCTCCACCTCCACCGTGTAACCGTTCGGGTGCGCGTTGAACGTCATCTCGCCGAAGTAGCTGATTTTTTTTGAGAGCGGCGACGCCAGGTGCAAGTCCAGTTGTCCCAGGTTGAACCCGCTCGCGCTCGGCGCGCCCTTCTGGTCCGTCGCCGAGAAGTCCACGTCCGCAAATCCCCGGAATTGCAACGAAGGGTAATGCGTCTCCGCTTGCGCGACACTGGCCTGATCCATGTGCCCCATCGCATGCGCCTCTTGCGGCTCGGTTTTCTGCGCCGTGGACACGTTGGAGATCGCAACGGTTCCCGCAGGCGCCGCCGTCTGCTTAGCCTCCAGCTCCGCCACGCGTTTCTCCAACTGCACCACGCGCTCCAGCAGAGCCTTCACCTGCTCTGCCTGATCCGTGGGCGGCGGACTTTGCCCCCACGCCGGCCCTGCGGCCAGCAGCAACGCCATGGTGATCAGCAGTCGTCGGTGCATCTCTTCCTCCACGCGTCTCGATTTCGGCCTTCGCCCGGGGTCAGAAAATCACTCTCCTGCGATGCAGAAACGCGCTCATCTCCCTCTCCAGCAAGCGCGAGATTCTTCCGCAAGACTTCCCTGTGAGTTGCCTTTTCAGCGGAGAGTCGCGCGTATTCTATGCCCACTCATCTCAATGTCAAAACATACTTTGGAGTGCGGCAACCGCGCCGCCCGCAGCTCCACCGTTCTGTGGAACTATTTTCGTTCCCCGCGCGTATCCATATTCAGGTCTTCATCCTGTGGGAGGTGCGCCGTGTTCTGTGACAGTTGCGGAGCCGAACTGAAGACCGGCCAGCGCTTTTGCGCTTCCTGCGGCAAGCCACCCGGCGTCGCCGCCGTTCCATCGGCGTCGGCCACAGCCAGCCGCACGGCTCGACACGTTAATCTCCTCGGCATCCTTTGGATCGCGGCTTCTGTGTTGCATCTGATCGGAGCAGCCGTGCTATTCATTCTCGGCAACACGCTCTTCGGCAGTTTCGTGCACGGTGAAAATATCTTCCTCTCTCACAATTTCTTGCAGGGGCTCTTCACCTCCTTGGCTGTCTTTCTTGTCGTTAAGGCCGCCGCCGGATTCGCATGCGGTTGGGGCTTGCTGCAACACGAACCCTGGGCGCGCACTCCAACCCTGGTGCTCGGTTTCGTCGAGCTTCTGAACATTCCCTTCGGCACCGCCCTCGGCATTTACACCATTTGGGTCTTGCTCTCCCCGCAAGCCGAGCAAGACTATCTCGCCCTCCCCCGCGCCGCGTAATTCCACCGCTCCTCGGTCATCCCGAGCGTAGCGAGGGATCTGCTTCCCGTTTCCCCACTCCCCACTCTCTCCTCACTAACCACCAAAAACTAATCACCAACTGTGCCTTTGTGGCACAGCTATTCCTGTTTACGCTGAGCCGTCGAAGGGGCTGTGCTCTTCATCCCCCT
>WNEZ01002377.1_pt1 | contig 23179 bp, 21 predicted proteins | sample 5400521 | NCBI WGS metagenome assembly WNEZ01 (sample SAMN13153339, study PRJNA577476) | soil metagenome | isolation source: 120 cm saprolite under Douglas fir tree site 2 hole 1 replicate 1 | place: USA:California | collected 2015-04-18
ATTCCCTGGCTCCTAAAGGGGTTCCGGAGTGCATATTGCTGCTCAGCCGGGCCTGCGAGTTAGCCGGCGACGATGATGTCATTTACGGGCTCGGGTTCTCCCACGCTGGTGGCGGAGGTGGCGCGGCGGACGAACTCGCGGGCGGGAGGCCACATGGCCACGTGCTGGTCACCGGTAGCGTCGTCGTAACGGATGAACGCCACCTCCTCGATGCTGACGGCAAACAGGTGGAACCGCCCTGGAACCGGGCTCCACCCCAGGGCGCCGGCCACCTCCTCGGCGTAGCGGCGCTGTATTCCCGGTTCCTGCTCAGCGCCCGCAGTACCGCGGATCTTGAACTCCCCTTCACCGCCGTCCCGGCCGGTGACCACGCTGTGCACCAGCACGCGCGGGTCACGCAGCAGATCGGCGGCCTTCTTCGACTGCCACAGCATGGACAGCCACAAGATGCCGTCCATGACGAAGGGCTCCACCGGGCTGACCCTCGGCGTGCCGTCCTTCCGGATCGTCGCCACGAGCACGACGCCAGGCTCCAGCAAGCGCCGCCGCCCGAGCGCGGCCAGGCCAGGCTGCAGGCTCTGCATCTGCGACCAGCGCATGTCCCCTCCGATCACCGGTCAGCGGCTGCGCCTCAGTCGATGTCCCTGAGTACCTTCTCGATGGCAGTAAGGCGTTCGTTCATTCTCACGAGCTCGCTGTGCACCGCGCTACTGCCGATGCCTCCACTCTTAAAGGTCCTCCTGATAATCAGCATGACAACATATGTAACCACAGCGATCATGAAGACGATAACCAAGAATATGATAGGCAGGATGACGAAGGCGCTTGGCCCTGACCCAAACATCAGCCTCCTCCTCTCTCTGGTGACGAATGCGGGGAAGGCGCGTCGACGGATTCGGCAATATTTTCCGGCGTCAGCCGGATATCGAATCTGTGCAGCTCGAAATGGCGGAGGGACTTCCCGTCAGCGGAGAATCGCAAGCTACTGGTTACCAGCCCGGCCTCCTGCAGCCGCGCCAGGTGCACATGCAGGACGGGTCGGCTGACCTCGAGGTCACGGGCGAGCTGGCTGACGTGCCTGCCCTCAGCGAGCAGCGCGGCCACGATCCGGCGCCGAGTGGGATGATCCAGGGCCGCGATCACCATGGCCAGCCGGCTCGCCGGGGAAGCATCGTCGGAAGACACCAGCTCTCCTAAAGCGCGGACGCGACACATGTCGTTTTCAGACTACATGTGTCCGCCTTCAAGATGCAATAGATCGAGGACCGGGCGGGGCGGCGAGGAAGTCATCCAGGGCCCGCAGCCGCCGGTCATGATCTGCCTTCAGCCGCAGCGCGTCATTAGATTCGACGGCGCCTAACTGCGGTTCACCGGAGAACTGCGCATCGAGCACCGGCGCGCGGACACCGTCGCAGCGGTAGCTCGGCCAGCGCGGTCTGGTATGCCTGCCTACGGGGAGTTCATGAGGCGGCTCAGGCCTCCTCGACTGTGAGCTCCGCCGCAGGATCGGCATCAAGGCGCTCATCTGGGATCGGCAGCCCGCTGCGGACCGAACGCCCATATGTGCCATCGTCCAGCCGCTGCAGAGCACGATCGAGCGCAGCCAGCCGATCGCGCAGGCTGGCCGCGACGGCATCGTCGACACCCTGGGCGGCCAGCGGCTGGGCGGAATCGGCGATATCGCCGGTCTCGCTCCCGGCTTCACGGTCCTGCTGGCCTGCCGACTCAGCGCCCTTGAGCAGGTCCGCCACCTCGGCACGCTCGGCGCGCAGCCGCGCCCGCGCCTGATCTGCATCCATCTGACCTCCACATGCTCGGCTTGGCAAGAAACGGCCGGTGCCCGTGATCTGATTCCCGCCACTCTACGGACGCGGGCGCCGGTCGACGCGCGCATATCAACCGGATCTGAGCCAGGCCGTCGTCCAGCTCGGCTCGAGAGATCCGGTCGGTCGGCAAAAGAGAACGGCGGCAGGAGCCGCAACGTTGGCGGGCTCTGCCGACCGACCGCGCCAGTTCCTGCCGCGCGCGCATCTTGCCCATCTGCTTGTTATGGAGGTGATCGTGAGGCCCCAATGATCAAGGTACTGTGCCTCGATCACCCTGCATATCAGGCATTATGTGGCCCGAAGGGCGCACGTGATCGAAGATCACGCACCTAATGCAGAATTGAGTGCGTTTCCAACAAGTGCGATTATGCATCCGGCCGTATCTGTCCTGGCTGCTCATAGCGGTCGCGCAGGTGTTGGCTCTGGTAGCGCTCGACCAGGATCGCAGCGGCCTCCCCGGCTTGCCTGCCCGCGTCCAGATCGTTTTGGACGAGGGCGGTGATGATGGCACCCTCCATCAAGATCATTAGGTAGGAGGAGAGCCGGCGGGCAGTCGGGCCGTCGAAGCCCTCTGCCAAGGCGAGGGATAGCAGCCACTCGCGGGTCCGCTGTTTGTGATTGAGGACCGCGAGGTAGGCCGGGTGCAGCTGGTTCGGAAGCTGGATCGCGGCGTTGATGAAGGCACAGCCCTTGAATGCCGAGCTGTTGAACCATTGATCTAGGACAAGGAAGATTGCCTGGAGGGCGGAGGCTGATCCGCCTGTCCGCTTGGCGGCCTGGTCGACGAACCAGTCGAAATGCTTGCGGTCCACCTCCGTCAGGCAGGCCGAGACGAGCTTGTCCTTCGATTCGAAGTGCTTGTACAGAGTCGCTTTCGTCACGCCAGCTGCCGCGGCCACGTCGTCCATGCTGACCTGCTGGATCCCGCTGCGATACAGCAGGTCAGCCGAGACCTCCAAGATATGCTCGTGAGTCCGCGCGCGCCGTTGCCCGCGAGCGATGTAGTGCGGAGGGTTGGTGTTGACGGCCATGCTCTCGCTACTTGCTCACAGACTCCGGCGAACCGACGCGCTGGTGATGGAAACGAGTAGGGACCTTGTAGGGCGCCAGTCGCCGTCGCAGGGCCTGCCGGATCGCTCCATTGTCAGGGACGGTTGCCTCGGCCGGCCACCGCAGGTTCGCGGTGACGGCTTGACCCCACTTAGGATCTGGCTCACCCGTGACCGTCACCTCGCTCACCTCGAACATCTCGCGGATGGCTTCGGCAACCTCGACGGGGTACACGTGGTATGAGCCGGTGTTGATCATGCCGTCGAGCCGTCCGTGCAGCCGGTAGTACCCGGTCGCGTCACGGCTAGCGAGGTCGCCCAGAGCGCACCAGCCGTCCGGGTCCCGGAATGCAGGGGACACCATGGGGCCCCGGACTCTCAGCTCTCCGCGGCCCTCCGCGCCCCCTGCGGCGTGGCGAATCTGGAGCTCGACGCCTGGGACCGCGCGACCGCAGCTGTCCAGCAGGGTGTCGTCACCGGACACTATGCGGGCGTGGTCTGACCGGTTCAGCACGGTCAGCGGCCAGCCACCCTCAAGCCGGCCGTAGATCTGGGTGAGGACCGGGCCCAGCCCGCTCAGGCTGCTTCTCAGCTCGGCGGCTGAGACTGGTGCTCCGCCATACACGATCCGGGCAAGGCCAGCTGACCCGGGTGAGCTGGCCATTTGGCCGGCCAAGCGGGTGACCATGCCTGGCACCATGAACGAGGTCGTCACGCCGTAACGTTCGACGGCCTCGAGCACTTCTGCGGCGTCGAAACGCTTGAGTATGACCTGGGGCAGTCCCATCAGCAGGAAGGGAAACGTGGCGACGAGCCCAGTGCCGTGCATCACCTGCTGCACGGTGAGGAGCGAGTCGGCGGCGGAGACCGCGGGACCGTACGTCCCGTCGCGGTACAGCCGCGCGTTGGTCGCCATGTGCGCCATCCAGCCCCCGTAGGAGATGGGGATGGCGAGCAAGCCGCTGGACGCGACGCTCCGGGGAAACAGCAGGTGCGTGGCGTCGTCGGACACCTCGACCGGGCCCGGGTTGCCTCCCGCGGGCAGTTTCTCACCTTGATCGAAGACCGTCGCCTCCGGCATCGAGGCCGCGTGAGCGGCATCGCAGACCACCAGGTCGGCGTCCGCAGCGTTCCAGATCGCCTTCGCCTCCGGCGCCGCGGCTTCAGGGTCCACGGGAACCCTGGTCAGGCCGGCCCGCTCGACAGCGAGATGAGATACCACGGCGTACGCGGAGTTCCAGTACCAGAGGCCCACCCGTCCACCAGGTGTCACCCGCCGCTGCAGGAAACTGGCCAAGGAGTCAGTCTGCTCGTCAAGGAAGGACCCGCTCCAGCTCGCCCCACCGAAATGAACGAGCGGCTTCTCCCCCGCAGCACGCAGCGCGCGGCGCGTTCGTCCTCCGGCTATCATCCGTCCGCCTGCCTGGCCAGCCGGGAACGCAGCTCACCGCGCTGGACCTTCGCGCCGCCCAGGACGGTAGGCAACTCACCCACGACCACGACCTCCGCGGGCCTTTCGAACCCGCGAAGCCGGTCCGCAGCGGCCTTGAGGATCAGCTCCCGCAGCGCACCGGAGTCTTCGATGCCCGGCATGAGCTGAACGGCCGCGACCACCCGTATGTCGCCATCCGGGCCAAGCCCCACCACACCGCAGTTGGCCACCGCCTCATGCGCGAGCACAGCCGCCTCCACCAGGTGCGGGTAAACCGCCCCCGCCTCGAGCGTGATCGTGTCGGCGGCACGGTCGGAGTAGTAGAGGAACCCATCATCATCGAGGTAGCCGACGTCCTCCGGGCGGAACCAGTCGTCAGCGAAGTAGCTGCTGGCCGTCTTTTCTGGAAGCCCCCAGTAGTAGCCCTGTGACATGGGACTGCGAACGACGATCTCACCCACCACACCGGCGGGCTGCCGCCGTCCGCTCGCGTCGACCACCGCAACCTCGATCATCGGAGCCGCTACCCGGCCCACGCTGCCAATGCGCTCAGGGCCTTGCGCGACGTCGCCGGGCAGCAGCCGGGTGGTCACGGCGCCCTGCTCAGTGGATCCGAAGCCGTGACACCAGACGGCGCCGAGCACCTGCGTCGTACGGTGCAACTGCTCGGGCGTCGCGAAGAAAACGACCATCCGGCGCATCCGGTGCTCGATCCCCCCGCGGGCCTGGACGACATCCAGCACCGGGGACAGGAGCGGACCCGGCATCAACGTCCCGGTCACGCCTTCTCCGACGAGAGTGTCCACCAGGCCATCGGGATCGAAGGAGGAGTCGTCGACGACCACCGTCCGCGCGCCGCGCACCAGGTACGGGTAGAGCGTCTGGAAACCGCTCGCCCACTGCAACGGGTGGAAGTGCAGGTTCACATCGTCCTGGGAGACCGGCGGGGCGGCCCCAAACGTGTCGAGATGATGGAGGTTCTGGTTGATCACCGCCAGCCAGGATCGATAAGTCTTGGTCCACGCCTTCGGCAGCCCGGTGGTCCCCGAGGTGAGCTGCAGGAAACAGGGGGCGTCCTCGTCCACACTGAGGTACTGGTCCTCGGGATCACCCGAAGCGACCAGATCCTCGTAGCTGACTGCCCAGTCCGGGCAGTCGTCGCCCAGCGCGACGAAATGCCGCACGGTGTGCAGCTGCGACCGTGCTGCGTCGACTTGATCGACAAAGCGGGTGTCGAAGAGGAGGCCAACCGCGCCGACATGGTTGAGCGACGCCACGTGTGCCGCCATGTCGAAATGGCTGTGCAGGACGACTCTGACCAACGCGTGCTTCTCGAAACCCAGCCAGCTCTCGACTACCTCAGGCCGGTTGTACGCGAGCACCCCGATCCGGTCTCCAGGCGTGGCTCCGAGAGAACGCGTCGCCGAACCGATGCGGTTGGCCCGCTGGTTGAGCTCGGTGAATGTCAGGGAGCCATTCGGGCCGGTCAGTGCCACGCTGTCGCCGTACTGTTCTGCCGCGAGACGGCTCAGGTACCCGGCCTCCATGCGCATAGCGCCCTCCTCGGTAGATATACTGTTCCGTATACTTACCGCTGGTGGTCCGCCGCTGTCAAGAGCCGCTGTCACCCATGCGTATGACCACGGGCCCGGTTTGCCGCCGTCGGCGACGGCCACCGCGGCGTCGTAGACCACGTGTCAAGGACGCGACAGCAGTGCCCTGGGCCACATGAGGCCCCTCGGCCGCAACGGGCTCAGCAGCCGCTGTTCGTGGGCGCCGAGACGACGGGGATGGTCGTGCGGGCAGGGCAGCGCAAGCGGCTCGGTCACCCCTCAGGTGCGGAGGAGGAGTACCTGCTGACACCGCACAGTGCCAAGACCCTGGAGATCATCTACGCGATCGCAGCCCCAGGGCGGGGTTCCGGGGACGAGCCCTACACACATCAAGCCGACGAAGAGTGCGTGATCATTCTGTCCGGACAGCTCGATGTTGGCGTCGATGGCGAGATGCACCATCTGACAACTGGGGACGCGCTTCTGCTGGATCCCAAGCACCCGCACAGCTATTTCAGCCCCGGCCCCGAGCCCACGACTACGCTGTGGGTCATGAGCCCGCCAGGCTACTGACCGCGGCCGACCACCTCCGGTCTGATGGCAGCGTATCGATGGAGCGCTGCGGACGCGGCACCACGAAGGCCACGCCGGGCACCGCCGGCAGACACTGCCTTCCACGGCAGCGGAGAGCTAGTTACAGAAAGTGACATTCGGCCCAAAAAGTGAGACCATGGACTCTATTGACTGGGCAACGTGTGGTCGCGCAGACTCCGTGGTACGGCCGGGGATCGGCCCACGTTAGGGGGCAAGATGACGATCTCGGCAAACGGGCCCATTGCCGGAGCCGATGGAGCGAACGGCCTTGGGCTGGCTGACGGCGCCTCCTACTACTACCGTGAGATAGATGCCAGTCAGCGAAGGAAAATCCACGCCGCGGGCAGGCGATTCGCGGAACTGACCGGCGGCAGTCCCTGCCTTGCCTTAATCGGTCGGCTTATCGGCATGGGCGATCCAGGGGACCCAACGGAACGCCGGGTACAGCGCTGCTGCCAGGAGCGCTTCGGATTCCCAACGTCGCCAGCCGCGGAAACGATCAACGTCATACTCGACTCGACGGGCGGCGCACTCGACAGCGCATTCAGGACAGTCTTGTTCCTCTCCAGATACGCTGAAAATTTCAATGTCTATGTTCCGCGCAAAGCTAAGAGCGCGAGTACGCTGATCGCCGTCGGGGCAAATGCGATATTTATGTCACCGTTCGGTGAGCTGGGGCCACTTGATACCCAAATCAGGGATCCGAGGAACCCTACAGACTACATATCGGCCCTCGATTGCTACCAGAGTGTCGATTACGTGCGGGAGTTCGGTTTCAGCACGCTGTCGCAGGCACTCAAGCAGCTTGCCGCGGTGACACAGGGCAAGCTGCTGCTCACTGACTCGCTCAACGCGGCCGCCCAGTTCGCGATAGGCAGCATTACGCCGATGCTTTCGCAGACCAAGTCGCTTGACTTTGGTGCGTGGGGGCGCAGCCTTAAGATGGGCGAAAGGTATGCCCAGATACTCATCGCCCGCGGCGCCCCGGTGGACCAGGCGAGGCCGGAACGGATCGCTTACCGGCTGGTTTACGGTTACACGCACCATCTCTTCCCTATCGATATAACCGAAGCCAAAGATATAGGTCTTAATCCGCAGGAAATGTCCGAGGAGCAATACGATAGCGCGATGGAGATCGTCAGCACCTGCAACCACAACCAGGTCTGCATCGAATTTGTCGACGAACGTGCAGAGCCAGCGGACCGGGACGCGAGTTCCGCAGCTGGGGCAGTGCCGGAGTCGGCCGTGCCGCTGGAGGCGTAGAATGTCGTCGCTGGCGTAGCTATCGGGGAAATCGGGGGATAAGAGAATTGAGGTGGACAGTAATGCCCCGGGTGCTGTGTCTGGAACCTGGCTGCAACGAGACGGTGGAACTTCCAGGGGATGTGCCGATAGCGGTCATTGAGGAATACTTGCCGCCGCCGGAGCGCGAGATCGAGGTCGTGTGCCCCAAGGGGCACCGTAAGATCTATATGCTAAAGTCCTGACTTCGTCCGTGCCCGGTAAGGGGTCTGCCAGCTCACATGCAAAGGCTCGGTGCTTGGCCGGGGCCGTGCCCTGGGCAGCTGAATGTGGCAGCGTGCCGCCTCCACGGGCTGCTGCAGAATCGGCTTCTCTTGCCGGCCGCTCCGTAAGCTCAGCTTCGCTGTAGCACGCGTGCGGCCGCTGCGAACACGGTGGCGCCGAGAATCCAGCCGAAAATCACAAGGGTCGATGCGGCCACCTCGTCCACTCCACTACTGGATTGCCATACCTGCCGCTCCTGTAGCGCGCTCGTTGGCAGCAGCATATCGAGAGTGTAACCCACCGAGTCGCTGAGCGTGAAGCCACGGTGCGAATTGTTTATCGAATGCGGCTGAGCGCCGTAGCGAAACAGCAACGCCCCGAGCGCGAATAGCCCAAGCAGCCAGAGAAGAGCGCGCAGTGGAGCGTAACCGTAGCCGATCACGCCGTCCTGCAGTATGTTCCATAGTTTGCTGTACCAGCGGCGCCATTTTGTCGCGCGATTACGCTGCCGGTATTTGGCAAGCTGGATGCGGCGGGCGGCGTGATCGTCGCCGGCGCGCCGGTACGCCTCGGCCAGCTGCTCGTATGGCTGGGGCAGATATCCGTCGTTGTCCCCGCCGGGTTTCCGCTTGCTTGCGGCCATTGCGCGGCGCAGCCACTGCTCGCGCTGCCTGACCGTCACCCAGGTCATCTGGATTGAGGTGTACTCGAATTCGTCGAGAACGATATCGCCGCCTTGCCGATGCGCTGGACCGTCGTTGAAGAAATCGGCCTTTGCCTTGGTGAAATCGAGACACCCGGCTGGTGGGTCGCCGCTAATCGCGAGCGTGCTGAAACGGCCATTTGTGAGGTCTGCGGCCGTCGGATATCCCTTTAGTTCGGTGGTGAGGAGCCTGAACTCGCCGGCTACCGACGACCTGGCCAGGTCGATCGTGCCGTGAACAATGAACCCGGCCCAGCAACCAAGATCTCCGTCGATTCTCGTACGTACCAGGCGCAGCGCGACTCCTGTCCTGGCTGGGCCTCCCGCGCCGGAGGCCGGCATTGACCTGCCGAGTTCCGCGTTGTTGAGGTAGACGCTGCCCTTGACATGGGCGCCGATCGCACCCACTTCTCCGATGGCGGTAAAACCGTTGTCGCAATAGAGACTGCTCGAGATCTCGGCTCGGTCGAGTCGCAGCGCCACGCCACCGGCGTTAGTCAGTTTGGCGCCGCGAAGCTCGAGGGTGCTCGCGATGCTGACATCGACGAGCCTGACCTCGCCTGCTGCCTTGAGACCCTGGGCATTGAAGTCGTGGCCAACCGTCATTCCGTCGCCGTAGAACGCGACCTTCTGGTCGTCGGCAGTGATCTTGGCACCGTCTAGCCGTACGGCCCCGTTGACCCGGACACGTGCCATGCTGACGGTACCCGAGGCCTCGAAACCACCGTGACAAGCCAAGCTGCCGTCCACGACCATTTGATCCGCGGCGAGCGCGACCTCCTCATCCTGGCCGTGGCGCAGGTGCGCCCCCTGCAGCCGAAGATCGCGATGGAAGCGGGCGCCGGTGAGATTCACCGTCCGGGAGGACGAGACCTGCCTGAGCCCGAGATCACCGTCAAGCTCGAGGTTCGGCGCGTCGATTCCCGGAAACCTGGAGCCGTCGAGGGTCAATGCGCCGAGCCGGGCTTCGGTAAGGACGATGGGCTGGTCGAAGACACATTCTCGCAAGATGATGGGATGCTCGATCCGCGCGTAACTCAGGTCTAGCCGCCCGATGATATGGGCGCCGCGGAGCGTGAGGCGCGTGTTGTTGCGAGGGCCGGATTCGGCGCGCAGGATCGCGGCGATGATCTCGGCCCGCACCGATGCTGAGCGCGTGCCGGAACGCCCATTGTGGCCAGGCTTCCCGTTCGGACGCAGATCGATTTGCTGTCCGGCGCGGAAGGCGTTCCACAGCTTCTTCTCTGTTCGCGTAGGCGCGAACTGCCGCCGTAAGGACTCGGGTTCGCCGTTGACCCGCCGGACCGGAGAATCGTGCATCATTGGGCCCCTTGACGATCATTACGGCCGGTGGCCTTTGTTGGGTCGGCCCCGTCAATGTCCTGCCACCGCACCGGCGGTCTTGCCGACCACTGGGCCCCGGACCTCCATGATCCCTCGCCCGGAAGATCTGGGCAAGGTGCGCGGTCAGCCCGATCAGGGTCAGCCTCCGGGAACGTGCCCGCTGTGCGCGCCGAGAATGCGCGGCGCGTCGTGAATCGCCATCTGCTCGCCAGATGGCAGCTTCACCCCGACCCTCGGTGCCCGGCGCGAGCAGGTTGCGCGGCCGGATGTTGCCGAACGTGCCGCGGATCATCACCTCGTGGTTGCCGCGCCGGGACCCGCAGGAGTTGAAGTCGCGCCGCTCCACCCCGTGCGACCCCGTCGCTGTCGTCGGGCAGATCCGCGAGACCTCATGAGCCGTGGACGATAGCGTCTTCTTCGGCACGCCCGCGCCGGGCGCGTAGGCGCCCCGTCTGCCGACGGGCGGCCCAGCGGGCCGCCCGTCCTGTCACGTCAGGAAATTGGCTCGCTAGCATCTGACGTTGGGCATGATCGGGCCTTCAAGCGTGCCGAAGAACCACGCCGATGGAGACCCGAACTGGGCGGTTCCTCCAAAAGTACGGCCATTTGTCATGTTGCCGAACTCCCACTGGCACGTTCCGCCGGTGGTCGCCAGTGTCCAGTGCGGATAGAAATTCCCCGGGCTTCCAGGCGCAGGCACGGCGCAGCCGGCGCCGCTTGGCTGGCAGGAGGCCTCGCTGGCCACAGCATCCGTCTCGAACTGGATATTGGAATATGGCTGACCGTTTGTGCTCGGTTGACGCTGTCGGAATGGCGATGGGAACCCATTCGGGGTGGTCTGGTTCGGCCAGTCCGGCCAGTACGATGTGCCGTCGAAGTCGAGGTCACCGTTGGCCAGGAAGAAGTCCGCGCAGCCGGTGACGAGATCCGGGGGCGATGCGCCGCCGTGGGTGTCGCCGCCCGGGTAGCACGGCGCATCTGCCGGCTCGGGATTGTGCGCGTTGTCGGGCGATGTGGCCGCCTCGTACGGGCCGAGGCAGTTGTTCCAGAAGGTGTCGGTGAAGCCTCCGAAGCTGAACGTCGAAGGCTTCACGACGTTCGTGCACGGCGTGTAATGACCGATCTCGAACTGGGTGGCGATATTTACCTGGAGCGCGGCCCAGGAGACCGCGTTCTGCGGGCTGGCGGTGTTGAACTCGGGCTGGTAGTTGAACGGCGTGCCCGAGCAATCCACGTGATTGGTGGCCATGAACCCGTTGGCCGCCGATGCGATCATGAAGCCGCTTTGCCCGGTAGTGAGGTCGGTCAGCTGCGTTTCCAGCGCATGCTGCCCGCCGCCGATATCGGCGTTGAAGATGTGCGCCCGGATCATGTCTCCGGGATTCATGAGCAGGGTGCTGGCGTTGGGGGTATTGGTGGCGAGGTTCGAGAGCTGCGGGCTGGGCGGGCCCGTCGGCACGCCGTTGGTCTGGATGAACGCGAAGTTGGTTGGCTCGATGCAGTTCGGGTTGCACGTCGCGAAGGTGAAGTTGCACTCGAGATCGTTGATGTGCAGCGATGCGCACCAGTGCGTGTTGTCGCAGCTGATGTTATCGACGAACGGGCCGGCACCTGGCGGGTAGAACTGCATCTCGAGGAAGGCGCTGCCGCCGCCGGCCAACTGCGGCGTGGCCCACGGGAAGTTCCCCACCGGGGCGTTTGCGTCACTCTCCGGAGTGCACGGCGTGTATGGGTAGGACTGCGGATTGCACAGCGCCATGGAGAACCACGGAGCCACTGACAGCTCGAACCAATGGGTGACATCCGATCCTGGCTTCCCGACCGTCGGCGGCCCGGAAGGATCCAGCGGCAGCCGCTCGGTCCAGGTGACATCGTTGCCCGATCCGGTCCGGCTGGACATGAACCGGACGATCGGCTCATCGTGGCCGATGTAGTGGCCGTTGTCGTAGAACCGGCCGCCGTCGTATCCCTTCGGATCCGTGCAGACGCCGGTGAGCTTGACCGACCGCTGAGTTCGGCTGAAGCCGTTGCAGTCAAGGCTGCCCGCTTTGTTGGGCGCTACGTGGGTTCGGGCCACCGCCGGAACGGACCCGATCACCGCTGCTGCGCCCCCCACCAGGAGGGTGAGGGCCCCGGCAACGACGCCGCTGCGGGAAATCAAGGCATGGGCGCGTCTCATCGGACTCCCTTCAGGCCAGGGTGCTGGACGCGAGAATCGTAGTAACGGCTCGAACCACGCGCAAGGGGTGCGAGTGGTGATCCGCGGCCATGCTCGCAGCCTGGTCCAGACGAGCAGCGGGAAGACGTTCACCGGTGTCGACCGAATGCGCCATGGCGTCTTCATGCTCTCGGGCGACTCCAACGTCTTCCCGGACAACTCCGACACGGGCTACTCCAAGCAAGACAATGGAGTGCTGGTGCGCAACTTGTGCGCCTTCCCGCCATCCTGATCGATCTCGAGCCGAAAGCGGTCCACGCGCACGCCGGCTGCCGTGAGCGGCAAGGCGATACGGCCGGTGCCCACTGCGAATTCCAGCGCGTCCCGCTGGCCGGCGAGCCGGGCCAGGAAGGCGACGGTCTGCTCCTCGTCCCCTCGGGTGTCGACGGCGTCGTAACGCTTCGACTCGTCATATCCGAAGCTCGTCCTGGGGTCGAAGCCCTCCATGTCAGCTACCTTCCTGAGTGAGCGCACACCGGCGGACGACCTGCCGGACCGGCCCTGAGGTGCCCGGCTAGAGCGAGGCTAGCCAGGATAGCTACGAGCCCGCTGCCCCCGGTTCACTTGCGTTCGTCTTCCTGATCCCTACCTGACGGCTGTTACACCGTCTTCTGGCACTCCACGCGTCCGACAGCGGCTGGGCGGTAGCTTGCGTGTATGCCTACTGAATGGCCGGTGCTCCCGTCCTACGACGCGTGGGCGGCCACGTGCGACACCCTGCACGCCCACACGCAAGTTCTGGGCAAGCTGGCCGTGGCGCTGGCTCCGCCCGAGCCCCAGCTGCAGCACGCCGCGCTGCGGCTGACCGCGCGCGGCTGGGAGACGCTCCCGCTGCCGGCGCCGGACGGCACTGGCGCGCTGGTCATCGCGCTGGACCTGCGGGCCCACGAAGCCGTGGCGGAGCACAGCGACGGGCGATCCGAGCGCGTCACGCTGACGCCGGACCGGCCGGTCAGGCAGGTGACCCGCGACGTGCTGGCGGCGGTCCGCGGGCTCGCGGGCCCGGTGCAGATCAATCCCCGGCCGCAGGAGACGCCGTGGACCACCCCGCTGGACCAAGACGATGAGCACGCGACCTATGACCCCGCCCGCGTCACCGCTTATTTCGCGGCGGCGACCCGCGCGGCGCTGGTCCTGGCCGCGCTGCGCGCCCCCTACCGCGGGCGCTCGACCCCGGTCAACGCATGGTGGGGCTCGTTCGACCTGGCGGTGAGCCTGTTCTCCGGTCTGCCCGCCGAGCCCTCCTCCGACGAATTCATCATGCGTAACGCGGGGGACGCCCAGCAGATCGAGGTCGGGTGGTGGCCCGGCGATCCGCGCTACCCGCGGGCCGCCTTCTTCGCCTACGCCTATCCCGCGCCGCCGGGATTCGCGACCGCGACGCTGTCACCGGCGGCCGCCCGCTGGGACGCCGGGCTGGGCGAATACGTGCTCGACTGGGACGACGCCCGCGCCAGCCCGGATCCGCACCGTGCCGCGCTCGAGTTCGGCCGGTCGGCGGTCCGGCATGCGTGCGCGGTCTGCGGCTGGGATCCGGCGCTGGCGGCCAGCGCGCAGGGAGTCCCCCCGCCGATCGCCTGACCGGCCCGCAACCCGGCGGGATAGCGCCATCGAGCCGCCGAACGACGCATCCCAAGGCGCTTACCCCACGATCACCGTGCCGGCAGGGCGATCACTGATGGCTGCCATGTGTGCCCGCCGTCGTGTGTCCGGTAGACGACGAGGTAGGTGCCGGTGGCCGGTGAGACAGCCACCGTTATTTCGGCGGTCAGGGCGTTCTGGCTGGAGAAGGCCTCTGGTGTGCCCGTCGTGGCCAGGCTGGCAGCCGGCCACACCTGCTGCCACGTCGTGCCGCCGTCGGTGGTGCGGCTTGCGTGCCCCATGTCATCCCAGCCCCATGCCACCAGCGCGGACACCGGATGCAATTCCACTACGCTCATCGGGTTGGGTCGTGTTTCCCAGTGCAGCCCGCCGTCGTTCGAGCGGGCCAGCAGGAACGTCCGGCCCGGGGCCGGCTTGCGAAGATGAGGTTTCTTCACCGCCACGTTGCAGGCCTGCCACAGCGAGGCGGAAGTGCCCGCTGCCAGGAGCCCGGCCGCGTAGGTGCCAACCGGGCAGGGCCACCGGAGCTCTTTCCAGCTGCGCCCCCCGTCGCGGGTGGCGAACACTACGCCGCTGAACCAGCCGGACTGCCGGGGTATGTACGCAGTGTCAGCCCCTTGCCCAAGGATCCATCCCGGCTTGTATCCGGAGAATGGCTGACGCGGGGCGGGGGTAAGCGTGCTTCCGGTAGCCGGGCCGGAGAACACAGCGGTACCGCACCCGCCGTGCGCGCACTCGGCCACCGCCCAGACCGTCCCGCCGGCAACGGAGAGACTGTCAACGGTCCAGCGGGTGCCGATCTTGGCCTTCTGCCAGGTCAGTCCGCCGTCGTGGGTGACGTAGCCACTCTCCGTCCAGCCGTTGCTGGCGTCCGCGAAGACGACGCCGAAATTCGGGACGGTCAGCCGCAGCGGTGTCTTCCGCACTGTCCACGACCGTCCCCCGTTGTTCGTCACCGCCACCCAGTTCGTATAGGTGCCACCGCGTGCCTGGCAGGGATGGCACTGCTGGACGAACACGACGCCATGGTCGGCCGTGGGGAAGGCGGAAGCGGCCACCTGCACGAGACCGGGCATCCCCGCAGTGGGCGGCTTGACCCGCGGCGTGCGGGTCGGGCTGGGAGACGGGCTGATTGCTGGCCCGATCCTGTGACGTCCGCCCGGCGACGTGATGGTGACCGCCACCACCAGCGCCACGACGGCCGCAGCGGCGACACCCGCGGCTATCCAGTCGCGACGGCGGCGGCGCGCCGACCTCTCGCGGACGGTCTCGAGCAGACCGCTCGCGTCAGGCGCGCCGGATTCGTGAGCGACAAACGCATCCCGCACCAGATCCTCGATGCCGCTCACGGCCAGTCCTCCTTAACGTCGGCGATCTTCCCACTGAGGGCGCTCAGGAGATTCGGGTCCCGGCGCAGCGCGTCAAACGCGCGGGCAGCCAAACTGCGCACCGTGCCCTCCGCGGACTGCAGCAATGCGGCGATTTCCACGTCGGGCAACCCCTCGTAATAGCGGAGGACAAGAACGGCCCGTTGCCGCCTGGGCAGCGCGGCCAGCGCCCGCCACATCAGGTCGCGCTCCGCCACGCTGCACGCGGCGTCCGGTTGCACCCTGTCCGGCACGCGGGCCGGCAACTCACCGCTCCACCGGCGCCGCCGCCAACTGAGGTATTCGTTCACCACGATCCGGCGCACATACGCCTCCGGATGCTCGGCGCGCAGCCGCCCGCCCCAGCGGCGGTATGCCTTTACCAACGCCTCCTGGACGAGGTCCTCAGCAAGCGCCCGATCACTGGTAAGCATGTACGCAAATCGCAGCAGCGCCCGCCCGCGGGCCCTGACGAAGTCCTCGAACGCAGGCACCCGGCTCACCCTTCTTCTTTCTCCCCCGCTACTAGACGCATCCGCAGCCCCGTTTCGCTGCACATCGACCGAAGAAACCCTGAAGCTCGCCTTCTCCCCACATCTGTTCATGACGCCGGGCAAGGGCCCTTCGGCCTGCGTGGGGTCTGTCAAGTCTTCGGTCTGCGCCGTGAGGCGCTGCTGATTCGAGTGGAGGTGAGAGACCTTCGCCTCCGTCCTGTCGCAGCGGGCTGGTGTAGCTGAGGGCAGCCTGAGTGCGCCACGAGGCGCTGTTGTTCGGATGGAGGTGTAAGACCGCCATTTCCCTGCCGTCGTAGCGGTGGGGTGAAGCTGGAGGAAGTCTGAGCCGGGGGTCGCCGGTGAGGACGGGAGCAGCCTCGACAAAGTCGCGCCGGTTCAGCACTGCCGGATGGGCGCCAGCTCTAACCCGGTGGATTCGGGCTGGATGGCGGCGCGCACCCGCTCCCCATCACGGGCGGGGAACTCCAGGCAAGGTGTTCAGGGTCTGGGCCTGGAGGCCACGGTGAATTGTCTACGGCAGTAGCCGTGGCGAAGCCGCAGGGGTAAAGCCGGGTGCCTAACCCGTCGACCGGACAGCAGTGAACGTGGGAACCACCTGTGTATGTTCCTTACGTCTTCCATCGTCCAGATCGGAGACGGGGATAGGCGCGACGCCTGCCGAAGGCGCGGGTGGGACGGAGCCGCCGTAGTACTCCGGGCCGGGGAAAGCCCGTGCACATGGGGAAGGGCGGCAGCGTGTCAGTCAAGGAGAGGATGCAATGCCCGAAGATGCGCCGGTGAATACCGGCGGCGTGGCGTGGCCGAGTGCAGACTCGGCTTACTTCGCGGTACGGGAGATGCAGATCAAATTGCACCGCTGGGCGGGAGTGGATTCTTCCCGCCGGTTCGGTGACCTGTTCAACCTCGTCTACGACCCGGCGTTCCTGGTGCATGCGTGGGAACGCGTGTCCACTAATAAGGGCGCCAGGACTCCAGGGGTCGACAAGGCCACGGCGGCCAGAATCGAAACCTGGATAGGGGTCGAGGCTTTCCTGGGGCAGATCCGCAACTCGCTGAAGTCGGGCGAGTTCCAGCCGGTTGAGGTCCGGCAGGTGAAGATACCCAAGGCAAATGGGAAACTCCGGAAACTCGGAATTCCCACTATCGCTGACCGGGTGGTCCAGGCAAGCCTGAAGCTGGTGCTCGAACCCATCTTCGAGGCGGATTTCCAGCCGTGCTCGTACGGGTTCCGCCTGAACCGGCGCGCGCAAGACGCGATCTCCGAGATCCACCTTCTCGCCTCCAGGCCCGCCAGCTATCATTGGGTGCTGGAGTGCGACATCAAAGCCTGTTTCGACGAAATCTCGCATACGGCTCTGATGGAACGTCTCCGGGCGAGGATCAAGGATAAACGAATATGCGCGCTGGTGAAGGCGTTCCTGAAATCCGGGGTCCTCACCGAACTCGGAGACCGGGAAGACACCCTGACCGGGACCCCGCAAGGCGGGATTCTCTCGCCGTTGCTCGCCAATATCGCCCTGTCGGCGCTGGACGATCATTTCGCCCGGCAATGGCATCAGGATATGGGCACCAGCAAGCAACGCGCCAAACGCAAGGCAAAGGGCCTCGGAAGCTGGCGGCTCATCCGGTACGCGGATGACTTTGTCCTGATGGTGTCGGGTGACCGTCAGCATGCCGAGGCGCTGCGGGAGGAGGTATCAGCCGTGCTCGCCCCCCTGGGGCTGCGGCTGGCGCCGGAGAAGACCAAGGTGGTCCACATCGACGAGGGCTTCACGTTCCTCGGCTTCGATATCCGCAGACTGCGGAAACGGGGAACAAACAAGTACTACGTCTACACCACGCCGTCCAGGAAGGCCATCCAGGCGATCAAGGACAAGGTGAAGGCCAGGACGTACAGGTCAACCCGCCACCAGGACCTCGACGAGCTGATCCTCAGCCTGAACCGGTCCCTGGCGGGCTGGGCGAACTACTTCCGGCACGGAGTGTCCAAGGCAACATTCAGCGCCATCGACAGCTTCACATGGCTGCGGTTGATGCGCTGGATACGCCGCAAGTACGAGGGCAAGCACCGGCCCGGGATGAAAGAGCTCCGCAATCGCTTCTGCGACAAGGGGTGGAGGTTCGCCTGGAACGGGGTCGTGTTCACCGGCGCGTCCAGCGTCGCGGTGACCCGCTACCGCTATCGCGGTAACAACATCCCGACCCCATGGACCCCGAGACCGGCAGCCGCCCTCGCCACCTGCGGCTGACCAGCGGGAAAGACACGCGGAGCGCCGGGTGCGCCGAGAGGCGCACGCCCGGTGCGGGAGGGGGCCCGCGGGAAACGACCGGCGGAAACGTCGGCACCGCGCCTGCGGGCCTACCTCACGCCGGGGGTCGCCGGGGAAGGCGGGAGCAGCCTCGACAAAGTCACGTCGTTCCAGGACTGCCGGATGGGGCGGGCGCGGTGAGCGAGACGGGAAGGTATACGAGAGAAACCGGCTACGTTACGCCTCTTGATCAGGCGCCAGCTCCAACCCGGTGGATGCGGGCTGGTTTGCGGTGCGCACCCGCCTTTCATGACGGGCGGGGAACTCCAGGCAGGGTCTGCGAAGCCTGGGCCTGGAGGCCACGGTGAATTGCCTGCGGCGTAGCCGTGGCGAGACCGCAGGGGCAGAGCCGGATGCCTAACCCGTCGACCGGACAACAGTGAACGCGGGAACCATCCGCGTGCGATCCATAACCCGTCTCCTGACCAGGGAGACCGGGATGGATAGGCGCGACGCCAGCTGAAGGCGCGGATGGGGCGGAGCCGCCGTAGTACTCCGAGCGCGGGAGAGCCGCGTACATGGGAAAGGGCGGCAGCGTGTCAGTTCAAGGAGGGAAGGTAATGTCCGAAGGTGCGCTGGTGAATACCGGCGCCGTATGCTGGCCGGATCCTGTTCTGGCCAGTGTCGCGGTACGGAGTATGCAGAGCAAATTGCATCGCTGGGCGGGCGAAGATCCTTCCCGCCGTTTCGGCGACCTGTTCAACCTCGTCTACGACCCGGCGTTCCTGGTGGCCGCGTGGGAACGCGTGTCCGCCAACAAGGGCGCGAAGACCGCGGGGATCGATAAGGTCACCGCGGCCTGGGTCGAGACCGTGATCGGGGTCGGGGCTTTCCTGGGCCAGATCCGGGACTCGCTGAAGTCTGGCAGGTTCCGGCCGGTCGAAGTGCGGCAGGTAATGATTCCCAAGGGAAATACCGGGAAATTCCGGAAACTAGGGATTCCTACTATCGCTGACCGCGTGGTCCAGGCTAGCCTGAAGTCGGTGCTCGAGCCCATTTTCGAGGCGGATTTCCAGCCGTGCTCGTACGGGTTCCGCCCGATCCGGCGCCCGCACGACGCGATCGCCGAGATCCACCACCTGGCGTCCGCACCCAGGAACTATCACTGGGTACTGGAATGTGATATCAGAGCCTGTTTCGACGAAATCTCGCATACGGCTCTGGTGGATCGTCTACGGGTGCGGATTAAGGACAAGCGCGTCTGCGCTCTGGTGAAAGCGTTCCTGAAATCCGGGGTCCTCACCGAACTCGGAGACCGGGAAGAATCACCGACCGGCACCCCGCAAGGCGGGATACTCACGCCCCCAACGCAATGGATAACCCGGGCGATGGTCACCCTCCGTATCGGTCTCTGGGGGCTGTCCGCCGGTCGGGGTCCGCTCTCTGACGGGGATGCGATGGCGGATGGTGATCTTCTGGGGGCCGACCAGGACGTCTTTGACGAGCAGCCGCAGCACGCGCTGGCGCTCTTCGATGCTGGCGGTGCCGGCCTTGCCGCGCAGCTGGGCGAGGAAGCCTTCCAGGTCGTCGGCGAGCTTGAGGTAGCTCTCACGGTCAGCAAGCTGGGCGTCCAGGGCGCCGATCTGGGCGCGCAGGCCCGTTTCGCGAGCGCGCAGGCCGGGCATGCGGGAGCGGAGTTCGTCGATGGTGATCAGCTGCTCCTGGAACGCCTCGATCATGGCGGTGATCGCAGTGCTGGCCTTGGCGAGCGCAAGTTCCAGGTGAGCGCGCTGGCGTGCGGCGGGGTCCGCGGTGCGGGCCTGCTGCAGGCGCTTGTCGATCTCGGCCCGGATCAGCGCCGGGCCGGCGAGCAGGCCGGTGATGTGGTCCCAGACGACCTGGTCGAGGTAGTCGGCGCGGACTGGCTTGTTGCCGCACACCCGCCCGCCTTCGTATCGGTAGTCATCAGACCCCAGGCACCGGTAGTAGTAGATCTTCCGGCTGGTGGTGCGGGCGGAGGTGCGGTAGTAGCCGTATCCGCAGGCCGAGCAGGCAGCCAGGCCCTGCAGCAGGGAGGGGACCTTGGTGTTGCGGGCGGCGAACCGCTTGTTGTCTTCCAGCCGCTGGCCGGCCCGCTCAAACGTGCCGGTGCTGACGATGGCCGGGACGGGGATCTGGGTCCATTCCTCTTTCGGCCGGTCCACGGTCTTGACCGCTCGCGGCGTGGTGCGGCCTTGCAGGCGGGCGACCCGGTTCAGGGCCGGGGACTGGCTGACCGTCATGGTCTTGCCGAACACTGCCGTCCCCGCGTAGGCGGGATTGCGCAGCATGGCCCACACCACGCTGCGGTCCCACCGGGTCTTGCCGGTCCGGGTCGGCGCGCCCTGGCTGGTCAGCCAGCGGGCCAGGTCGGCGATCGAGGCGCCGTCGTCGGCGTAGCGGCGGAACATCTCGGCGACCAGGGCAGCTTCGTGGCCGGCGATCTCGTAGGCGGCCCCGGCATGATCGCTCTTGCGGACGTACCGGTAGCCGAACGGGGCTCCCGACAGCACGTTCACCGACCCCAGGCGGGCCCGGTAGGCCTTGCCGCGCCGGTACCGTTCCATCAGCTGGGCCTTCTCGTACTCGGCGAACATGCCCTGGAACTGCACCAGCAGCTGGTCCTCGGGGGTATCACCGCGCGGGCCCCTGACGAACTCCACCCGCACGCCGGCGCGGGCGAACTCCTCGATCAGCAGCGCCTGGTAGGCGAACTTGCGGGCCAGCCGGTCCGGGGAGTAGCACAAGACCACGTCCAGGCACCCCTGGGCGGCCAGGTCGCGCAGGGCCTCCAGCCCGGGGCGGACCAGCGTCGCCCCCGAGTGCCCCTCGTCCTCGAACACCCACTCCTCGGGCAGCTCAGCGCCCAGCTGCCTGGCATGGGCGCGCAGCGCCGCCGTCTGCGAGCCGATCGTCTCGTCTTTCTTCTGCCGGGCGCTCGACACCCGGGCGTAAATCGCCGCGCTCGTCACGGGGCGGCCTTCCTTCCTGGCCGGCCCGCACGATGCGGGCCCGCCGCTGCGGTACCAAAATGGCGTAGGCCACCGACAAATCCGTGGCCGCGTGGCGGCCGAAGACGAACTCCGTCTCGACTGCCCGGTCGCTCACCTGCGCGGATGGTTTCTGCGGCCCCGCTCCAGGAACTCCTCCAGCGCCTGGGCCACCACGGCGGAGATCGTGCGCCCCGACGCCCTGGCATGCTCGCGGACGGCGGCCGCCAGCCGCACCGGCAGCTTGACCGTGAACACCGCAGTTGCCTCGGGAACCGCCACCCGGCCCGACCGCGCCGCCTGGTCCGCATACCGGCGGGCCTGCCGGACCGAGCAGCCGAACCGCCCGGCCAGCACCCTTGCGGCCTCCGCCGCGGGCACGCCGGCCTCCGCCAGCTCCGCGGCCGCGTTGATCCGCTCGGCGTGCTCACCGCCGCCAGCACGATCACGGCCAGGCATGCCATTAACGTACTACCTGAAATGTCGTTCATGGTCAGTGACACGCCCGGGCCTCCTCATGCCAGCAGGCCCGCGTCCCGGAGCTGGGCTGCCTCCCGCGGGTACGCGGGGCAGGCCGGGCTTCAGATCCCGGGATCCCGCCGTGTGGCGCGTTACGATATCTGGCGTGCGGGAGTGCGCCGGGTGCGGCCAGCGGCTGCCGCGTCCGCTGCCGGGCGCTGGCCGCCTGATGACCTACTGCTCGCCGGCGTGCCGTCAGCGGGCCTACCGCGCCCGGGGCGGGCGCGCGTCGGGGACCACCGGGGCCGAGCGCCGCCGCCGCGCGCGGCACGATCCCGTCGTCGGCTGACCGCCCGCCCGCGCCGTCACGCTCCTGCCGGCCAGTCACCGCGCACGCCGTGGCCGCTCCAGCCGCCGGTAGCTCAGCGTGACGTCAAAGCAGAAGTTGCCCATTGCGTTGGCGGGGTGCTCTCCCCGCTGCTCGCCAACATCGCCCTGTCAGCACTGGATGACCATTTCGCCCGGCAATGGCAGCAGGAGATGGGAACCGGGAAGCAGCGGTCCAAACGCAGAAGAAACGGCCACGGCAACTGGAAACTCATCCGCTACGCGGATGATTTCGTCCTGATGGTGTCGGGCGACCGGCACCACGCCGAGGCACTGCGCGAGGAGGTGGCCGCCGTGCTCGCCCCCCTGGGGCTGCACCTGGCCCCGGAAAAGACCCGCACGGTCCACATCGACGAAGGCTTCGTGTTCCTCGGCCACCTGATCCGCCGCCAGCGGAAACCAGGAACCCAGAAGCACTACGTCTACACCAGGCCGTCCAGGAAGGCCATCGCCTCGATCAAGGACAAGGTGAAGACCAAGACGTACAGGTCAACCCGCCACATGGACCTAGACAAGATGATCACTCGCCTGAACCGGTCACTGGCGGGATGGGCGAACTACTTCCGGTACGGAGTGTCCAAGGCCGTGTTCAGCTCAGTCGACTCCCACGCGTGGGAGCGGCTGATGCGCTGGATACGCGCCAAGTACGCGGGCAGACACCGGCTCGGGATGAATGAACTCCGCCGCCGCTTCTGCGATCAGGGGTGGCGGTTCGCCCACAACGGGGCCGTGTTCACCGGCGCCTCCAGCGTCACGGTGAAACGCTACCGCTACCGCGGCAGCAAGATCCCGACCCCGTGGACCCCGAAACCGGCAGCCGTCAGCGGCTGACCAGCGGGCAAGACACGCGGAGCGCCCGTTGCGGTGAGAGTCGCACGGCGGGTGCGGGAGGGGGCTCGCGGGAGACGACCGGTGGCAACACCGGCACCGCGCCCGCGCGCCTACCTCACCTTCCTCCTGACCACGCGACACGACTAGCCGCGTGGCTGCGGCTGTCCCGGCGCGAGGAGGCATGGAAAGGCCGCAGAGATCTTGATCCTGCGCTACCAGCTCGCCGTCCTGCGGCGGCAGCAGCCGCGCCGCCCGAGGCTGAACTGGGCGGACCGGGCCCTTCTCGTGGCGCAGCTCGGCGTGATGTGGTATGCCCGGCGCGGGCGGCGATCTCGGCGGGCGGCTCGCCGGAGGCCAGCCACAAGGACAGGGCGGCGTGGCGCAGGTCGTAGGGCCCGGCGGACCAGCGGGGTGGCGGCCAGGGCGGGGCCGAGGGCCGCGGCGCGGGCGGTGTGACAGGTGCGGCCGTAGGCGCTTTCGTGCAGGATCCCGCCGCGGGCGGCGCGGAACAGTCG